>Ga0207711_10001126_pt1 | contig 25546 bp, 17 predicted proteins | sample KBSS34metaG_FD_184401 | JGI IMG/M metagenome (GOLD analysis project Ga0207711, IMG submission 184401) | Switchgrass rhizosphere microbial communities from Kellogg Biological Station, Michigan, USA - KBS S3-4 metaG (SPAdes) (version 2) | ecosystem: Host-associated > Plants > Roots > Rhizosphere... | reverse complement strand
AATACCGGCCGCGGCGCTCTTCGCGTCGACGTCGTCGCAGACATAAACGGGGTCCTTGCCGCCGAGCTCGAGCTGCACCTTGATCATCCGTCGGCCGGCCGCCGCGCCGATCTTGGTGCCGGTCGCGTACGAGCCGGTGAAAAAGACGCCGTCGACCGGCTGCCGCAGCAGCGCCGCACCGGTGGCGCCGCCGCCGAATACGGGAACGAAGACATCCTCCGGCACGCCGGATTCGTGCATCAGGTCGGCGATATGCCTGCCCGTCAGCGTGGCGAATTCCGAAGGCTTATAAAGCACGGCGTTGCCGGCAAGCAGCGCCGGCACGAACACGTTGGCGCCGACGAAATACGGATAATTCCACGCCGAGATGTTGGCGACGACGCCGAGCGGCTCGTGCGAGATGCGTTCCTCGAGGTTCTGCTTGACGTCGGCGAACACCTTTTCTTCGCGCAGCACCCCTGCAGCCTCGGCCAGGAAGAAGTCGAGGCGCGGCAACAAGCCGTTGAGCTCGTTTCTCGATTGGCGTATCGGCTTGCCGACCTCGAGGGTCAGCGTGCGTGCCAGCGTGTCCTGCATCGCGACGACCTGCTCTCGGAAGGCGCGGATGGCGTCGAGCCGTTTTTTGAGCGGCAGCGCCGCCCAGTCGCCCTGCGCAGCGCGTGCGCGCTCGTATTTCTTGCGCACCGAGGTGCTGCGGTCTTCCTCGATTTCGGCGATCGTCTCGCCGGTCGCCGGATTGATGATTTTCATCGAGCCCTTTCGATCAATGCCTGGCGCGCGCGAGGAAGTCATCGAGGATAGGCGTGTCGTCGAGCAGGCTCGCGTCACCCGGGTCGTGGAACTCCGGATGCCATTGCACGCCGAACACGTATGAAGGTCCCGACCAGCGCAGCGCCTCGACCAGGCGGTCGGGCTCGGACCACGCTTCGACGACCAGGTCCTGGCCGAGGTCCTTCGCCGCCTGATGGTGGACCGAATTGGTTTTCGCGATCGCGCGCCCCGGATACAGCGCCGCGAGTCCGCTGCCGGGCACGATCGCCGTCCGATGGAAGTTGGCGGCGTAGACGTCCCAGTTGCGGTGCTCGAGCGCGCCCGGTCGCTGAGTCGCGATGTCCTGGTACAGCGTGCCGCCATGCGCGACGTTGATGATCTGCGCACCGCGGCAGACGCCGAGCACAGGCTTGGCTTGTGCGACGAACGCCTTGAGCAGCGCGATCTCGTAGTCGTCGCGCACCCGGTCGCCGTCCCACTCGGGACGCAGCGCGGCCTCGCCGTAGGATTCGGGACACACGTCGGCGCCGCCCATCAGCAGCAGGCCGTCGAGCTCGCGCGCGTAGTCATCGATGGTCACCGCACTGCCGGGACGCCGCGTCGTACCGTCCGGCGAAGGAATCATTAGCGCGAGCGCATCCCGCTGCATCACCCAATGCGCCATGTTCTGCTCGATGTACTGCAAGGTCATGCCCTTGAACAGCGCGCGCTTCGGGTCGGCATGGAAAAAACAGGCGGAAATGCCGATTTTCAGCATGCGTGGCGCGCGCCGAGAGACGCGCATCGTTGCGAGCCGACGCTCACATCGCCTCGGCGAAAATCCGCTCGAAGTCCGCGCGCGTGCACTTGCGGGGATTGGTCTGGTGGCAGGTGTCGTTGATCGCGACGTCGACCAGCGCCGGGATGTCGGCTTTGGTCACCGGCCGCTTGGCCGCGTGCCCGGACAGCGTCGCCGGAATCCCGAGGTCGCGCTTGAGCGTCGCCAGCCAGTCGATGAAGGCTTCGGCATTCGCTTCCGGCCGAGCGCCGGTCGCGCCGGCGCCGACGACGTGGGCCAGCTCGGCCATTTTCGCCGTCGCGCTCTGAAGATTGAAGCGCATCACGTGGTCGATCATGATGCCGTTGGCGAGCCCATGGTGCAGATCGGCGACGGTCGACAGCGCATGCGCGCAGGAATGAACGGCGCCCAGGTCCTTCTGAAACGCGATCGCACCCATCATCGAGCTCATCAGCATGTCGGAGCGCGCCTGCAGGTTATGCGGCTCGCGCACCGCGGTGCGCAGCGACCGGGCCGCGATGCGAGCCCCTTCGAGCGCGATGCCGTCGCACAAAGGGTGGTATGCCGGAGACAGGTACGACTCGACGTTGTGGGTCAGCGCGTCCATGCCGGTCGCCGCGGTGATCGCCGGCGGCAGATCGAGCGTCAGTTCGGGGTCGGCGAATACCGCCTTGGCGAGCAGCCGCGGCGAAAAGATGATCTTCTTGATGTGCGTCGCATCGTCAGATATGACGCTCGAGCGGCCGACTTCGGATCCGGTGCCTGCGGTCGTCGGCAGCGCGACGAAATAGGGCAGCTCGTGCTCGATCGGCCGGACTTGCGGGTGGTCCCATGCGTAGTGGAGCACGTCGCCCTGGTGGACCGCCATCAGCGCGATCGCCTTGGCGACATCGAGCGCAGCGCCTCCGCCCAGTCCGATGATCGAATCAGCGCGATGCTTGCGGAAGGCGGTGACGCCATCAGCGACCTGGCTTTTGACCGGATTGCCCCAGATGTCGGAATACACGGCGACGTCGAGGCGATGCAGGTCGGCGATGAACTTCGCAAGCAGCGGCAACGGAGCGATGCCGCGGTCGGTGACGATCAGCGGGCGCTCCAGACCCTGCGCGGCCAGGTGCTCGGCAACGAGCTTGCGCGCACCCGCGCCGAAGTAAATAGCCGTCGGGAAGGCAAATCGCTCGATGCTCATCGGGCGGTCGAGCCCACTTCCTGTGCGTCGCTGATTCGCACGAAGCGCAGCTCGAGGATATCGCTTGGCCATTGCGCGACGCTGACCTCGGGGCGCATCACCCAGGTCAGCGTGCGGCGATAAAGCGGGAGGAGCGGCAAGTCGGCACGCATCAGCCGCAGCGCGTCGCCGACAAGCTGGCGCCGGCGCGCGATGTCGGGTTCGACGCGGATCGAATCGATCAGTTGGTCGAGACGGGGATTCGAATACCTCCCGCCGTTGAACGTGCCGGGGCCGTCGACGCCGTAGCTGTGCACGATCGCATTCAGCATCGGCCAGGGGTCGGTCTGCGGCGACCAGCCGAACTCGAAAAAGCTGGTCGTCGCCTGCGTCAGCTTGGGAAAGAACGTCGCCGTCGGCCAAGGCTGGAACGTCGTCCGGATGCCGATTTGCGCTAGCATGCCGGTGATCGCCTGGCACACGGCCGCGCGGTAGGCGACGTTGACGCAGTCGAGCGTCACCTGAAATCCGTCCGGGTAGCCGGCTTCCTTCAGCAGCGCCCGGGCCGCGGCAGGATCGTACTTCGGCCGGCTTTCGAGATCCGGCACATAACCGTCGAGCAGCCGCGAGACATACGAGCCGCTCGCCGTAGCCTGACCGCGCAACACCTTGGCCACGATGGCGTCGATATCGATCGCGGCGTAGACCGCGCGCCTCACTTTAAGGTCCTTGAACGGGTTGCGTCCCTTCACATCGCTGAACTGCAGCTCGTCGCGACTCTGGTCGAAGCCAAGATACTGCGTGCCGATGTCACTGACCTGGGCGAGCTTGAAGCGGCCTTCCTTTTGCAGGCGGGGAACGTCCTGAAACGGCGGATCGATGACGAAATCGACCTCACCGGAAACGAGCGCGGCCAAGCGCGTGGCGTCGGATTGGATGACCACGTAGGTCGCCTCATCGACGTTGCCGCGCCGGCCCCACCAGTGCGGATTGGCGACCAGGACGCAACGCACATCGGACTCGTAGCTCTTGAGGACATATGGTCCGGTGCCGTTGGTGTTGCGAACCGCGTAGGTCTCCTGCTTGGCGTTGTAGTTCTGCGGTGCGACGACATCGTGCGCGGCAGACCACGCCTTGCTCATGATTCCGACGTAGATCAATTTTTCCGGCAGGACAGCATCGGGCGACTCGAGGATGATGTCGACCGTCAGGGCATCGACCCTGCGCGCTTCAAGCACGCCCCGCAATTGGAAAGCGCGTTGCGAATTCTTGGCCAGGGCGCGCTGGATCGAGAACACGACGTCGTCCGCGGTAAACGGCGTCCCGTCGTGGAATTTGACGTTGGGCCGTAGCTTGAAGCGCCACCGCTTGGCGTCGACCGGCTGCCACGACACGGCCAGCGCTGGCTCGATAGCGAAGTTGCGATCGCGAGCCACCAGCGACTCGTAGATCTGGCTCACCACGCGGGTCTGGTACAACAGGGCCAGCGCGTGCGGATCGAGCGATTGCGGATCGAACGCGCTGGCGAAGCGCAGTGTCCTCGCCGCGAGCGGTCCGGCGGCCAGGCAAGCCATCAGCAGTACGACGGCGAGCGCCATCGCGCCCGAGCGGCCGCTACCGCCTGAAGCTGCCCCTCCGGTACGTTGCCGCCTCATATGATCTCGAAGTAGCGCTTCATTTCCCAGTCGGTGACCGCGTCGAGCCATTGCCGCCATTCCCATTCGCGGGTGGCCGCGAAATGCTCGACGAAATCGTCGCCGAACCAGTCTCGCGCCAGAGCGGAGTCGCGAAATACGCGCGTCGTCTCGATCAGCGTGCGCGGTGCGCGCGGAACGTTCTCCGCCCCCTGGTTGGTGCCGTGGATCGGTTTCGCCGTCAGCTTCAACTTTCTTTCGATGCCTGACAACCCGGCGGCCAGCACGGCCGCTGCGGCGAGATAAGGGTTCATGTCGGCGCCGGGGCAGCGTGTTTCCAGCCGCGTCGACTTCGGTGCGCCGGCGATCACGCGAAAACTCGCCGTGCGGTTGTCGAGACCCCAGGTCGGCTTGACCGGCGCCCAGAAACCGTCGACCAGCCGCTTGTAACTGTTGATCGTCGGCCAGTACATCGGCGCGAATTCCATCAGCCCGGACACCTGACCGGCTAGATAGCTCTCGAACAGCTTGCTCATGCTGTTCCGGCCTTTGGGGTCGTAAAACAGGTTCTTCCGGCCGTCCGACAGGCTCTGATGGATATGCCCGGAACACCCCGGATACTGGGCACTCCATTTGGCCATGAAGCTGGGCATGATGCCGAAGCGCGAGCCGATCTCCTTCGCGCCGGTCTTGAACAATATTGCTCGGTCGGCGGCTTCGAGCGCCTCGGAGAACAGGATCGCCACTTCGTAGACGCCGGGACCGGTCTCTGTGTGCAGGCCTTCGATCGGGATGTCGAAAGCGCCCATCTCGACCATTAGCGCCTTGAAGAAATCGCGGTTCTGGTTGGCGCGCAACAGCGAATAGCCGAACATCCCCGGCGTGATCGTCTGCGGCCGCACATAGCCTTTGTCGGCCCACGATTGCGGAGTCTCGGCAAAGTTGAACCATTCGAACTCCATGCCGCACATCGGAATGACGCCGAGCTTCTCGGCGCGCTTGAGAACGCGCTTCAGCAGTTGCCGCGGACAAACCGGATGCGGGACCTCCTTGCCGTTCTTTTGTGCGACGAAGTCCCCGAGGAAGAACGGCACGTCGTCGTCCCATGGCACGTGGCGCAGCGTGCCCAGATCGATCCGGGCCAGCGCATCAGGGAAACCCTTGTGCCAACCGGTCAACGTCGTGTTGTCGTAGCACTGGTCGGTCATATCCCAGCCGAAGACGACGTCGCAGAATCCGAAGCCGCCCTCGGCAGCGGAAAAGAACTTGTCCTTGTGCAGATATTTTCCGCGCAGCACGCCGTCGATGTCGGACACCGCGACCTTGACGCGATTGCCGGGGCTTGCGCGCACGGCGTCCAGGACCTGGCTCGGAGCGATGTTCTGCGGCATTGTGTTCCTCGGGTAGGGCTTGCTATCGCTCGCGTATGGTCGCGTACTGGTCGCTTGAGTCGCGCCACGCAAGGCACGCGAGAGCGGGGTCGATTGTAACCCGGCGCGCCTCAGGAAGCCTATGCGAGGCGATGATGCGATCCGTGCGTCGGGAGCGGCGGCTGCTACAGTGGCATCCGTCACCGACCGAATCGCTTACGATGACCGAGGAGTCCGTCAACGTCCATGCCGGCGCCGGGCGCTTTTCTGCGCTGGCGTCGCTGCACGTTGCCGTGCTGCTGTTCGGCCTCGCCGGCCTGTTCGGCAAATGGATCGACCTCCCGGCGGCGACGATCGTCTTCAGTCGGGCCGCCGTTGCCGCCGCCGTTCTCGGGATGCTGCTTCGGCTGGGGCCTGCAGAGCGCCGTGCATTCGACTGGCGTATGGCGGTCAATGGCGCGGTGCTGGCCGTGCATTGGTTCGCGTTTTTCAAGGCGATACAGATCGCCAATGTCGCGACCGGGCTACTGGGCTTTGCGAGCTTTCCGCTGTTCGTTCTGCTTCTGGAGCTCGCGCTATTGCGCGCGCGTGCTCGCGCCGTCGATTGGGCGATCGCCTGCCTGGTCGTCGTTGGATTGCTGGTCCTGGTGCCCGAGCCCAGTGCCGATAATCCTATCGTGCAAGGCCTGGCGTGGGGCGTGCTTTCGGGGTTTTCGTTTGCCCTGCTCGCGGTGAGCAATCGCGCGCTGGCGGCGCGTCGCGCACCCACGGTGATCGCCTTCTGGCAAAATATCTGCGCTGCCGCGTGTCTGGCGCCGGCGCTCGCGCTGGCCCCGACGCGGCCCGACGCGCGCGAACTCGCGCTTCTGCTGGTGCTGGGCGTCGTCTGCACGGCGCTTGCGCATACATTGTTCATCCGCAGCATGCGCGTGCTGAGCGCGCATACGGCCAGCGTGGTCGCGGCGCTGGAACCCGTCTACGGCATCGCGCTGGCCGTCGTGCTGCTCGGCGAGGTGCCGGACGCACGGACGATGCTCGGCGCAGTCCTTATCGTCGGCGCCGTGCTGGCGGCCAGCGCGAGGGCTGCGCGGACGCCGCCGACATAGCGCGCGACGACGCGCTTCGGTATTGTGCGAACTTAGGCGACTCGGCCGCCTGAGGAACCGCGACATGTCTTTGCATATCGGAATGGTAGGGCTGGGGCGCATGGGCGCCAACATGGGGCGGCGGCTCGCCGCGGGCGGCGTCGCGGTGACGGGGTTCGATCCGGCCCCGGATGCGCGCGCGGCCTTCGCGGCGATCGACTCCTGCAACGCGGCCGACAATCTCGAGGCGCTGGTGCACGCGCTGCCTTCGCCGCGAATCGTCTGGTTGATGGTCCCGGCGGGCAAAGGCACCGAGGCAGTGATCGCCGAGCTCGCGCCGCGGCTTCACTCAGAAGACATCATCGTCGACGGCGGCAATGCGTTTTACAAGGACTCGGTGCGGCGCGCCGTCGAGCTCGCCAGCTATGGCATACGCTTCATCGACTGCGGCGTCTCTGGCGGCATCTGGGGGCTCGAGAACGGCTACGCGCTAATGTTCGGCGGCTCGCCGGCGGCCGCGCGCGAAATCGAGCCGCTGGTGAAGATCCTCGCACCGGCGCCCGATCGCGGCTGGCTGCATTGCGGTCCCAGCGGCTCCGGCCATTTCGTCAAAATGATTCATAACGGCGTCGAGTACGGCATGATGCAGGCGTTTGCCGAGGGATTCTCGCTGCTTAAAGGCAAACCGGATTTCCAGCTCGACGTGGCGGCGATCGCCGAAATGTGGCGGCATGGCAGCGTCGTGCGTTCGTGGTTGCTCGATCTGACCGCGGAGTTCCTGCAGGACGACGCAGCGCTCGATGCGGTAGCGCCGGTCGTGTCCGATTCGGGCGAAGGGCGCTGGACCGCGGTCGAGGCGATCGAGCAGGGTGTTCCGGCGCCAGTGCTGTCGCTCGCGCTGATGATGCGGCTATCGAGCCAGGGCAAGGGGGATTATGGCGACAAGCTGCTGGCGATGATGCGCAAGGGCTTCGGCGGCCACAAGATCACGTCCGGCGATTGACGGCGAGGCAAGCGCTCGATGATGGCGATCGTGATGGGAGTCTCCGGTTGCGGCAAGACAACCGTCGGCCGCCTGCTGGCCCGCGAGCTGGGCTGCGAATTTCTCGATGCCGACGATTTCCATCCGGAAGCGAACGTCGCCAAGATGGCTAAGGGCGTCGCATTGACCGATGACGATCGCTGGCCATGGCTCGATGCGATCGTCGCAGCGATGCACGAGCGTGCCGCACGGGGAGGCCGGGCGGTGATCGCCTGCTCCGCGCTGAAGGAAGCGTATCGCGACCGGTTGTGCCGCGGCATGGACGCAGTCGACGAGGTGCGCATCGTCTATCTCAAGGGCGACACCGCGACGATCGCGCCGCGGCTCGCGTCGCGCAGCGACCACTACATGCCGGCGTCGCTGCTGGACAGCCAGTTCGCTGCGCTCGAAGAACCCGGGGATGCGATCGTCGTCGACATCCGGCAACCGACCGACGAACAGGTGCGGCAAATTGCCGCCGCGCTGCAATCGACGTCCGATTCAGCCGCATGACTGATCAGCGCAAGCCCGGCCGCAAGCCCGGAGCGGCGACCGAAGTCGTGCATCTCGGGCGCGAGCCCGCACGGCATCTGGGCGCGATCAACACGCCGGTCTATCGCGCATCGACGATTCTGTTCGAGTCGGTCGCCGACTACGAAGCGTCGCAGCGCGGGCAGTCGAAGAGCCTGAACTACGGCCTTCGCGGCCTGCCGACAGTCACCGACCTGCAGGCGGCGGTTGCGACGCTCGAAGGCGGCCATGCCGCGCTCGCCGTGCCTTCGGGTCTGGCCGCGACGACCTTCCCTTTGCTCGCGCTGACCAGCGCCGGTGATCACGTGCTGGTCACCGATTCGGTCTACGGCCCGACGCGACGCTTCTGCAACAACCATCTGACGCGATTGGGCATCGAGGTCAGCTACTACGATCCGCTGATCGGTAGCGGCATCGAGCGCGAGATGCGACCCAACACGCGCGCCGTGTTCCTCGAATCCCCCGGCTCGCTGAGCTTCGAGGTCCAGGATGTTTCGGCGATCGCCGCCGTGGCGCACGCGCACGGCGCGCTGGTGCTGCTGGACAATACCTGGGCGACGCCGCTCAATTTTCGCGCCTTCGACCATGGCGTCGACGTTTCGCTGCATGCGGGCACCAAGTACCTGGGCGGACATTCCGACCTGCTGATCGGCCTGATCGTCGGCAACAAGGCGAGCTTTCCGCGCCTGCACCGGCTGTGGACCGACACCGGCGTCACCGCGAGCAGCGACGACTGCTTTCTGGCGCTGCGGGGACTGCGGACGCTGGCGGTGCGGCTGGAGCGCCACCAGGCCAGCGCGCTGCGCATAGCGCAGTGGCTGCGCGACCGGGACGAGGTCGCCGAAGTCGTCTACCCGGCCCTGCCGGGCGCGCGAGGGCACGAGCTGTGGAAGCGTGATTTCACCGGCGCCTGCGGACTGTTCGGCGTGATCCTGAAGCCCGCGCCGAAGGCGCGGGTCGACGCGATGCTGGATGGGCTCTCCTGGTTCAAGCTGGGAGTCAGCTGGGGCGGCTTCGAGAGTCTGATCCTCCCGATCAACGACGCCGTGCGCAGCGCGACGCGCTGGGCGCCAGAAGGTCCGTACATCCGACTGCATGTCGGCCTCGAGGATCCGGACGATCTGATCGACGACCTTGCCGGCGGATTGGCGCGGCTGCGCGCCTGACAGTTCGCTTGCGGTGCGCAGGCCAGGCCCGGCGGACTGCCCGGTCGCGATGATCGTTTGACCCTGCTTTCGGAATCGTGGACACTCTGCCGGCCCGCTATCCTTGGCCCTCGACTCCCGGATGAGCAATCTGCTTCCGCTGCACCCGCCTCTGGCCACGCTCGATGACGATGCGTGGGACGATCTGCTCAACTTCATCGAGGAGCGGCGCGTCATTCCGATCATCGGGCCGGAGCTGTTGAAAGTCGAGACCGAAACCGGTCCGCGCCTGCTCTACGACTGGATCGCCGAAAAGCTCGCCGGCAAGCTGAACGTCGATACGACGCGACTGCCGCAACCCTACACGCTCAACGACGTTGTCTGCTGGTTCCTGTCGTCCCACGGGCGGCGCGAGGAGGCCTATACGCGCGTGCGCAGCATCCTCCGCGACGCGAATTTCACGCCGCCGCTGGCGCTGCGCCAGCTGGCGCAAATCACCGATTTCGATCTTTTCGTCACCACGACGTTCGATCCGCTGCTCGAGCAGGCGATCAACGGCGAGCGATTCCAGGGCGCGCAGTCGACCGAGGTCATCGCCTACACGCCCAACCGCGTGACCGACCTTCCCTCGGAGCGCGAGAAGCTGCAGCGCCCGGTTATTTATCATCTGCTCGGGCGGCTGTCGGCTTCGCCAACCTACGTCATCTCCGACGAGGACACCCTGGAATTCGTCTGCGCGCTGCAAAGCGAGCACCTGACGCCGGAGAAACTCTTTCATGAACTCGAGCACAACCACCTGCTGTTCATCGGCAGCAATTTCACCAACTGGCTGGCGCGACTGTTTCTTCGCATGGCCAAGCGGCACCGGCTGTCCGATCCGCGCGACGTCGGCGAAGTACTGGCCGACAACCATTCGGGCAGCGACGGCCGGCTGATGGCCTTTCTGCAGCAGGTCAGCGTGCGGACGCGGATCTACAGCGGGGCGGAGAAGTTCGTCGACGAGCTGCACCGCCGCTGGACGACGCGTCACAGGCCCGCCGACGTGCTGGCGTTCGGCGCTTCGCCGCAACGCTTCCTGCCACCGGAGCGCGAAATGCCCGACAACGCGGTCTTCGTGAGCTATGCGCGCGAGGACCTCGCGGCGGTGCAGAAGCTCAAGGCGGGACTCGATGCGGCGGGGATCAAGACCTGGTTCGACCTGGAGCGCCTCGAGGGGGGCGACGACTACGACCGCAAGATCCAGCGCAATATCGGGCGTTGCTCGTATTTCATTCCGGTCGTCTCGGCAACCACGCAGCGGCGTCTGGAAGGCTACTTCCGCCGCGAATGGAGCTACGCGATCGATCGAGCGCGCAATATCGCCGAAGGCGCGCTGTTCATCCTGCCGGTGACGATCGACGATACGAATGGCGGCGATGCCCATGTGCCCGAGAAATTCAAGGCGGTGCATTTCACGCGGCTGCCCGGCGGCGAAGTGACCCCCGAGTTCGCCCGCCGCCTGCAGGATCTGCTTTCCACCCGGCACTGAACGGTCGCGTGCACAGCTCGCGTCCGCATCAGGTATTGATCGCCATGCGATTGGCCCGAAACCCTTTATTCGATGAGTAACGACGCGTCTCCGGCGACGGACAACGCGCTCTCGCAGGCGGCCGTCGACCACGAGCATCCATGGCTCGGCCTGGCCTCGTTCACCGAGGAGACGCGCGCCTATTTCTATGGCCGCGAGGAGGAGATCGCCGAGCTTTCGCGGCGCGTGCAGCGCAAGCTGCTGACGATCCTGTTCGGTCAATCGGGCCTCGGCAAGACGTCGATCCTGCGCGCGGGGATCGTGCCGCGGCTTCGTCCCGAGGGCTACTGCCCGGTCTACGTCCGAATCGACTATTCGCGCGACGCCCCCGAGCCGTCGGAGCAGATCAAGGAGGCCATTTTCCGCGCCACGCAGTCGCTCGGACAGTGGACACAGACAGGTGTCGCCGTCAGCGGTGAATCACTTTGGGAGTTCCTGCACCACCGCGACGATGTCCTGCGCGACGCCTCGGGCAGGACACTGATCCCGCTGCTGATATTCGACCAGTTCGAGGAAATATTCACGCTTGCGCAAAGCGACGACTTTGGCCGCAAGCGTGCTGCGCAGTTTCTCGAAGATCTTGCCGATCTGGTGGAGAACCGCGCGCCGAAAGCGCTCGAGGCCAGGATCGAGCAGGATGAGGCTGCCGCCGAGCGGTTCGACTTCACCCGGGGCGATTACCGGATCCTGATCGCGCTGCGCGAGGACTATCTTGCCCATCTGGAAGGCGTGAAGGGCATCATGCCCTCGATCACGCAGAACCGGATGCGGCTCGCCCGCATGACCGGCGCGCAGGCCCTCACCGCGGTGCTGAAGCCCGGCGGCAGGCTGGTTTCGGAGGAAGTGGCGGAGTCGATCGTGCGTTTCATCGCCGGCGGCTCCGAGCTGCCGAACGCCGAGGTCGAGCCGTCGCTGTTGAGCCTGATCTGCCGCGAGCTCAATAACGCCCGCATCGCGCAAGGGCGCACCGAGATCTCCGCCGATCTGCTGGCAGGCTCTCGCGACACAATCCTGAGCGAGTTCTATGAGCGCGCGCTGGCCGACCAGCCGCCCGGCGTAAGGCAATTCATCGAGGACGAGATGCTGACCGAGTCGGGCTTCCGCGAGAGCCTGGCCGAAGAGCGCGTGCGCAAGGCATTCACCGCGGTTGGTGCGCCCCCCGATACGCTGGCGAAGCTGGTCGACCGTCGGCTGCTGCGCATCGAGGAGCGCCTCGACCTGCGCCGGGTCGAGCTGACCCACGACGTCCTGTGCAGCGTCGTCAAGGCAAGCCGCGATTTGCGCTACGAGCGCGAGGCGCGTGACGAAGCGGAACGCCAGCTCGTCGCACAGCGCGCGCGCGAGCTTGCCACGCGCAAGGCACTGGTGCGGGCGAGGCAGGTCGCCGTGATCTGCGGAATACTTGCCATCGGCGCCCTGGGCAGCGCGCTGTTCGGCTATCTGAGCATGAAGCGCGCGCAGGACGCGGAGCTCAAGGCGCAGCAGACGCGCCAGATGGCGGAGACCGCACGGGGCGAAGCGGAAAAGCTCATCGTCTATCTGCTCGACGATTTCTACCTCGAGCTCGAGCCCGTCGGGCGGCTCGACATCGTCGCCGCATTGTCCAAGCGCGCGATCGACTATTACGCAGCGCTCCCGGTGGAGCTGCGCACGCCCGAGACCGACCGCAACCGCGCGCTCGCGCTGGTGCGCTATGGCGCCGCGCTGCGCAATCAGTCGAAGCTCGATGAAAGCGGCAAGGCGCTATCCGAGGCCGTTGGCGTCTTGAGCAAGCTGCGCAAGGAAGGCGATCAGTCGGAGGCGACAGCCGTCGGCCTCGGCGTGGGGTTGCTGTCGCAGGCGCGGGTTGCGGCTAGTCAGAACAGGCGCCCTGATGAGCGCATTTTCGCGATACAAGCCGTCGACGTGCTGAAACCGCTGATGGCGGCGCCGAACCCATCGATTCCGCTGCGCCGCGCGTATGGTCTCGCGCTGACCTTTCTCGGCTTCTCCCAAGGCAACAGCGACGAGGAAGAGGCGGCGGTTGTGACACTGGAGGAAGCTCGCACAACCTTCCGCAGCATCGATAACCTCAAGCTAGACGACCTGCCCGCGGCGGTCGCGTATGCGGAAGCTTCCGCCTGGCAAATGGGTGCGCTCCAGACACTGGGTCGTTTGGACCAGGTCAGAGGAGTCGGAGCCGACGCCTTGAAGGTAACGGGACAGGTTCTGGAAAAGCGTCCCGGAAATATGTCGGCACTCCGGGCTCGGGCTTTGATGGCTGAAAGCCTGTCCGCTACCGAGGGATTCGATCTGCATCTCCGCAAGGCCCTGGCATTGAGTCAACAGGAAGTGCGCGATTGGGAGGCGACTGTCGCGCTCGATCCGAGCAACCAGATCGCCTGGAACAATCTGGTAAGCGGGCGCCTGGGCGCGGGATTCTGGGCCTTGAATTTGGGAGATATCGATGGAGCCCAGGAACAATGGCGCGCGGCACTGGCGGTAGAGCGACAGGTAAAGGAATCCGCGATGATCGGTACCACACTGTCGCTAGCGGCGGGCTACCTTGCGATGATCGAAGCCGATTCCGGCAACGCGCGTGCGGCGGATGCCACGATTGCGGCCAATCGTCGCTATACTGAATTGGCTATCCGCGGCCTTGCCCCGGATTCGTTCGGGCGAGCCTATCTGCCGGAATTCCTGGGCTACTACGGTTATCCGACGACCGGATTCGGCTACGGTGCCTACGGGCCGGTTTTCGCAGCTCGCGACTACGAGACGCTGCGCAAAGAGGCGCGCGCGTCGGTACGGCGTCTCGAGCAGATCAAGAATGCCAACCCCCAGCAAGAGGTGAGGAAAAACCGTTCGCTGGAGGTTGCCTATCGAACCGCGGCAGAAGGTTCGTATCGGCTCGGCGACTACGCCGAAGCGGATGCGGAGATCAAGAAGGCGCTCGCGATCCGGCGCACGATTCCGACGCGTACCCTTTCGGAGGAGCGCGACGCAGATATCCAGCTGATGCTTGCGGCGCTCATTGCCGCGAGACTTCAAAGGTACGCCGAAGCGCAGCAGATCATCGAGCCTGTGCTGAAGCTGCACCGGGGGCTTTACGAGCGCAAAGACAACGACGATCTTAGTCAGCGGGTTGAATTCGCACGCGCGCTGTACGTCTCTGCGGTCGCGGCCACGGGACAAAAGACGGCGCAACTGACCCAGGCCGCAACGCTGATCGATGGCCTGCCGCCGCAGATGCGTCGCCAGATCAGCGTCGCGTACCTGCGCGGTCAGATCGCGGAGGAGCAGAAGGTGCGGCACTAGCGGTTGTGCGCCGCGTGTGAAGCCCTGCATGGAGAACCCGGCTCCCGACCCAGGCTCGACGCGGTCCGGCGATGCGGCCGCTCAAACGTGCGCCCGCATCCGCAAGCACCTCGAGCAGGGAGCCCCGTGGGACGCCTGCGATCTTTTCCGCGAAGAGATAGCGAAGCACCCGGGCGACGCGATGCTGCTCTACTGGGGCGCACTGGCGCACGCGCGATCAGGCGGTTCGAAGCGCGCGCATGCCTTGCTGGATCAGGCGGAGACAGCCGACAACGGAAAAGAGCATCGGGCCGACATCCTGAGCTTGCGCGGGCGCCTCTGGAAAGACGATTATCAGCGCGAGCCCGATCAGCCCGAAGGAAGGACGAAGGCCGAGCGAGCGCGTCAGGAGTATCTGGCCGCCTATGCGCTGAAACATGACGTCTATCCCGGCATCAACGGGGCGACGCTCTCGTTGCTGCTCGGCGACCGTCCGGCGGCGTTGACGCTGGCACAACAGATCGTCGAGCGGCTGGCAGGGCAGGCAAGCCGGCGCACATTCTGGGACGATGCGACGCTGGGCGAGGCGCAGCTCGTCCTCGGTCAATTCGACCAGGCCGCGCAAAGCTATGCGTCGGCCTATGCCCAAAGCGCCGGCGATACGGGGAGCGTGGCTACGATGCGGCGTCAACTGCACCTTCTCGCTCGCGCGGTTCCGCAAGCGGCCGACGCGCTTCGGCAGCTGCCCGCGCCCGACATCGTTGCGTTTGCCGGCCATATGATCGACGCGCCGGATCGGGCGCTGCCGCGGTTCCCGGCGGCGCTAGTCCCCGCCGTCCAGGCGGCGGTCCGCGACCATGTCGCCCGGCTGAATACGCCGATCGTCTACACCTCGGCGGCCTGCGGCGCCGATCTAATTTTCATCGAAGCTGCGCTCGAGGCCGGCGCCGAAGTCAACGTCGTGTTGCCGTTCGACCGCGACGACTTCGTGCAGACCAGCGTGGCCGTCGGCGGCGAAGGATGGGTGGATCGCTTCGATGCCGCGCTGGCCCAGGCGACGCGCGTGATCATGGCGACCGATGAGCGCTATCTGGGAGACGACGTTCTGTTCGAGCATGCCGCGCTGCTGCTCGAGGGACTTTCGATACTGCGTGGCGCGCAGCTGCAAACGATTCCCTCGTTGGTTTGCGTCATCGACGCCGCGGCGCCGGGGCGGGTCGGTGGCACGCAGGCCTCTTTCGACCGGTGGACGCGCCATGTCGGGCCGCCGGAGGTGTTGGATCTGGCCAAGATGCGGTCCAACGCCGCGCTCGCCGGACCGGCTGTCACGCCCGTCGCGCCGCACCCCGACGAGGCGACGCCTGGCCCACCGCAATCACCTGCCGGATATTCGAGGCCGATCGCGGCCAAGCGACCGCAGCGTTCGCTCAAGACCTTGCTGTTCGCCGACTTCGCCGGGTTCAGCCGCGTGCACGACGCAGTGGCGCCATTCTTCCAGGAAAGCTTCTGGAAAATTGCGGCCGGGCAGATCGCGGCCTCGCCGGCCAAGCCACTTCTGGCCAGCACCTGGGGCGATGCGCTGTACGTCGTGTTCGACGCCCCGCGCAACGGCGCGGCGTTCGCGCTGTCCTTTCTCGACAACATGCTCGAGGTCGACTGGGCGTCTCTCGGCTTGTCGGAGGCCAGCCCGATCCGGATTGCGCTGCACGCGGGACCGGTATTCTGCGGTTTCGATCCGATCATCGGCCGCGACAACTATTTCGGCTCGAGTGTCACCAAAGCTGCGCGCATCGAGCCGGTGACGCCTCCGGGCATGGTGTACGCCAGCGAGGCATTCGCCGCCACGCTGGCTGCGACGGAACGCGATGAATTTTCGCTCGAATACATCGGACGAATGGCGCTGGCCAAGAGTTATGGCGAGTCGCGCATTTACCGGCTGGACCGGTGCTGAAGACGGAAGAGCCCGCATGCAAGGATTGGCCGGTGTCGCAATGATTTTCATACTACCATCGCGTCTCGTTCTGGAGAGTGCAGTGAAGAGGCAACGACGAGGCGCCTGGATGGCGCTGCTTTTGACAATGGCTTTAGTGCCGGCCGCTGCAGAGGAGGGTGCGTTACCTGTCTGGTCGGTGGGCGATCGGTGGACGTTCGACAAGTTCGACGGACCTACCTACGACAACCAGGGCGTTATTCGCTCGACGATCGTCTTTTTGATTAAGGAGTCCCGAGACAGGTCCTATGGTGTCGAAGTGACCACGCAGCCAGCCAGGACGGACCGCGGGCCAGTCCTCTGGAATATCAGTCGCGGACTGAATACCTACTGGCGCGACGGCGCACAGCTACCCTGGACCGAGCTCAGGTTCCTAAATTGGCCGCTTGGGGAGGGCACGACCTGGCAGTTCCAGCATCCACAGCGAGACGGAGGGCTGTTCAGCTGGCGCGCGAGCGCGGAACGATGGGAGGAGGTCGTTGTCCCGGCAGGCCGTTTCAAGGCACTCCTCATCGTAATCGACGGTCGAAGCGCGGACGGTTCTTACGCCAAGCACGGCAAACTTTGGTATGCACCAGCGGTGAAATGGAAGGTCAAGGAAGAGTGGGTCGGCGAGCCGGCCGGGCATGCGACATATGTTGCTCGGGAACGCTGGGAACTACAGAGTTACGAGTTGCACTGAGTACCGTTTCCCCGAGCTTCAATCGAGGCCGAGGTATTCGGCGCGCGCCTTAGTATCGCGCGCGAATTCAGCGTAGGGCCCCGCGTAGCGGAGCTGTCCGCTCTCGAGCACACAGGCGCGATCGGCGACGGCAGCCGCGAGAACCAGGCTTTGCTCGGCGAGCAATATCGACAGGCCGGCGCGCTTGAACTCACGCAAGGCCTCGGCGAGCTGCGCAACGATAAGCGGCGCGAGCCCTTCGCCCGGCTCGTCGAGGAGCAGCAATGTCGGGTTGCCCATCAGGGTGCGCGCGATCGCCAGCATTTGCTGCTCGCCTCCCGAGATCTCGCCGCCACGCCGATCGCGCAACTCGGCGAGCGCGGGAAACAGCACGAACAGCCGTTGCGGCGTCCACGGCGTGCCCGCGTGCGCGTCGCGGCGGCCGACCTCGAGGTTCTGCGCGACCGTCAAGCCGCTGAAGATGCGTCGCCCTTCGGGGACGAAGCCCAGGCCCGCCCGGGCGATGCGGTACGAAGGAGCGCCGTCGATGCGTCGGCCATCGAGCCGGACGTCGCCGCGGCTCGGCGTCAGCCATCCGGCGATCGCCTTCAGGGTCGTCGATTTGCCGGCGCCGTTGCGTCCGAGCAGCGCAACCGCCTCACCATCGGCGACGTCCAATGAAACGTCGAATAATACCGTTGCGCTGCCGTAGCCAGCCTCCAGGCCACGCACTTCAAGCATCGCCGCGCTCCGGACCTGCGGCGCTGCCCAGGTAAACGGCGCGCACTTCGCGATCGGCACGCACTTCCGACGGCGGGCCCGCGGCGATCACGCGCCCGCGGTTGAGCACGACGATGCGGTCGGCGTGGGCGAACACGACGTCCATGTCGTGCTCGGTGAAAAGCAGCGCGGAGCCGGCGGTGCGTGCAAGATCGGAAACCTGCCGCATCAGGCGGGCGCGCTCGGGCGGCGCCAGACCCGCCGTCGGCTCGTCCATTAGCAGCAGTCGCGGCGCATCGGCCAGCGCGATCGCCAGCTCGAGGCGCTTCAGGTCGCCGTAGGCGAGCGTCGCGGCAGCGCGCTCGCCCAGTGCGCCGATGCCGACCTGCTCGAGCATTCGTTGCGCTTCGGCCGTGCCGCGCGCGTCAAGTCCCGACAGCAGGGCATAGGTTCCCCCGCGCTGCGCCAGCAGCGCGAGCTGGACGTTTTCCCGGACGGTCATCGAGGCGAACGTCGCCGTCACCTGGAACGTGCGGCCGACGCCGAGCCGTGCAATCGTCTGCGTCGAGAGCCCGATCAATGCCTGCCCCGCCAAGGCCGCGCTGCCGCGATCCGGCGCGAGCTGGCCGTCGAGGACGTTGAACAAGGTCGTTTTGCCGGCGCCGTTGGGACCGATGACCGCGACGCGCTCGCCGGCCGCTACGTCGAAGCTCACGCCGGCGAGTGCCTGCACGCCGCCAAAGGCCTTGGCGATGTCGTGCACCGAAAGCAGCGGCACGGTCATGGGCCCCCGACACTTGGGGCTGGTGCCGCTGCCGCCGCGCGTTGCCGCAGAGCGCGTGTGGCGCCAGCCAAGGCGCCGACGATGCCTTGCGGAAAGAGCAGCACCAGGGCCAGGATCGCCGCGCCGAGCATCGCGCGCCAGTACTCGGTGTGCCGCGCCAGCGTGTCCTGAAGCCAAGTCAGTAAGGCCGCGCCGGCGACCGGTCCTAACAAGGTCTGCAACCCGCCGAGCAGCACCATCACCAGTGCGTCGACCGAGCGCGGTATCGACAAGGATTCGGGTGAGATACTGCCTTTGGAGAATGCGTAAAGCGACCCGGCCAGCCCTGCGGCGAGGCCCGCGAGCACGAATCCGGCCCAACGCACGGTGCGGACGTCGATGCCGATCGCGGCGGTGCGCCGCGGCGAGTCGCGCGCCGCACGCAGGGCGTAACCGAACGGCGCGAATACGATCCGCCACAACAAGGCGATCGCGCCGCCGGCGATCGCCAGCGTCAGCCAGTAGTAGGCGGTGCGCGACGACAACCATGGAGCCGGCCAGACGCCGACCAGACCGTTGCTGCCGCCGGTCAATGCGTCCCATTGGTAGACGGTGGCCCAAGTGATCTGGGCGAATGCGAGCGTCAGCATCGCAAGGTAGACGCCCGAGAGGCGCACGCAGAACCAGCCGAAGACCAGCGCGCCGATTCCTGCCGCGAGCGGCGCAGCGATCAGCGCGAGCTCCATCGGCACCACCCGTGCAGCGAGCGCCGCGGCATACGCACCGAGGCCGAAGTACGCGGCGTGCCCGAACGAGGCCATGCCGCCGGGACCCATGATGAAATGCAGGCTGACGGCGAACAGCGCGAATATCAGCATGTCGCTGCCGAGCACCAGCGCGTAGTCGTCGGCAATGAGCGGCGCTGCCGCGAGCGCTGCGAACAAAAACGCCGCGGCGAGCGCGAAGCGTCGTCCCGGCGGCAACTGCAGATCGCGCTGCTCGGGGATCGGGGAGGAGGCTGGCGGGCGGCCATACAAGCCCCACGGCCGAGCGATCAGCACGATCGCCATCACGACGAATTCCGCGACCAGGGTCAATTTCGCGAACGATACGAGCGAGCCGAACAGCACGACATCGCCAATGCCGATGCAAAGCGCCCTGACTATGCCGATGATCAGCGCGGCAACGAAAGCGCCGCGAATGCTGCCGAGGCCGCCGACGACGGTTACGACGAAAACATCGGCGATGATCGTCAGGTCCATATTCAGATTCGCCGGCTCGCGCGGCAGCTGCAGCGCGCCGGCGAGTCCCGCAAGCAGCGCGCCGACGAAGAACACGCCTGAAAAAAGCCACGACGGATTGACGCCGAGCGCGGCGGTCATATCCCGATCCTCGGTCGCCGCACGCACCATCAGGCCCCAGCGCGTGCGCGCCAGTGCGAGCGACAAGGCGGCCAGCACGAGCGGCGCGAGCACGATCAGGAGAAGGTCGTATTGCGGCACCGGCTGGCCGAAGATCTTGATCGCGCCGGCAAGTCCCGGCGCACGCGGCCCCAGCAGATCCTCCGCGCCCCAGATGGCCAGCGCCGCATCCTTGACCAGCAGGACGACGCCGAAGGTCGCGATCAGCTGCAGCAGTTCCGGCGCACCGTAGAGGCGCCGCAGCAGCATTCGCTCGATCAGCACGCCCAGCGCGCCGACCGCCAGCGCAGCGAGCAGCACCCCGGCCCAGTAGCCGAGCGGCCCGGAACCGAAGCGTCCGATCAGGCTGTAGGCGATGTACGCACCCAGCATCATCAGCGAGCCGTGCGCGAAGTTGACGACGCGGGTGACGCCGAAGATCAGCGAAAGTCCGGCGGCGACCAGGAACAGCGACGACGCGCCGGCCAGGCCGTTGAACAGTTGAACGAGGAGCGCGGAGAGGGTCAGGAACGACGTGCGGCGTCAATTAGCCGGGCGGTGTGCGCGCACCCAGTCGTCCGACGGCAGATAGTCGGCGCCGTCGGCGTATCTCGCATCGACCATCACGCCCTTGCCGTCCTTGATCGCGAGTCTTCCGACATAGGCGCCCATCGTCGACTGATGATCGATTGCGCGGTAGCGTATCGTGCCGAATGGCGTTTCGACGCTGAGACCCGCCATCGCGGCGATCAGCTTGGCGTTGTCGGTCGACTTAGCTTTGCGGATCGCCGCAGCCGCGCTCATGACCACGCTGTATCCGACGACCGAACCCTGGCGCGGATAGTCGTTGAACTTCGCGCGGTAGGCGTCGAGAAAGCGCCGGTGGGCAGGCGTGTCGATCGCATACCAAGGATAACCGGTGACATACCAGCCTGCCGGGGCCTCGTCTTTCAGCGGGTCGAGGTATTCGGGCTCGCCGCCCAGCAGATTGAACACCGGCTTGTCCTTGAACAGTCCGCGCAGCTCGCCCTCCCGCACGAACTTGGCGAGGTCTCCGGCGAACAGCGAAGAAAATATGGCGTCCGGTTTGGCATCTATCATCGCCTGCACGACCGGCCCCGCGTCGATCTTGCCCAGGGGCGCTGCGAATTCGACGAATTCGATGCCCGAACCCTGCCGCGCGATCATCTGTTTCTTGAACGCCTCGGTTGCCGACTTGCCGTACTCGTAATCGGGAAAGACGATCGCCCAGCGTCGCTTGCCGAGCTTGGATGCCTCGGGAACCAGCATCGCGGTCTGCATGTAGGTCGACGGTCGCAGGCGAAACGTGTATTTGTTGCCATTGTCCCAGACGATCTTGTCGGTCAACGGTTCCGAGGCGAGGAACAGCCGTTGGCGCTGCTTGGCGAAATCGGCGATCGCCAAGCCGACGGCCGAAGAGAACGTCCCCATCAGGACGTCGACTTTTTCTCGCGAAACGAGCTCCTCGGCCACACGCACCGCGTCGCCAGGGCTGCCGGTGTCATCGCGCACGATCAATTCCACCTGGCGACCGGCCACGCCGCCACCCTGGTTGATCTGCTCGACTGCCAGCTCCATGCCACGCTTATAGGCTTCGAGAAACGCCGGAAACGTCTTGTAGCTGTTGAGCTCGCCCAGCTTGATCGGTTGGGCGCCGGCCGAAAGCGCAAAAAACGCCGCGGCTGCCAGCACGTATCGGATCAGCGATGCCGTTCTTTTCATTCGAACTCCGCGATTCGGCAGGCGGCCGCGCTTCGCAGTCGGGCCGGCCTTGAAGTATGCATGATAGCGGTCGCCTGCCAGGCAGGGGAAGCCAGGCTTGCCGTCGCCGCGCAACGCTTGGGTTCTATGCATATGCGCGGAAGGGCCGATCGCGGCATCGTCGCGCAGGTAAAATATCGGGTTTACGCGATCCTGCCGGCGGCCGGCATCGCTTTTCGCTGCCGGCAAGCTGCAAGGCGCCTTGATGCTGAAGCTTGCTTTTGGACTGACTTTTCCGGACTTGTACGCGACCGACGGTCTTGCTCGCGTCGACGCGTCGTTCCTCGCGTTCCTGCGCGCGGCCGATGCCGGAGTGGCCGAGCGGCTGGCGGCGGCCCGCGCGACCAAGGCCGCGCTCGACCGCGGCGAGGAGTCGGCGCTGCTGATCGCCATCGCGCCGCATCTGGAGGATTTTGTCGCGCTGCTGTTCGGCGTCGAAGCGGAAGTCGCGGCCTTGCAACAGGCGCAGCACGAGCTTGCGCCGCTGTATGCCTGCAAACGACAGGTCGTGCAGCGCAAGGCGATGAACAAGTACAAGGCCGACGAGGCGGCGGGCTTCGATGGCGATGCGCTGCGCGGCGAGCTGGAGCTGCGTCTCGGTGCGCCGCTCGACGGTTTGCCCGGCGAGCTGGCGTTTGCCCGCGCGGTCGGCGCGTGGAGCGCCGATGAAACCGTGCACGGCGCCGAGATCGATCTCGCGCTTCGCTATGCCGCTTGGGCAGCGCACACGCCGGCCGGCAAGGCGCGACACCGGACCGGCGTGCTGTTCAAGGCGCCGCGCAAGCTCGATTACCTTCGCCTGATCCCGGTCGAGCACGAGCCCAAGCACGGCGTCGACAGCTTCCGCCTGCCGGACGATCATCTGCGGCGGCGCGACGGCTTCGCGCTGACCGACGCCGGAACCGATCTCGCCGGCGGGCTCGACCAGGCCAACTATTGCATCTGGTGCCACGAGCAGCAAAAGGATTCGTGCTCGTCGGGCCTGCGCGAAAAGAAGACACCCGGCGGCGCGCCACCACCGTTCAAGCGCTCGCCGTTCGGCGTGCCGCTGGCCGGCTGTCCGCTCGAGGAGCGGATTTCCGAATTCCACAAGCTGCGCGCGGAAGGCTGGGCGCTGGGCGCGCTGGCGATGATCTGCATCGACAATCCGATGGTCGCCGGGACCGGTCACCGCATCTGTAACGACTGCATGAAATCGTGCATCTACCAGAAGCAGGAGCCGGTCGACATTCCGCAATCCGAAACGCGCGTGCTGAAGGACGTGCTGGCGCTGCCCTGGGGGTTCGAGATCTACGGCCTGCTGACGCGGTGGAATCCGCTGGACCTCGGGCGTCCGCTGCCGCGCGCGCCCAGCGGCAAGCGCGTGCTCATCGTCGGCATGGGCCCGGCCGGCTTCACGCTGGCGCATCACCTGCTGAACGACGGGCATACGGTCGTCGGTGTCGACGGCCTCAAGATCGAGCCGCTGCCGCCGTCGGTTTCGGGCGTCAGCGCAACCGGCGCGCGCGTGCCATTCGAGCCGATACGCGACATCGACGCGCTGCGCGAGCCGCTGGACCAGCGCGTGATGGCGGGATTCGGCGGCGTCGCCGAATATGGCATCACCGTGCGCTGGGACAAGAACTTCCTCAAGGTGCTGCGTCTTTTGATCGAGCGCCGCGATCGCTTCGCGCTGTGCGGCGGCGTGCGCTTCGGCGGCACACTCGACGCCGAAGACGCCTTCGCCCTTGGCTTCGACCACATTGCGCTCGCCGCCGGCGCCGGACGGCCGACGGTGCTCGATCTGCCGAATGCCCTGGCCAAGGGTGTGCGCACTGCGTCCGACTTCCTGATGGCGCTGCAGCTCACCGGCGCCGCGCGCAAGGACTCGGTTGCTAATATGGAAATCCGTCTGCCGGTCGTCGTCATCGGCGGCGGCTTGACCGCGATTGATACCGCCACCGAGTCGCTGGCGTACTACCCGGTGCAGGTCGAAAAATTCGTCGCGCGTTATGACGCGCTGGTCGCCGATCGCGGACGCGAGCGAGTCGAATCGGAGTGGACCGACGACGAGCGCGAGGTCGCGCTTGAATACCTGGCGCATGGACGCGCGATTCGCGCCGAGCGCGCCGCGGCGGCCCGCGAGGGCCGTGCCGCACGCGTGCTGGAGTTGCTGCTGTCGTGGGGTGGCGTGACCATCGCGTACCGGCGCCGCTTGATCGACAGTCCGTCGTATACACTCAATCACGAAGAGGTCGAGAAGGCGCTCGAAGAGGGCATCCGCTTCGCCGAAGGCCTGACGCCGCTGGCGATCGAGGTCGACGCGCGCGGCCGGGCCAGCGCGCTGCAGGTATCGATCCAGCACAACGACGGCGACGGCGTCTGGCACGAAGCCGGCCGGGCGTCGTTGCCTGCCCGCACCGTACTCATCGCCGCGGGTACGCAGCCGAATACGGTTCTGGCGCGCGAGGACGCCGCGCATTTCCACCTCGACGGCAAATATTTCCGTGCCGTCGACGAGACGGGCCATGTCGTCAAGCCGGCGCCGGGGCTGGCCAAGCCCGCGGTCGCGCATGTGCTGACCGCGATCGAGCCGGATGGCCGCGCGATCAGCTATTTCGGCGACCTGCACCCGTCCTACTTCGGCAACGTCGTCAAGGCGATGGGCAGCGCCAAGCAGGGGTACCCGATCGTCAGCCGGATGCTGACGCGCGTCGAACCCGCCTCCATGCTCGACGACGCAAGCTTCCTTGCGCTGGTCAACGGGGAGCTGCGGGCCAGCGTCGAGCGCGTCGTACGCCTGACGCCGACGATCGTCGAAGTCGTCGTGCGCGCCCCGGCGGCGGCACGAAAGTTCGCGCCGGGACAGTTCTACCGGCTGCAGAATTTCGAATCACTGGCGCAACGCAGCGCCGGCACGAGGCTGGCGATGGAAGGTCTGGCGCTGACCGGCGCCTGGGTCGATCGCGAGGAAGGTCTGGTATCGACGATCGTTCTCGAGATGGGCGGCTCGTCCGACCTTTGCGCGCAGCTCGAGCGCGGCGAGCCTATTGTGCTTATGGGCCCGACGGGATCGCCGACCGAGATCGAACCGGGCGAGACGGTGATACTCGCCGGCGGCGGATTGGGCAATGCCGTGCTTTTCTCGATCGGCCAGGCATTTCGCAATGCCGGCTCGAAGGTGCTTTACTTCGCCGGTTACCGGCACATGATCGACCGCTACAAGATCGCCGATATCGAAGCGGCAGCCGACCTGGTCGTCTGGTGCTGCGACGAGGCGCCCGGATTCGTTCCGCGCCGGCCGCAGGACAAGAGCTTCGTCGGCAACATCGTTGAGGGAATGCTCGCCTATGCGACCGGCGAACTGGGCGAGACGACGATCGCGGCCGGTGCGGCTGACCGCATCATCGCCATCGGCTCGGACAAGATGATGGCGGCCGTCGGCGCGGCGCGGCACACGGTGCTGAAACCCTATCTGAAGCCCTCGCATCGCGGCATCGCGTCGATCAACTCGCCGATGCAATGCATGATGAAGGAAATCTGCGCGCAATGCCTGCAACCGCAGCACGATCCGGCGACCGGCAAGCTGAGCTATGTTTTTTCCTGCTTTAATCAGGATCAGGCACTCGACAGCGTCGACTTCGCCGGGCTCGATGCACGTTTGTCGCAGAACGCGGTGCAGGAAAAGCTCACCGCGCAATGGGTCGAGCATTGCCTGCACGCTGCGGCCGCCGACGCCTGATCAAGCGAGTTGACGGCGAAACGCGCGAGCCAGCTACGCGCTTCTGTTGCCAATCGGCGACGACCTGCACTGCTTCCCGGTTACCTTTGGTTACAAGGTCTGTCGGCGCAACGTCAGCATCGCGCGTTATAGGACTCACAGACGCATGGGCCAGGCGAAGTCG
>Ga0207711_10001123_pt1 | contig 25569 bp, 22 predicted proteins | sample KBSS34metaG_FD_184401 | JGI IMG/M metagenome (GOLD analysis project Ga0207711, IMG submission 184401) | Switchgrass rhizosphere microbial communities from Kellogg Biological Station, Michigan, USA - KBS S3-4 metaG (SPAdes) (version 2) | ecosystem: Host-associated > Plants > Roots > Rhizosphere... | reverse complement strand
CACGCCGCCGCGACCAGCAGCGTAGATCGCCATCTCGACCTGGGCGGTGCAGATACTGTTCGGGTTCGGCATGCCGATCGCGAGTTCGGGTGTGACGATCCAGGTCGGGCAATATACGCTGCTGGTCGCGGCGGCGTGCGCCGGCGTGAACTCGCTGATCAGCCTGACCGCGCTCGGCCTGTTCTACAGCTATATCCGCCATGCGTCGAACCTGCCGCACATGGCGGTCCTCGTGCTGTTCATTCTGCCGGTCGCGGTGTTCGCCAATTTGATACGCGTGATCCTGCTGGTGCTGATCACCTATTATTTCGGCGAGGCGGCCGGTCAGGGGTTCGTGCACGATCTGGCCGGGATCACCATGTTCCTGCTCGCGCTTGGCGCGATCTTCCTCATCGATTGGGCGGGCACTTTGGTTGGAGCCAGGCTGCTCCGAGGGAAACGCGCGTGACCGACACCAGAGTTGAATTCGAGACACCGCAGCCACTTGTGGGTCGCCGCGAGCTGCTGCTCGGAGGTATTCTGGCGGCGGCGGCGGGAACCGCATTCGCATTCGATCCGCGCCAGCACACGTCGTATCTCGGCGACGCCAAACTCGCCGATCTGGTGCCTGAAACGATCGGCGATTGGCGCTACGTCGCGAGCAGCGGGCTGGTGCTGCCGCCCAAGGATCAGTTGCGCGACACCATTTACTCGCAGCTGCTGACACGCGTGTACGAGCGCGACGAGAATTCGTCGGTGATGCTGCTGATCGCCTATAGCGGATCGCAGGACGGCGTGATCCAGGTCCATCGTCCGGAGACCTGCTATCCCGCAAGCGGCTACCGCCTGATCCAGAACGACGCGCATGAGGTTCCGCTGCCGTCGCCGGCTCGGCCGCAGGGCCGCTTCATCGTAGCGGACAACAATATCCGGCACGAACAGCTGATCTATTGGACGCGTCTCGGACGCTATTTCCCGACGCGCTGGGCCGATCAACGGCTCGCCGTCGCGCGTGAGAATTTTGCGGGTCATATCCCCGATGGTGTGCTGGTGCGCGTTTCGTCGATCGTGAGCGGCGACGGCCTCGCGATGCTCGATGACTTCACGCGCGCGCTTTATGACGCCGTGCCGCAACGGATGAAGAATGTGCTGGTCGGGGGGTGACCGGCAAGCCGATCGCCGATGCTCTGCGGCGGCGGTCGGTGCAAATTGCACGAACACGGAGCGCAGGTCGCTCAGATAGGGAGATAGGGAGTGAGGAAATCCGGACTGGTCGCGGGGGCGGTGACGCTTGCGCTGCTCACGAGCGCATGTTCTTTTTTTGAGAAGAAGCCCGGCGGCCAAGTGGTTGCCGTGGTCAACGGCGAAGAGATCACGCAGCAGGACCTCAATGCCGAACTCGGCAATGCACAGATTCCGTCGGGTGCCGATCGCAACCGCATCCTCGCCCAGGTGCTGCAGCGCGTGATCGACCGCAAGCTGCTGGTGCAGCGCGCGAAGGAGCAGGGCCTCGACAAGTCTCCCGACTATCTCGGGCAGCTGCGACGCATGCAGGACGAACTGGCGATCAGCATGCTCTCGAGCAATGCCTCCAAGTCGATTCCGCTGCCGGACCAGGCTGCGATTGACGCGTTCATTGCCTCGCATCCGGCCGCCTTCTCCGAGCGCAAGCGCTATACGCTCGACCAGATCGCGATCCCGCAATCGACCGATCGGGCTGTGCTCGAGAAGCTCACGCCGGCGCACACCCTCGAACAGGTCGCGACGATCCTGACCAGTGCCGGTGTCAAGTTTACGCGCGGGCCGGCGACGTTCGACACGGCGCTCGCGCCGCCGCAGCTGGCGCAGAGGATTGCGACGTTGCCGCCGGGCGAGCCGTTCGTGGTGCCGATCAATGGGCGTTTCCTGGTGAACTCCGTCCAATCGTCCGAACCGGTGCCGATGAACGCCGAGGACGCGAAACCGGCAGCGCTCGAATTGATGCGCCAACAGTCGCTCAACAGCGCGATCCAGAAGCAGCTGAGCGACGCCCGCGGCAAGGCGAAGATCGCGTATCAGCCCGGCTTCGAAGCGCCGAAGGATGCCGGGTCTCCGCCCGCCGCGGTCGCTCCGCCGCCCGCGCTGCCAGCGCCAGCGGGCGCGACCCCCGCACCAGCGCAATAACCAGACCCCGGCGGAGCGCGCCGCGCTTCGCCGGGATTTGTGGCCGTTTCCGGCAAGTCGAATTGGACCTCAGGCCGGCTGTCCGATCACTTGGCCCGTCACCAGCGGCGCGTTGCAGTCGCTCACGCCGGTCTTGCCGCACAGGCCCGCGCGAAGACGCGCAATGCGCTGGCTCATCGGCGCACGCCTGGCCGAATCGTGCAACAAGTCGGCGGCAGAGGTGCGGTTGCCAGCCTCGAGCAGCGCGTTCGCCAGGCGCAGCGTCAGTCGCGGATCCGCCGGCGATGAGTCGAGCGCCTGGCGCAAGGCACTGTTCACCAGTTCCTTCTCGCCGCGGCGACGCAATATCTCGGCTAGCAGCAATTGCGCGGAGACGTAACGCGGATAGCTTCCGGTCACTGTGCGCGCGTCGGCGAGCGCCGTATCGGAGTTGCCCGCGGCCAGCTCCAGCTTCGCCCGAACCATCAGCGCCTTGGGCTGGCCCGCGTCGATTTTCAGGACCTCGTCGATCATCCGCGCCGCCTGCGGAACGTTGCGCGACATCGCCAGCGCGTCGGCGTAGACCGCTTTGGCGTCCAGGTCCGCGGGCGACTTGCCGTTCTTCGCGACGTCGGATGCAAGCAACGTACGCGTGAGATCGGGCCGTCCCATCGCATTGGCATAGGCGCCATAGGCCGAACGCATCAGCAGCGAGACGCCCTGTCCATCGCTCACCAGGCGGTCGAGCGGCGTCGCGGTGGAGCCCTGCGTCAGCCACAGCTCCAGGATCGCCTGCTGCGTCTCGGGGTTGCGCGGCTGACTCCGCATCAGCGCGACCAGCCGCTGCTGCGCCGCGGCATTCTGGCCGTTCTGATACAGCAGGTCGGCGAGATCGAGCTGCGCCGCGGCGCTGTCCTTCTCGGCGTCCGCCAGCCGCGCCACGGCGCTTTCATACTTCGCACGATCGAGCTGCTCGCTATAGATGCGCTTGAGCATCGAGAGCAGGATCGGCACATCGGTCGGCGCGGTCTTGATCGCGTTCTCGAGCAATGGCGCAACCTGGTCGGCCTGCTTCTGTTTCATCAGCGTCTGTGCCTTGAGCACGAGCCCGCGCGCGTTCTGCGGGTCGATCGCCAGGATGCGGTCGGCATAGCCGAGTGCAGCAGCATAATCGTTGCGTCGCAGCGCGCTGGATCCCTTTGCCGCGAGCGGGACCGGACTTTTCGGCTGCAGCAAAAGCAGCTGGTCGGCATATTGATCGACCGCGTCCGCGGGGCCGACGCTGGGTCCGAGCAGGCATAATGCCTGCAGCGCTTCGACGTTCGCGCGATCGAGCAACAGCGCGCTCTGATAGGCCTGGTAGGCGCTGCCCGGGTCGTTCTGCGCGAACGCGATACGGCCGGCGATAATCCAATATTCGCTGACGTCGTCGCGTCGCGAAAGCGCGGCGCGGATGTGCGTATAGGCGGTGCGATAGTCGCCGATCTGATAGGCGTTGCGCGCTTCCGTAGCCTCGGCTGCCGCGTCGACCGGGATGAGCTTGGCGAGTTTGGTGCAGCCCGGCAGCGTCGCGGCCAGCGCGATCGTCAGGAGGAGGGTTGGCAACGGCTTTTTCATGGAATGGTCGTATGCTCTGCTGATCGGAACGCGACGAGGGGAATTATCCGACATCTTGGCCGGCGCCTAGCCGCCCATTGGCAAAAGCGTTTCGCAAGTGCCAAAAGGATGCTGAATCACACGTATTTTGCATGGCGCTGCGACTGCGAACTGGCTAAGGCGGAGATAAGGATGGGAGTTCCTATGCGGAATTGGATTACGCTGTTCGCTGCGGCTTTTTTTGTGCTTGTCGCCGCGGATCACGTCTTTGCGCAGGCCGCACCGTCTCAGGGTGACGCACTCAAGGCCTATCGTATCAACCCTGGCGACGACCTCGACATCTTTGTGTGGGGCGAAGATCGGTTGCAGCGCAGCGTGAAAGTGCTGCCCGATGGCAGCTTTGCCTATCCGTTGGTCGGCCAGGTCCAGGCGGCGGGCAAACTGCCGACCGAAATCGAAGCGGAAATCACGCGCGGGCTGCGCTCCCAATATCGCGACCAGGTCCCGCAGGTAACCGTTGCGGTGAAAGCTACCAGCGGCCTGATGATCTATGTCATTGGCAAGGTCCGCAACCCGGGCGTGCTCCTGCCAAGCCGATACATCAATCCGCTCGAGGCGATCGCAATGGCGGGCGGGCCCGACACCTTCGCCGACCTGAACGGCGTCGCAGTCATGCGCAAACAAGGTGGCCGCGTGAATGTCACGCGGCTTCGTCTCGGCGACGCGATGAAGGGCAACCCCAATCCGGCGGAGATCGCCAACCTGCCGCAATTGCAGAGTGGTGATTCGGTGATCGTCCCGTGAAGCAGGCCTTGGTGCGTTCCGCTGCATTTGTTGGGCTGCTGCTACCCGTGGTGGCCGCGGCGCAAACCAGATCGTCGACAAAGTCAGTCGATATTTATGCGGATGGTGGCTATTCGACGCGGACAGGCAGCGGCTCGGCACTGTCGGGGGGGTCGGGGTTTCTGCGCGCCGGCATCCTGCCCCGGATCGTGTTGAGCGGGCCGCGGACGACGCTCAGTGCCGATGGCGAGGTCCAGCTTTATCAATATTTCCGCTTCAATCGGCGCGATGTGAACTATCAAGCCAACGCGGCGATCGCGAACCAGTTCTCGCAGAATACGTCGGGCACGCTGAACCTTCGCTTTTCGGATCGCGAACTCGACCGCTTCACGCAATTCGTTCCCGGCACTGGTGTGTCGTACGTCGATCCCGCGCTGCTCGGCACGCGGACCCGGACGCGCAGCTACGGCGCGCTGGCCAGTTTCAACACGATCCTGAGCCCGCGGAGTTCGTTGAACGCGACGGGCGGCTGGTCGGGCTCGCGCTACGGTGCCACATCGACCGGATTTGGCCTCAGCAACTTCGACACTTGGACCGGATCGCTGGGGTACAACCGACAACTGAGCGCGCGTGCGACGATCGGCGTTCAGGCCAATTATCAACGGTCGACCTATACCTCGGTGTTCTTTCCTGACAGCACGGGGTACGGCGGAGCGGCTGTGTTCAAGCTCAAGCTCAACCCGCTGTGGACGCTCGACGCGACGGCTGGTGCAATGCTGCGCGATTTGGGCAGCGCGGCGCCGAAAGACGTTTTCTTCACGGGAACGGCGTCGCTCTGCCGCCTGGGTTTGCGATCGAGCCTGTGTTTCAACGCCTCGCGATCGGTGGGCAACTCGGGGGCGGCCGGCTCCGACGTCAACTTGCTCGCCGCCGTTTATTATGCGTTGAAGACCGGGCAGCGCAATTCGGTAACGTTGAACGTCGAATATGCGCGGTCGACGCGCGCGACGGTCGCGACGAATCTGGGCAAGCGCCAATTCGCGACCGGTACGCTTGGCTATAATATGCAGGTTAGCGAGCGGCTCGGTCTCACGACCTCCGCCTATTTCCGCAAGGGCACCGGCGCCTATTCGCTCGGCGAGGATTTCGGCGGGCAATTGGGCCTCAAGTATCGAGTTGGAGACCTTCCGTAATGGCGCACGCGGCAGTTGTGGAAACCGATGATGGTGCGGGCATCATCTCGAAGATTCCGTTGATCCTGTGGGAACGACGCTGGCTGATCATCATACCGACGATCCTGCTCGGCATCGCGGGAACGGTTGCGGCATTCGTGGTTCCTCCGGTCTATGTCTCGCGGGCACTTCTGCTGGTGGACTCCGACGATGTCGATAGCCTCTCGGTCAACGGCCGGCCGGACCAGGAAGGCGACATCATCGACAAGCGTATGGCGAAAATCCGCCAACAGATTCTCAGCCGGCCCGATCTCATCGAGTTGATCCAGGCGCGCGGGCTTGGCGGAGGCGGCCAAACGCTCGAAGAGCTGCTCGACAAGATTCGCAGCGGAACGAGCATCGATACGATCGATTCGACGATCGGGACGCCGAACAAGGCGGCTGCGACGTACAAGCGCCCGACGTCGATCGCGTTCAGCCTCTCGGTTCGCTACGATCGCCCGGGCCAGGCACAGGCGATCGCACAGAGCTTCGTCGATCGCTTGCTCAAGCTCGACGCCAGCCAGACGCAAGCCGAGGCCGCGAATACCGTTCGCTATCTCGAGGAGCAGCAAGCTACGTTGCAGACGCAGCTTAGCGCCCTTGAGGACCAGTCGAAACGCATTGCCGCGAGTAACGGGTTCGCCTTGACGGCCAACGGCGGTTACAACGTCACGATCGGCAGCAACTATGAATCGCAGATCGCGCAGCTCCAGCAAGCCAATGCACAGTTGAAGGCATCGCTCGGCCAGGGCGCAGTCGACCGTGACCCGACGGTGCTGCAAGCGCAGGCGGCACTTGCTGCCGCCAAGGCACAGTTTTCGGACGACCATCCCGATGTGAAGCTTGCGCAGACGCGGCTCGCCGCCGCGCGCAATCTGGCGGCGCAGCAGAACGGCAACAACACGGTCGCCCAGCAACAGATCGCGGCGAACAACACCGCGATCGCGCAACTGGAGCGCGCGCGCAGTCAGCAGATTTCGCAGGCGCAGTCGATGTCGGCGGCGCAATCGCGCGCGCCGTTGATCACGCAGCAGATTTCGCAGATACAGGCGCAAGCCGACACGGTCCGCGCCAATCTCGCGAAGACGCAGTCGCTGCTGCTGAGTGCCCAGGCGCAGGCCAAGCTTGCCGACGAACAGCGCGGAATGCGGCTCACCTTGATCGATCCGCCAGTCGCGCCGAAGAATCCCGCTTCACCGAATCGCTTGGCATATGCCGCTGGCGGCTTCGCGGCCGGATTCGGGCTGGGGCTCGTGCTGTCGCTGCTGCTCGAGGCATTTCTGCGACCGATCCGCACCGTGGGTGCATTGACGCGCGTGGTCGGCGAGCCGCCGCTCGCGGTCGTACCAGTGCTGTCGAAGCGCAAGTTCAAGCCACGTTGGAAGCTGTTCGGCAAGCGCCGCGACGGCGCCTATGCGCGATGAGAGTTGCTTGGGGGTTTGAGGGAAGGCGGGGATGGCGAGCGTAATGAGTGAACCCATGAATGGATCTGCGACACCCGAATCGATCCTCGGCCGGACTGCGGTCACGCTCGAGCGGGACGATTGGGCGCCGCGGGGGGTATTCGGCTTCAACAGCCATGATCGCCGCTCACGAGCCTTCAATCTATTGCGCTCGCAGGTGCTGAAGATGATGCGGACGCGCAATTGGCGCATCCTCGGCGTGACATCGGCGACGCCGGAGGTCGGCAAGTCTTTCACTGCCGCGAACCTCGCGGCGTCGCTGTCGCGAATCCCGTCGATGCATACACTGCTGTTCGATCTCGATCTCCGTCGCGGGTCGATCGGCAAGACGTTCGAAGTGCCGCAGGGTCCCGGGATCGAATCCTATCTCAACGGCGATATCGATTCGCTGCAAGACGCGGCCTATGAAGTGTCGGGCGCGCGGATGACGATCTTCCCATCATTCCCGAGCAGCCTGTCGTCAGCGGAGCTGCTGGCAAGCGACCGTTTCAAGACGCTTATCGAAGCGATGAAGCGGCTGCCCGACAACATGCTGTGTGTGTGCGATTTGCCCCCTGCGTTCGCCAACGACGATGCTTCGATCGTACTGCGCGAAATCGACACCTATCTTTTGGTGGTCGAGGAAGGCCGCACTACGGCACGCCAGATTCGCGATGCGATCAAGTTGCTTTCGCCGGCGCCCTGCCTGGGCACCGTACTGAACCGCTACCGCGGCGGGATCGGCAGCGACGACTATGGCTTCGGCTACGCCGGCAACAAAGGCTACGATAAATATTACTTCTGATCCGGCCTGCTCGCGCCCGCATCCATCACCGGCGGCGCGTGAGGTGAGGGACCTGTGCGCATCGCTTTTCCAACCTATCCCCATCCTGCGGTAAGTCGCGGCTTCCTCCGGCGCACATGCGCCGCCCTTGTGAACACGGGGATCCGCTAGCGATGTGGATGCTCGTCCTCGCCTGGTTCGCGGTGGCCGCGGCATTGCCGATTGCCGCGATCGATTTGGCGTTCCTGGCTGAAGTGTTTGCGGGATTGCCGCGGGGGGCGCGCCCGAAACCGACGCAGGTTGCGACTGCGACGGTCGTGGTGCTCGTCCCAGCGCACAACGAGCAGGCGACGCTCAAGGTCAATGGACCGCGCCTCGCGGCGTTGATCGGACCGCACGTTCGCGTGCTGCTGGTCGCCGACAATTGCAGCGATGCGACCGCGACGGCGGCCCGCGAACTCGGTCTCGAGGCCATCGAGCGTCATGATGGCGAACGGCGCGGTAAGGGTTATGCCCTGGCTTTCGGGCGCGACCATATCGCGCGCGCGCCCGCCGAGGTCGTGGTCGTGCTCGACGCCGATTGCGCGACCGATCCGTCGGCGGTTGCGCGAATCGCCGCCGAAGCGCTGGCAAGCAAACGTGTGGTGCAGGCGGCCTATGTGATGCGGCCCGACCGTACCGCTGCGCCGATCGTTCAGATCTCCAACTTCGCCTTTGCAGTGAAGAACCTGCTGCGACAGCGCGGGCTACGCCGGATCGGCGCGCCGGCGATCCTCACCGGCTCGGGGATGGCCTTTCCCTGGTCGCTGTTCGCCGGCCTCGATCTTGCGACTGGCAATGTCGTCGAGGACCTTGCGCTGGGCGTCGATCTGGTGGCGCGTGGCGAGCCCCCGCGCTTCGTCGAGGACGCGCTCGTACTCACCGACGCCAGTGGCGACGCCGGCACTGCGACGCAACGCGCGCGGTGGGAGGGCGGCTATGTTGCGACCGCACGCGAGCGAGGGCTCGGGCTGGTGTTCGGCGGTATCGCCCGCGGCGACTGGCGGCGTCTTTGGATGGGAGTCCATCTGCTCATTCCGCCGCTGACGTTGCTGTTGATGGCCAACGTCGCGATGGGCGTGCTGCTCGCTGTCGCCGCAGCGCTTGGCCTGGGCTGGCCGCTGTTCCTCGCCGGCGCGGGGCTGCTCGCGTTGGTCGCGATCGCGGTGCTTCTCTCGTGGATCGCGGTCGGGCGCGATTATCTGTCGGGTACCACGCTGCTGCGGTTGCCGCTCTATTTCCTGTGGAAGCTCGCGATGTATGCGCGAGTCCTGACCGGCCGGCAGCGCGTCGCGTGGATCCGCACCGAGCGGACGGGTCCTGGCGAATGACGCCCGGCCCTGTTCTCAGCCCGCGACAGGCCCCTTATACTCGATAAGGTGCGCCTGTCGTCCCATCAGCCGCCCAATGTGATATTCGGCCAACCCAAGCGCCTCGGGTATCTTTCCCAGCATGAGCAGCACCGCGTTCGCGCGCGCGACGCGAGGGGGAAGGTCGCGACGCGCGCGGGCCAGGCGCGCCATGTTCAGCGGCCATAGCAGCAGCAGTCCCGCCGCCAGCGCCAGCCCGACCGGATGTACGATCAGACCGCAAGCCAACGCGAGCAGCGTCGCCGCAGGAATCGCCATTCCCCAGATCATGATGCTGCGACACTTGCGCGGCCAGCCCGGTGCCGCGTCGGGATGACGCTGCGCCAGCTCGGCAAAGGCATGGCCGGCGCGTCGAGTGCGCTTCCACCATTGGCCGAAGCGCAGCATCGCGGCGTCGTGCAGCGTCATCTCGGCATCGATCCGGCCGATGCGCCAGCCGGCCGCGCGCAGTCGCGTCGACATGTCCGGATCCTCGCCGGCGATCATGCTCTCGTCATAGCCGTGGATCGCCGAAACCGCTTCGATCCGGCACATCACGTCGCCGCCGCAGGTGGAGGCCTCGCCTAGCGGCACGTTCCACTCGTCATCGCAAAGTGCGTTGTAGATCGAGCGCTCCGGAAACCGCTCGCGCCGTCGCCCGAACACAGCGCCCAGCCCGTTGTCGGCTTCGAGCGCCGCCGCCGCGGCGTCGAGCCAGTCGGGGTCCATCTCGCAATCGCCGTCGACGAATTGTACGAATGCAATGCCGGGATGCTCGGCGAGTAGATGGCGCAGTCCGGTATTGCGACCGCGCGCGGCGGTATGTTTGGGAGGCGCCGTCAGTTCGATGACCTCGACCCCATGGCTCCGCGCCCAGGTCGCGCTGCCATCGGCGGATTCGGAATCGACATAGACACGCTGCGCCGCAGCAGGAAGCGAACGAAGGCAGCGCCGGAGCCGCTCGCCCTCGTTGCGCCCAATAACGACGATACCGATTCGCTCGAGCGCCCCTGCCATATCCATCCTCGCGTTGTGCATAGCAACATATGCGTAAACCCTGTCAATAAGTCGGAAATCTGCGACGAACCCGGTTCTATTTCCGATGTGCAACATTGGCACCCAGGGGCCGTTGCGGCTAGCTTTGGTTAATTCCGAGGTCTGGGGCAGACCTGAGAGCGGGCGGAAAAATTGCTGTTAAGATTCCCACTTGTCCTCGCCGGAGGCGGCTTGGCGGCGCTGCTAGCCATGCATGCGAATCCGTCTGCGCGAACCTATCTGACGCGGCTGGTGGGACGCGTTACGCAAACCTCTTCGTCGTCGTCCGGCGTGAACCAGATCCGCAACATGCCCATTCGCCCGGTCCGGCTCGGCATCAATCTTGCGCAAGTGCGATATTACTCGGGTGAGCGCGCCTTCGCCAATCTTGCGATGGGGTCGCGCTGGCAGATGCTCGCTCCGCCGCGTCCGATCGACGTTGCCGCCTTGCAGCGTCAGGAAGCGGCGTTGGTTGGCTCGAATGGTGAACTGCGTGCGGCTCCGTCGGGCGGCATGGCACGAATACTCACACCGCCGAACGGTCTCGGCCAGTCCGTCACGATCCATTGCTCGTATCAGGGAACGGGCGACGTGGGAGTCGACAGCCCCACGCGCAGCATCGCGCAGGTGTCCGGCGGCAAGGGGGCGATCGGTTTCACCTGGCAGCAATCGAAAGGCATCGTCCGGATCATCGTGCGGAGCGTGGCCTCGCCGATCGTCGGGTTGGACTGCCGCGAGACGTCGCTGGCGCCATCCGTGCGTTTCGCGCCGGCGTTCGTCGCGAGCCTTAAGCCCTTTCGCGTTGTGCGGTTCATGGATTGGGAGAACACCAACGCCAACGCCGCGATTGACTGGTCCAACCGCCATACGGCGAGTTCGATCGATGTGTTCGATGGCGGCGGTGTCGCGATCGAAGACATTGTCGCACTCAGCAATGCGGCCCGGGTAGACCCATGGGTGACGGTGCCGTGGAATGCAGGCGACGACTATGTCCGCCGCTTTGCGCAGATGATGCACGACGGCATCCCTGGCGATCGTCCGGTCTATGTCGAAGTCGCGAACGAAGTCTGGAACTGGGGCTTTCCGGTTACGCGCCAGGCGTCCGAAGAGGGACTCAAGGCCGGCCTTTCGACAAGCGGCGACGACGCGTTCATGCTGCGCTACGCCCAGCGAACGGTCGAAGTGATGAAGATCTGGACGCAGGTGTTCCGGGATCGGCCGAGCGGACTGGTGCGTGTGATCGCATCCCAAAATGTGCTTCCGCAGCGAGCGAGGAAACTGCTGCAAGCACCCGAGCTCGCAGACAATATCGATGCCGTCGCGTCTGCGCCCTATTTCGGTTTGAACCCGAAGAACGGGCCGCCCAAGGACGTTGACGGCGCTTTTGCCGAGCTCGACGTGGCGCTCGGACAAGCACTCGATTATGCTCGGCAATATCGAGCAATAGCTGCCAGCTATGGCAAGCGATACATCGCCTACGAGGCGGGGCAGCACGTAGTTATTCCCGACAATGTAAAGCTCTTGGAGGCTATACAGCGGGATGATCGCATGTATTCGCTTTACAAGCGATATTTAAATTCATGGCGTAACAACATCGGCGACACATTGACTTTTTACGATTCGACCGCGCCGATCAACAAATTCGGAGCTTGGGGGCTAGTCGAATATGCGGGGCAACCACTTTCTAACGCACCTAAAATGCGCGCCGTCATCGAGGAATCGAACCGCCGCTAACCCCAGTCGGGCGCGTGCAGGCGGGTTCCTGATCCGACGCGCGGCATGACGACCCTTCTTCACCTCGAATGAACCTTCAACCCTCGGACCGAAGGGGCGGCGCCAAGTGCGCGACCTCCGGCCCGGTCCACCCATGACTTGGAGCGCCTGACATGTCTTCGATCGGAATGAACCTTACCAACGTGCGATACTACAGCGGCGAAACACCGTTCATCGACCGGTTCAAGACAGCAGGAGTCTGGACGAGCTATCTCTCCAATGGCACGTCGACGCAGACACCAGTTGGTGCCAATGGCGATCCGATCTGGCAGACCGGTACCTCCTCGATGCAAATCATGGTGGGTATCGATCCCGTCGCAGCATCGCCGATCGACACCTATGTGCTGATGTACTCGGGCACCGCGACGATCCAGGTCGTCGGCGGGACGATCATCAATTCGCAGCCGGGTCAGATCACCTTTTCGGTCACTTCCTCGGCGGGTAATGGCGTGCCGATCAAGATCACCTCGACCGATCCCAACGATCCCGTCCATGATTTCCATGTCGTGCGCCAGGATCAGATGGCGCTGTACCAATCGGGCGAGACCTTCAATCCGGATTTCATCGCGAAGATCTCGGACTGGTCGGTGCTGCGTTTCATGGATTGGAGCAACACCAACAGCAACATGGCACCGGTGAGCTGGACCAACCGCTCGCACGAAACCGACGCGACCTGGTCGAGCAAAGGCACCGGCGTGCCGCTCGAAGTGATGGTCAAGCTGGCCAACGAAGCCCACACCGACATGTGGATCAACATCCCGACGGTGGCCGACGACAGCTATGTCACCGGGGCGCTGACCTATATCCGCGACCATCTCGATCCGACGCTCAAGGTGAACGTCGAATATTCCAACGAAGTATGGAACTGGGGGTTCGCGCAGACCAATTACGCTCGCAACCAGGCCAATGCCCTGTGGGGCAAGGATGTTAACGGCGACGGCACGATCAATCCCAACGATCCTGCCGAGGCGGTTCTTGCCGGCGAACTGGTATATTATGGCTATCGCTCGGCGCAGATCGCCGCGATCGGCAATGCGGTGTTTGGAACCGATCCGCGTCTGCAAATGGTGGTCGCGCAGCAGCCCGGATCGACCAGCGCCTACAAATATATCTTCGACGGCGCGAGCCGGGCGAACGTCGGGACCGTGCCGAGCCTCTTTGACGAGCTGGCGGTCACCACCTATTTTGGCAATGCACTGATGGGCACCAACACTGCGGACCGTGCCACGGTTCTGCAATGGGCGAGTTCGGGCGCTGCCGGCATCACTGCGGCATTCAACGAGATGGCGAATGGCGGCACGCTGTCCTCGGACACGAGCCTGAAGTGGCTCGCCGCCTCCTTGGCAGACACCTACGCCATCGCGCAGAACTACGGCCTCGACTTTGTCGCCTATGAAGGCGGCGCGCATCTTACCTCGACCAACTATGCCGCAACCGATCAGGCGACGATCACCAATTTCTTCGGTCTGCTGATGAACGATCCCCGCATGGGCGATCTGTACAAGTCGATGGCCGACATCTTCAATGCGCAAGGCGGCTCGACGCTGATCGCCTACAATGACGTCGGCACCAACAGCAAATTCGGATATTGGGGTGTGCTCGACGACGTCTATGACGCGGGGAGCCCCCGCTACGACGCGCTGATCCAGGCGGCCAACGACGGCAAGACGGCGATCGTCGGCACGGGCGATATCACCACGCGGCTGACCAATTTTCAGCTTGCCTATGCCGGGGTGACACTGACCTATAGCGGCACGCAGTCGTTCACCGGCACCGGCAATGATTTCGACAACATCATTACCAGCAGCACCGGTGCCGACCGACTCTATGGCGGGATCGGCGATGACACGCTGATCAGCGGTGGCGGCAACGACCTGTTGGATGGCGGCGCAGGCGCCGACGTGATGGTGGGGGGCGCCGGCAACGATCTCTACTATGTCGACAACAGCGGCGATGCCGTGGTCGAAGCGCTGTCTTCGGGAACCGATGAAGTCCGCGTCTCGATCAACCAATATGCGCTCACCGCCAATGTCGAAAATCTGGTTTTCATCGGCACCGGCAACTTCAAGGCCACCGGCAACGCGCTCAACAATGTGATCACCGCGGGTGCGGGCGACGACGTGATCGACGGCGGCACGGGCGCTGATCGTATGATCGGTGGGCTCGGAGGCGATACCTATTATGTCGACAACAGCTCCGATTCGGTGGTCGAGGCCGCGAATGCGGGTACGGATACCGTCATCACGGCGCTTTCTACGTACACGGTGCCGACAAACGTAGAGATCGTGCGTTTCACCGGCACTGGGATCTTCAACGGGTACGGCAACAGCGCGAACAATGTAATCTATTCCGGTGCCGGCGACGACCGGCTGGATGGTGGCGCGGGCATCGATACGATCTATGGCGGCAAAGGCAACGACCTGTACTTCATCGACAACTCCGGCGACAGGATCTTCGAGAACGTCAACGAGGGATACGACAAGGTCATCGCCAATGCCGACTATGCGCTCTCGGCCAATGTCGAGGATCTCATGCTGATCGGCGGTGCGCTCAAGGGAACGGGCAGTGCTGTCAACAACACCATCACCGGCAATGGCCTGAACAATACGCTCGATGGCGGCGCCGGCAACGACGTGTTGGTCGGTGGTTCCGGCGACGACGTGCTGATCGGCGGTGCTGGTGCCGACACGATGACCGGCGGGATCGGCACCGACCGCTTCGTGTTTGCGTCTGTCAGCGACATTGCGGCCGGCACGGCGCACGACGTGATCACCGACTTCACGTCTGCCCAGTTCGATCTGATCGACCTCTCCGGGATCGACGCGAGCGGCCAGATCAGCGGCAACCAGGGTTTCACCTACATCGGAACGGCCGCCTTCACGCAGCACGCGGGCGAGCTACGCGCCTATTATGATGCGCCGACCGACCAGACGATCATCCAGGCCGACACGAACGGGGACGGTGTCTCCGACTTCAACATTTACGCCTCGCACATTCGCTCTCTGGTGGCATCCGACTTCCTGCTCTGAGCCGCGTTGGTCGCCCGTGCCACGGGGCGCGGGTGACCGACGCCCCTATCCGCGCCCCGACCTTGCGCGGCTGTTTCAGGTCCGATGCGTTGAAGCGAATGCCGGATGCGGCCTCGCAGGCGATCGCGAGGATGACGTGATTGACGAGATGAGAGTCTGATTCGGATTCTCGGCAACGCGACTCCGAAGGCAGTGCCGGCGCCGCACCGTGTGAATTCCGGAGTGGTAAACGAAACATTCCTGCAACAAATAACACCCGCCGCGGGAACGCCACGGCATTCAACGCGGGGATGAGAGGATGGTCGCAGCTATTTTCCTGGGCAGCGCGGTTCGCCGGCGTGGACTGCCGGACGTTGGCGAGTTGGTAACGAATGATGCGCTATCCCCACCCAATCGTATCGGAAATTGAGACATGCGGTCACAGTCTCTTGCGGTGAACTACCTGCCCAAAGCGCGCGAGAACGTTACGCTCGCGCTGTCGCGGGCCGCGCTCCATGGCGGCATGGTTGGCGAAATGCTCCGGCAAATCGACGAACATATGTCTGCTCCGTCCCCGGCGGTCGCGCTCGAGCCCAGGCTCTCCCCGCGAGTCGATATGTTTCATATCGTGTCGGTCGTGGCGGGCTATGTCGGCCTTGTGTGCGGCTTCGGCACGGCAGCCTACATCGTCAGTTGGTGGATTTAAGTATTAACATGCTGAATCTGTAGTGCTTTTTTTGGACAGATCGGTGCTGCGGTGCGACAAAGCGGTTGTCGCATTGCCGACTATTCTATACTAAGGGAAACGCGCGGAACGAACCGGCGCGTGTGTATGTTCGACAAGCTTCGCCGAACGTGACGCTGGGGGGTGTACACCGTTGGGGGCGAGGGTGAACTCGATCAGCCAGATTGCTGCGCCGACTTCTGTTCCAGGTTCGTCACGGAGCGTGACGACCTCAAAACAGTCGCGCCGCTTCCAGCTCTATGCTGCGTTGGTCCTGATCGATCTTGCCTGCATCGTGCTCGGCTTCGTGATCGCGAGCACCTGGCATCCTGACACCAGCTTTTCCACGCGCGACGGGCTCGACGTGGCGGCGCTGGTGACACCGATCTATCTGTTCATCGCAATGAGCGGGTTCGCCTATGACTATCAGGCGCTGCTCGATTATCGCAGCGGCATCCGACAGGCGCTGCTCGCACTGATCCTTTCGACCTGCATCATCCTGTTCGTCGCATTCTACATCCATGCGACGCCCAATTTCTCGCGCGCGACGCTCGGCGCGGGCACGGTGATCGGCGGAGTGCTGCTCATCGTCACGCGATCGGCGTTCAAGTATGTCGTGCAGAAGGTGGTCGGGGCCAATCCGCGCGCCGAGGTGGTGATCGTCGACAATTACGAGGGCCTTGATTTCCGCAACGTGCCGACGATCGACGCGTCGGCGGCGGGTATCCGGCCCAACCTGGCCGATCCGGGGATGCTCGATCGCTTCGGCGCGTTGGTGAAGGACGCCGATTTCGTGCTCGTCGCGTGTCGGCCGGAGGACCGCCCCGCCTGGTCGCTGCTGCTCAAGGGCACCGGCGTGATGGGGCACATGCTGGCGCCGGAGTTCGACGACGTCGGCGCCTATCACATCGGGCGCTATCGCGGCCATTCGGTGATGCGCGTCGCGTCCGGGCCGCTCGACCTGCGCAATCGCGCGCTCAAGCGATTGACCGACTTGGCGATCGCGATCCCGCTGATCATGGCCTTGTCGCCGCTGTTCATCGTCGTGGCGATCGCGATCAAGCTCGAGACGCGCGGCCCGGTATTCTTTCGCCAGACGCGCATGGGGCACGGCAACCGCTTGTTCTCGGTGCTCAAGTTCCGGTCGATGCGCAACGAAGTGTGCGACGCCAACGGCAACCAGTCGGCGAGCCGCGACGACGAGCGAATCACCCGCGTCGGTCGCTTCATTCGCGTAACCAGCATCGACGAATTGCCGCAGCTGTTCAACGTGCTCCACGGCAGCATGAGCCTCGTCGGTCCGCGTCCGCACGCGCTCGGTTCGCTTGCCGGCGTCGAGCGGTTCTGGGAAGTCGATCAGCGCTATTGGCATCGTCATGCGATCAAGCCCGGCATGACGGGCCTCGCGCAGGTGCGGGGCTTCCGCGGCGCGACGATGAGCCGCGAGGATCTCGTCAAGCGGCTGCAGGCCGATCTCGAATATGTGAACGAATGGAGCCTCGAGCGCGACTTCGCGATCCTCCTCGCGACGTTCAGGGTTCTGATCCACAAGAACGCGTTCTGATCGTCCGGCCATGACGTTCCGATCGCCTCGCGCGGGCGCCCGCTGATGCAGAATGTCCGGACGGTGCAGCGCGCCGGTTTCGCGCCGTGGAGGCGATCACGACTGCTCAACGTCTGGGTCGACGACCTGACGGTCGAAGAGATCGTCGAGCGACTCGACAACGATGTTCTGTTCACGGTCAACGCAGTACAACTCCACACGCTGCAACGTGATGCGGCATTCGCCGACGCCTATCGCGCGGCCACCATCGTCTCGGCCGACGGCAAATATGTCTTCTGGGGCCTCGCATGGCTCGGGCGCGCCGTGCGCGCCAAGGCCTCGGGATCCGATATCGTCCCAGCCTATTGGCGCCACCACGCGAACAATCCCGAGGTGCGCATCTTCCTGCTCGGCGCCGGCCCTGGAGTCGCGGAGGCCGCGCGCGAACGGATCAACCGCCTCGCCGGGCGCGACATCGTCGTCGACGCGCATGGGCCGTCGATGCGTTTCGTGAACGACGATGCTGAGATCGACGCGGTCATCGACAGGATCAACGCCTCGGGGGCCACGTGCCTGATGGTCGGCTTTGGCGCGCCGAAGCAGGAGGTGTGGATCGCGCGCTACCGCCACCGCATGCCGGGGGTGCGCGTGTTCATGGGCATCGGCGCGACGATCGATTATGAGGCCGAAGCTGTGCGCCGCGCGCCGCAATGGATGGCGCACGCCGGGCTCGAGTGGCTATACCGCGTCCTGAGCGAACCGCGGCGTTACTGGCGGCGCTATTTCGATTCGGCCGATTTCCTGTGGCTGGCGGTGTTGGACCGGTTCGGTCGCTATCGTCCGCCGCCTTTCGCCTCGCCGATCACCGAGGCGGCCGGAAAGGGCGCGGCGACTGCGGGCTCGAGCGCGGTCGAGGAGCGCGTCTGAGGCAATGGGTTCGGTCTCGATATGACCAAGGCTGAGAGCGGCGCGTTGTTTGCTATGCGCCGATTGTCTATGTCGATGCGAAAGGGCACGAAGAACTGCCCATGGTCGCGATAGGGGGCTGAATGGAAACGGTTTGGGATTGGCTGACGGTGGCGATCTTCGCCGGGCTGATCGTGTTGTTCTTGCAGCGGTCGATGGCGGAGACGCCCAAGGACAAGCTGATTTACTATGCCCCGGCTGCGCTCGGTTGCGCGGTCGCGAACTGGCTCGGCAACAAGCACTATGATATTGTCGCGGTGCTCGCGATCGGTGCCATCCTCGCCTATATCTGGTTCGTGCTCAAACCGCTCGAGAAGTAGGGGCGCCGGCCGGTCAAACGTCCGGTGGCGATGCTACCCGCCGCAACGGCCGCATCACTGCCGGCGCGACCGTGACGATGGTTTCCGGCGGCACGTCGTGCGCGAGGACGACGTTGGCGCCGATCACCGAACCTTCGCCGACGCGGATCGGCCCGACGAGCACTGCGCCCGCCCCGATCTGCACGCCGCGCCCGATCACCGGCTTCAACCAGCGCGGATCGCCGTGGCGGCGCAGCCCGAAGGTCGTGTTCTGCCGGATATGGACCTCGTCGCCGATCTCGAGCGCCTCGAGCGTCATGCCGCTGTGGTGCCAGATCCGCACGCGCCGCCCGACGCGAGTGGTGTAGGGCAAGTCGATGCCGCCCATCCATTGCACGACCCGCGCGGCCATCCGGTAGAGCAGCGAAAGCGGCAGGCGGAGCGGCGCGGCGCGCACGCCCATCCGCCAATTGCCGAATCGATGCACTGCGATCGCCCAGAAGCCCGGCGCAAGCAGGTCGCGGTCGTGCGTGGCGAAATCCTCGCGCCACAGCGCGCGCAGCGTCATCCCCGGCGGGTTGGCGTTGAAGCTGCCGAGCGCCACGTCGCTCGCGGGCCGTTCCGCCGGATCGGGCGATGGGTGCGGGGCCAGGTCGGTCACGCTGCTCATACCGCCGGGCGCTCCGCGATGAGCGCGCGCGGCGCATACATCAGCCCGTTCGGACCATAATAGGCCGCCAGAAAGTCACGCCACAGGCGCGGCGGGTCGTCGGTCGGGCGTCCGCGCAACCGTGCGATCAGCCGGCCCAACGGACGGCCGGCAAGCCACAGGAAATTGGCGAGGTGCGTGGCTCCGACGCCATAGCGGTGAACGAAGAAGCGCCCGCGCGAGAAGAACCAATAGCGCGGCCGCCGCTTCTGCGCGCGCGCAGTGCCGGTCACGCCGGTCGATTGTCCACCGATGTGCGTCACTCGACTCGCCGGAACGGTCCAAGTCTCGAATCCGGCCGCCTCGGCGCGCGCGCAATAGTCGGTTTCCTCGAAATAGAGGAAATAGCCGTCGTCCATCAGTCCGACCCGCTCGATCAGCGCGCGCGTGATCATGAAGCTGGTGCCGCTCACCCAATCGACCCGACTCGGCTCGTCGCTGGGCGGCAGCGCGATTTCGACATTGCCGAGCAGGCGCGTGATGGGGCCGAACTGCAGTGCGTCATTGAGCTCGCTGCGCGGCGAATGGAAGCGAAACGCGCTCGCCCAGATCTTGCCGTCTTCCCACAGGCAGCGGCTGCCGCAGATCCCGACGCGCGGATGCGCCGTGACGAAATCGACCAGCGCCCCGATCGCGCCGGGATGCGCGCGCGTGTCCGGGTTGAGCAGCCATACCAGCTCGGGCAGCGCACCGGTTTGCGCCTGATGCCAGCGCACCGCGGCGTTGTTTCCCGCGGCGAACCCGCCGTTGACCTCGAGCGGAATCAGCGTGCACCAGTCGCCGAACCCCCGCTCGGCGATCGCCGCGCCGATCAGCGCCGGCGAGCCGTCGCCCGAAGCATTGTCGACCACCGCAACGTGCGTGTCGCCGCGTGCGCGCACTTCGTCGGCGATCGCGGCGACCGCTTCGACCGCCAGCGCCGGCGTGCGGTAATTGACGATGGCGACGAGGAGCTTGACGGGATCCATCAGAATTCGGCCAAAACGAAGTGCATGCTAGCCCCGCTCCCGGCGCGCCCACCCCCGCTTGGTCGGCACCGCAAGGGCGGGCTATCGCGTTGCAGCAAGACGCGCAAGCGGTTGCGCCGATCGCATTTTGATCGAGCGCAAGGCAATGGGTCTTCCCTTGTCCCAGCATCCGTCCCATGCGCTGTCGACGTTTTAACGAAGATTCTGTATAATCCGATCAAGCGTTGGAGGTTGTGAATGCCGATCCTCGATCTCAAAGAGACCGGAGGTTACCTGCACTTCGATCGGGAACAGTGCGTTTCAGCGGGTTCCGAGCGTGCAGTGCAATATCAGTCCGCGGAGCCGTTCCCGCACATCGTGATGGACGATTTCGTCGATCCGAACGTGCTGCGACGGGTCCTCGACGAGTTCCCGGCGCGGGACGGGCGCGAATTCTTCGATCGCGATCAGGAGCGCTTCAAGTTCCAGTTCGATCCGAACACCGTCGGCAGCGGCGTGATTCGCAACCTGCTCGCGGAACTCAACGGGGAGCCATTCCTCGCGTTCCTTTCAGCAATGACGGGAATCGATGGGCTGATCTCGGATGCCTATTATTCGGGTGGCGGGTTGCACGAGACGCTGTCGGGCGGCCATCTCGGCGTGCATGCCGATTTCAACATCCACAAGGAGATGCAGGTCGAGCGCCGGCTCAACCTGCTGATCTACCTCAACGAGGATTGGCCCGAGGAATATGGCGGGCACCTCGAGCTGTGGGACAAGAAGATGCGAAAGGCGGCGCATCGCATCCTCCCGGTGATGGCGCGCGCAGTGGTGTTCAGCACAACGCTGCAGAGCTTCCACGGCCAGCCCGATCCGGTGAGCTGCCCGCCCGATCGCTCGCGGCGGTCGATTGCGACCTATTATTATACGGCGCTGCCCGCCGAAGTGAGCGACGTGCCGAAACGGACCACGACATTCCAGACGCGACCGAACAGCAACGACCGCACCGATTGGGCAGTGCGCTATCGCCACTTCGTGCGCGACTGGGTCCCGCCGCGGCTGCAGCGCTACGCCCAGCGGATTGCGCGCTAATTGCGACTCCAGCGCGCGAAGATCGCGGTGGGCAGCAACAGCCCGCGCGTTTCCTCGCGCACCGCGAGTTCGCCGCACTCGACCGTTCCTCCAAGCCCGGCGAGCGCCTGCTGCAGCAGCTCGCCGATCGCGAGCGCCGACATGCGCACGGCGTAGACGGTGAGGAACAGGAAGCGCGACTCGGCGTCGAGCAGCTTCGCGGCATCGGCGATCAGCGCGGGCAGGCCCTCCTCGAGCTTCCAGACTTCGTTCGCCGGCCCGCGCCCCCATTTGGGCGGATCGAGGATGATTCCATCGTAGCGCTTGCCGCGACGCACTTCGCGCGCGGTGAACTTGGCGGCATCCTCGACCAGCCAGCGGACCGGCTTGTCGGCCATTCCCGACAGCGCGGCATTCGCGCGCGCCGCCTCGACCGACTTCTTCGACGCATCGACATGCGTGACTCGCGCGCCCTTTGCCGCGAGCGCGAGGCTGCCGACACCGGTGTAGCCAAACAGGTTTAGGCACTCGGCCGCGTCGAGCCCGGCGATGCGTTCGCGCATCCAGCTCCATACCGGCGCCATGTCCGGGAAAAAGGCGAGATGGCGGAACGGCGTGGTCTGCGCGGTGAAACGCACCTCTTCCCAGCCGAGCGGCCAGCCCTCGCGCGGCACCGCCTGTGCGAACTGCCAGCGGCCGCCGCCGTCCTCGTCGGAGCCGGGAATGAACTCGGCATGCGCCTGCCAGTCGGGCGCGGCCGGCGCCCAAAGCGCCTGCGGCTCGGGGCGGATGAAGCGGTAGTTGCCGTAGCGCTCGAGCTTGCGGCCATGGCCGCTGTCGACCAGGCCGTAATCGGCCCAGCCCTCGCCGACCATGGTGATCGGCGTCATGTCCGCGGCCGCGCGCGCTCCGCGATATAGGCGGTCACGGCGTCGAACGTCGCGGGCAGCACGTCGTAGCGCTCGAGCCGCTCGAACAGGTCGCCGACCCGCGGCGGCAGAGTCGGCCGCGATCCGGTCGCGCGTTCGACCGCGTCGCGGAACTTCGATGCGTCCGCCGTGGCGAGCGTCACGACCGGCACATCGGGCGCGAGCCCGGCGCGGCGCGCCGCCGCGAGCGCGATGCCGGTGTGCGGATCGAGCAGCTCCTCCGACTCGGCCCAGGCCCAGCGCATCGCCTGCGACATGTCGTCGGCGTCGACGCGGTCGCTCGTCAGCAACGCGGCGGCGCCCTGCTGCTGCGCGTTGGTCAGCCGCATCGCCTTGCTCGCTTCGAACCCGCGCATCTGCTCGGCCATGGCGTTACCGCTACGCCCGCCGAGATCGAACAACAGCCGCTCGAAGTTCGAACTCACCTGGATGTCCATCGAAGGTGCCGCGGTCGGCGTCACGGTGCCGACGGAATAGTCGCCCGACGACAGCGCGCGGTGGAGGATATCGTTGACGTTGGTCGCAACGATCAGCTGCTTGACCGGCAGCCCCATCCGCGCCGCGACATAGCCGGCGAACACATCGCCGAAGTTACCGGTCGGCACCGAGAAGGCGACTTCGCGCTGCGGCGCGCCGAGCCGGACGGCGGCATAGAAATAATAGACCACCTGCGCCATCAGCCGCGCCCAGTTGATCGAATTGACCGCCGACAGCTGGAAGCGACCGGCGAAGTCGGGCGAATTGAACATCGCCTTCACCAGCGCCTGCGCGTCGTCGAAACTGCCTTCGATTGCGATGTTATGGACGTTGGGCGCGAACACCGTCGTCATCTGGCGGCGCTGGACGTCGGAGACGCGGCCCTTGGGGTGCAGCATGAAGATGTCGATGCCGTGGCGCCCGGCGACCGCGTCGATCGCCGCGGATCCCGTATCCCCCGAAGTCGCGCCGACGATCGTCAAATGCGCATCGGTGCCGGCCAGGAACTTCTCAAACAACAGCCCGAGCAGCTGCAGCGCCACGTCCTTGAACGCGAGCGTCGGCCCGTGAAACAGCTCGAGCACCCAATGCTGGTGATCGAGCTGCTTGAGCGGCGTCACCGCGGCATGGCTGAACCGGCCATAGGCCTGGGTGCACAGCGAGCGCAGCTCATCCTCGCTAAGGCTGTCGCCGACGAACGGCGCCATTACCCGCACCGCGGTCTCGACATAGGAAAGCCCTGCGAGCGCGGCGATCTCGCCCTGCGTCAGCGTCGGCCACACCTCGGGCACATAGAGCCCGCCATCGGAGGCAAGGCCGGCGAGCGTGACGCCGCGGAAATCAAGGGTCGGGGCCTCGCCCCGCGTGCTGACATAGCGCATGGTGTGGGGCGCTTAGAATGGTGCGGCGGCTGGGGCAACCGCATGCCGCACGCGACCCGTCACGCCAATGTCTCGGCGATGACGCGCGCGATGGGAGTGGTCGGACGGCCGATCAGCTTTTCAAGCGTGCCGCTGTCGTCGAACAGCCCGCCGTCGCGCGCGCCACCGTCCGACTTGGCGATCAGACCAGCGACGAAGGCGGGCAGGCCGATCTCGACCATCGCGGCTTCGAACTCGGGCTTGGGCAGGTCCACGGCGGTCACGGGCCGGCCGCTCTGGCGAGCAGCTTCAGCGGCGAGATCGGCGAAAGTAAAGCTGGTGCTGCCGGCGAGCTCATAGACCTTGCCTGCCTGTTCTTCGTCAGCGGAGAGCACGGCGACCGCCGCCTCAGCGAAATCGCGGCGTGACGCGGCGGAGATCCGGCCATCGCCGGCGCAGGTCGGCAGCGTGCCGCGTTCGACGGCGGCCTGGACGCGGAACATGTAATTCTCGCAGTACCAGCCGTGGCGCAGCAGCACATAGGGTACGCCGGCCTCACGAAGAATCGCTTCGGTTAGCTTGTGCTCGGCGGCTATCGGCAGGCTTGTTTCGGAAGCGCGAAGCACGCTGGTGTAGGCGATCAGCTTCACGCCGGCCGCCTTGGCCGCCTCGATCACGGCGCGGTGCTGGCGCTCGCGTTCGCCCACGGCGTTGCCGGAGATCAGCAGCAACTTGTCGACGCCGGCGAGCGCGGAAGCGAGTGATTCCGGCTGGTCATAGTCGAAGCGGCGCAGCTCCGCGCCCATCGCCACTAGGGGCGCCGCCTTGTCGAGGTCACGGACCAGCGCCACGATAGGGATATCGGGATGGCGTTCGCGTAACAGCCGGACGACGATCTGGCCGAGCTGGCCGGTGGCGCCGGTGACGGCGATGGTGGCTGAGTTGGCTGTCACGAGCAATGTCCTCCCTAAGGTCGCGCCTGGTGTCGATGGCGGCGTATTGCAAATCCAATCCGTCACCCCGGCCTTGTGCCGGGGTCTGCCTGGTCACGCCGGAAGCCTTGAGACCTCTTGCTTTTCCCCTGCCTCCCGGTGGACCCCGGCACAAGGCCGGGGTGACAAAGTGAGCCAGATGGAAATCGCGAGCTGCTAGGTCTCCGCAGGTTCCTCCTCAACCGGGGTAACCTCGCCCCGCACGATCTCGCCCAGCGTCACATAATCGATCTTCCCCGTCCCCAGCACCGGCAGCGCATCGATCACGCGAATGTCGCGCGGAACCGCCAGCTCCGCGACGCCGTTTGCGCGGGCCCAGGACTGGAGCGCGGCGGCCTTCGCCTCCTTCGCCGTAGTGAACAGCACCAGCTGCTCGCCCTTGCGTTCGTCGGGCCGTGTGACCACCGCATGCTCGGCCGCCGGCCACGCTGCGGCGGCATAGCCTTCGACCGCGGGGAGCGAGACCATTTCGCCGCCGATCTTGGCGAAGCGCTTGGCGCGGCCGCGGATGGTGATGAAGCCCAGGGCGTCGATCGTGACGATGTCGCCGGTGTCGTGCCAGCCGTCGGCGGGCGGCTGGAGCACGCCCGGCGCGTCGGCCTTCATATAGCCCGACATCACATTCGGGCCGCGGATCGCGAAGCGGCCGCCTTCGTCGATCCCGGGCACCGGCTCGATCCGCGCTTCGATCCCCGGCAGCAACCGGCCGACGCTGCCGGCGCGGAAGTGCATCGGAGTGTTGACCGCGATCACCGGCGAGGCCTCGGTCGCGCCATAGCCTTCGAGGATGCGCAAACCGAACTTCTCGTTCCACACGCGTCGCGTCTCGTCGCGCACGCGCTCGGCGCCGGCGAAGACATAGCGCAGCGAATAAAAGTCGTAGTTCGCCGCCATCCGCGCATAGCCGG
>Ga0207711_10001122_pt1 | contig 25575 bp, 24 predicted proteins | sample KBSS34metaG_FD_184401 | JGI IMG/M metagenome (GOLD analysis project Ga0207711, IMG submission 184401) | Switchgrass rhizosphere microbial communities from Kellogg Biological Station, Michigan, USA - KBS S3-4 metaG (SPAdes) (version 2) | ecosystem: Host-associated > Plants > Roots > Rhizosphere... | reverse complement strand
TAATGGCGGTCACGCCCCTGCTTGGCCGAGCCGCCGGCCGAGTCGCCCTCGACCAGGAACAGCTCGGACTTTGCCGGATCGCGCTCCTGGCAGTCGGCGAGCTTGCCGGGCAGCGACGCCACGCCCATCACCGACTTGCGGCTCGCTTCGCGCGCCTTCCGCGCCGCCTCGCGTGCCGCGGCGGCATCGATCACTTTCGAGATGATCGAGCGCGCGTTCGCCGGATTCTCCTCGAGCCATTCGGCGAGCTTGTCGGCGAGCAACGATTCGAGCGGCTGGCGCACTTCGGACGAGACCAGCTTGTCCTTGGTCTGCGAGCTGAACTTGGGATCGGGCAGCTTGACCGAGACGATTGCGGTCAACCCTTCGCGCATGTCGTCGCCGGTAAGCGAGACTTTCTCCTTCTTCATCTGGCCCGACTTGTCGGCATAATTATTGAGCGTGCGTGTCAGTGCCGATCTGAAGGCGGCGAGGTGCGTGCCGCCATCCCGCTGCGGGATGTTGTTGGTGAAGCACAGCACATTCTCGTAGTAGCTGTCGTTCCATTCGAGCGCGACGTCGATCCCGATGTCGTCGCGCTGTCCGTTGATCGCGATCGGTTCGGGGAACAGCGCTACCTTGGCGCGATCGAGATATTTGACGAAGGCCGCGATGCCGCCTTCGTAATAGAGTTCGACGGTCTTGGTTTCCTCGTGGCGCGCGTCGGTCAGGTACAGCCGCACGCCCGAATTGAGGAAGGCGAGCTCGCGAAAGCGGTGCTCGAGCTTGTCGAAGTCGAACTCGACGATCTTGAATGTCGTCGGCGACGGCAGGAACGTCACGCGCGTGCCGCGCTTGCCGTTTGCGGGACCGACCACCTTGAGCGGTGCTTCGGCGTCGCCGTGGCGGAAGCGCATGAAATGCTCTTCGTCGTCACGCCAGATGGTGAGGTCGAGCCACTCGCTGAGCGCGTTGACCACCGACACGCCCACGCCGTGCAGTCCGCCGGAAACCTTATAGGCATTGTCGTCCGAGGTGTTCTCGAACTTCCCGCCCGCGTGCAGCTGGGTCATGATCACTTCGGCCGCGGAGACGCCTTCCTCGGTGTGAATGCCGGTCGGAATGCCGCGACCATTGTCGGTGACGCTGACCGAGCCATCGGCGTTGAGCACGATGTCGATCCGGTCGCAGTGCCCGGCGAGCGCCTCGTCGATCGCATTGTCCGAAACTTCGAACACCATGTGGTGCAGACCCGAGCCGTCGTCGGTGTCGCCGATGTACATGCCGGGGCGTTTGCGCACTGCGTCGAGGCCCTTGAGGACCTTGATCGAGTCGGCGCCATAGTCGTTGCTGTTACTGCTGGGGGGAGTGGTTGCCATAGCGAGCATATAGGGATTCGAACCCACAAACGAAAGCGAAATGGGGGCGCCGTTGATGCGACTCGTGCGACGTTACGAGACATTGATATTGACATGAGACTTAAGTCTCATTATCGAGTCGGCTCGGATAGAGGGAGGATTCGATGCTCACGCGCGACCTGATGGATCGGAAGATGGCCGAACATTTCGGCTATGAGGCGAATGACGATGTCGAAGGGGTGCTCGCGACGCTGACCCCCGACGTCGTGCACGACATCGTCGGCTGGCCGTTCGGGCCGAGCCATGGGCCCGAAGGCGCGCGGGTGTTCTATGAAGCGCTGTTCGCCGATCTCGCCGACGGCAAGGTCGAATCGACTCGCCGGCTCTATGGCGACAATTTCCTGGTCGACGACGCGATGTGGCGCGGGCGTGCGCCGGGTCGGCCGTTCGGGCTCGAAGGGCGCGACCGCCAGCTCGAGTTCCGGCTGCTCCATGTCGTCGAATTCACCGACCAGGGCAGCATCGCGCGCGAAAACGTCTGGATCGATTTCGCGGCGCTCCAGGCGCAGCTCGCCTGATGGCACGCGAGCAGCAGCGGATGCGCACGCGCAAGGATTTGCTGCGCGCTGCGGGCCGGCTGATCGCCGAAGGACGGACGCCGAGCTTCGAGGAGATCGCCGACGCCGCGATGGTCAGCCGCGCAACCGCCTATCGCTATTTTCCCGGGATCGATGCGCTGCTGGTCGAAGCCGCGCTCGACATGGTTGCACCCGACGCTTCGATCCTGGCGGGCGCGCCGCCCGAACTCGTCGAGCGCCTGTTGCTGATCGACGACGCGCTGGACAGCATGATTCGCGCCAACGAACTGCCGCTGCGCACGATGCTGGCGCACGCATTGCAGCGCCGCGCACGCGGCGAGGACGAACTGCCGGTGCGACAGAATCGGCGCATGCCGATGCTCGAAGCGGCGATCGGAGGGGCGGACGAAGCGCTCGCCCCCGACGTCAGCGACAAGCTCGCCAAGGCGCTATCCCTGGTCATCGGTACCGAATCGATGATCGTCACCAAGGACGTGTTGCAGATTTCCGACGACGAAGCGCGTGCCGTCCGCCGCTGGGCTATTCGCGCGCTCGCCGCCGCCGCGCTGGAGGGAGGAAGCGATGTTGGCACCTAGAAGGGTTTCCGTACGCCCCGGAACATGCTTCAACGCCTTTGTTCGCAAACGCAGCGAAGGGGTCGTAGATGAAGCGGGTCGCATCGGGGCTGTTGGCATGGGCGGTACTGGTCGCGCCGGCGCACGCGCAGACGCTCACCCCTGAGCGGGCCAAGTTCCGCGCGCTCTATCAGGAATTGGTCGAGACCGACACCAGCATCACCACCGGCAGCTGCACCGCGCTTGCCGACAAGGTCGAGGTCCATCTGCGCGCCGCGGGCTATGGCGATGCCGACATCACGCGCTTTGCGGTGGCCGATCATCCCAAGGAAGGCGGGCTGGTCGTGATCCTGCCGGGCAGTTCGAAGACGCTCAAGCCGATCCTGCTGCTCGGCCATATCGACGTGGTCGCGGCCAAGCGCGAGGACTGGACGCGCGATCCGTTCAAGCTCGTCGAGGAAAAGGGCTATTTCTGGGGCCGCGGCACCGCTGACATGAAGGCGATGGACGCGATCTGGATCGACCTGATGATGCGCCTCAAGGCGGAGAAGACGCGGCTCAAGCGCACGCTCAAGCTCGCGCTGACCTGCGGCGAAGAGACCAGCTGGGCGTTCAACGGCGCGCAATGGCTAGCCAAGAACAAGCCCGAGCTGATCGCTGCCGAATTCGCGCTCAACGAGGGCGGCGGCGGTCGCACCGACGGCAACGGCAAGCTGGTGACGGCGAGCCTGCACGTCGGCGAGAAGTTCGCGGTCAACTACCGCATCGAGGCGCGGAACGTCGGTGGGCACAGCTCCGCACCGATCAAGGACAATGCGATCTACGAACTCGCCGATGCGCTGGCGAAGATCCGCGACTATGAATTCCCGCTCAAGTTCACCGATACCACCCGGGCCTATTTCGCCAAGGCCGGTGCGGCACGCGGCGACGCGATCGGCAAGGCGATGATCACCCTTTCCGCCAACCCGAGCGACAAGGCGGCCGAAGCGACGGTCAATACCGACAAGAGCCTGCATTCGATGCTGCGCACGACCTGCGTCGCGACGCTCCTCGACGGCGGCCACGCCAACAACGCATTGCCGCAGCGCGCCGGCGCCAACATCAATTGCCGCATCTTCCCCGGCGAGACGCCCGATCAGGTGCGCGACATGCTCGCCGCGGCGATCGGCGATACCAAGATGACCGTAGTGCAAACCGACGACCGCGGGCCTGTCGGCGTGCCACCCCCGCTCAATCCCAAGATCGTCGGGCCGGCCGAAAAGCTGGTCGCCAAATACCACCCCGGCGTACCACTGATCCCGACCATGTCGACCGGCGCGACCGACGGCATCTATCTCGAAGCGATCGGCATCCCGTCCTACGGTCCGCCGGGGCTCTGGGGCGATCCCGACGGCAACGGCACGCACGGTCTCAACGAGCACGAAGCGGTCGATGCGGTCTATTCGGGGCGGGATTTCCTGAGCGAGCTGGTGAAAACCTACGCCAATGAAGAATAGCCGGCTCTACCGTCGAAATCCTCCAGAGGATGACGGTCCTTCGGACGAAGACCTCGCTTCTGCGAATACGCAGCCGTTGCTCAAATGGGTTGTATGATGTAATAACATATCGTGACGACCGCCGCTCTCGCACTGATTCTTGCCGTTGCAGCGCCGGTCGAGGAGCTGCCAAAGCCTACGATGGACGACGCCCTGGCGGTACGTCACGCGATCGCCAAGCACTGTCGGATTTCTGCCGATCGGCTTGAAACCGAGCATCAAGAAGACCCTTCCACGGTCGTAGTCATTGTGGTCGGCGCGGCGCCGCTTTCTGGAGGGCAGTTCGACTGCATCAGTCGCAACGTGACCAATAATGTGCAATTCGCGTTCCAAGATAATGGTCAGGGCAATCGCTACGATGGCTGGCGTCAACGTGTGACGATGATCGACGCGAGAAATGATCTGCGGCGGCGCGGTTTGCTGCGCAAACTTCCGCGCTTTGATGCTCGGCGCGAAACGCTTGCAGCATTCGCGGTCCGATTGGAGAAGCTGTGTGGCGCGGAGCCTGGATCAACCTTGAAAGCAGAGGAGGACTGGCTGCGCTGGCGAGAGATGAGCCGGGACGACGCAAAGAAGCTCCACCGCGATCAGCTCGACCGCGAGCAATGCGCGCTTTCGGCGGCCGTTGCCGTCGGCTTCGATCCAGATGCGGTTCCGAAGCCCCCGCTTTTTCTGCCCGATCGCACCCCGACGCAACCCATCCTAGTCAACGGCGCCTGAGAACCAGCGTGACATACTTGCCGCCGCGGTGGCCGCGTTCGCGCGAGGAAGGCTATTTTCGCGGCTGGGGAGCTTGTGATCTCAAGTCACCAACCTCCGCAACCCCTCGATCGTATCCGCCTCTCTTGCCGGCTTGTCCGTGCGGATCCGCGCGATCCGCGGGAAGCGCATCGCCAGCCCCGATTTGTGCCGCTTCGACAAATGGATCGAATCGAAGGCAACTTCGAGCACCAACGTCTTCTCGACTTCGCGTACCGGCCCGAAGCGATTGAGCGTGTGGTTGCGCACGAACCGGTCGAGCCATTTGAGCTCATCGTCGGTAAAGCCGAAATAGGCCTTGCCGACCGGAAGCAGCTCGCCATTCTCGGTCCAGGCGCCAAACGTATAGTCCGAATAGAAGGACGAGCGCTTCCCGTTGCCGCGCTGCGCGTACATCATCACGCAATCGGCGGTGAGCGGCGCGCGCTTCCATTTGTACCACAGCCCGGCGCGGCGGCCGGCGACATAGGGTGAATCGCGCCGCTTGAGCATCACCCCTTCGATTGCGGCGTCGCGCGCACCGGCGCGCGTTTCGGCGAGCGCCTCGAAATCCTCGGCCTCGATCAGAGGCGACATGTCGAAGCGCTCGGCATCGAGATCGGCGGCAAAGGCCTCCAGCCGCGCACGACGTTCGGACCAGCCCAGCTCGCGCAGGTCCTGGGGTCCGTCGAACAAGATGTCGTAGAGCCGCACGAACGCCGGGAATTCGGCAAGGGTCTTGGCCGAGACCAGCTTCCGTCCGAGCCGTTGCTGGAGCGCGTTGAAGCTCCCGGCACTGCCGCCTTCGCCTAGTGCCGCACCGCCTTGCGCCTCGCCTTTCACCAGCAGCTCGCCATCGAGCACGCCCGGCGCGCGAAACGCCGCGGCAATCTCGGGAAAGCTGTGCGTGATGTCGTCACCGGCGCGACTGTACAGCCGCGTTTCGCTCGCGACGTGTACGAGCTGGATGCGGATTCCGTCCCATTTCCACTCGGCGGCATAGTCGGCAAGATCGACGGCGTCATCCTCGAGCGGATGCGCGAGCATGAACGGGCGGAACACCGGCACGTTCGCGGCAGTCGGTTGCTCGCCGCGGCCCTCGGCCCAGTCGAACAGCGGCTTATAGGGCGGGGCCAGCCCGTGCCACACTTCCTCGACGGCCTCGACGTCGAGACCGAACGCCTGCGCCAGCGCGGTCTTGGCGAGCCGCGCCGACACCCCGACGCGCATCGCGCCTAGTGCGAGCTTGAGCAGCGCGAAGCGCTCGTCGGGTTCGAGCCGGTCGAGCATCGCGGCGATCACGGCCGGGGCGTCCGAACGCGAAAGCGTAGCGAGGCGCTCGACCACCTGGGCAAGGCCGAGCGGCTCGCCTTCACCGTCGTCGGGGCCGGCGTGCCGCGCGGGCCAGATCAGCGCGACGGTTTCGGCCGTGTCGCCGACGAAGTCGCGGCTGAGCGCGAACAGGACGGGGTCCACGCGCTCCTCGACCAGCGCGCGCACCACCGCCGGCTTGACTGCGGGCAAGTCGAGCGTGCCGGTCATCGCCGCCATCGCCCAGCCGCGATCCGGATCGGGCGTCGCGCGCAGATAATCGCCGATCAGCTTGAGCTTGGCGTTGCGCGAACGCGTGTAGATCAATCCGTCGAGCAGGTCGGAAAATGCACGCATCTGCACAAGATGCGCATCGCTTCTTGATCTTACCAGCACCTATCCGCGTGTAGCGCTTGCGCCATGCGCCGCCTTCTCCGTTGCATCGCCCTGCTGCTCGTCGTCCCGCTGATGGTCGCCGGCTATTCGTTTCTCGAAGCGCGGGGAAACCCCGTGGTACGGCGTGCGACCGTCGCGCTGCCCGATTGGCCACGCGGCGCAAAGCCGGTGCGCGTCGCGCTGATCAGCGATATCCATATGCGAAGCCGATCGATGGAGCCGGAGCGGCTCGCGCGCATCGTCGCGCAGATCAATGCGCTGCATCCGGACCTGGTGCTGATCGCAGGCGATTTCATCCACAAATCGAGGCGGGGTAGTGCGGCCCAGCTCGGTGCCGGGCTCGTCGGACCGCTGTCGCGGCTCCGTGCGCCGCTTGGTGCGGTGGCGGTCCTCGGCAACCATGATCGCTACACGGGTGAAGATGCCGTTCGTGCGCAATTGACCGCTGCCCATGTCCATGTCCTCGACGATACGGCGATGGCCGTCGGCCCGCTTGCGCTGGGCGGCATCGGGGATGATTCCGGCAGGAACGTCGATGTCGCCCGGACGCTCGCCGCGGTACGCGCCGTGCCGGGTGCGCGCGTGCTGGTCGCGCATTCGCCGGATGTGGCGCCACTGCTTCCCGCCGACACGCGGTTGCTGCTCGCCGGCCATACCCACTGCGGCCAGATCGTGCTCCCCTTCTATGGCCCGCTCGCTTCGGTCACGCGCTATGGCGAGCGGTACCGCAGCGGGGTACGACGCGAAAATTCGCGCACCGTGATCGTCACGTGCGGTCTCGGCACCAGTGGCATCCCGTTCCGCTTGGGCGCCCCGCCCGATTTGTGGCTGATCACGCTGACGCCCGCAGCGCAGGCGCGCGTGTGATCTCGACCTTTGCCGGCCTCGCCGCTAGGCGCTAAGCCGTGCGGCGCGCGCTCTACACATTGGCTGGACTGATCGCGGCGCTCGCATTGTTCGCGACGGTCTGTTTCATCGAAGCGACGCGTGATCCGGTAATCCGGCGCACGACGGTCGCGCTGCCCGGTCTGCCCTCCACCGCCGCACCGATTCGCGTGGTGCTGATCAGCGACATCCATATCGGCTCGGCCGCGATGGGGCCGCGGCGATTGACGCGGATCGTCGAACGGATCGATGCGTTGCACCCCGATCTCGTTCTGATCGCGGGTGACTTCATCTTCGGCGATGATCCTTTTGGCGCCGCGAAGCTGGGTCCGGCGATGATCGGCCCGCTATCGCAATTACGCGCCCGCTTCGGAACGATCGCCGTCACCGGCAATCACGACTGGTGGACCGGCGTGGGTTCTGTACGCGACCTGCTGGCGAGGGCGCATATTCGGCTACTCAGCAACCGCGCCGTCGCGGTCGGCCCGCTTGCGCTCGGCGGCATCGACGACGATTATTCCGGGCACGCCGCGGTAGCGGACACGCTCGACCAGCTGCGAACGCTGCCGGGTGCACGCGTGCTCGTATCGCACTCGCCCGACATCGCCCCCGATCTTCCTCGTGACATGCCGTTGCTACTCGCCGGCCATACGCATTGCGGGCAGGTCGTACTGCCGTTCTACGGACCGATCAGCGACGTCACCCGCTATGGCGCACGCTACCGCTGTGGCGTGAAGCACGAAGGCCCCCGCACCGTGATCGTCACGGCGGGGCTCGGCACCAGCGGCGCGCCGTTCCGCTTCGGAGCGCCGCCCGATCTGTGGCTGATCAATTTCGTGCCGGCGCGCTGATGCGCTGGCTTACGCTGCCACTGCTCATCGTGATCGCGATCCTTGCGCACGGTTATGCCGAGGCGATTCGCATGCCTCTGGTGCGGCGCGCCGAACTCGCGATGCCCGATTGGCCGGCGCGAACGCCGCCGATGCGGGTGGTGTTGATCAGCGACCTGCATGTCGTCGGTCCAGACACCCCGCCCGGCCGGCTGGCGATGGTGGTCGATCGGATCAACGCGCTCCAGCCCGACCTCGTGCTGATCGCCGGCGATTTCCTCAGCTACCGCGATTTCGCGAGCGCGCATTATTCGCCTGCGCAGTCGGTCGCCCCGCTCGCCCGGCTGCGCGCGCCGCTGGGCGTCGTCGCGGTGCTCGGAAACCATGACTATGACGTTCGCGGCAGGACGATCCTGCCGCCGTTCCTCGCGCACGCCGGCCTGACGCTGCTGCGCAACCAGGCAGTGCGACGCGGCGCGCTCACCATCGCCGGCGGCGACGATTTCCATCCCGGGCATTTCGTTCCGAGCGCGATCGACACTGCCGCCGATGCGTTGCCTGGCCCGCGCGTGCTGCTCACGCATAGCCCCGATCCGGCGGTGCCCTTGGGTGCGCGCTATCCGGTGGTGTTCGCCGGGCACACGCATTGCGGACAGATCGTGCTGCCGCTGATCGGCGCGAAGTTCACCAGCTCGGCCTATCGCGAGCGCTACCGCTGCGGACTGATTCGCCGCGGCGGGCGCCTGTTCGTGGTCACGGGCGGCATCGGCACCAGCGTGGTGCCGTTCCGCTGGGGCGCGCCGCCCGACCTGTGGCTTTTGACCTTCCGCGGCCGCTAACGGTCGCGCCGCCCGAGCAACCGCAGCCGCAGCGCGTTGAGCTTGATGAAGCCCGCCGCGTCGCGCTGGTCGTATGCGCCCTGGTCGTCCTCGAACGTCACGACCTTTTCCGAATAGAGCGTGTTCGGCGATTTGCGGCCGACGACATAGACGCCGCCCTTGTACAGCTTGAGCCGCACCGTGCCCGAGACTTTGGTCTGGCTATGGTCGATCGCCGCCTGCAGCATCTCGCGCTCCGGCGAGAACCAGAAGCCGTTGTAGATCAGCTCAGCATAGCGCGGCGCAAGTTCGTCCTTGAGATGCGCCGCGCCGCGATCGAGCGTGATCTGCTCGATGCCGCGGTGCGCGAGGTGCAGAATCGTGCCGCCCGGAGTCTCGTACATGCCGCGGCTCTTCATGCCGACGAAACGGTTCTCGACCAGGTCGAGCCGGCCGATCCCGTGGCGCCGGCCATAGTCGTTGAGCGTCGCAAGCAGGTTCGCCGGCGACAGCGCCGCGCCGTTGACCGCCACGGCATCGCCGCCCTCGAAGTCGACCGTGATGAACTCGGGCGTGTCGGGCGCGTCTTCGGGATTGACCGTGCGCGAATAGACATAGTCGGGCACTTCGTCCCACGGATCCTCGAGCACCTTGCCCTCGGACGAAGTGTGCAACAGGTTTGCGTCGGTCGAGAACGGCGATTCACCGCGCTTGTCGCGCGGGATCGGGATCTGGTGCATCTCGGCATATTCGATCAGCTTTGTGCGGCTGGTCAAATCCCATTCGCGCCACGGCGCGATCACCTTGATGTCCGGGTTGAGCGCATAGGCCGAGAGCTCGAAGCGCACCTGGTCATTGCCCTTGCCGGTCGCGCCATGGCTCACCGCATCGGCGTTCACTTCCCGCGCGATCTCGATCAGCCGCTTCGAAATCAGCGGCCGCGCGATCGACGTGCCGAGCAGATACAGTCCCTCGTAAAGCGCGTTGGCGCGCATCATCGGGAACACGAAGTCGCGGACGAACTCTTCCTTGAGGTCGTCGATATAGATGTGCTCGGGCTTGACGCCCATCAGCTCGGCCTTGGCGCGCGCCGGCTCGAGTTCCTCGCCCTGGCCGAGATCGGCGGTGAACGTCACCACCTCGCAGTTATAGGTCTGCTGCAGCCACTTCAGGATCACGCTGGTATCGAGCCCGCCCGAATAGGCGAGGACGACGCGGTTGATCTGATCGGACATGCGGGCACTCCAGAGGCGGGAAACGCGGGCGCTCTAGGGGGCGTGTGCCGCTTTCGCAAGCGGCACGCGGCGGCTCTAGGTGCCGGTCGAGCGCACGGGCCGATGCCGCTTACCCTTGTCAGCCGGGATCGCTATTTCGACTGAATAGCATAGCCTGCGGCGACTGCCTGGCGGGCAAGGTCGCTCGACGCATCTTGGAGCGCAGCGATCAGCGCGCGAAACGCTGGACGCGGAAGGCCTTCGACTATCGCTCCCATCGAATAATAGAGTTTGTTGTCGCCTTGCGTCGAAATCTTGATGAGATCGTACTTCGCGTTCATCCTGGCAATCCAGGCGTCGGGCGGCGCCGATATGTCGGTAAACGTACCGAATATCGCGATATATTTGCAGTCGTGCTTGTTGACGCAGCCGACGAGTACGACGGCGAGTGCCTGGTCGCCGAGATGCAGCACGGTCGTGGGATTTACCGTGTCCGGCTTGTACGGGTCGGGCGCGTAGCCCAGTTCGCGCAACTGTTTGAGGAATAGTGCAGGATCCTTGAGGCTGATCGGAGTCTGCGCCGGCGGCGCGGCACCGATGAGCATGGCTACCGCCGCGACCAAAGCAAGTTTCATTCTGTCACCCTTCAATGCTGCATGGTTCCGAGCGAAGGCTGGATTCCTACCGTCAAGATTCGGCGCGCAGCAAATATCCGATCGCCGTCTCCAGCTTGGCCGGGTCGTCGTTCCAGTCGCCATAAATCTCCCAGAACGGCCCCGCCCGTTCGCGGCCCATCGCGGCGATTGCGCCCGACAGCCGCTGATAGGCCGCGCCGAGTCCGGAATAGGCGCCGACATGCACCAGGCTCGCCGCCTCGCCTTCGGGAGTCGTGACGAGTTCGACTTCGCCGACGTTTTCGAAGCCACGCACGACTTCGACTCCAAAGGCGACGTCCATCATGCCGTCGCCGTCCCGGCGATAGAGGAACACATTGTGCCCGTCCTCGCGCAGCTCGGGATGCTCGCGCAGGAACGCCCATACCTGGTCGAGCGCCGGCCCCCAGCTCGCGCCGATCGCGTCGCGCGGAATGCGCCGACGCACTGCCGCGACCAGCCGCGGTTCGACGGGTCCGACTGTGACCGCCCCGCTCACCGCGTGGGTACCGGCTCGACCCCCGTGTAATCGTAGAAGCCGCGCTTGGTCTTGCGACCGTACCAGCCGGCCTCGACATATTTGACCAGCAGCGGCGCGGGCCGGAACTTGGGATCGCCGGTGCCCTGGTAGAGCACGCGCAATATCTCGAGGCAGGTGTCGAGCCCGATGAAGTCGGCGAGCGTCAGCGGCCCCATCGGATGGTTGAGCCCGAGCTGCACCGCGGTGTCGATGTCCTTGATCGTCGCGACGCCTTCGCCGAGCGCGAAGCAGGCCTCGTTGAGCATCGGCGCGAGGATGCGATTGACGATGAACCCCGGCGCGTCGGACGAATGCACGATCGCCTTGCCGAGCGACTGGCCATAAGCCTCGACCGTCTTCACCGTCGCGTCGGCGGTCGCGAGCCCGCGGATCAGCTCGATCAGCCCCATCACCGGCACCGGATTGAAGAAATGCACGCCCATGAAGCGCTTCGGGTCAGGCGACGCCTGCGCGAGCCGCGTGATCGGGATCGACGAGGTATTCGACGCCAGAATCGCGCTGTCCGACAGCACCTTGCCGACATTGCCGAAGATCGTCCGCTTGATGTCCTCGCGCTCGGTCGCGGCTTCGATCACCAGCTCGCACACCGCCATTGCGGACACGTCGGCGACCGGTTCGATATTGGCAAGCGCCGCGTCGAGCGCTTCGGCGGCGATCTTCTCTTTCTCGACCAGCCGGCTCATCGCCTTTGCGATGCCTGCCTTGCCGGCCTCGGCGCGCGCCTGGTCGACGTCGGACAGCAACACGCGATAGCCCGCCTGCGCCGAGACCTGCGCGATCCCCGCGCCCATCTGACCTGCTCCGATCACGCCGATTGTCTGCATGCGCTGCCTCCCTGATTGCCGGTCGCTCTAAGCGTTTCGAAGCATCCGGGCTAGGATCGCTGCACCATTCATCGCCCAAATACTACGCTGTTCCCCGGCGAAGGCCGGGGCCCAGTTGCAAGCTGCTCGATACTGGGCCCCGGCCTTCGCCGGGGAACGGCGCAGGTCAATGCCGTCGACGGCGGATCTAAGGCGCCGTCCGCACCGGCTGCGCTTCCGCCAGGATCAGCGCGAACGCGTCCTCGGGCGCGGTCCATTCCGCGATCGGTGTCCATCCGCCGGTGCGCAACTGGAGCCGGGCGTCGCGCGGGCCATATTTGTGGCAATTCTCGGTATGGATCGCCTCGCCCGCGGCGATCGCGAACGGGCGGCCGTCAACCTGGAATATCACGTCGCGCGTCGCTTCGAGATGCATCTCGATCCGCGCGAAGCTGTCGTTCCAGCGCGCGACATGGCGAAACGCTTCGAGCGGGATATCGCCGTTCAGTTCGCGGTTGATGCGCTCGAGCAAATTGAGGTTGAACGCTGCGGTGACGCCCTGGGCGTCGTCATAGGCACGGATGAGCGTGTCGATGTCCTTCACCCGGTCCATGCCGATCAGCAGCAGCGCGCCTTCGCCAAGCGACGTGCGCATCGCGCGTAGCAGGTCGGTCGCGTCGGTCGCACGCATGTTGCCGATCGTCGAACCGGGAAAGAAGCCGAGCTTGGGCAGCCCGGCGACGGCGTGGGGCAGCGCGAACGCACGCAGGAAATCGGCTTCCAGCGGATGTACCGGAAGTCCCGGGAAGGCCTGCGCCAGTTGCATCGCGGATTCGAGCAGGAATTCGCCCGAGATGTCGATCGGCACATAGGCGCTGGGATCGACTGCACGCAGCAGCAGCGGCGTCTTCATCGACGAACCCGACCCGAACTCGACCACTGCGCGGCCGGGGCCGATGCGCGCCGCCAGCTCGGGTCCCATCGCGCGCAACAGCGCCGTCTCGGTGCGCGTCGGATAATATTCCGGCAGATCGGTGATGGCCTCGAACAGCTCCGAACCGCGGCGATCGTAGAACCAGCGCGCGGGGATCGCGCGCGGCCGCAAGGCGAGGCCGGTGAGCACATCGGCGCGGAACGCCGGATCTGCGAGGCTGACTTGGCCGTCTTCGATTTCGGGCTTGAGCATCAGAGGTCCTTCGCCAGGCGCAGGCCGGTGAACTGCCAGCGCTGGTGGGGGTAGAAGAAGTTGCGGTAGCTCGCGCGCGCATGGCCGCGCGGCGTCGCGCAGCTCGCGCCGCGCAGCACGAACTGGCCGCTCATGAACTTGCCGTTATACTCGCCGACCGCCCCTTCGGCGGCGCGGAATCCGGGATAGGGACGATAGGCGCTGCCGGTCCATTCCCAGACATCGCCGAACCACGCCGGCCCACCGGTCGACGGCCGCGGCTCGACTGGCCCGGCGCGGTCGAGCTGATTGCCGCTCAGCGGATCATGCGCAGCTGCTGCAGCTTCCCATTCGAATTCGGTCGGCAGCCGCGCGTTCGCCCAGCTGGCATAGGCATCGGCTTCGAACAGGCTGATATGCGTGACCGGTGCCGCCGGGTCGATCGGCCGGCGTCCGTCGAGTCCGAAGCGTGTCCAAACGCCATCGTCCTGGCGCCAGTAGAGCGGGGCATCGATCCGCTCGCGCTGTACCCACGCCCAGCCGTCGGACAGCCACAGCCGGGCGTCCCGATAGCCGCCGTCGGCGATGAACGCTGCCCATTCGCCGTTGGTCACCGTGCGGTCGGCAAGCGCGTGCGGCGCCAACAACGCCAGGTGGCGGGGGCCCTCGCAATCGAACGCGAAAGCTTCGCAGCCTTCGGGCAAGTCGCGGCCGATCTCCGCAAGTCCGCCCGCACCTTCGATCCAGCCGATCGGACCGGGCATCGCCACCGGCACCTTCGGCGCGCCTTGCCATACCGCCGGTTCCAGCGGGTTCGACGCGAAGGCGTGGAGGAGGTCGGTGATTAGCAGCTCCTGATGCTGCTCCTCATGATGGCAGCCGAGCTGGACCAACGCCAGTGCCGCGGGCGAGAGTCGGGGGAGCGCGTCGAGCAGCGCGGCATCGACCGCTGCGCGCCAGCCGAGCACTTCGGCGAGCCGCGGGCGCGACAGCAGCCCGCGCCGCGGCCGCGCATGGCGGGCGCCTTCGGCCTCGTAATAGCTGTTGAACAGGAACGGCCAGCGCTCGTCATGAAGCCGGTAGCCCGGAACATGATCGCGCAGCACGAAACTCTCGAAGAACCAGGTGGTGTGCGCGAGATGCCATTTGGCAGGCGACGCATCGTCCATCGACTGGATCGTCGCATCGGCGTCGGAGAGCGGCCGGACCAGCGCCTCGCTCAGTCCGCGAACCGCCGCGAAGCGGTGCGCAAGCGGACGCGATTCTGCGACAGTTTCTATTTCTGTTCGCATAATGTTCTCATCCCGCAAGTGACGCTGACTGTCAACTGCCGAAGCGGCGCGCGCGGCGCCAATATCCTTTGGCTATGCCCTTGATGCTCCCGGCACCCACAGAACGTCGCCGTCGCCCGATTTGTTCACGAAGCGCGCGGCGACGAACAGGAAATCGGAAAGCCGGTTGAGATATGCAAGGGCCTCGCGGCGGATCGGCGACTGGTTCGCCAGGATCACTGCCGATCGCTCGGCGCGCCGCGCGATCGCACGCGCAAGGTGCAGTGCGGCGGCTTCGGGCTTGCCGCCGGGCAGGATGAAGCTGGTCAGCGGCGCGAGCCGTGCGTTGATCGCGTCGATCTCGCCTTCGAGCCATTCGACCTGGTTCGCGACGATGCGCAGCGCCTCGCCCTCGGCTTCGTCATCGCGCCAGCGCGTCGCAAGATCGGCGCCGAGGTCGAACAAGTCGTTCTGGACCCGCAGCAACGCGGTGGCGAGCCGGCTGTCGGCCGGGAGCAGCGTGATCGCGACGCCGATCGCCGAATTTGCTTCGTCGACGTCGCCGATCGCGGCCATCCGTGCGTCGGACTTGGCGACGCGCGAGCCATCGACCAGCCCGGTGGTGCCGTCATCCCCGGTTCGGGTGTAGATGCGATTGAGCTTGACCAGGATCAGCTACCGCGTCCGCCGGCAACCAACAGCAGCAGCACGATGATCAGGATCGCACCCGCCTGGAACAGCACGCGGTTCTGCATCAGCTTGTTCGACTTGAGCGCGCGCGGCGACGGCCCGGGGCCTTGCCAATTCTCGTCGGTCGCCTGCGCCATGTTGACGAGGCCGCGAATCAGCGTGACCAGCACCGCGAGCAGCGCGGCCACGAACAGCAGGACGAGAAAGAGCGACATCGGGACAATCTAGTCCTTTGCGACGCCAAATCCAACCGGCAGCTTCCCCTCGCGCAGTATTTGCGCGAGTTCGATCCCCGGTATGCCGCTGGCGCGCAGCGCGGCGAGCGTCGGGGCGTCGTGGCGCTTGGCGAGGCGATTGCCTTCGGCATCGGTGAGCAACGCGTGGTGGCAATAGTCGGGCGTCGGCAGGCCGAGAAGAGCTTGGAGCAGGCGATGGACGTGCGTCGCGGTGAACAGGTCGCGGCCGCGGATCACGTTGCTGATGCCTTGCGCGGCATCGTCGACGGTGACCGCGAGATGATAGCTCGCCGGCGCGTCCTTGCGCGCGAGGACGACATCGCCGTGCGAGGCGGGGTCGGTGCGGACCCAGCCCACGTGGCAATCGTGCCAGGCGAACGTCTGCCACAAATCACTATCGTCACCCCGGACTTGTTCCGGGGTCCACTCTGCCGCACGGGAATCCAAAGAGGTTCTTGCTTTTCCCTGGTCTTGGGGTGGACCCCGGAACAAGTCCGGGGTGACGGCGGGTAGTGCGGAGAGCGCAACCTCCACATCCAACCGCCAGCAATGCGGCTCCTCCGCCACGCGCCGCGCCCGTTCCATCGTGGAAAGCCCCCGGCACGTCCCGGGATACAGCGCCCCAGCCGGCCCATGCGGCGCGCTCACGCTCGCGGCGACTTCGCGCGCGATTTCCGCGCGGGTGCAGAAACAGGGATAGACCAGCCCGTCGGCCTTCAGTCGTTCGAGAGCCGCCTCATATAGTCCCAGCCGCTGCGACTGATACACCACCGGCCCATCCCAGCCGACCCCGAGCCATTCGAGATCGGCCAGGATCCCCGCGACATGCTCGGGGCGGCTGCGCGTACCGTCGATATCCTCGATCCGCAGCAGGAATGCGCCGTGATTCGCGCGCGCCGCGTCATGCGCCTGGAGCGCCGACCAGGCGTGGCCGAGATGCAACGCGCCGGTCGGGCTCGGCGCGAACCGCGTTTTCCACATCAAAACGGCCCTTGACCACGAGTCGCGGCATATGCTGTCATGACGTCGTAACGCTTCGTGGCGAGAGGCGGGACGCGCTCACCGGCAAGAGGGGGTTATGTACCATCCCGATCTGATCCGCCATCCAGACAGCTGCCCTGCGCTCGTGTTGAATGCCGATTATACACCGCTCAGCTATTATCCGCTCAGTGTCTGGCCGTGGCAGACCGCGATCAAGGCGGTATTTCTCGATCGCGTCGACATCGTCTCGCAATATGAACGCGAGGTCCGAAGTCCCACCGCGAGGCTGAAGCTCCCTTCAGTCATCGCGCTCAAGCAATATGTGAAGCCTTCGCAGTTCCCCGCGTTCACACGCTTCAATCTCTTCCTCCGCGACAAGTTCGCCTGCCAATATTGCGGCTCTCCGCGGGACCTCACTTTCGATCACGTCATCCCGCGGGCCCAGGGCGGACGCACCACCTGGGAAAATGTCGTGACCGCCTGCGCGCCCTGCAATCTCAAGAAGGGCGGGCGCACGCCGAAGCAGGCCGCGATGCCGCTGCACATCGCGCCGATCCGCCCGACCAGCTGGCACCTCCAGGAACATGGCCGGCGCTTCCCGCCGAACCACCTTCACGAAACCTGGCACGACTGGCTCTATTGGGACGTCGAACTGGAGGCCTGACGAGCTTGACCGTCATCGCGCCGCAAGCTGCGATCTCCTTTCGCCGGCGCCGAGCTACTTCTGCAATTTGTCGTCGAGCGACCGCTGGCAGTCGTCGATCGCCTGCCGGAGGATGAGGTTGCGCGCGGTCAATCTGGAGATCTCGGCCGTCATCGGCACTGCCTGAAACGACTTGATCTCGTTGATCAGGAACCGATCCTTGACCGGTATGACGAACGGCTCGCTGGGCGGGAGCGCCGCGAGCTTCTGGCTGAGATCCTCCGGCGCGAACCCGCTATCGAAAGTCGCCGGACCGCGCGTGAACGCGACACCCGCGTCTGTCAGGGCTGACGCCACCTGATCGTTGTTGTGGAGCGGCTCGAGCTTCTTGAGGATAGCGCCATCGGTCGTTTGCGGAATCGAGATCTGGTCGAGCGCGTAGCGCCTGCGGTTGCGGAACGCCGATGGATGCGCGGTAATATAGGCAGTGATCGTGGCCTCTGCCGGAAGCTTGACCGAGCAGGCGGGGTCGATCTGAAGCAGCGCGGCGAAGGCGAGGGCGAGCATGGGCATTGCGTGAATGCTATTCGCTTTGTCTGCCGCGTGAAAGGCTTGAAGAAAGATGGGCGCATGCCGCAGCCCGCGAGGCTGCTGCGCGTCTCCGGCAGTGGCGGAGGTCGCCGTCCCGGCCGGCGACGGCGGCCCCTATTCTTCTCCCAGCACCAGCGCGATCGTCGGCGTCTTGCTGTTCGAGATCTGCAAGACATACCGGCCCTGCCCCACCGCGAAGCGCAGCTGCTTAGCGATGCCGGTGCACGCCGGGCCATGGCCGAAGGCGTCGGGCTTCACTGCCGCGCCGCCCTGGACGAGATCGACCCAGGCGCCCGAGCCAAGCCCGACCGCGAGCACGCCGCTGCGGTCGATCTGAAGCTCGACCATCCCGCCATAGGTGCCGGCGTCGGCCGGTTTCTCGGGCTTCAGTTCGAACGCTACGGAGCGCGACAGCGTCGCGTCGAAGCCATTGCCGGTCTCTACCTTGGGAGTGTCGCTCGCCCCCGTGCCGGCCTTGAGCGGCACGCGCACGGTCCAGCCGCCGAAGATCGCCGGCGGTTCGGCGGGCTTGGCGGGGCAGGCCGGTTCAGCTTGAAGCGCGGCGGCGACGGCCAGGGCGAGAAACGGCATCGGGCGACTCCCATTCAGTACGCGACGCTCCTAAGAGGCCAGTCGAGGGCCGGCAATGCGATGGTTGCATCAGCTGTCTTAGCAAGGTAATACAGTCGCGCCCGATGTCGAACAATTACGATCTGTACGATGCGATCAGCGGACGCGGCGAGCGCGATCGTCGCGCGCGGCCGGTTCCAGCGCCTGAGAATCCGCCGCTGGACGTCACGCGTGCGCTGCCCGAAACCGCTCCGGCACCGGGCTACGCGACCAACCTGCCGGTGCCGCGCCGGCGGCGCTGGTGGCAATGGTTGCCGCGCATCTTCGGCGGGCTGATCCTGCTGTTCTTCATCGCGGTCGCCTGGCTCGCGATCACGGCGCCGCTGTCGAAGTCGCTCCAGCCCCCGGCGCCGCCGAGCATCACCTTGCTCGCCGACGACGGCACGCCGATCGCGCGCCGCGGCGCAGTGATCGCGGCGCCGGTCGATGCCGCCAAGCTGCCCGCGCACGTCCGCAACGCCTTCATCGCGATCGAGGATCGGCGCTTCTACCAGCATTGGGGCGTCGATCCGCGCGGCATCGCGCGCGCGTTCGCGCACAACCTCTTTTCGCGCGGCGGTGCGCAAGGCGGCAGCACGATCACGCAGCAGCTCGCCAAGAACGCGTTTCTCGATTCGCGCCGCACTGCCTCGCGCAAGCTGCAGGAGATGATGATCGCCTTCTGGCTCGAGGCGTGGCTGAGCAAGGACCAGATCCTTTCGCGCTATCTCTCGAACGTCTATTTCGGCGACAATGTCTACGGCTTGCGCGCCGCCGCGCAGCATTATTTCAGCCGCGATCCCGACGATCTCAGCGTGAGCCAGGCGGCGATGCTCGCCGGACTGGTGCAGGCGCCGTCGCGCCTCGCGCCGACTGGCAATCTCAAGGGCGCGCGCGAGCGGCAGAAGCTGGTGGTCGCGGCGATGCGCGACGTGGGCTTCCTGACCAGGGCCGAAGCGGCCGATGCCGGTCCCGCGGTGCTCCATCCCGATCGCGTGCGCGAACTGCCCAATGGCACCTATTTCGCCGATTGGGTGTTGCCCCAGGCACGCGACCGCGCCGGCGAGATCGCCACCGAACAGACAGTGCGCACCACGCTCGACGTGCGGTTGCAGAAAGCAGCCGAGCGCGCGGTGCGCAGCACAGGCCTTGCCGGCGCGCAGGTGGCGCTGGTCGCAATGCATCCCGACGGCCAGGTCGTCGCGATGGTCGGCGGCAAGCGCTACAAGGATTCGCCATTCAACCGCGCGACTCAGGCACAGCGCCAGCCGGGATCGACGTTCAAGCTGTTCGTCTATCTCGCCGCGCTGCGCAGCGGGATGACGCCTGACTCGCTGGTCGACGATTTGCCGGTGCAGATCGGCGATTGGAAGCCGACCAATAGCGACGGCCGTTATCGCGGCGAAATTCCGTTGCGCCAGGCGTTCGCGGTGTCGAGCAACGTCGCGGCCGCGCGGCTTACCCAGAAGGTCGGTCCCGGCGCAGTGATCCGCGCGGCGCGCGATCTCGGTATCTCGACGCCGATCCCGAACGAGGCATCGATCGCGCTCGGCACTGCCAATGTCTCGCTGCTCGAGCTCACCTCCGCCTATGCGGCCGTCGCCAACGGCCAGGCACCGGTGCGCCCGCGCGGCCTGCCCGAACCCGAGAAGGACAGCTGGCTGGCGACCATCGGCGGCCGCACGCGCTCGCTCGGCGAAAGCGAGCTCGACGGCCTGCGCGACTTGCTCCAGGCGACGATCCAGGCCGGCACCGCGACGACGGCGGCACTGTCGGTCCCGGCCTATGGCAAGACCGGCACGACGCAGGACAATCGCGACGTGTGGTTCGTCGGCTATGCCGGCGACCTCGTGGTCGGCGTATGGGTCGGCAACGACGACAATTCGCCCAATGCGCATCTGCGCAGCACGATTCCGGCACGGATCTGGCGCAACTTCATGATCGACGCGCTCGGCGTGTCGCGCCCGCAAGACATCGCGCCGCCGGTGATCGAGGACAATGTCGCCGACGAAGCCGAAGACCCAGGCGAATTGGGGGAGTCGGCGCCGGCGTTCGAAGGCAATATCAGCGGCCTCGGGTTCAACTTGCGCGTGGGCCGCGACGGTGGCCTAAGCGTCACCGGCCCGGGTGCGCCGGATGCCGGGCTGCCGCCGCCGCGGCGACCGCGCCGCGACGAACCACGCCCGCCGGTCGACGCCGACGACGAGCAATAGCGCGGGGCGGTTGACGCGCTGCGATGCCCCTCGCAAAGCCGAGGCATGCGCTTCTTCTCCGATAACGCCGCCCCGGTCTGCCCCGAGGTGCTCACGGCGATCGCCGACGCCAACCAGCTCGACACCGCCTATGACGGCGATCGCTGGTCCAAGTCGCTCGACGAGCGCTTTTCCGAATTGTTCGGCACCGAAGTGCGCGCGCTTTGGGTGCCGTCGGGCACGTCGGCGAACGCGCTCGCGCTTGCCGCCCTCTGCCCGCCGCACGGCAGTGTGGTGTGCCATCGCGACGCGCACATCCAGAACGACGAATGCGGCGCGCCGGAATTCTACACCGGCGGCGCCAAGCTGCTGATCGCCGAAGGGAAGGGCGCCAAGCTCACGTCCGACGGCATCGCCGCCGCACTGGCGACGGTCCGCAACGACGTTCACCAGGTCCAGCCACACGCGATCTCGATCACCAACGCGACCGAATACGGCCTGGTCTACCGGCCGGACGAAGTCGCGGCGATCGGCACGCTGGCCAAGGCGCGCGGGCTCGGGCTGCACATGGACGGTGCACGCTTCGCCAACGCCGTGGCGCATATCGGCTGCGCGCCCGCGGCGCTGACCTGGCAGGCGGGCGTCGACGTGCTAAGTTTCGGCTTCGTCAAGAACGGCGGGATGAGCGCCGAGGCCCTGATCTTCTTCCGGCCCGAACTGGCCGACGTCACGCTTTACCGCCGCAAGCGTGCGGGGCTGCTGCTGTCCAAGGGCCGCTATCTCGCCGCGCAGATCCTCGCGATGCTCGACGGCGACCTGTGGCTGCGCAACGCTCGGGCGGCCAATGCAGCGGCGTCGCTGCTCGCGCGTGCGGCCGGCGACCGGCTGGTCCACCCGGTCGAAGCGAACGAAGTGTTCCTCAGAGTGACCGCCGACGAAGCCGCGTCGCTGCGCGCGCTCGGCTTCGACTTCTACGATTGGGGTGTCGGCGAAGCGCGACTGGTGACCAGCTGGAACCAGAGCGAGGACGCGATTCGGCCGCTGGCGGATGCCGTGGCGGCATTGTGAAATCGGTCCATCAATTCCTCCCCGAGTTCCGCTCGGGGAGGGGGACCGTTTGCGAAGCAAATGGTGGAGGGGCCGCCGTCGCAAGACGGCGGCTGTCGCCGCCACCGTTCCACCGCCCTGCGGGCGGTCCCCCTCCCCGAGCAAAGCTCTGGGAGGATCTATGAGCACATCCCCTCGCCCAGCCGTCCTGATCCCCTTCGCTATCATCACGCTGATCTGGGGCTCGACCTGGATCGTGATCACCGGACAACTCGGCGTGGTGCCGCCGAGTTGGTCGGTCGCCTATCGCTTCACCATCGCCGGCATTACCATGGGCGCGTTCGCGCTCGTACGGCGCGAGCGGCTCGCGCTCGACGCGCGCGGCGTCGGCTTCATTGTGCTGTTCGGGCTGGCGCAGTTCGCCGCCAACTACAATTTCGTCTATTTCGCCGAGCAGCACATCACGTCGGGGCTGGTCGCAGTGGTGTTCGCGCTGTTGCTGGTGCCCAATGCGGTCTTCGGGCGGATCTTCCTAGGCCAGCACTTCTCCCGGCAGTTGCTGATCGGCTCGGGGGTGGCGATGGCGGGTGTCGTGCTGCTGTTCGTGCACGAAGCGCGCCGCGACACCGCCGCCTCGAGCGAAGTGCTGCTCGGCAGCGCCCTGGCGCTTGCGGCGGTGCTGTCGGCGTCGGTCGCCAATGTCATGCAGGCATCGTCGGTTGCGCGCCGCCAGCCGATGAGCGCGATGCTCGCTGTCGCGATGCTGATCGGTGCCGCCGGCGATACGCTGTTCGCCTGGAGTTTCGACGGCCCACCGCGCTGGGATCCGCGCCCCGAATATTGGCTCGGGCTCGCCTATCTCGGCGTCGTCGCTTCGGCGCTCGCCTTCACGCTCTATTTCGGCGTGATCCGTGCGATCGGGCCGGCGCGGGCGGCCTATTCGAGCGTGATCATCCCGGTGATCGCGATGGGCTTCTCGACGCTCTTCGAAGGCTATCGCTGGTCAGCGCTCGCCGCGCTCGGCGCCTTGCTCACGCTCGCCGGGATCGTGCTCGCGCTACGATCCCGGAGAAGCTGAGTCACTTCGCGCCGAAGCCGTTGTACAGCAGCCCGAAGAAGTCGCCCTTGTTCCACTTCGGCCGCGCATCGCCGTCGGCGAGCGTGCGCGCGATCGCATAGTTGAGCTTCACGAACCGCACGCCCTGGGCGAAATCGATCAACCCGACTTCGTCCGACGGCTGGTGATAGTGCTTGTCGATGAACTCGGTGCGCGCCGTGGCGCCCGGTCCCTTGGGGCCGGTTTCGAGCGATACCGCCGGAGTGCCGGCGCGCACGAAGCTGTAATGGTCCGAGCGGACGAAGCTCGCCTGCTCGGGCTCCGGATCGGGCGTCAGGGCAACGCCTTCGGCACCGGCAACCTGCTGGACGATCGGACCGATCGTGGTGCGGTCGGCACCATAGACCACGAGATCCTCGAACTTGTAGGTCAGGATGGGCATGTCGAGATTGACGTCGGCGACGATCGTGTTCGCCGGCACGGTCGGATGCGCCGCGAAATAATCCGAGCCGACCAGCCCCTTTTCCTCGGCGGTCACTGCGATGAACAGCATCGAGCGGCGCGGGCGCTTGCCAGACGCCTGGAACGTCCTGGCGACTTCGATCATCGAAGCGGTGCCGACGGCATTGTCCATCGCGCCATTATAGATGGTGTCGCCGCGGTCGTCCGCCTTGCCGACCCCGACATGGTCGAGGTGCGCCGACAGCACGACATATTCTTGCTTGAGCGCCGGATCGCTGCCCTCGAGCACTCCGACGACATTGTTTGCCGACAATGTCTCGATCCTGCTGCGCGCCACGCCCTCGGCACGCGCGCCCAGATCGCCGTGCGGCAGCGGCTTGTGAGCTTTGTCGGCGGCAAGCACGTCGGCCCATTTCCACTTCGAGCCGGCGAACAGCTTCTCGGCACCCACCATGCTCAGATAGAAGGCGGGCGCGCCGGGGGCGTCGACATGGCCGCGCCCGTCAGGCTCTGCCCAGGTCATCGCCGGGCTGTCCCACAGCTTCACGCTTTGCTCGAACGGATAGATGCCGTGGCGCGTGGTGCCTTCGATCAGGATCATGCCCGCGGCACCGCGCGCCATCGCGGATTTCATCTGCTCGTCGGGCGAGCTGTAATGCGCGCGCACGTCGCTGGGGAGCGAGGCCGGCGCGTCGCGCAGCACGGCGACGATCTTGCCCTTGACGTCGAGTCCCTTGTATTCGTCGGCGCCGGTCGCCCGATCGACCAGGCCATAGCCGGCGAACACCACGGGTCCCGACAAGGTGACTTCGGCATCGCGCGGATTGCTCCGCGACACATAATCCTTGCCCCATTCGAGCGATTGACTCGCGGCACCGTGCTTGAGCGTCAGGGTGCCGTGATCCGCGGCGCGATACGAAACCAGCGGCACTTTCTGGAGCCAGCTGCCGTTCACGCCGGGCGCGAGCCCCGCGGCTTCCATCTGCGCAGCGACATATTGCTCGGCGATGGCGAGTTCGGGCGAGCCGGTGTCGCGGCCTTTCATCGCATCGGAGGCGAGAAACGCGACATGCGCCTTGAGCGCGGCTTCGGCAGGCGGAGACGATTGTGCCGCTGCGGGCAGGGCAACCAGCAACGGCACGGCGATAAGCGGGAACGACTTGGTCATCCGCCCGACTTAGGGCGCATGATCCTTATCCCGCAAGCTTCGGGCTTGCGGAACTGCGTGGCTTAACCATGCCCGTCGCGAGGCCGAGCATTTCGGGACGGTTCGCCGCGATTATTGCGCGGTCACGACCTGGCCCGCGCCGAACCCATGGTAGAGCACGCCGAAGAAATCGCCCTTGTTCCACGTCGGGCGCTGGTTGCCGTCGGCGATCGCGCGCGCGATGCGATAGTTGACGTCGACGAAGCGCACGCCCTGCTCCCAGTCGATCGGCGGATCCTGGACCAGCTCGTCCGATGGCTGGTGGTAATGCTCGCTCATGAAGCGTGCGACCGCCGCCTTGCCGGGCCCCATCTGGCCGGGCCACAGGAACACCGAGGGCACGCCCTGCTGAACGAAGCGATAATGATCCGAGCGTACGAACAGCCCTTCGCCGGGCATCGGATCGGGCGAGAAGGCAAGACCCAGGTCGCGCGCCACGCCGTGTACGATCGGCCCGAGCGTCGAGCGGTCGGCGCCAAACGCGATCACATCCTCGAACCGATAGGTGATCATCGGCATATCGAGATTGACGTCGGCGACCAGGTTCGCCTTGGGCACCGTCGGGTTGTTGGCGAAATAGTCCGATCCGATCAGGCCCTTCTCTTCGGCCGTCACCGCGAGGAACAGGATCGAGCGGCGCGGCGGCTTGCCCGACGCCTGGAAACGGCGCGCCTCCTCGATCAGCGAGGCGATGCCGACGGCGTCGTCGAGCGCGCCGTTGTTGACGCGATCGCCCTTCGCGTCGGGCGTGCCGACGCCGATATGGTCGAGATGGCTCGAGAGCACCACCACCTGGTCCTTGAGCGCCGGATCGCTGCCCGGGAGCATGCCGACGACATTCGCGCTCATCACGCGCGTGTTGGTCGTGCGCAGCGTGACGCTGAGCGTCCCCGGCAGCTGCTCGGGCTTGAACACCGCCTCGTCGTTCATCGACTGCGCGCTGATCTTGTCCCATGTCGTCTTCGATCGCGCGAACAGCTTGGCCGCGCCCGCGCTGCTCACCAACCCCAGCGCCGGCGTTCCCGGCGCGGGCGGCTTGCCGGTGCCGTCGGGATAGCCCCAGGTCACGCGCACTCGGCTTGCCGACGCCGCCTGGCCGACGAAGCTGCCGCGACCGCTGCCGCCGCCTTCGAGCACGATCGCGCCGACCGCGCCGTGCGCCGCCGCGATCGCCAGCTTGGTCGCAGGGCTGCCGAAATGCGCGCGCTCA
>Ga0207711_10001120_pt1 | contig 25635 bp, 25 predicted proteins | sample KBSS34metaG_FD_184401 | JGI IMG/M metagenome (GOLD analysis project Ga0207711, IMG submission 184401) | Switchgrass rhizosphere microbial communities from Kellogg Biological Station, Michigan, USA - KBS S3-4 metaG (SPAdes) (version 2) | ecosystem: Host-associated > Plants > Roots > Rhizosphere... | reverse complement strand
ACACCTTCGACCGCGAGGCGCCGCGAAACCATCCCTATCTCGAGAAGCTCCGCGTCGGCGATACCTACCGCGACGGCGGCGGCACCAACGCGCTGCGCATCTACGAGAGCCTGAAGCCGGTGATCGCCGCCTGCAATGGCGCCGCCGTGGGCGTCGGCGTCACCATGCAGCTCGCCATGGACATCCGCCTGGCCTCCACCGAGGCGCGATACGGCTTCGTCTTCGCCCGCCGGGGCCTGAACCCCGAGGCGGCCTCGTCCTGGTTCCTGCCGCACCTGGTGGGCGTCCAGACGGCGCTGGAGTGGTGCTACACCGGCCGCGTCTTCCCGGCGCAGGAGGCCTTCGACAAGGGCCTGGTTCGCTCCCTGCACGAGCCCGACGACCTGCTGCCCGCCGCCCGCGCCCTGGCCCGCGAGATCGCCGACAACACCGCGCCCGTCTCCGTCGCGCTCACCCGTCAGCTGATCTGGCGCATGGCCGGCGCCGCGCATCCGATGGAAGCTCACCGCGCCGACAGCCGCGGCATCCAGACCCGCGGCCGCTCGCCGGACGCCCGCGAAGGGGTCACCTCGTTCCTTGAGAAGCGCCCCGCCGTCTACCCGGACAAGGTCTCCAGCGACCTTCCAGACATCTGGCCGCACTGGACGGCGCCCTCCTTCTCCTAGTGAGCGGGGCGTCTTCTGTCGCCAAATGTGTCGGGAACCTGACCTATCCACAGGTAGAGCAGGTTCGCCGCCTTAGGTAGAGCGGTTCCGTCATACTCGCCGACGACTCTCGATTGATTTCAGGACACTGTTGAACCCCGGATTTCAGGATATATGGGTGAAAACAGCTTTGTTTCTGTGCTTGTCCTTCGGATTGAGAGCCTATAATGAGGCCGCTACTGAACTTTTGAATCACATAAGCACCCTCAACGGTGCGGTTCCGGTGGGAAAACAACAATGGATGAGAAGTCGGAAGTCATCGAGATGACCGCGGATATTGTGTCGGCCTATGTCGGCAACAATTCCGTCACCGCGGCGGACCTGCCTGCTCTGATCCAGAGCGTCCACCGCGCCCTGGCCGGCATCTCCTCTGGTTCCGAGGCGGCCGAAGCCGCGCCGAAGGAGCCGGCGGTGCCGATCCGTCGCTCGATCACCCCCGATTTCCTGATCTGTCTGGAAGACGGTCGCAAGTTCAAGTCGCTGAAGCGGCACCTGCGCACCAAGTACAACATGAGCCCCGAGGAATACCGCTCCAAGTGGGGCCTGCCGAAGGACTATCCGATGGTCGCGCCGAACTACGCCAAGGCGCGTTCGGACCTGGCCAAGCAGATGGGCCTGGGCCAGGGCGGCCGTCAGGCGCCGCGCAAGAAGCGCTAAGCTTCCGCAACTCCAAGGCCAAGCATTCGGGAACGCCCGCCGGTCTTCGGCGGGCGTTTCCTTTTGCGCGCATGCCCAGCCGGCCACCGGCCGGCGTTTCCTATTGCACGCACATAGGGACATTTCGTCGCCGTTAACCCTTTTCCGCTTGCCGCCGATTCGCCCAATCGGCGATAACTGATTCGCAACTGAATCCAGCGGCTTGCGGGGGCGAGTGAACATGGCGGCGCAGATCGGAGCCCCGGCAGCGGCGGCCCGCGCGCATGAGGAGCTGTTCGCCTACTGGGCGTCCCTCAAGGAGGGCGCTCGGTTGCCGAGCCGGCGCCACCTCGACCCGGGCGGCATCAAGCGCCTACTGCCCACCGTCAGCCTGATCGACGTCGACCACGCCAGCCCGCGCGACTACCGCATGCGGCTCGCCGGCACCGGCCTCTATGGGGTCTACGGCCGCGAGATCACCGGCAAGAAGCTCTCCGAGATCTACAACACCGCCGCCGCCGACTACTGGCGCGGGGAGCTGGGCAAGGTGGTGGCTGAGGGGCGTCCCGCCGTGGGCGTGCACAACCTCTCCTGGCGCGGCGCCTCGCACCTGTCGATCCTGTGGCTGCGCCTGCCGCTGGCCAGCGACGGCGCGCGCGTCGACATGATCCTGGGCTTCGACGCGGTCATCGGCATGAGCCAGATGACCACGGGCATCCGCGCGGCCTAGACGCCGGCCGCCGCCGCGTCCCGCCGGATCCGCGCCACCATCGAGGCCAGGCCGTTCGACCGCTGCTGAGACAGCGCGCCCTTCAGCCCCAGCGTCTCGAACGCCGCCTCAGCGTCGAAGGCGGCGATCTCGGCGCTCGTGCGGCCCGAGTAGAGCCTCAGCAATATGGCGATCAGCCCGCGCACGATGTGGGCGTCGGAGTCCCCTCGGAACCGCAGCGACCCGTCGGCCTGAGGTTCGGTCACCAGCCACACCTGGCTCGCGCAGCCGCGCACCTTGTTGGCGTCGGAGCGCTCGGCGTCGGTGAGGGCCTCAAGGTCCTTGCCCAGGTCGATCACGTAGCGATAGCGCTCCTCCCAGTCCCCCAGGACCTCGAATTCGGAAGAGAGTTCGGCCAGTTCGGCCTCGATGGCGCCCATGGGGGCGACTTAGGCGGCGTCAGCGCCCAGCGCAACTCGGAGCGAAGTCAGGCGCCCTTCAGGCGCACCCGGGCGGTCAGGCCCAGACCCAGCTTCGACCTCAGCGTCAGGCGCGCGCCCATGGCGCCGCAGGTGAGGTCGCAGATCGGCAGACCGAGGCCCGCGCCGCCCGAGTGCCGGATCAGCGCGCCCTCGCCCTGCTCGAACGGTTTCATGAGGCGCTCCAGGTCCTCGGGCGCGACGCCCTCGCCATCGTCCTCGACGAACACGTCCACATGCTCACCCAGCGCCTCGACCCGCAGGCGGACTTCGCCGCCCTCCGGCGAGAACAGGATGGCGTTGTGCAGCAGATGCGTCAGCACCGTGCGCAGCCCCCAGGGGTCGGCCAGCACCTCGGGGAACGGGCCATCGCCCACCACGCGGATGCGCACCGAGCGGGCGCCCAGGTCCTCGGCAAGCCCGCGGGTCACCTCGTCGAAGGCGGGCTCCAGGGCCTCGGGGCCGACCTCGAGCTTCAGACCCTGCAGGCGGCCGATTTCCAGCACCTGGTTGACCAGTTTCAGCAGCTTCTTGCCGCTGCCGCGGATGATTTCGGCGTATTCCTTGTACTGCGGCGCGCCCAGCGGCCCGTAGAGCTCAGCCGAGAGGATCTCCGAGAAGCCCAGGATCGAATTCAGCGGGGTGCGCAGCTCGTGACTGACCAGCCGCAGGAAGGCGCGTTTTTGCTCTTCCAGCGTCGCTGCGGCGTCAGGCGCGCTCGGAGCGCTCGGCAGGGATGCCGTTTGGGCCATACGGGCAAGGAGCCTTCGTTCTGCAGGACCTCCATTCTCGCCGCACGCGCTTACGATTTCCTTTCGGGCGGTTCACTGGCAAGCTTGACTGTCTCGCGGCAGAGGCGAGCGCCCTTACTTGGACTCACCCTTGCCGCTAATCTGCGCCCTATGACCGGCGCGACCACGTCCGAGGCCTGACCCTGACCAGCCCCAGGAGACGCCCACGCTTGCGTGGGGCTGCGCGCAGCGAACGCCGCTTCACGGCGCTCTGGCATGCGGCCTGGACCGCGGTGGCCGCCGTGGCCGGTGCGATCCTGTGGCTGGAAACCGGTGCAGCGTCCAATCCTGCGGTGGCGGCCCTGGGCGGGATCGCCGCCGTCAGCCTGCTGGGCGCCTTCCTGGCGCAGATGACCGACGAAGGCGGCGCGGCGATGGCCGTGCTGGCCTGGGCCGTCGCCGGGGCCGGCGCGACCCTGCTCACCGGCGGCACGGCGGGGCCCCTGGCGGCGCTTTGCCTGGCGCCCATGGCCGCCGGCGCGGCGTTCGGGCGGCCGAAGCTGCTGGCGCTGGGGGCGGCCGGTGGCATCGCCGCCGCCGCCGCCGCCGCCATCGGCGCGCCCTTCCTGGGCTTCGCCCGGCCGCCGGAGACGGTTTCCACCTGGCTTAGCCTCATGGCGCTGGGAATGACCGGCCTCGGCCTGGCCGCCGGCCTCGTGGCCCTCCAGGGCCGGGTGCGCGGGTCCGATCTCCTGGCCCAGGACACGGAGCTCTCCCTGCGCGAGGCCCTCGACCACCAGCCGCAGCTGCTGCTTGGCCTCTATCCCGGGGGCCGCATCCTGGAGGCCTACGGCGAGGCGCCGGCCGGGCTGGAGACCCGCGACCTGCCGGAGCGCAATCTCGCCGAATTCGTCTGCGACGCCGACCGGCCAGGGGTGGAAGCCGCGCTCCTGCGCGCCGCCGGCCAGGGGTCTGCCGAGGCGTCCTTCGTCCCGGCCCACGACCCGCAGGGCTGGTGCATGCTGACCATCCGCCGGATGAGCGCCACCCGCCTGATCGCCGCCCTGCGCGACGCCCGGGCCCAGCGCGCCCGCGAGGTCGAGCTGGAGACCGCCCGCTCCGCCGCCGAGCAGCGCGACGCCGGCAAGTCCCGGTTCCTGGCCAACATGAGCCACGAGCTGCGCACGCCGCTCAACGCCATCATGGGCTTCTCCGACATCATGCGGCAGCGGCTGTTCGGCCCCATGGCCGACCGCTACGTCGAATACTCCGAGCTGATCCACGAGAGCGGCAGTCACCTCTTGGAGCTGATCAACGACGTACTCGACATGTCGAAGATCGAGGCCGAGCGGTTCGAACTGGCCCGCGAGGACTTCGACGCCCGCGACGCCATTTCGGCGGTGCTGCGGCTGATGCGGGGCCAGGCCGACCGGGCCGGCATCAATCTGCGCGGCGACCTGTCGCCGGAGAGCCTCGAGGCCGAGGCCGACCGCCGCGCGATCAAGCAGATCGCCTTCAACCTGATCTCCAACGCGCTCAAGTTCACCCCCAAGGGCGGCGCGGTGACGGTCAGCGCCTATCCGCAGGGCAATGTGCTGGAGATCATCGTCGCCGACACCGGCGTCGGCATCGCGGCCGAAGACCTCAAGCGCCTGGGCCGGCCGTTCGAACAGGCCGGCGGCTCCGAGCAGAAGCAGGGCGGCTCGGGCCTGGGCCTGTCGCTGGTCCGCGCCTTCGCGCGCCTGCACGGCGGCGAGATGATCGTCGAGAGCACGCTGGGCGAGGGGACGACCGTGACCGTGCGGATGCCGGTGCTGGTCCCCCCGGCGTCCGCTGCGGCTCTTGAGCCGCCGCAAGGCCAGGTCAGGGGGTCGGTCGCGCCTGAGCCGCCGCAAGCTGAAGCCCAGGATCCCGTCGCTGCAAATGAGCCGCGCCAGGCCAAGGCCTAGAGCCCGGAGCGTTTACTGGGCGGCGAGCTGCAGGAAGGCGCGGCCGGCGGCGAAATCGCCCACTTCCACATAGGCGCGGCGGACCACGTCGCCCGGGAACAGGAATTCCACCGCCACCGCCTCACGCGGGTCGAGGTTGGCCAGCTCCTGCGCCGCGGCGTCCGGGAACCGGAAGGCCCAGCCGTCGACCGCGCCTTTCGGCATGAGCTCAGGTCCGGCCGCGGAGCGAGCGGCCGCCGCAAACGACCGCAGCGCACTGGCCGGCGGCAGGCGGCGCGCCAGCGGCAGGCCCGCGGTCGAGCCGCCCCCCCAGCGGTCGAGATAGGGTTGTGGGCTGCGGTTCGTATTGCGCAGCACCAGGCGCGCCGCATAGGGCTCGGCCCCGTCCGCGAAACGGGCCACGGCCACCAGGGCCGCCGAGCCGTCGCGCCCGGCCAGGCCGAAGCTCATGCGATCGGGCCCAAAGGTGGTGTCCTGGATCAGCCGCCACCGGGCGGCCTTGGTGACGTTGCGATCGGCGCGCCAGTCGGCGACGTCGCCGGCGTAGGTCAGTCGCGAAATCTTGGAATAGCCGGAGAAGGCGGCGCGCACCCGGGTGGCGGCGATCGCCAGGTCGGGAGCGGAACAGGCCACCGCATCGGCCTTGCCGCGGGCGAGGGCGGCGGTGTTGCGCAGGGAATCGGCGCTCGTCCCCGCGCGCAGGGCTGCGCCACGGGCCTGGGCCGCGCTCGCCGCCAGCGCCGCGCCCACTTCAGGCGCGAACAGGCCGCAGCGGGCGTCCGCCTGCGTCATCACCGTCCGCTCGTAGAACAGGTCCACGGGCTGAGCCCGCACAAGTCCAGGCGCCGCAACCCCCGCGGCGACCAGCAACCCCATCCACCGAGACGCCGGCTTCGCGCTTCTGCGCGAGCTCTTCATGCGTCTTCTCTCGTTGTCGGTCCTTAGGACCAATGGCGAAGCTACAGCGGGAGCGTTGCTATCCCGCTAACGCCCCCGCATGGTCCCGCCAATGCTGCTTTCGACAGATATCTGGGTCAGCGCGCTGATCCGGCGCGCCGAGCTTTCCGGGGCCTTCGGGATGATCATCCGCAAGGGCGACGCGCGGGCCGGCGCGGTGCTGGTCAAGGTCCTGAACCGCCCGAAAGGGACCGCCAAGCTCTACGCCGAGGCCACCCGCCTCGACGGCGAGCGGGTGTGGATGCAGCCGGTGCCCTCCGAGCAGGAACCCGATCTCGACGCCTATATCGAGCGCGCCGCGCGCGTCGATCCCGATGTCTGGGTGGTGGAGATCGACGACCGCGAGGGCCGCCACTTCCTCACCGAGCCTGTCGACAAGAGCTGAACTGGCGTTCGCCTACGGCACGGTTTTCGCTGGATTAACCGCCTTCGTGAACGGGCCCGAAAGCCTGGGTGTGGCACAAGGCGCGACAAGCCGATCCGCCAGTTCCAGCTCACCAAAAGGCCGCATGCTTTTCCTGTTGAATGATGTCGTGTTCCGTATCGATGGCGTCGCTGATGACCCGCGGCTGAGCGGGGACGGGTTCCGCCAGCTGGCCTTTCCCGAGGTCCTGCGCATGGGCCAGGAGCTGTTCGCCAAGGAGCCCCTGCTGCCGCGCAGCAACCCGGCGCGGGCTCAACGGCTCGCGGCCCTCATCCAGGCCAAGGCGCCGATGATCAATGCGGCCCTGTTCATCACGCCGGTCGCCGATTGCAAGCCGCACGAGGTGACCGTGCGCTTCGTCGCCGCCCAGTTCGAGGTGATGGCCGAGCTGTTCAACCTGCAGCGCGCCGGCGAACTGGACACCCTCGCCGCCGACCGCCGCGTGTGGCGCCGACTGGCCGCCTAGCTCTCGCGTTTGCGAAACAGGCGTGGGCACGCTACCTGCCCCGCCCATGAGCACTTCTCCTGTCGTCGAGGCGGCCCGCCGGCGCACCTTCGCGATCATCTCCCATCCCGACGCCGGCAAGACGACCCTGACCGAGAACCTGCTGCTGGCGGGGGGCGCGATCCGAGCGGCCGGCCAGGTCCGCGCCCGCGGCGAGAACCGCCGCACCCGCTCCGACTGGATGAAGATCGAGCGCGAGCGCGGCATCTCGGTCTCGGCCTCGGTGATGACGTTCGACCACGCCGGGCTGATGTTCAACCTGCTGGACACGCCGGGCCACGAGGACTTCTCGGAAGACACCTACCGCACGCTCACCGCCGCTGACGCCGCGATCATGGTGCTGGACGCGGCCAAGGGCATCGAGCCGCAGACCTTGAAGCTGTTCGAGGTCTGCCGCCTGCGCGACATTCCGATCGTCACCTTCATCAACAAGATGGACCGCGAGGCGCAGGATCCCTTCGCCCTGCTGGACGAGATCGGCGGCAAGCTCGCCCTCGACCCCGCGCCGCTCTACTGGCCGGCCGGCTCGGGCGGCCGCTTCAAGGGCGTGCTCGATCTTGGCCGCGACAAGTTCATCCCGTTCGCCAAGAAGGGCGGTGGACCGGCGGGCCAGGAAGACGGCCACCCCGACGCGCTCGACTTCAAAGGCAATTCCGTCGCGGCCTACCTCGACCCCACCGAACTGGACGAGCTGCGCGACAACGCCGAGCTGGTGCAGGGGGCGTCGAAGCCGTTCGATCCGCAGGCCTTCCTGGAAGGCCACATGACCCCGGTGTTCTTCGGCTCGGCGCTGCGCCACTTCGGCGTCGACGAACTGCTGGAAGGCATCGGCGCCTACTGCCCGCCGCCAAAGGCCGTCGCCGCGGTGAAGGGCGGCGAGCCGACCCAGGTGATCCCCGGCGCCAACGAGGTCACCGGCTTTGTCTTCAAGGTCCAGGCGAACATGGACCCCAACCACCGCGACCGGATCGCCTTCCTGAAGCTCTGCTCGGGGCGCTTCACGCGCGGCATGAAGCTGAAGGTCCAGAACACCGGCAAGCAGCTCAGCGTCAACGCGCCGATGATGTTCTTCGCCTCCGACCGGGAACTGGCCGAGGACGCCTTCGCCGGCGACGTGATCGGCATCCCGAACCACGGCGTGCTGCGCGTGGGCGACAGCCTCTCGGAATCCGGGTCCCTGCGCTTCGCCGGCCTGCCCAACTTCGCCCCGGAAATCCTCCAGCGCGTCCGCGTCAAGGATCCGCTGAAGGCCAAGCATCTGAAGAAGGCCCTGGAGAGCCTGGCGGAGGAGGGCGTCACCCAGCTGTTCCGCCCGACCATCGGCTCGGACTTCATCGTCGGCGCCGTGGGCCAGCTGCAGTTCGAGGTCATGGCCGACCGCCTGGCCAACGAATACCAGCTCGAGGTGATCTTCGAGCCCAGCCCCTACGGCGAGGCGCGCTGGCTGGTGGGCGACAAGGCCGACCTGGAGGACTTCCAGTCCAAGCACCGCTCGGCCATGGGAACCGATATCGACGAACAGCCGGTCTATCTGGCCAAGTCGGCCTGGGACATCGGCTACGCCGTCGAGCGCTACCCCAAGGTCCGCTTCGAGCGCGCCAAGGAACGGGCCTAGGCCGCGCAGATGGCGGGCGTCCTCCTCTACGGCGCCCCCGCGCCCGGCTTGGCCGAGATCCCCAAGGGCGCCATCCAGGTCTCGCCGCTGATCTTGGGTTCACAGGACATCGCCGGGATGGCGGACGCCAGCGCCGACGAGGCGATCGTCCTGGCTCCCGGCGGAACACTGGAACGCGACTATGTGCTGGCGCAGGCGCTGCGCGTCCTGAAACCCGGCGCGCCGCTGCTGGCCTTCGCGCCCAAGGACAAGGGCGGCTCGCGCTTGAAGAAGGCTCTGGAGGCGTTCGGCTGCCAGGTCGGCGAGGACGCGCGTAAGCATCACCGCTTTTGCCGCGCCGCGCGGCCCAAGGCGCCCACCGGCCTCGACGCAGCCATCGCCGCCGGCGGCCCGCAGCTTCGCCCCGACCTCGGCCTCTGGTCGCAACCGGGCGTGTTCAGCTGGGACCGCCTCGATCCCGGCAGCGCGCGCCTGCTGGAGGTCCTGCCCAAGCTGGCCGGCAAGGGCGCAGATCTCGGCTGTGGGATCGGCGTGCTCTCCGCCGCGATCCTCGCCTCGCCGAATGTCGCCAGCCTCGCCTGCGTCGACCTCGACCGCCGCGCCGTGGCCTGCGCCCAGCACAATCTCGACGACCCGCGCGCCCGCGTCCTCTGGGCCGACGCCCGGGTCCGCGACGAGAGCCTGACCAGCCTCGACTTCGTGGTGATGAACCCGCCGTTCCACGACGGCGGCGCGGAGGATAAGGCGCTCGGCGTCGCCTTCATCCAGGCCGCCGCGGCCATGCTGCACAAGGGTGGGACCGCCTGGATCGTCGCCAACCGGCATCTGCCCTACGAGCACGCGCTGAGCGCCGCCTTCGCCGAGGTTGCCGTCAAGGCCGACGCCGGCGGCTACAAGATCTTCGAGGCGCGCAAGTGAAGCCGCCCCAAAAAGCGCCCATGGCCAGATTGGACCGCCTGCTGGCCAACCTCGGCTACGGCTCGCGGCGCGAAGTCACCGCCCTCGTCGCCCGTGGCCAGGTGGTGCTGGACGGCGCGACCCTGAAGGACGCCGGCGCGCGGATTGCCGTCACCGCCGACCTGCCGGCCCGCATGACCATCGCCGGCCAGCCCGTCGATCCGCCCGCGCCGCTGACGATCCTGATGCACAAGCCGCTGGGCGTGGTCTGTTCGCACCGCGAGCCGGGCCGCAGCATCTACGAGCTCCTGCCGCCGCGCTGGCAGGGCCGCCTGCCGGCGCTCTCCAGCATCGGACGCCTCGACAAGGAAACCTCCGGCCTGCTGCTGATCACCGACGACGGCCCCTTCCTGCACCGGGTGATCTCGCCGAAGAGCGAGGTGGCCAAGCGCTACGTCGCCACGCTCGATCGCCCCCTGGCCGGGACCGAAGCCGAGACCTTCGCGGCCGGAACCCTGATGCTGGAGAGCGAGACCGAGCCGCTCGCGCCCGCCGTCCTCGAACCGCTGGGCGCCAATGAGGCGCGGCTGACCATCACCGAGGGCCGCTACCATCAGGTGCGCCGGATGTTCGCCGCGGTCGGCAACCACGTGACCGCGCTGCATCGCGACCGGATCGGTGGGCTCACCCTGCCCGACGATCTCGCCCCCGGCGCCTGGCGCATCCTGTCCGGCGACGAGCAGGCGGCGATCTTCGGCTGATCCCAGAACAGGTTAGGTGGAACCGCGTGACTCCGCGCGCGCTCTACTGTGTCCGTAAGGTCTCGTTAACCATACTTGCGAAATTAACCACTTGTTTACGATCTCGGCTCCGGCTTTGCTCTTATCCGTCAAGACGCGAGGCCGTCGTCTCATACCGGGACGTCGGCCAGACGGGAGTGGCGGCATGTTCGAGTTGGGTCGCGAGTTGATGAAGCTCTTTGGCGGCGAGCGGATGAAGCCGCTGGCCGACGGCCTGACCGGCGGCGACGCCGCCCTGCTCGAACTGCTCGATCTCAATCTGCTGATGGCGGAAGCCAAGGCCGCCGACGTGGCCGCGGGCCGGATCAGCGTCCAGGACAAGGCCCAGCGCCGGCTCGACGCCGCCGTGGTCTGGCGCGAAGTCGCCCGCCGCTCGGGCGACGTGGTGGCGCTGCGCAAGGCCGCCGCCACCGCCGAACTGGCCACCGCCGCCTTCGATTCCGCCCGCCGTCCCGACGGCTGGGCCCGCGCCCGCGTCGAGCAGGGCCTCTGCGGCCTCCTGGGCGCCGAGCTGTTCGGCGATCCCGGCCTCAACGCCGCCGCCGTCGCCGCCTTCCGCGAAGCCCGCGCCGCCGCCCGCAGCGGCGTCGCCGCGCCCCTGGCCGACGTGGGCATGGCCCTCGTTGATGGCCGCAGCGATCTGGCCCTCGGCGACGCCCAGGCCGCCTGGGCCGCCGCCGCCCGCTTCAATCCGCCCATCGCCGCACTCGACGCCATGTCGCGCCGCCAGCCCGCCGCCCGCCAGCTCGCCGCCGAGGCGCGGCTGATGCGCGGCGATCTGATCTGCGGTTTCGGGTCCCGGCTCAAGGACGAGGCCCTGCTGCGCGCCGCCCTCGACGACGCCACCGCCGCGGTCGCGCGCCTGGACCTGGCCTATGAGCCGCTCACCTGGGTGCGCGCCGAGATGCTGCGCGGCCAGGCCATGACCCTGCTCGGCGAATGTCAGGGCGATGTGGACGCCGTCGCCACCGGCGCGACGATCCTGGCCGGCGCCCTTGACCACCTCGATCGCGACCACAGCCCGCTCGACTGGGCCCGCACCCAGATCGCGCTCGCCCACGCCCTGCAGGCGCTGGGCGAAGCCAGCGCTGACGAGCGCGCCTACGAACAGGCCGTCACCTGCTACGACCGCGCCGGCATGGTCCTGAAGGACGCGCCCTCCACCCCGCTGCGCGGCCTGGCCGCCGGCGAACGCGCCATGTGCCTGGCCCGCTCGGCCGAGTTGACCGGCGACATCGGCGTGCTGGACGCCGCCGAAGCCGCGCTGAAGATCGAACTCGCGAGCCTGCAGCCGCGCCGCGACCCGGTGACCTGGGCGCTCGTCCAATTGCATCTGGCCCGCCTCTACGAGGCCCGCGTCGAGATCACCGGCAAGGATCGCGGCGAACGCGCCTCGGCGGTCATGGCCCTCGACGCCGCCCTCGACGTCTTCGCCGAACAGGGCCTGCGCTCGCTGACCATCATGGCTTCCGAAGCGCTGGAACGCCTCAAGGCCGGCCCGGCGCCGAAACGCACCGCCGTCTGACGTCTTCTCAACGCTTCGCTGGCGGTGCAATCTGACCGCACACAAGGGAAGCGTGCGATGTTCCTGAAGTCTGCGACGCTCATGGCGTCCGCCTCCGTCCTTGCCCTCGCGGCGACCCCCGCTGCCGCCCAGACCTGGTCCGAAGCGCCCAGCGTCGCCGACGTGGCCGCGGCCTATCCCGCCAAGGCCAGGGCGGCCGCGACAGGCGGCATGGTCGACCTGAGCTGCACCATCAATCACGACGGCCGCCCGAGGGACTGCGCCGCGCTTGGCGAGAAACCGACCGGCCTGGGCTTCGGCTACGCGGCGCGCAAGCTGGCCGAGCAGATGAAGCTCTCCGACGCCTCGCTGAACGGCAAGGAGATCCGCATCCCCGTGGTGTTCGATCCGGCGGTGCTGAAGGGCGCCGCGCCCACCGTCGCCCAGCCGGCCTGGTCGGCGCTGCCCAGCGCCCAGGACTTCCAGGCCAGCTTCCCGCAGACCGCCAACGGCGTGAACACGGTGCGCGTCGCCCTGGTCTGCGACGTGGCGGCGGGCGGCGCGCTGGCCGGCTGCTCCGTCGACCGCGAGGAGCCGGCGGGCCAGGGCTATGGCGCCGGCGCGCTGGCGCTCGCGCCGAAGTTCCGGGTCAGCCCCTGGAGCCTGCAGGGCGAACCCACGGTGGGCGCCAAGGTGCGCGTGCCGATCCGCTTCGAACTGACCCAGGTCGCGGCGCCCAAGGGCTAACGAGATACTCCCCCAGCGCGTAAGCGCGATTGAGGGGAGGTGGCCTGAAGGGCCGGAGGGGGTTGCAGACCACTCCGCGCGCCGCTCGGTCGTTGCTCAGAAACGGAATGACGATGGGCTTGAACCCCCTCCGTCTCGCCGCTTCGCGCCGATCCACCTCCCCCTCAATCGGGCTCCGCCCTGGGGGAGGATCTGTCGGTTACCGCCCTCGCCACCACTTCAGGCCCGCCCGCTCGGCGGCCTGCAGAAGCGTGTAGAGCACCGCGCCCATCACGCCCAACACGAACAGGGCGGCGAACATCCGCGCGGTCTGCAGCCGGTAGCCGGCGTCGAGAATGCGCCACGCCAGGCCCTGCACCTTGCCGGAGCCCGCCACGAACTCCGCCACCACCGCGCCCACGATCGCCAGGCCCGCGGCCACCTTGTGGCCCTCCAGCACGAAGGGCACGGCCGACGGCGCGCGCAGCCTCAGCAGCCGCTGCATCGGCGTCGCGCCATAGAGGTCGAACAGCCGCATCAGGTCGGGGTCGGCCGACTTCAGGCCGGTGACCGCGCCGGAATAGATCGGGAAGAACGCCACGATCACCGCCAGCGCGATGATCGCCCGGCCCGGATGGTCGGTACCGGCCCAGATGTTGACCAGCGGCGCGATGGCGATGACCGGCGTGACCTGCAGCACCACGGTGATCGGCTGCACGGCCCGCTCCAGGGTCCGGCTCAGCACCACCACCAGCGCCAAGCCCTGGGCCAGCACGCTGGCGACCACCAGGGCGATCAGGGCGTTGGAGACCGTGTAACCGGCGGCCGCGATGAGCGATGGCGCGTCGGCCACCAGGGCCGCTCCGATCGCCGAGGGCGGGGCCAGGAAGTAGACCGGCACCTGCATCACCCGGCACGCGATCTCCCAGATCCCCAGCAGGGCGGCGATCAGCGCCGTGGGCGCCAGCAGGGCGGTGAGCCGGCTCATGCCGCCATCCCCCCCGACATACCTTGGGCGAGCGCCTCGGAGACCGCCTCGGCGGTGGCGCGGAAGCCTTCGGTGGTCCGGAAGTGGGCCGGGCGGGGCAGGGGCCCTTTGACCGCGATGTCGCCGACCATGCGTCCGGGCCCGGCCGACATCACCACCACGCGCGAGGCCATGTAGACGGCCTCCTCCACATTGTGGGTGACGAAGATGATCGCCGGGCGGATGTCGGCCCACAGCTTCAGCACGTCATCGGCGAGCGCGCGCCGCGTGATCTCGTCCAGCGCCGCGAACGGCTCGTCCAGCAGCAGCAGCTTGGGTTCGGTGACCAGCGCGCGGGCCAGCGAGACCCGCATCGCCATGCCGCCGGACAGCTGCGCCGGCCGCGCCGCCTCCACGCCGGCCAGGCCCACCCGCGCCAGCGCCTTGTCGGCCTGCGCCGCCGCGGCGGCCTTGGGCGTTCCCGCCAGCTCCAGCGGCAGGGCCGCGTTGGCCCGCGCGGTCAGCCAGGGCGCCAGCGTCGGCGCCTGGAACACCACCGCCGTCTCGCCGCGCCCCGGCGCCCGCGCCACCGCGCCCCGCGTCGGCCCCTCGAGCCCGGCCAGCAGCCGCAGCGCCGTCGACTTCCCGCACCCCGACGGACCCACCAGCGCCACGATCTCGCCCGCGTCGATGCTCAGCGAAAACGGCCCGAGCGCGCGGCCGCGCGGATAGTCCACCTCGACGTCGGTGAGCGCCGCGATCACTCTTGCCTCCCCTGTCCAAAGGACGGGGGAGGGGGACCGCCCGCCGAAGAGCGGGTGGTGGAGGGGGCGAGATCAGGCGCGGCGCAGCCCCTTCGCTTCGCCACAAGCTCATCGGCAAGACGCCGCGCGCCATCGGCGACGCCATCTACGTCCGCGAAGACCGACGAGGCGGCCACCCGATAGACCGTGATGCCCTCTTCGCGGAGCCAGGTGTCTCGCCGCTCATCGTGAGCGATCTGAGCATCCTCGCCATGCGTCGCGCCATCGATCTCCACGGCGAGCGCCGCGGCAGGGCAGAAGAAGTCGAGGATGTATGGCCCCTTTGGGTGCTGCCGACGCCAAGGTGGCAGGTCGGCGTCGCGTCGCCGCAGCCGCGACCAGAGCATCACTTCGGGCTCCGTCATCCCGCGACGGAGCGCCTTTGCGCGCTTCGAGGTCAGAATGGATGAACGCATCTCAATGCGGCCGTCGCCCTCTCCACCACCCGCTCTGCGGCGGGCGGTCCCCCTCCCCCGTAAACGGGGGAGGCAATCAAGTCACTTGCTCACGAACTGCAGGGTGTAGGCGGTCTTCGGGTCGAGCGTCTTGGGATAGACGCCGTTGCTCGACGCCATGTCGAAGAAGGTCTTCCACGTCGCGTCGGTCATGGCGCCGATGCCGCCGGCTTTCGCGTCGCCGCCATCGACGATGGCGTAGCTCTTCAGCTTCTCGCGGGCCTGGTCGAGGACGTCCTGGGTCATCTCCGGATTGTCCTTCTTGATCAGGGCGTCGGCCGGCTTGGGGTCGCCGTAGAGATAGTCATGCCAGCCCTTCGCCGTGGCCTCGACGAAGGCCTTCACCGCCGCCGGGTTCTTGGCGATCAGGCTGTCGGGCGCGAGGATCATGGTCGCGTAGCCAGGGTAGCCGTTGTCGGCCAGCAGGAAGACCACCGGTTTCAGCTTGGCTTCCTTCTCGATGGTGTAGGGCTCGCTGGTGACATAGCCCTGTTGCGCGGTGCGCTTGTCGGCCAGGAAGGGCGCGGAGTTGAAGGTGTACTTGCGCACCTGATCGTCGGTGAAGCCGTACTTGGCCTTCAGCCAGACCCAGAAGCCGGTGATCGAGGCGTCGCCCAAAAGGATCGGATGGCCCTTCAGATCGGCGAGCGTTTTCACGCCCGTGTCCGGGTGGGCGAGGATCACCTGCGGGTCCTTCTGGAAGACCGCGGCCACCGCCTTCACCGGCGCCTTCTCCTGCGCCAGGTTCATGACGATGAAGGCGTTGGAGCCGATCCCCATGTCGATGGCGCCGGCGGCCAGCTGCTGCGGCACGTTGGAGCCGGGCCCGCCCTGAATCAGCGTCACGTCCAGGCCGCGCTTGGCGTACTCGCCCTCGGCCAGCGCCTCGTAGAATCCGCCATGCTCGGCCTCGGCGCGCCAGTCGGTGGCGAAGCGGATGGCGGTGCGTCCGGACGCGGACGGCCCGTCGGCCTTCTTGGCGGGCGAACACGCGGCCACGGCAAACGCCAGCGCGACGACGGAGAAACGCAAAGCCTTCATGGAAACCCCCGAGACGACACGGGGAAACTAGGGCGCGTGGGCGCGGCGCGCCAGACCGCCGCCGTCAAAACCCGATACCCATTCCTGCATGACAAGAGGGGCGCACATAGCAAGAGGGCGGCGCTCCAGTTGCCCGGAACTCCGCCCTCTCATCCAGATCCGTTGGGGGATCTGTGCCTTCCAGGTCGATCGCGCCTTCGGTTCACGGGGTCGCCCCCGCTGGTTTTCCGTCGCGTCCGGTGTCTCCTGAAAGTCTGTCCCGGGTTGCCCCGGTCCTCGCTAGCTGGAAACCTCCTGCTCGCCTCTGCTTCTGGGTCCGCCGTTTCCGGCCTCTCCGTCCGCCCGCGCCGCAGTCCCTCTCGGCAAGTGAACGGTGCTCCCGAACCCGAAATCCGGCAAGCGGCAGAATGGGCCGGGATGTGCGTGCGCGGACCAAACACGGTGCATATCCGGTGGACAACCTGGGACTCGGTTCGCAATTCCGCTGATCGTTCAACGGATGCAACAATCCACAGGAAACGCGCGCCGAAGCCTCAACGACCGCTTTGCAGAGCCTCGCGGCGTTCCTCGAGGGCCAGCCATTCCTCCTCCGCCGCGGCCAGGCTTTCACGCGCCTGGTCGAGCTCGCGGCTGAGCCGCTGGAAGCCCTCGGGATCGCGTCCGTAGAGGCCGGGGTCGGCGAGCCGGGTCTCCAGGGCGGCGGCCTTGCCAGGCGCCTCGGCGATCAGCTTTTCCAGCTCTTCCAGCCGCCGCTGGTCCTTGTAGGAGAGCTTCGCCGCGGGCTTGGCGGGCGTCGGCGCTGGCGCAGGCTTGGCCGCAACCTTCGCCGGCGCAAACGCCGCGATCGGCAGGCGCGCGAAGAAGCCGGGATTCTGCGACACGAAGTCCTGCCAGCCGCCCGGCGTCTCGATGGCGTGGCCCTTGCCGTCCAGGCCGATGGTCGAAGTCGCCAGCCGGTCGATGAAATCGCGGTCGTGGCTGACCAGGATCAGCGTGCCTTCATAGTCGGCCAGCAGGTCCTCGAGCAGGTCCAGCGTGTCCATGTCCAGGTCGTTGGTCGGCTCGTCGAGCACCATGACGTTGGCCGGCCGCGCCAGCGCCTGGGCCAGCAGCAGGCGGTTGCGCTCGCCGCCCGACAGGCTCCGCACCGGCTGGCGCAGCTGCGCCTCGGAGAACAGGAAGTCCTTGGCGTAGGAGACGATGTGGCGCGGCTCCCCGCGCACCAGGATCTGGTCGCCGCCCTTGGGCAGCAGCACGTCGCGCAGCGTCATCTCTGCGTTCAGCGCGGCGCGCGCCTGGTCGATGTAGTTGATCTCGACCTTGGTCCCCAGCACCACGTCGCCGGAGTCGGCCGGGATCTCACCCAGCAGCACCTTCACCAGCGTGGTCTTGCCCGCGCCGTTCGGCCCGACCACCGCCACCCGGTCGCCGCGCAGGATGCGGGTCGAGAAGTTCTTCAGGAGCACGCGGTCGCCGAACGCCTTGGAGACCGACTTGGCCTCGACCACCCGCTTGCCGGACACGCCGGAGCTGGCCAGCCCCATGTTGAGCTCCTTGCGCGTGTCCTTCAGCCGGTCGGCCTTGTCCTGGCGCAGGCTGTCGAGGCGCCGCCGCCGGCCCTCGTTGCGCGCCCGCCGGGCGGTCACGCCGCGCGCCATCCAGTGCTGCTCGCGCTGGATATAGCGGTCCAGGCGGCGCGCCTCCTCGGCCTCCGCCGCAGTGATCTTCTCGGCCCAGTCGTCGAAGGCCGCGAACCCCTGGTCCAGGCGCTTCACCTGCCGGTATTCCAGCCAGAAGCAGCGCTTGGTCACCCGTTCCAGGAACGCCCGGTCATGGCTGACGATCAAGGCCGCCGCGCGGCTTGCGGAGAGCTCCTCCTCCAGCGTCTCGATGGCCAGGATGTCCAGGTGGTTGGTCGGCTCGTCCAGCAGGATGACGTCGGCGTCTTCCGCGAAGGCGCGCGCCAGCGCCGCGCGCCGGATCTCTCCGCCCGACAGCCCCTGCGCCGTCTTCGCCGGATCGAGCCCGAAGTCGGTGAGCCGGGCCTCGGCGTGATAGCTCTCCGCCCCGCCGGCCGTGGCGTAGTCCAGCAGGGTCGCGCCCACGATCTCCGGCTCCTGTGGCACGAAGGCCACCCGCACGCCGGTGGTGATGTTGCGCTCGCCGCCGTCCGGCTCGATCTCGCCGGCCAGGATGCGCAGCAGCGTCGACTTGCCCGCCCCGTTGCGCCCGACCAGGCACGCGCGGACCCGCGCATCCAGCGCCAGGTCGACGCCGTCGAACAGCATCAGCGGACCATCCGCCAGGCGGACGTCCTTCAGGGCGAGGATGGGGGCGCGCATCGAGGCGCTGGACATATAGCCCCCCTCAACGAACGCAAGGGGCGAAGGTGAGCGGGCGTTACCGGTCCAGGTTGCGGTCGATCAGCCGGTCGATGTCGTGGTGGCCGCCGTCGTTGTCGCGGTGGTTGTTCACCGGGCTACGGAACTCCGCCACCACCAGCGGGCCGTTCACCGGGCCCTTGGCGATGTAGCCGACCGCCTGATAGCCGGACGCGTGGCGGTGGTTGCCGGCCAGCACATAGACCAGCGAGGCGTTGGTCTTGCCCACCTCGTCGGCGATCACCTCGGCGCCGCGCAGGCCGGCGTGGACGACGGTGTGCTTGCGCCCGTGCCCGACATCGATGTCGGCGTCGTGGTCGCGGCTGACGATGTGGAAAATGCCGAACAGCCGCACGTCGGCCTGGTCGCCGTTGGCGTGGACGTGGACGAACGGCACGTCCACGTCGGCCCGGTCGCCCGGCCCATCGTTGTAGTCGGCCGGGATCGCGTCGCGATAGACCGGCACCAGGGCGTGCAGCTCGGCCCGCGTCGGCGCCAGCGCCTCGGATGGGCTGAGGCCGCGCAGCGGGACCAGCCGCAGGCGCACGGTCTCGCCGCGATCGCCGCGATAGTCGCACCACTGGCCGTCCGCCGATTGCGAGATGCGGGTCAGGTCGCCGGTACTGGCCGGGCAGTCCAACGTGGCCGGCGCCCGCAGCGGCGTCCCGTCGGGCCGCACGTGCGCCTGCGCGGCGCCCGCCACGGACGCGGCCGCCAGCGCAACGGCCGCCAGGGAAATCGTTCTACGCATCGCTTGGCCCTTCCAGCGGATTTCGTCGCTCAAGGGTCGGGCTTGGCCGGGGCTAAGTCCAATGAACTCGCGGTAAGGCTGCGGCCCCGCTCGACGCGGCGCTCGCGCGCGCCTAGACCCTCTCCATGTCCGGCGAACCCTTCTGGCGGCGCAAGACGCTCGAGCAGATGACCACCCAGGAATGGGAGAGCCTCTGCGACGGCTGCGGCCTCTGCTGCCTGGTGCGCTTCGAGGAAGAAGACACCGGCGACATCATCCCCACCCGGGTCCACTGCAAGCTGTTCGACGCCGGAGCCTGCGTCTGCACCGACTACGCCAACCGCCAGGACTACGTGCCGGACTGCGTGAAGCTGACGCCCGGCAATATCCAGCAGCTCGGCTGGATGCCGCTCTCCTGCGCCTATCGCCGCATCCACGAGGGCCGCGACCTGGCGGACTGGCACCCGCTGGTGTCAGGCGACCCAGAGAGCGTCCACCGCGCGGGCGTCTCGGTCCGCGGCCAGACCATCAGCGAGACCGTGCTCGGCGCCCCCGAGGACGCCCTCGACTTCGCCGCCCCAGATCTGAGCGCCGAGAGAGGGCGTAGGTGACCTTGCCTTCCCCGTTTACGGGGAAGGGGGACCGCTCGCCGCAGAGCGAGTGGTGGAAGGGGCGACCGCTTGCGCCGCGCCTGATCTCGCCCCCTCCACCATCGGCTCTTCGGCCGATGGTCCCCCTCCCCCGCTGCGCAGGGGAGGCAAGGCTGTTGCATTTTCGCCACAACGCCCCTTGCGCGACGGGGCGAACCGACCAATCTAGGTCCCAAGTCACCACACACTCCGAAGGGTTTTGAAGGTCTTGGCGAGCGACCCCTATACGGTCCTGGGCGTTCCGCGTTCGGCGAGCGCGGACGAGATCCGCAAGGCGTTCCGCAAGCTCGCCAAGGCCAACCACCCCGACACCAACCCCAACAACAAGGCCGCCGAGGAGCGCTTCAAGCAGGTCTCCGGCGCCTTCGACATCGTCGGCGACCCCGAGAAGCGCAAGAAGTTCGACGCCGGCGCGCTGGACAACGACGGCCGCGAGACCTTCGGCGGCGGCTTTGGCGGCGGGCAGGGGCCCTGGGGCCCCGGGCCCGGCGGCCCGGGTGGTCCGTTTGGGGGCGGGACCTATCGCCAGGGCGCGGAGTCCAGCTTCGAGGGCGTCGATCTCGGCGACATCCTGGGCGAGATGTTCGGCGGGCGCGGCCAGGGCGGTCGCGGTGGCGGGCAGGGCGGCGGTTTCGGCGGCTTCTCCCAGCGCGGCGCCGACGTGCGCGCGCGCCTGCAGATCGACCTGGAGCAGGCGATCAAGGGCGGCAAGCGCCGCGTGGCCTTCTCCGACGGCCGCACCATCGACGTAACCATCCCCAAGGGCGCGCAGGAAAACCAGACGCTGCGCCTCAAGGGCCAGGGCTCCCCGGGCCGCGCCGGCCCCGGCGACGCCTTCATCGAGCTGACCATCGCCCCGCACCCGATCTTCCGGCGCGAGGGCGAGACCCTGGTGATGGACGTGCCGGTGACGGTCTATGACGCGGTGCTGGGCGGCAAGGCCGAGGCGCCGACCCCTGATGGCCCGGTGACGCTTACCGTGCCCAAGGGCGCCAACACCGGCACGCGCCTGCGCCTGAAGGGCCGCGGGCTCACCGACGCCAAGGGCCACCGCGGCGATCTCTTCGCCCGCCTGGTCGTGGCGCTCCCCGACACGCCCGACGCCGAACTGGAGGCCCTGGCTGAAAAATGGCGCAAGGAACGGCCCTACGCGCCCAACAAGAAGCGGTGACACCGTTCCCCTGCTTCCGCATAAGCTTGACGTTCAGGCGCGGTTCAGTCCCGGGCCGCTAGGTCGAGTCGATGAAATTCCGCCTTGTCTTCGTGGTCCTGTCCCTGATCTTCGGCGTCGCGCCCGCCGCCGGCGTGGCCGCGCAGGAGCGGCCGGAGGCGCACGGCGGCAGCCAGGTGCCGCTCTCGACCGTTCTGAAGGAGATCGCAAAGCGTCACCCGGGTCGCCAGCTCAACACGACCATGGGGGAATCCGGCGGTCGGCCGGTCTACAACGTCCAGTGGCAGCTCACGAACGGTCAGATCGTGGTCTTCGTCATCGACGCCAGGACCGGCCAGGAAATTGGCTAGTCGCCCGCGGGCGGAAAATTAGAAAGGGACGCGGTCATGCGCATCCTGCTGGTGGAAGACGATCCGGACCTGTCGCGTCAGCTGAAGCTGGCGCTGGCCGACGCCGGCTATGCGGTCGACCACGCCCCGGACGGCGAGGAAGCCCAGTTCCTCGGCGAGACCGAGCCCTACGATGCCGTCATCCTCGACCTCGGCCTGCCCAAGGTGGATGGCGTGTCGGTGCTGGAGCGCTGGCGGCGCGAGAACATGGCCACCCCGGTGCTGATCCTCACCGCCCGCGGCGCCTGGAGCGAGAAGGTGGCGGGCTTCGACGCCGGCGCCGACGACTACCTGACCAAGCCCTTCCACACCGAGGAGCTGCTGGCCCGCCTGCGCGCCCTGCTGCGCCGCACCGCCGGCCACGCCAGCCCGAACCTGGAGTGCGGCGGCCTGCGGTTGGATCCGAGAGCGGCCCGCGCGAGCGTCAACGGCGAGCCCCTGCGGCTCACCTCGCTGGAGTACCGCCTGCTGCACTACATGATGATGCACCAGGGCCGGGTGATCAGCCGCACCGAGCTGGTCGAGCACCTCTACGACCAGGACTTCGACCGGGATTCCAACACCATCGAGGTGTTCATCGGCCGGGTGCGCAAGAAGATCGGCGCCGACCGCATCGAGACCGCCCGCGGCCTGGGCTACCGCCTGAGCTGCCCGCCCGAGGAGCTGGGCGAGGCGAAGGCCCCCTCTGCCCGGACTTCGTGACCGCCGCCGGATGAAGCTCACCCGATGAAGCTTTCTGGGGCGTTGCGACATCCGTCCCTGGCTCGTCGCCTGGTGCTGCTGGCTCTTGGCTGGTCACTGGCGACCCTGATCGTTTCCGCCGTGGGCCTGGCCCTGCTCTTCCAGCAGGCCGCCATCCGCCGCATCGACCAGACGCTCAGCGACGTCACCGTCAACCTGGTGGCCGGCTCCACGGTCGAGGGCGATCAGGTCATCGCCCCGCCGTTCACCGACGAACGCGCGCTTCGGGCCTATTCCGGCTGGTACTGGGAGATCGCCGAGCCTACCGCCGACGGCAAGTTGCGCGCCCTGGTGCCCTCCTACTCGTTGTTCGACACGACGCTGCGTGTTCCGTCGGACCTGGTGGCGCGGATGAAGGCCAATCCCGGCAAGCACATCAGCTTCGACACCACCGGACCGCAGGGGGAGCCGCTGCGGGCGCGGGCCGAGCAGGGCAGGCTGCAGGGCCGCAACACGCCGGTGATCTTCCTGGCCGCCGAGAACTCCAGTCCGGTGATCCGCGAGGTCGAGAACTTCGTCGTCGCCACCTCCTCGATCTTCATCCTGCTGGGCGCGGGTCTGGTGGTGGCGATCATCATCCAGGTGCGCGTCGGCCTGCGTCCGCTCTACAACCTGCAGAACGAGGTCGCCGCCGTGCGCCGCGGCAAGGCCCAGCGGGTGGCCGGGACCTATCCCAGCGAAGTCATGCCCCTGGCGGAGGAGCTGAACGCGCTCGTCGAGCACAACCAGCAGGTCGTGGAGCGCCAGCGAACCCACGTGGGCAACCTGGCGCACGCACTCAAGACGCCGATCTCGGTGATGCTCACTGAGGCGTCCCAGCAGCCGGGCTCGCTGGCCGAACTGGTCGGCCGCCAGGCCCAGGCCATGCAGCAGCAGGTCGACCACCACCTGCGCCGCGCCCGCGCCGCGGCCCGCACCCAGGGGCAGGGCGAGCGCACCTCGGTGGCCGAGGTGCTGGACGAGCTGTCGCGCACCCTCGAGCAGATCTTCCGCGACAAGGGCGTCGCCATCGACTGGGACGCCCCCGACGACCTCTATTTCCTCGGCGAGCGGCAGGACCTGCAGGAAATCGCCGGCAACGCCGTGGAGAACGCCTGCAAGTGGTGCAAGGGCCGCGTCCGGGTCCGCGCCGAGGCCATCGGGGACCAGAAACTGCGCCTCGTGGTCGAAGATGACGGCGCCGGCTTGCCGCCCAACCGCCGCGACGAGGTGCTGCGCCGCGGCGCCCGCCTCGACGAGAGCGCCCCGGGCTCCGGCCTCGGCCTCTCCATCGTCGACGAGCTCGCCCGCGCCTACGGCGGAGCGCTCCGCCTGGGGGACTCCCCCATGGGTGGCCTGCGCCTGGAAGCGGATTTGCCGCAGGCGGACGCCTGATCTCGTTCAGTAAAATACGGATAACTTTCGGAAAACCTTAACCGGCGCTGCGCCAAGGTCACGCTCGCGGAACACTGTTCCGGCTTGGAGCCCCAATGGTCGCCCTATCCGACCGCAAGATCGAGATCGTCAGGACGCTGGTGGAATCCGCGCCCGACAAGATCGTGGGCGGTCTGCAACAGGCGCTGGCCCAATCGAGCGGCGACAGCCTGCTGGCCGGGGTCAAGGCGCTGGTCGAGGCCGAGGCTGTCGACCGCCTGCTGCGCAACGACGTCTTCCAGCCGATCACGCCGCTGTTCGTCGGCGACGGCACGAACGACCACAGCCTGGTCTTCCCCAGCCGCGCGCTCAGCCTGATCTGGCGCGGCCTGAAGACCGCCGCGCCCGCCGAGATGGCCGCCGCCGCCGGGGCCGGCGCCGCGATCGCCAAGGCGCTGGCCGCGGAACAGCGCCCGCCCGATCCGACCCGGACCTTCGACACCCTGGTGCTGACCGCCGCCGCGGCCCTGCGCGAAAGCGACGTGCGCGACTTCCGCCTGGCGGCCGAGCTCTGCGAACGCGCCCGTCCCGGCAGCGCCGAGGTGCTGGCCTGCTGCATGGACATCTCGCCGGTCGTGCGGCGCACGCTGAGCCGGCTGCCCGAGTGGATCGCCACGCCGGGCGACGACAACGCCGCCGCCGCGCGCCTGGCCTACAAGGACGCGGTCGCGATCTCCGAGGACGCCGGCCCCCGCTTCTTCGAGATGCTGGCCGCCCAGATCACCCCGCCCTGGATGGTCCTGCGGATCATCTCGGCGATCATGGACAAGCCCACCGAGCGCTATCTCTCGGAGTCCGAGCTGGGCGGCTTCCCCGAACGCGAGCTGAAGGACATCGACGAGGCTCTGCAGGCGATCGCCAAGCTGGACATCGACGGCGGCCCCAAGGCCGGCCGCGCGGCCGCCGAACTGGTGGGCGTCATCACCCAGCAGACCTTCGAGATGGAATGCTGCATCGAGCTCAACAAGGAGAGCGGTTGGGGCAAGCGGCTGCATGGCCAGAAGAAGTCGCTGGCCGGCGTCGTCGAGGGCAAGCTGAAGGACGCCGAGAAGCTGGCCGCCGTCGCGCTCCCAAGCCAGTCGCAGAGCGGGCGCTTCCGCAAACAGACTCCCAAGCTCGACATGGCGCCCGACCCCAAGCTGGTCGGCCGCACCACGACCCTGCTCGCCTTCATGGCCGAGGTCCGCCACCACGCCAATCACGGCGGCTATTCGGCGGCCTACACCAAGATCCATGAGAAGCTGGCCGCGACCCTCGACCACTACGTCGACGAGGTGCTGGACATCGTCCGCCACGACATGGCCGACAAGGACCTGGCGCTGGCCTTCCTGCTGGTCGCCGCCGAGTTCAACGGCCTGATCCGCGACGACAAGGCCGCCGACCTGGTCCGCCGCCGCGCCACTGCCGCCTGCCGCGGCGAGCCGCAACCCGCGCCCGAGGCCTGACGGCCGAAACCGTCCCCCAACTGTCCCTACGACTCCCTCGCGCTCAGGGACGCTTTCCGCTACACGCGCGCCATGATCGCCTTTTGGGCCATGGCCGGTGTGATTTCGGCCGTCGCCGCCACCCTCATATTGTTCCGCGCCGCCGGCGCCGCGCGCCCTGTCGCTGACGGGAGTGCGGACGCCGCCGACACCACCGGCGTCTTCTATCGCCGCCAGCTGGCCGAGATCGGCGATCTGGCTGACCGCGGCCTGCTCGAAGAGGGCGAACGCAAGAGCGCCGAGGCCGAGGCCGGCCGCCGCCTGCTGACCGCCGCCGACGCGCCCGTCGAGGCCTGGTCGACCACCTCCCACCGCACCGCCGTGCTGATCGCCGCCATCGCCGCGCCCGCCGTGGCGCTGGGGATCTATTTCGCGGTCGGCGCGCCCGGCATGGCCGACCAGCCCTTCGAAGGCCGCCTGAAGCAGTGGATGGCCGCCAATCCGGAAACGCTCACGGCGCCGCAGATGGCCGCGGTGCTGAGCCGCATGGCCCCGCAGCATCCGAACGATCCGGAGGGCTACCGCTTCCTGGCCCTGGCCGAAGGCGCGTCGAACAATCCGGCCGCTGCGGTGGTGGCGCTGAAGAAGGCCGTGCGGATCGCCCCGCAACGTGCGGACCTCTGGGAAATGCTCGGCGAGGCGATGATCTATCAGGACGGCGGGCGGATCAGCGACGACGCCCGCGACGCCTTCAGCCAGACCCTTAAGCGCGATCCCACCAGCGTCGCCGCGCGCTTCAACCTCGGTCGCGCCAAGGTGGCGGCCGGCGACCGG
>Ga0207711_10001115_pt1 | contig 25676 bp, 38 predicted proteins | sample KBSS34metaG_FD_184401 | JGI IMG/M metagenome (GOLD analysis project Ga0207711, IMG submission 184401) | Switchgrass rhizosphere microbial communities from Kellogg Biological Station, Michigan, USA - KBS S3-4 metaG (SPAdes) (version 2) | ecosystem: Host-associated > Plants > Roots > Rhizosphere... | reverse complement strand
GTTATCGGAAGATGCGGACAGAATAGCCACTTGCTCTTCTGCTGTCGCATCACGCAAACACATCTCATTTTTCTCGACATCGTAATAAGCAATCTGCATATTAACCTCACACTTTTGAATAGCCATACACTGTAATCGAACCTACAGCACTGAAATTGCTAGCAGTAGACCAAAGCAATTGGAATCCCGTTACGACGTTGGCTCGATTAAATTGTGTATTCTGCTGCGTGACAATGAATCCAGGCGTTGCATTACGCTGAGATGCACCAGACGCAAGAATTTGTTTTGCTCTTACGGCATCATTCACATTCAAAATATCGATTGTAAATGACGCTCCACTTCCTGCTGTGGTTGTAACACCTGCTGTAATTGGCGCAGATGTCGCCGAAGCAGTAATGACAGTACCACTTGGAAGACCGCCATAATAATTACTAGTCGAATCAGCAGCATTCGCTACTGCTACGCGAAGAAGCAGAGAATCATCAGCTGCTGGTGTAATACCATCAATGATGATTCGATAGTTATCATACGTGCTATTGAATAGGCTCAGGAAATCAGCAGTAGGTGCCGCTAATGGAGTGACTGGGCCAGCGATCTTTACCAAGCCAGGCGGCGTTACAACCAATGCTCGGCCTGTAGCTGTGGTATAGCTCACCACTCGCGCTACGCTAGCGCCATCGCCGCGTACTTTGCAGGAATCTCCTGCCGCAGTCGTGATATTTGCACCGCTTGGCAGAATCAGATTTGCGCTGTTGGTCAACGTCAGAATGCCATCGAACACTAGTGTACGTTCGGCGCCGCTAGGAATCGTCATTGCTGTAATCGTTGTCGTGCCGGTGATATGGATAAGATTACCTGTACCAACGCCGGTACTCAGATTGATCGTGGCAGCAGATGCGATATTCGCGCCTTTTGCTTCGTCAACAGCTACGCCGAATACATTCGACCAACTTGCATTCGTGCCATCAGTAGTAACGAATTTGCCAGCATTACCAGGCTGACTAGGAAGCGCTGTATTGAATGTGGCCTGTGTAATCGCAGTCTGCATAAAACTAAGCGTTACACCATCTTGTGCTAAGGTTGGATTAGCAAGATTTGTGATCTTGAAATTGTTCCAGCTGATATTCGCAGCGGGACCGCCTTGGCCATCACGAGTGATGCAATTGCCAAGACCTACGCTTGTAATGTCGTTCGTATCATCGTCAAAATTAGTCGCGAGAATAGGAGTACCAACAGCGGCCTCTTGCGTCCAATTGTGCTTTCGATTGAATGTGCCAGACCCATTCCATGGCATAATTTGTACTCCTTATTCCTAGTTTGAGGAAACTATGTCCTCTGTATTTCTGATTGGTATTGCACAAGCACTTATCGCAGCTATTCTCTCACTGTTTTGCTCATTTGCAGTAAAACGAGTAAAGCAAATGCCACCATCATTTCTTCGCAGTTTTCTTCTCTGGGACGGTTCCCTGAAGAAGCGCAGCCGATAGTGGAGATGCATACAAACTAGCCAATGGATCAATAGCGGTCGCTCCTGCTTTTGCCAATTGCAATCCTGCATTCTCAGCGGCAGTTGTTCCTGCTGACAACCCTTTAGCCAATGCGATACTAGGGCCAGAGACATATGCACGCGATCCAACATAGCCAGGAATTGCCAATGCGATGTTGACTGGATTAAATGCGCTGCTACGCGTAGCGGTTCCAGAATCGCCAACAATTGCCGGGAATGCCTGCGAGAAACGTGCAGCTTCATACAATGGGCTTTCATTGCGTCCAAAGAGAAAGCCTGAGCGATCTTTCGCCTGTAAAGCCGCCGCTAATGCTCGACCATTCACATTCCCGCTGGACGGGTTGATAACACCTTGGCGCGAAGTGAGCAGCATCAGATTACGGTATTGGCCGCGTGCATCAGCGAATTTCGACGCTAAGTCTTGAGGCAACCCGGATTGAAGCAGATCATCTACATGATTCTTCACATCAGCCAGCGCCATGCCGAGTTGACGGTCTCCCATCCCGGATGTCATCTGCTGATTAGATGCTTTCGTCAGTTTCGAGGCCAGATCAGAAAGTTGTTCTGCTGAAGCCTCACCTTTAGTCGCATAGCCCATGAAACGCTTCACAAGCGGATGATCTACTACAGATTTGGCTCCATCACCAATCAAGCCTTCATATTCCTTTTCGATATTCGACATCGAATTGAGGAACTGATCTGGATCGATTGATCGTTGCCCGGTAGCACGAACCTCATCATAGACGCTCCCAATGCGATCCGCCGCGCGTCCTAGCACAGTTGCATCAACAGTCTTCCCGCCTTCACCAATAGCCTTTGCAGCCTGTTTATTCAGGATTTCCTGATTGGCTTGCTTGATCGAATTGAATGGCGCGGATGTAGCTGGATGGCTTTCGAGAAAAGCTTCAACCTGTTGCAACGGAACACTTCCAGTTTCCTGACCTGGTGTAAGGCGCATACCCAGATTTTTGCCAGCAGAAGACGCAGCAGCTTGCGCTTCGTTCATCCCAGCAGCAGCGGCAGGTTGCAATCGTTCAGCAAGCATTTGGCTTGCCTTTTGTTTGATAGCGCCAGCACCAGCTTTAAGTGCATCGCCGATATATTTGCCTGCCACGCCACCTGCTGCGCCAAGAGCAGCATTCTGCGCTACGCTCTCATTCGCTTTGGTAGGCTGAAGGGCGCCAGTTCCGCCACCAATCAATGCAGCTCCAAGGGCCGTATTAGCACCTGGGATAAGCATTGCTGGTGCAGCAGCAGCACCAGCACCTATGGCCTGTCCTACACCGCCTGCCGTTGTTGCAGCAAGTGGGTCCATATTCTGGCGGAATTCATCAATCTCTTTCTGATCTGCCAAACCGAGACGCTGCTTTGCACCGAGATACAGGCCCATCATGCCGCCGCCAACACCTGCAAGCCCGCGCTCAAATGGACTCATTGTCTCCAGAACTTGCTGCTGCCCACTTTTCTGGACAGCAGCGGGTAATGGAGTCTTAGCCGTTTGAGCAATAGCATTCCAGTCAATCGCCCCACCTTGCGATGGAGCAGATTGTCCGCTTACAGCATTCCAGTCGATGGCAGGCATTAGAAGGCTCCCATCTGATCAAGTTTTTGGATTTTGTTCAGCAATTGCTGCCAATCATTCGGGTGTTGCTGACGCAATTGTTGAACTTCCTGCTGAACATTGCCATTTTGCGATGCAGCACTCAATCGGCGACCAAGGCTGATCGTTCCTGGATCTGCAACTTCATTAAACTTGCTTAATACGCCTTGCAAATCCGATAGTTTGCCGCCTGATTGCAGGAAATTATTCGCCACATTTCCGCGTGCTTGGCGTGCATCGATAGCGCTGACCAACATGGGAATGACTTTTTTCATACCTGCATTAGTCATCTCGCCATTTGGGAACGCAGATTGGATATTGGCGAGTTGGGCATCAGTGCCAGTGCCACCTTTACCAAGCTGAGACATGGAGAAGTTTGCGGCAAGCTTCTTCATCACATCTTGATCAGACTGAGCGTCAGTCATATCAATACCAGCATTCGAGGCAAGCGCCTTCAAGCGAGCAATACCGCTAGCGCCTGGGCCGAATTGCCCAGTTTGAGCGAGATGCCACATTTCGTTGAGAATTTGGCGATGCTGAGCATTGTTCATATTCTCATTCGTAATCTGCGAGTAAAGCTGATTGCCCTGATCCGTCATCAACTTGTTGGATTGCGTCTGACCAAGTTGAGGACGATTATTATAGGACTGCATGAACATCTGTGCCTGAGGATTACCGGCAGCAGCAGATTGTTCAATTTGTTTCACGCGAGACGCAGGCAATGTGCCGCCGGTATAAGGCGGAACTTCACCAGGCGACAAGCCAAGTTGCTGAGTACCAGCGGTCGCAGCAGACCCAGCCCAAACAGGAACTTGTTCACCATTGGAACCGGTCACAGTCATGATGTTCGTTCCAGAACGAGCAGCATTTTCTGCCCCCGCAAGCTGCGCACGAGCGCCTGCTACACCACCAACCGGAGCAGCACCGATCATGCCATTCTGTACGCCATATTGGAGATTGTTGGCCGGATCAGCTGCCACCATGCCAACCTGTGGTTGACCATTCGGACCATAGCGGACGTTAGACTGATTCGGCGACATCTGAACACTAGTTGCGATTGCATTGCGCTGCTCAGGCGTCACGCCCGAAGCAATGTCATTCTTCATCTGGTCTGTTGGCGAAGCAGCGCCATATCGAGCTTTGGCGTAATTGTCTGCCGTTCCATTAGGAAGTAGGCCAAGCTGCTCACCAAAGGCAAAACGCTTCCATACCGGATCTTGTGTTACGTCAGGTACAGTTTGACCAATTGCGCCTTGTCCTGGCGGTGGACGTTGTTGACCACCACCACCAGTTGCAGCAACAGGACCACCAGATTGAGTAGGCGCTACAGTTCCGGTTTGCGGTGCGGATTGCTCTCCACCACCATTAAGGATCTGAGCCATGAGATTCAGGCGCTGTTGGCCGATCTTAGCTTCAATATCGCCGATCTTTGCATTTGCTTCTTCGAGATTTTTTGGTGCTTTATATGCTAGCAAAGCATTACCAATGATTGTACCGAGACCAATTGGTGCATTAGGCTGAACCGGTTGAACACCGCCATATGCACGCGCCTGCAATGCCTGTGCTAATGCCTGCTGCTGCTGGGCAGTAGCAAGTTGAGCATTCAGATTGGGATCAAGACGGCCTAGGAAGCTGTTATCAGGAGCTGCCATTACGTCACCTTAGAGTAGTCAACAGCGAGATAACCAGAAGGAGTTTTGGTAACTGCATCAGGTTGCTTCTTCATCAATTCTTGTGCCATCACACCGATGCGTTTTCGCTTTTCAGGATCAGCCTTGTAGTTATACGAATAAACATTGGAACCGCCAGGCGTTTCGCCTACTTTTTCAATATCTTCTTTCAGACGCCGATCCGAGAATAATTGCATGCCTGCATTAGCCAAAGAACTGATATCCCCCATCAAGCCATTATGATAGCCAACGGCATTGTTATATGCTTGATTGCTAATGCCTGCCACATCAGTTCCAGCAACATTCGCACCTGGGACATTCCCGAATGATGGCATTTGAGGCTGCGCACCACTTTGCAATGCATTGTAAGTTTGTAGCGGCTGATTATAAGCAGCAAAAGCATTCTGCATACCTTGTGCATTCGCCTGGTTATTCAGACCTGCATTGAACTGACCCTGTTGATTCTGAGCCGCTGCATTTGCCAGATTGATGCGGGTTTGGGCATCAGCTGCTGTATTCGCAAGTCCTGCATTAGCAAGCGCTTGATTGAATCCTTGCTGCTGAGCTTGATTGTTAAACTGACCAGATTGCAAGTTCATATTGAAGGCAGTATTGCCGCCTTGTAGACCTTGATTAAATGCTGCATTCTGCGCTTGTTGTTGCGAGAATGTCTGGTTTCGTGCAAGTTCAGATTGGGCACGGTCATAAGCCGCAGAGCCTTGAGTAATGCCTTGAGCAGCAAGCTGAGCCTGCAAATCATTGCTCTGATTTTTAAATTGCGGATCAAGATACGCCATTTGATTCTTATAAGCAGCATCTTGAGCGCCTTGAATCACGCCAGGAATATTGCTCCAGTCACCAAGAGATCGCTGTACCTCACCACCACCATTCCCGACATTGGTCACATAGCTACCCAATTGCGCTTGTGCGGCAGGGCCAGCAGAAGTTTGCAGAGGATTGATGCCAGACAGATCAATAGGTTTGGAATATTGCTGATCAACGCTATTGAGCAGATTTTTGCCGATATCGATTTGATGCTGCTGGTTCTGGATGGTCGTATCAACGAGGCCCTGAGTAGGCGTAGAAAGAGTCGTATCCTGGCGATACTTAGGCGTGCCATCAGCGTTATAGCCGGTAATGGTATAAGTACTCGATCCATAAGGAGAGTACTGATCCACACGATTCAGATTGGCATTGGCAATCGCCGTATTGATGTTCGAACCGGTCTGCGCATTCGCCGTATCGGTAGCGCTTGGCGGTTTTGGCTTACTCAGGAATCCCATGTCATTTCTCCAGATACTTACAAGTTTCAGGGGTCATCGAGTAGATAATCAGGCCGCCGTCGAGCGCCACATCTTTGATGAATGCCTCCATTTTGAATCCAAGCCCTTCATCAAAGCGACGGGCCGCTAGATTCGATTCTAATACTGTTCCGAGCAATTTTTTGCATTTAAGCACATTGAACACGTAATGAAACACTGCTCGCAGATATTCACGTGTTGCCCATCCTTTTTCGGCTCCTGCAACATGAATCGATACGCTTGCACCATTGTAGCCTTCCAACCAGGCGGCACCACGAATTTCATCGTTTTCAATCAAGGCAATCGTTGTATGGCATTCGCCTTGAAGTGGATGAGCAAGTTTCTGCGTCATCCATTCTTTCACCCGGGCCGAATCGCCATAAAAGATCATGCTCATAGCGTTCCACCTTGTTGATAGACAACATCGGTACTTTGCCATTTGCAGACAGTATTCATGACATTCATTGAGATATGTGGCGCACCAGCATATCCAATCCCCGAAGCGTTATGCCATACCCTCACGGTGCTATTAGGCGTTGTCCATGGGCTTCCCCATGGGCTTCCCCACAAAGTAAAGCCACCAGATGTAACCGAGGTAACCTGGGGCGCTGTGGTCGTATCGAAATCCACATTCATCAAGCACGAAGGCGATAGACCGGTTGTTCCATAAAGGACTGGCCGCATCATCGTAAAGAACTTCTGTTGCGATGCGCCGAAATAATTGAATGCCTGAAGCGCCTCGCAGGAAATCGCATTGCCTGCATCGGAAAAACCTACATCGGCCTGATAGACAATATTGGCGGTCCCAAAGAAAATCTGATCGTTGTAAAGCTCCCAGCAATAGGCATTCCAGCCGGTGAACTTTGTCCAGGCACGTGTGATTGTATTCATCACATATTGATAGCTCGTGTTGTCCTCAAATTGAGGGACATTCACGATCACTTTGTTGCCAATCGGATACAGAATAATCTGCCATCCAAAATTGGCATTGAATGCCTGCACATCAGCATTGATCAAATTCTGGATCTTCGCTGACAAAGCCTGGTCTGTCTGATATCGATCAGTAAGCAAGCCTTTTGAGAGTGGGAATGCTCCATCAGCAGTAATGAATACCAAATCACTTCCGAGCTTAGCAAAGCATCGGCGACCAATTGGACGACCAATGCGGAAGTGATATGCGATTGACCAGTTAGCCGCATTTGTAGGATCGAAGCCCTGATATACGACTACTTCGCCGAGCGTCGAAATCGCGACAAAATATTCCTGAATACCGGCTGCATTATCGACCGACCAAGTAGCAACAGCCATTAAAGCGCCACCGAGTTTGAACATGCCGCCAAACTCAAGCGATTGCGCTGCCCCACCAATAGAATTTACTGGCAGATACCAGCAACGGAAACTGTCTTTTTCGACAAAATACAGCCGTTGCTTAAAGCTGACACCCTGAATGAACAAATGCGGATCAACGCCAGTAATTCCGAAGATCACTACATATGTTCCTACCACAGTTGCATTGCCGCCCGGGTCAGCAGACATGACATAAGTGAACGTCGTTGGACTGGTGACAGTAATGCGATATGTTCCGCTGAATCCTGCGGGAGTCGTGCCGCTGATGGTGACGACATTGCCAGTTACTAGGCCATGCGGAGCCGCAGTTGTCAGTGTCGCTAAAGTGCCGACACGGGTAATCGAGCTAATCGTCTGAGCAGTCGTGGTCGTGGCCGCTACTTGAACTTGAGTCCCATTGTAGATTAATGGCAAATCGGCGCCATTGACCATCACAAGAAATTGGCCATTCGCAGCAGTAGAACCAAAGTTTACATGCTGCCAACGCGCATTCGTATTACCGGTCCATAAAGGCGCGCCAACCGCACCAGTAACCGAAACGTCATAAATATTGCCATCGGCGGCCGCAAGCAATTTATTGCCAGTCAAGCCGCCATACATCATCAAGCTTTCGACATTGCCACCAAGTCCAGTAGCCCAGACAGCCGAGCCACCACGCAGGTCAACGGTGGATGGAGTAGGAAACCAATTTTCCAGTTTTACTGCATCGGTTGGTGGCATTTGCGCCAGACCATCGCGAGCATTCAGGCCGCCAATAGGTGCGGGGATGCTGAAAGTCACAGAGGCAGGCTGTGCCTTCTGAGCGAAATTCAGGCGAGCCATTACGTACCCCAGCTACCAGAAGGCACTACAACGCCAGGGAAGATGTCGTATTTCGCGTTATCGAGATTGAGGGCATCCTTACCACCATCACGAGCAATCGCATTCATGACACGCTTCTCGTACTTGTCCTGATCTTCAGCATATGGCAGACCTTTAGCGCTGCGGAAGCGCCAGATTAAGCCAAGCGTCATGATCGTTTCATCGAGCAATGACGTATCGTTATCGCTTGTCCACGTAGATGCAGTTGTCGCAGTCGCTGTAGATACCCAATTCTTCGAAGCATATTCGAAGTAGCACGATTGACCAGCCACAGGAACCGGGAACATGCGGAGAACGCCATTTTCGATACGGAAGTTCGACCAAGGCCCGTTAATCGCAAATGCGAGCTGCTGCTGCCATTCTTGCGGTGTACGAGGGCCGAAGACTGGACGACGGAGAGAACGGTTCCAGATCGTATCGTTGATGATAAACGAAAAGCCAGGCGCAATCGTATTGATCAGTCCTTGGTCAATACTAGCCACTGTCGTAAACGAAATCTCACGATCCAATGCCGTCCAATTGGCACGATTGGCAAGTTCTTGCCCCTCCTCATTCAATAGTTCCAGCAATTGCTGAATTTGAAGATCCTGCGATGCAAAAGCGAAAGTCGGCTTGATCAGACCAAGTCGAGCGCTTGCAGATTGAATGATGGAGAGGCAAGTCATAGTTAGTTCGCGTTAGCTGGTGGACGCCCACGGCGTGGAGCCGTCGAATCAATTTGCAGTTTCAGATCGCCAATCACATCACGCAATTCAGCAATCGTCTGATTCTGCGTTTCAACCTGGGCGCGCAAGGCTGCAACTTCTTCCGTAGCGGCGCCATGATCTTGAATAGATTTCAGATAAGCACGTGCCTTATCACGGTCAGAACGAGCGCCCATGCCAACATTCTGCATGGCTACCTCATCCATTCCAGCCAGATCTTCCACAGTCATAATCCCCATGGCTTGATAATTTTGAACTGCGGATGGAGAGAGGAAGCTTACTTCACGCAGATTCATGCCGTCAGGAGGCGCCTCAATGCCTTCTTTCCACATGTCGAATTTCTTACGGAAGGCATCCACCCATTCAAGCGGATAAGCATCGGGAGCGCCAGAAAGCATTTTGTGCTTAATCTGAGACAGCCATTCCTCAGCTACTTTTTCGACTTGATCGCGGCCACCTGGCTGCATGATGAAGGCCATATTGATGTCTTTAGTGACACGACGGCCCTTTTCAATCGTCGCCTGACGATCTTCAATAGCGATTTGGCGGAATTCAACGTAAGGTGGACGGGCTTGATGCAATTGCATGAGATTTCTCCTGTAGGGGATTTATTGTTCAGAACCCTTGTCGGAAGGCTCTGAAGAATAAAGGGGCCGAAGCCCCTTCGCGATTAAGTAATCGCACCCTGTGCCAGAGGACGATTCACATACAGGACGTTCCAGAAGCTGGTGCCGTCATTGTAAGTGCCCGTCACAGTCACAGCGCCAGTTGCAGTTGCATTGGCACTCATCACCACAGTGCGGTTATCTGGGTCTAGCGACGACACAGTGGTCGAAGCAGGGATACCAGTACCGGAGATTGGCATACCGACAAACCAGCCGTCAGTATTCGATGCCAACAGTTTCGGCGAGCCGTTCTGAGTAACCACATTGCTTTTGGCAACAGTAGTCGTAGCGGCTGCTTGAACTTTGGAATCCAGCACCTGCTTACCAGCCGAGTTTGCACCCAGTTGGCCAGCAGCCACAATGCCGATTGCCGCATTCGCTGCGACGGAAGCATTGGAGTAAGCCGGAATCTTGCCGCCGAATACAACCCAGCCATATTGAACCGCTGCCACGCTAGGCACAGAGTTCAGCACAAAGGCCAGAGGTTGGCCCAGGTTGGCAGTATTCGGGACGGCAGTAGCGCTGAATGCATTGTCATAAACAACGCAAGTGCCAACGCGCAGAGCGGTGGATGCAGGGAAGCTGCAATAGACAATTTCCTGGCCACCCCAGAAAGGATCGATCACAGACATGATCGTGCCCAGAGGATGGCGCTGGATATTGTCAGGAATGAACCAGTTGCCTACGGCGGAAAACCCGGCAACGGCGGTGTTATTTGCTGCGGTTGTCATGAGATGACTCCTTTAATTCGTTTAGATGCCTTCAAAAGATTCACAGGATGAATCAGAGCCTTTTCAATTGGCCAACCGCTTCGCAATCTGCTCATCAACGTAGAGGCGCTAATGCCAAATTCTTCTGCTAGTTCCTGCTTAGGCCATTTCTTGCCCTGATATTCGATCATCCTAGTATTCCGTCGATTATTGCTTTGTTGTTTAGACGTAGCCCAACGACAGTTTTCCTTCGAATAACCTAGCGAATTATCAATACGATCCAAACTTAGATCAATTGGCGCTTCACCCATATCAGCAAGGAAGTTTGCAAAATTCTTCCAGCTTTCGCAGTAGCTGATTCCTCGGCCACCATAATCAGCATATGACTTATTTCTCTCATTATCGCATCTAGCTTTCATTTGCGACCATGCCATATAAGTCTTGCTGCCGTTTTTCCCATACGCTTGCCCATGCTTCGTTGCTTTCGCAATTTGTAGGCATCCACATGATTTAGTGGTTCCTCGAAGCAGAGTATAAGGCTGTGGTGTAGATTTTTTACCGCAATCACATTGACATGCCATCAATGGCATGACGTTCTTGCCTGCTTCTCTCTCTATACCAACAACCAAAAGCAAACCGAATCGCTGCCCAATCAAATCGTGATAATTCATGGCGTTCTCCATAAAATGAACAACGCCATATTTTAACACGCCCTGCTCAACTCTTCATGACCCCTTGCAAAAAACGGTTAGAAACGCACAGATTGCCCTGGAACAGAATAGGGATCACGATTGCATCCTGATTCACCGAGCGCAGTTCTGGCATGATTTCCATGTTCGCATCCTGATGCACGACGAGATCCATGTAGTCGGTGTTGATGAAATAGGCGTGCTGTGCTGGGATACCACCCGAGGAATCGAAGAACACGTCAGCATTCTTGTATTTCAGGCTCACGAAGCCAGCAGTGCCAGTGGTAGGACCGGTATCGCTCGAATAACGCTTCAGCGAAGTCTGCGATTGCTCGAAGAACGCGAAGTAGTCATCGGACATCACGATCATGTCAGGTTGATCCATGCCACGAGTCAGGCGGATGTACATCGGCAGCATCAGCGATTCAATCGTGGTTGGGCCTGGAGTAATCGCACCACCACCTTGGATCGGAGCAGCAGCAGATTGCACGGCGTTTTGCCAGAATGGGAAAGTGGTGGAATTGATACCACCCACAGTACCGGTGCCAGCATCGGCGATAAGCGCTTGCAGACCGTTGATCTGGTTAGCTGCGGTGCCGTCCGAATAGATATCGACCGACAGACCGTTAGCCATGGAACGCTGAGCATTTTTGATCTTCGCTTTCACGAAGTTGATAATGCGGTTTGCGCCCGAGTTGGTACGAATTTCCAGACCGGAAGCAGCGACGTTCACGGCGACTTGACGCCATGGGTATTCGGCTGCCGACAGCACATCTACAGCATTGATGTTCAGCACATCAAAGCCGGAATAGCGCTGATAGGTCGAGTTGTTCGCGTAGTCCAGAGGCTGGACGATGGACAGACCACCATCTTCCAAGCGAATCTTGCCTTTTTCCGTCATACGGCGGAACAGAGCATTGTGCTTGGAAACGTTGTCTGCTACTTCTTTCGAGTGATTACGGTAAGTGGTCGATACCAGTTCCGTAAAGCTGTTAAACAGCGTGCTTTGACCGGGAGAGGCCATGTTTTACTCCTTTAAGAAATCAATCCAAGACGTTGTGCCGTCTCGCGGATCGTGTCATCAATGGTGCCCACCGCTTTTGCTGCTGGAAGAGTGCCACGACGGGCAACATTCGGAGCAGCGGCTCGGCGAGCCTCCTGTGCTTTCTTCGTTGCTTCCGCTTTTCGCTGGGCTTCTTGATCTGCTAACTGTTTGGTCAGCCAAGCTTGTCCATGAACTGGATGCGCACGAAGGGCTTGGTCATAAGCATCGTCAAGTTTCTGCGCAGCGCCTGATGTCATCAGGGATGCCATCAACGGACGCAGTTCTTCAAAATGCTCATGACCTGGTTGAGACGCGAATTGAGCGATTTCCTGTTGGGCGAAACGCGCTTCGACAGCCTCATCGACTGCACTGCTAAAATCTCTTTGCTGTTGAGGTTGGGGAATGGCCACCTGCTGTTGAGCCGGTGATTGATTGCCACTTGCAATCGCAAACAGCGTATTCAGATTGATACCGTACGAATTCATCAATTGCAACGCATGAGTTGCACGTTGCTGTTCGTTACCATAGCGCAAGCCATGTTCTGCTGCAAGCACATTTTGTACTGCAATGTGCGGTTCGACGCCAAGTTGTGCCATTGTTTGCTTAAATGGCGCAATTGCCTGCTCAAATTGGTCGGCAGCTTGAGCTTTTGGGCCTAGCTGCTCATGCATGCGTTTGAGACCTTCCTGGCTTTCGCGCATGCGACGTTCGAATGCTTCCTGTGCTTCCTTCGGAGCTTTTGCCACGGCTTCAGCTTCAGCTTTGCGCAGGCCCATTTGCATCCAACCTGGGACTTGTCCTTGCTCGGTTGTTTGCTGAGTCTGTTCGATTTGCTGAGTTTGCTCAGGCGCTTCTTCCTGCTCTTTCGCCTTGAACTTGCCTTGTTCATCCCGAGTACGAGATTCTGGTTCCTCAGTTACTTCTTCTTCCCCAGAATCACGTGCTTGAATAGCTTCCCAAGTCGCAGCAATGGTGTCTTCCATTGATTGCTCAGGCTCTTGCGTGGTTTCGTCGTCCAGGGTCGCCTGTTCGATATCAGCCATGGTTTTCTCCGTTGGTTACAAAATCAGTTTGCGCTTTCAAGCGCCTTTCGTTGTTCCGGTTTCAGCGCCTGCCATGCATCGACGGCAGCAGTTTCAATTTCTTTGTCGATTTGTGCATCAATCTTTGCCCGAGCTTGGGCGGCATGCTTTTGTTCCTGTTCCATGCCTTCCCATGGACGGCAGCCATGCTTTGCTAGATCATTGCGCCGTGCAGTTCGCCCTTCGATCCATTCGCCAGTAATCGGTGACTCGTAGCCTGGCAAATCAACTTGGCCGAAAGGAGCTGTCAGAATCACCTTTTCAGTCGGCGCTGCGCAGCAGACCGGTGTATCCATGCAATTAGCGATGGTGCGGAAATATTCATGCACTGATCCGCATGCTCGGCAACGGGACTCATACACCGGCATTGAAGTCTCCCTGTGCTGCAGCAGCTTGATCAGGCGTCTCTACCGTCAATTTGCCGATTTCAGCCGTTTGGATAGCTTGTTCGCCCTTCATGGTCTGCAAGATGATCTGCAATTGTCGATCACGTTCTTTGCTTTGCTCGGCCAACATTGCTTGCATCTGGCCCATGCGCTGTTCCATGGCAAATTCCATCTGCTTAACTTGTAGGTCTACTCGCGCCTGAGCTTCGGCTTGCTGTTGCTGCGCGATTTGCTGTTGTTGAGCTACCCAGGCATCAAGTTGAGCTTGCTTCTCAGCCAATCGTTCTTCAGACGCAAGTTTTGCTTGTTCAAGCTGAGCGTCTTGCTGAGCGCTCTTATCGTCTTGCTGAGCCTTGATCTGAGCAACTTGAACTGCTGGCGCCGGTTGATCCTGCTTCGGAGGCGGTTGCTGGATCTTCTCAATCGCGTCCTCGATGGCATTACCCATCCGCGAGCGACGAACGACAACTAGCATCAATTCTTTCAGCGTATCGATTGGCATTGCGCCTTGCTGCACGACCGGCCCGAAGCCATTGATCAGACCTACAAGACCAGTCATTGCCTCTTGTAAGCCGGACATATCGTCTTCCATTGCGGCCGCGACAGTCGAATCCGTCTCAATATCCACTTTGAACGTGCGCATCGCATCATCACGCATCACGCCGATGATTTCTTGCCAGCTTGGGATATTCGCGATCTGAGGTGGCGGCGGAGGCTGCTGACCTTGCTGCTGAGCCATTTGTGCCTGCTGCTGATACTGCATCATCGCCTGTTGCTTCTGTTGAGCATCAGGGAATTGCAAGCCAGTCATCGCATAAAGAGTTTCAGGCTGGAAGCGCTCAGCAATAATTTCAGCTTTGATGCGTAGGATATCTCTTACATATCGCTGCACTTCAGCCTGGTCATCACGCACGCGAATACTGCCGAAGTTGGCTTTGATACGCTGGGCCGTAGCCGATTCTTGCGCCTGCGTAGCGCCGCGCATGATGTCCGAAATGCCCGTGATTTCGTAGATGGTCTGCTTGACCTGGTCACGCTGCTGATAGAGCGCCATTAGAACATTAGCTGCCTGTTCAATAGGCATGAACCAGATAGCGCGCTCCAGACCGCCACGCTCCAGCAGTTCAGTGACATTCTGCGCTGCGATCAGATCATTATCCTCACCACGCATCAGCTCAGACAATTCCGTCAGCGTAGCGTCATAGACACCGCGCAGCTTCAGACCATTAATCAGACGCCCGATGCGATTGGTGATCTTATTTAGCTCTTCTTCCTGCTGACGATAGTAGTCAGGCAGCGGAATAGGACAATTGCTGGAAGAATCACGGATTGCACGAAGAGGACGAGGAGAAGGGAAGAAGCCAATAAGGTTGAGCGGATCATCGATTTCATTCAATAGACCTACACGATAGCCAGAACTGACAAAGATTACCTTGCGAGTATCCTTATCCCAGATTTCCCATACTACAGCAGTCTTGAAGATTTCACGGATCACTTCATCGCGATGCTTGGTCACTTCTTCATCGGCGCTTGCATCCATCGTCACCGCATTACCAATTTCTTCGCCGAACTTCTGCACTAGCTCTTCGCGAGTCATGCGATGCTTATAGCCTAACCATGGGATCTCGTCCCATGTTTTACCTGGGCCTTCGCGATAGTCATCCCATTGCACGTGTTCTGCAATGACTTGCTCCCATGCTAACTCTTCTGATGGCGGTTGATCGTCATCTTCATTTGTCTGGCCTTCAATGCGATCATCCGGCAGTTCTTCGCGGATTTCAGCCGATTCACGCAAGCTCGGAACATAACGCACACGCGAGACACCACGCCCTGGCAGCAGCATATCCAGAACATCAGCAGTCATTACCGAGTTAAAGTCGTAGGTGTCGAGCGAGAATTCCAACGCTCGGCTCAGTACTTCCGATACAGCTTTGCCCACCGGATCAGCGTCACGGAAGCGGCGGCGTACATCCGGTTTAGGCTGGCTATTGTAAATGGATGGCAACAGCGTATCCGTGTTGCTCCAGATGATATTGAATGGATTGCGTTTGTAATCTTTCTGGCGGTATTTCTCCCAGATTTCAGCACAACGCTTTCGCCAATCCTTTTCGCGCTTATCGGCCAAATCAAGTTCAAGCAGCCATCGAGCTACTTTGCGCTGCGGAGACATGCCGAATTCTTCGACAGTCTCAACCTGACCACCAGCAGATGCGTTAATGTCAGCCATTATTGCAGGGCAACGATATTGGTTGCGGTAGTGCCAGTAGCTAGAATGCGGCCCTGATCCAGATTAATCGGCAGAATTGCTCCGCCTGGAACTGTCTTGAATACTACAGACGCCGTCGTGCCATCGACAGACAATGCCACATCTCCAGTTCCCGCTACATAAATTGCTCGGCAATTAAGACGAGTTGTATCCGATGGAGTGACGGCAATATATCCGCTATATGTCGAGAATGTCAGTTGCATGGTCAGTCTCCGTATTTCTGGCGACGATGCGCCGCAATAATCTGGTCAATTGTCTGATGTGTAGCATATTTTGCCACTTCTTGCACTTTTGGAGCCATTTCCTCGCGCCAAACGATACAAGCATAGCGGAATGCGTCTGCATAGTGACTAGTCCAATCGTGCAATGGATGATCACGGAAGCATCGTTTATCCTGATCCCACTCGCGTCGATATTGTGTCAATGCATCAATTCCTGTGCATTTTCCCACATCAAAGTATGCTTGTGGAAAAGTTTTACGAGCAGCTTGTATCCCGTCTTGCAAAGAAAGATCAGGAGTAATGCGCGGTTTCCACCCTAAATCGCGGAATTGTTGCTCTACACTCTTTCCTCGAGCTGCCAATGTCTTGGCTTTAGCATCGTGTGGCAGCCAGATATGCTCAGCATAGCAATATGGCTTGTCACGCAGGATCTTGGAGTAATGCTCGACGTCTTGCCCACTAGCTGAATAACAATCGATGAATCGGACTTGGTTACGCGAGACTTGGAAGAACCAGATAGCTGTATCATCGTCATAACCGAGGTCGAATGCGACATGAACTTTGAGATTCTCGTCCCATAGGTTATGAACCATTCTGCCTTCTTCATTAGCCCGACGAAGCTCGGCACCATAATATGCACCGAGAATTGCCGCCTCAAAGCTGCACATGAATTCTTGTTCAAATAGTGCATTACCTTGATCCTCACCATAGTCAGCGACATAAATTGCTCGCTCAGCTTCTAATTGCTCAAGTGTGAAGATGCCAGTCTCTAATGCCGTCAGTCGCTGTGCAAATGCGCCAGGCAAAGTTAAGGCAGTTTCATAAGTACGGAATGCATGATTTTTACCACGTGGCGTAGTGTTGTAAATTTGCCACCCACAATTTTCTGCAAGGATTGGGCGTAAGTAAGCACGGGCTGCTGGATTAGCCAATGCCCATTCGGAATAAACCACACCAGCAGGTGGAGAACCAACAGCAGAATTGAAATTGTCTGATCCTAAGACTTGCCAAGTTGCGCCATTGCGAAACTTGATCATCATGTCTTGTTCACGTGTATTGGATCGCAATTCAAGCGGGAATACTTCGTCAATCCGTCGCTTACCAGTATGAGGATTGATCGCATCCCAAATAGCTTTGCGGGCCTGAGCAGCTTGGGGGAGCATGTACCAATAGGTCGCTACTCGTTCGAAAGCAGCTACCGCTGTACGATGAAGGCCAACCTCATCCTTGCCAGCTCGGCGATGCCATACCAATTCGGCATGCTTGCCGCCTCGTTCTAGGTAGTTCCAAGCAGCCATTTGATAGCTGCGTGGCTCCCAATTATTAGGAAGCCTGATTCTCATCACTAGGCTTAGGGCCGTACATTAGTTTCTCATCGCCACGGGATGTAAGAATCTCCCACATTCTTTCTTTCTCTGCATCAGTGCAATTCTTAGAAAGATTCTTATATGTCATCAAGCAATCGTCATACATTCGAAGCTTAATTTCTTCTTCGGAAAGAGCGATTTGTGATGTGATTTCAATAATTTCATAGCCATTATTATTGCTCATCACGTGCTCCAAATCGGACAATCTCTACGGTAAGTGGAGAACCATCAGGGCCAGAATGTTCAAGCGATTGTTTCTCGCCCCATTTCTTTGGATTCCATTTTGCCAGCAATTTTAGGCGTGTTTCGATTCGGAGTTTAGAACGCTGAACATGATCACCGTTCAATTTCCAGCCAAGCGATTCGCCTTCCTTATCGTAATATTCCATCCAATCATTGGATGCGTTATCAGCAATATCTAGGCATTCCTGGGCGATGCAGTCCTCACCAAGAGTACGCGCATGCGCGAAGCGTTCGGAAAGATCCTTATTCGCATTGATCCAGCTATAGATCGTCGTCCAAGCTGGCATTCCATCTTCACGGCAGATTTGCCGCAATGGCTCACCATTCGCTATACGCTCGCAGATAGAATTCACTAAGGATTCGCTATATTTTGAAGGACGCCCAGTCTTTTTCGGCACCGATTTAACAATTTCTTGGTTTAATCCCGTGTTTTCGGATACTTCTTGTGTCTCTGCGGAATCATTGTGACTTTTTTGGCCTGACATATTATCTTCCTCGCTGTCGAGCTAGGTTAATAGTTGCCAAATTGTATCACTTATGCAGTGCGACGGAATAACAATCCTTCCCATGAGCCGGAAAGAATTACGCCTGCTGCACTCGTATAGCTTGCTCGCAGTCCGAAATCAGTTTTCTCAAGCACTGGCACTTGTGTTTTCGGGTCCAGGCTTTTGCCGTTGCCGATATCAGTGCAGGTCAATGCTCGCGGCAGACGAATAGGCAGACTCGTATTCGAACTGGCGAAATAGAAAAGAACGTCCGCGCCTTTAGACTGTCCGCCACCACCAGCAGACGAATTGATCTGTATATCAATGTCGTAAATGAGCAACGTATGGTTAGCAGGCACGGTATATTGCGCCTGTTTGGAAATGGCTGGACTTAAATCGGCTACCGATGCAATTGGAATGATCGAGCGAGCCGTGCCGCCTGGCGAATCTCGAACGGTGATTGTTCCTTCATTGCGGCGGCTTGTGCCGTTGGAAGCTATTGAGATGGAATTGACGCGAAGGAATTGAATTGGAATGACAACTGCCGTCGTCCCGTTCATCGTGACCGTGGAGCTAATTTCAGTGTATGTCGCATCCAGGCCGCTAATGGTAACTGTGCGTGCGCCGGTTCCTGCTGCCGAATCGTTTGCACTGGATGAGACAACTTCAAGCGTTGTTAGGCCCGTCATCCAAGGATAAAGGCCACCATTGGGCCAAATGTCATTGGCAGCGACTCCAGTTCCCGCAATGGTGACTTGCCCCAGTCCTGTGACGCGGCGTACAAAGACACCATAGTTGCCCAGCGAAGCTATTGCGGTATCGTATTCGGCATTCATATTCAGCACCTCTTGATGAGTTACCGAAAGTATGCCGTTTTGCTACCTTATGGGCAACTTACTTCTTTGTTGGCTTTGACAAAGATGTTTTCTTTACGCCTTCTGCGGCAAGTTTCTTTGCCGTGCTTTGTGGAATGCCAGCGCTTTTAGCAATCTTGGGATTATGCGCAGCGGCTTGGAATAGCCGGTTTTGTTTGGGAGTCCAAGGCATGATTATTTTTTGAGGATCTTGTTGGCTTTAGCATCGATCTTGGCCTTGGAAGATGGCGACAGATTACCCGCATTCACTTGCTGCGTTGCGCGGGCTTTTGCGTTAGCCGCATGTGCTTTATCCGGCATTGGATATTTGCCAGAGCCAGGAAGGCCGAAAGAGGATTTCGAAAGATTGTTACGCTTTGCTGCTGTTAGCTTTGCCATGATCGCCCCATAAAAAAGAAGCCGACTTTGGATGTCGGCTTTTAAGATCGCTGCCAGGGCTGGTATCTGGCTAAGCCTTCAGAGAGAAGATGAATCTGGAGTTAGTGTAGTGCTTGTTTGTTGGCAATGCAAGGATTGTGGTGGCCGGTACTGATCTCCGGCATCCGATACGGTGTCAGCTTGGTTTTTGGCCCATGACGGACGGCCAGCCCGCGCGCATCAGCCTGCGCATTCACCACATGGTTACCATCTGCTTACTCTTGGCGAGTTATGCCTGTTGAAATCAGATATCGCAATTAATGCTGATCTGGGCTGCCTTGGGCAAGTGGTAACCATCTAAAGAATGCATTTCACCACACGACTGCTGACTGAAGGGATATTCACCTCCTAACGGAGAAGCGCGACTCCCATATCGCGGATTTTCAATCAGCATGCGTGTAGCCACTCCTTACGGGAGTGAATCGCTGGTTGCCCAGAGTTCTTACGGTCAGAGGAATTCAGTCTATCATGATTTCTCTCTGGCCTTCAACATTGCATCGGCCAATGCATAAGCTTCCTCAGCAATCTGTGGCAGCCAAATCGCTTCTGCATTCCAAAGATGCTGAACCAGTGCAGGAAGGGCGCCAATAGCAAACGCATCCCGCATCGTCAGTCCTCGATTGCCTGGAAATAGATTCCCATTCGGAAATGCGCTAGGCATTTCGTTTTGCTTCTTCTCAAGTTCATCAATCATGCTATAGCCCCAAAAGATCGAAGATGAAATCGGTCACATAAATTCCCGCGATACCGCCAATAAAAGCTGCACCTAGGAATATGAGGATATCGCCAATGTCATTCATGCCGCCTCCCCAAACAATGCTGCTACCAATGGATCACGTTTCTTGCCTTCATTTCGTGCTGGCAGAACTGAAATCCTTCGCTGTTCGCCCTTCTCATACTTCCCAATAGCGCCAGGTTGATTTGCTGGTCGTCCGATCTTCTTTCCAGTTGCTCTTGATGCCATTGGCGGCTTGATCGGTTCAGGAACATGAAAATCAGTCGCGTCGGGCAGAATGCTGTAGATTCGTGGCGTTTGATGATCCAGTTGCGTGAAGGTCAGCTTTCCGCAATCGCAAAGGTGCTTCATGTACTTTCGCGTCTGATTGTGCTCCATGTGGATTGCCTGAGCTACTTCCTCGCATGTCAGATCCTCATGCCGGAGATGAGCCATGATTGCATTCATCCGTGTATAGCCGATGCCAGCGCCTTTGTATTTACCCTGGTTCATTCTGTTATTCCCCATGGAATAATATTTTCGACCTGTGGCGGATTTTCAATTTGCTTTCCGCATGAATCGCAGATCATCGCCGAATATGGCTCAATCGGAGATCCGTCAAGATGTTGTGCTTTGCTATGGTCGCAAACTGCATATTTTTTCGGCATTTCAGTAAGCAGAAATGCAGCTTTCCCACATGCTTTATGAATGTAGGCCCACATTTCATTTCTCCTTGTTGTCGGCATGCCGCTCAGCCAATGCTCCATAAAGCTCGCATGCAGCTTCAATGATCTGCTTCAGCGCATAGGCTCCGATAAATGGCAAGCTGCAAATGAATGTCCAGGCGATAATCTGGTCCGCCTGCATGCCGTTTAGATGGTCGAGAAATGTGCGCATTATTTCCTCGCATTAAGCATCGCATCAGCCATCCGATATGCCTCAATTGCGAACATATCGTGATTTTCGTTGCCGTATACAACATTCCTGTTGGGAACAAATCCATTTGCCATCATTCCTTGTAAAGCATGCATAGCAAACTGGTCACGAAGTGCCGCATTATTAATTCTAGTAGCCATATCATTAGCAGAGTCGATATGCTTTTTCAGTGCTTGTTGCCTTTCTTTCATTTGCGCCAATTCCATTGCTGCGCCAACGCCGTCATCAAATGCCATCTTCTTCTCCTTCAGGTTATTGTGCTTCGATCTTTGGAACTTCCATCCGCGTAAAACTGATTGCAGCCGATTCTGAACCGCCTTTGATCACAGCGATGGCCTTCTGCTCATCACCGATTAAAACCGTTCCTGCGTTGAACTGGATGCCTTGCGCGCCGTTTTGAGAGCTGGCAATGCCGATCATCTTGCGCGGGTAATCCGGCTTCTCATCTTTCATCTTGTAGCCGCGATATCGGTTCTCGAATTCCTTGGCGACAAAGGGCCATGCGTCATCGTCTTTGGAGCCAATGTGGACCCAGCCGCCCATATCCTGGATAACTCTGTGGATAAGTGGGTCATCAAATGCGACATCGGTATAAGTCCCGACAGTTCGGATTGCGCGGTCAACTTTGCTCCAGGCGAGACTTGCTTGGTCTTTAGTCGAGCCTTGCAGAACTTTGGTCAGATCGCTGATCTTCGGCATCCAGCGGCCCGACTCGTCCGGGCTTTGCGTATGTGCCCAAGCTGCCTTCTCGATAGCAGCGTAGTCGTATCGCTTCAGTCCTTCCCAATAGAGAGCCATGACGCCCTTGCTGATTTCTTGCTTGTAGTAGTCTGCAAGGGCAACCATGAGAGAGGCGAAGCGGCGCTTTTCTTCAAGATTGTCTAGCATTGTTCCTCCAACCAATCCTGCGCGTTATTGGCCGTGATCTGGCCGCATTTGCCCAATGATGAAACCTGAGCGCCTTTAGGTAAGCCGCGACGTTCAACGCGAACAGCGAAGAGACCTTGATAGCCTTTCAGCGTCGATTGATCCAGAACAGCACCCGGGTCATTTCCTTCAGATCGCAGCTTCTCTAGTGTATTGATAGCAAGCTTAAAAGCACGCTCGGTCTTCAGAGGTTTACGCAATGTCTCCTTGCGCATCTGAATCCAGCCTTCCCAGGCATCCAATGGGATCCAATCAGGCAATTCATTCATGCGGCCTCCTTCATCAAATTATCGCGTGCGCCACCAAACAATGCTACGCAGCCCATATCTGTTCCATTTCTGCTTATAAGGTAAATTCCTAGACCTTTTCGAACCGGAGTGTATGCCTTGATCTCATCAGCAGCTGCGTGCAGGGCTTCGCTAATTCCAGCAATGCTATCCATCAGCAGATCAATCTCAATTTCGATAGTCGCTCGCATATGTCCCTCAGTCCGAAGAATAGCTAGAGCCAGAATCGCTGCTAGAGTACGAGCAACTATCGTCTGAGGAGGAGGACGAATAAGAGGAAGATGAATCCGAACCGCTCGAATAGCTATTGCTGTAGTCCGAAGAATTAGAAGAGCAGTCGCTCGATTCAGATGACGAAGAATGCATGAATGGATTGAATGGGCTAATAGGACTCAGAACATTCAAAGGGTTTAGCAAATCGCTTGTCCAATCGCTGGCAGCAGGAGAAGCTGCTGTCGATGAAATATAGGTCGGCCTGTTATGGAAAGAACGTGCATTGTTTGCTGCCTGTAGAGACATAGCCAATCGGCGCTGCATCTCTTCGCTTTCTTCCCGCAGACGTTTTTTTGCCTCAGCTTGCTTTTTCTGCTCCGCTTCACGCTTTTTGCGTGCAATGTCAAATGGCCACATCATCTTCTCCTATCGGTAGATTTTTATTACTTTCACCCAAACGCCCCCCTTCCCCAACAGGAAAAGAAAGCGAGTGAGCGTCACCCCGGTAAACCGGATTCCATGCTGCTACGGATTTTCACCGTATGCCCCTGGCTCATGGATCTACGCCAGCCAGCGGATTGTTAGGGTAGTTGCCCTAGGCCCGATGTTCTGAGCTACCGCTACTCTTTTCTTCCGCGCCATCGAGGTTCATGCTTGCTATCGTGCGGAGTACGAATGATGTGGCCCAGAAATGCAAAAAGCCATTTAAGTCTTGGGCGCTGGAGGTAGAGAGAAAGAGAGCGGAGATCATGCTTCAGTTCCCTCTTTCTCAACAGCGCCCAAGACTTAAACGGCCTTGGACTGCATGCTCTCCATTTGCTCTGGCTACCACACCATTACGCAAAATTCTATCCTACTGTCATTAATTCCCGCAAGCACTTAGTTGTGAAATCTTACGGAGCGTTGCTTAACGTTTACTTGAAGCTCGAATTTCTGTTGCAAGATCAGCGGTCCTAATCTGCTCACCAAGCGTTTTACGATTAAGGGCTGTCGCTAGAACGATATCTATGCAACGTTCACGCTCAACAGCAGCTATAAGTTCGGCAAATTCAATCAAGCTAGACTGAGCGCCACCTTTCCACTCAAGAGTAGACAAGTTTGCCACTTGTCCCAGGCCTGCTTTCTCTGCCATTCGTAAAACTGTTTTTTTGTCCATCATTTCCCTCCTTCACAGCAAGCCAACCATATCCACACCAAAGGAATCCAGCAAGAGAACGCTATCGCCCAGCCGAGGATGCGTTTAGCCTGGTTGCGGCGATCATTGGTGTAGGGAAGATAGCCGCGCAAAGTGTTGTAAATTAGTTGCATCATGATTTTTCCAGGTCATCAAGCACAGATCGAAGTTTGTCAGCTATGGTCGCTTTTATTTCGCGGATTTGGGCGGCTCCAAAGGAATCACCCTGTACCATGCGAGATTTTCGGCCACCTACTTGCTTTTCTCTAAAAAACTCTGCTGAGACAAAGCGCTCGCCGCAATAAGAGCAACGATAATTTCTGCTTACATAGCCTTCTCTTTGCCTGGTATCCATGCAGCTAAGGCGCTGACCATCATTTGGGCAAATCATCCTCTTTCTCCTATCAGTTTCTTCAGTTCATTGGCTTTCTTACGGTAATGATCGCGGATTGCAACCAACTCATCTACCGTCCATTTCTTGACGCTGTTATCTGCCTCCAACGCTTCGACTCGTTCCAATCCAATCCTGGCAATTAGCCCAAGCCGATAATCAACTGCATTCCCAGACTTCCACTGGTTGTCATGCTTGCTCTGTGCGTGGCAGTTGTCCTCGTTGAAGCGCAGATGCGGCGCCGATCCAATCGAGCGGTAGTGGCCAGCATCAACTGCGTTCCCCGACCAATCTAATGCGCGGCCACTGGAAATGCATACATGGCCTGCTAATTGATCCCGAAGGCGCACAGCGCGATTAAATTCACGTTGGGCATCAGCGATATAGTCTCGCTTCGTTTTAAGCGCCTGTAGCCCTTTCTGGCGCTCCTGGCGGTCTTTCTTAGCCTTCTCTTGCTTCACATATTCCTGTGCGCATTCTGGACCGCAAGCCTTCTGAAAGCTGGAGCGCGGAGTGAAATGCTCACGGCAGACTTTGCACTTCTTGGACCGAATCTTAGGCGCTGGCTTCATGGGTTTGAACTCGCTTGGCCGCATCAGATTTCCTTATCAGACTTAGGGCAAGCTTGAGCCAATCGAGCCAACGTAGTACGGCCACGCAGATCCATCAGCGCATAGTTCGCAACAATGGACTGCAGCAGTGGATCATTAAGGACATTCGACATAATCGCATCGTCCACGCGCCGTTGATTGCTGCGTTCTTTCCATTGGCCGACTGCTGCCAGCATTTGAGCATCGTGTTTCATGGCATCTCCTTAAAGATTTTTTGCTTCTGCTCGTTTATTTGCTTCGATAGTGCGCCATGCTTCAATCTTCGCTTGTGCTCCGACAATCAGCCAACGCAGCTTTTCTTCTTCTTCAACAGCATATTTCAGCGCCTCCAAGACCTGAATGTATTCGGGATGCGCATATGCTTCTCGCTCTTGAACTGCCACAGTCTTATGCCCAGACAATTCGGCTTCACGCATCATCAAAGCCTTCTTCGACTTCCTGAACTCTTCCAGAAAGATTCGCTCGCTTTTAGCCTTTGCATATAGCGGCGCATTGTCTCGGATGAAATCAAGCGCTCGAAAGATATTGAATTCGCTATCTGGCGCCATGATCAGTCTGCCAACGATTTGAACACATCATATAGCTTCTGAACCGTGGAAGCGGTCGGATCTGCCACCTTCCCGCTAGCTATATCCAGTAGCGTATTTGGCCTCAGCTTCGCTCGAGCTGCGATCACGCTCTGTTTGTATGCGCCATCATTCAGCTTCCGCTTTACATACTCCAGCATGGTTTCTTGTGTCATCTGAATTCCTTTCGTTTGGATGATTGAACTATACTCCATCACAAACACTTGCGCAATATATTTTTATCGGCATAGCGATATTTCTGTTGACAGCGATTTTCGGTAGGGCTATGATTCATCCATCAGCAGCGCATTGGGCGCGGCGAGTAACTGGAGAAGAAAATGAAAGCAGCAGAATTCGGCATCAAACACAAAGTAACGGGCCTGTTCTTCGGCGGCTTTGATAAAGACAATACGCC
>Ga0207711_10001113_pt1 | contig 25694 bp, 28 predicted proteins | sample KBSS34metaG_FD_184401 | JGI IMG/M metagenome (GOLD analysis project Ga0207711, IMG submission 184401) | Switchgrass rhizosphere microbial communities from Kellogg Biological Station, Michigan, USA - KBS S3-4 metaG (SPAdes) (version 2) | ecosystem: Host-associated > Plants > Roots > Rhizosphere... | reverse complement strand
GAGGCGCATGCGATGGTCAACGACATCGCGCGCGACTATCCGAACATCCCCGTCAGCGACCCGAATTTTCAGGCGTATTTCGATCAGGAAACCTATTATCGCAATCTCGAACAGTCGATCCTGTTCGAATATCGCAGCGGCGGAACCTGGAAGCCGCTGGCGGTGTTCAACCCGCCAAGCGAGAAGGCGTTTTCGCAGCGCGTGAACCCGCAATTGCTCGAATTCGTCCGGCGCGGGGCACGTCCGTACATCAGTCGCACGCCTGACCTGTTGTGGCTCGTCGCACCGATGCCGAACAAGCCCGACCTGTTCCTCTATGTGGGAACCAGTGTGAACGCGGGTTTCATCAATCGTCAGCATCGCGCAGCGGACGACGTCCTGCGCGAATTCGCGGCGTTGCAGAAGCGCGCGCGCTCGCTCCAACTCGGATTCAATTTCCTGCTGTTCGCCGTCGCGCTGCTGATCGTCGCGGTCACGGTGTGGATCGCGCTGGCGGTCGCAGACCGCATCGTGCGCCCCGTGAATGACTTGGTCCGCGCCGCGCGGCACGTGACGGCCGGGGACCTGACCACGCGGGTCCAGGCACTCGAATCGGGCGATGAGGTTGCGGCGCTGGGGAGTGCGTTCAATCAGATGACCGAGCGATTGCAGGAACAGACCGACGAACTGGTCAGTGCGAACCGGCAGCTCGACAATCGGCGTGCGCTGATCGAGGCAGTGATGTCGGGCGTCTCGGCGGGCGTGATCGCCGTGGCGCGCGACCGCACCATCCGGCTGATCAACGAATCGGCAGGCGCGATGCTCAGGATGGTCGAAGGCAGCCCCGTCGGACGCCCGCTTGCCGACGTCGCGCCAGAACTCGACGCGTTCCTGAACGAAAATACCGGGGAAGGCATCGTTCAGCTCGTCACGGGCGGCGAGACACGTACGCTCGCGGTTACCGCCACCGGCGACGAGCTGGGGCAGGTGCTCACGTTCGACGACATCACGCAGCAGCTGCTCGACCAGCGCCGCGCCGCCTGGTCCGACGTTGCGCGGCGGATCGCGCATGAAATCAAGAACCCGCTGACGCCGATCCAGCTCGCCGCCGAGCGGCTGCAGCGCCGTTACGGCAAGCAGATCGATCCCGCCGATACCACCTTCGCGCGCCTGACCGACACGATCGTTCGACAGGTTGCCGACCTCCGGCGGATGGTCGACGAATTCTCATCGTTCGCACGAATGCCCAAGCCGGTATTCCGCGAGGAATCGCTGCTCGATCTGGTTCGCCAGGCCGTGTTCCTGCACGAAGTCGCCCATCCGAACATCGCCTTTCTGCTCGGCCATCCCGACTTCACCCCCAATCTGGTGTGCGACCGCCGGCAGATCGGTCAAGCGCTGACCAATGTCGTCAAGAACGCCGTCGAGGCAATCGAGGCGCGCGATGAAGGAGCGCCGCGCGGCGAGATCGCCACCACGATCCACGCCGATCACGATCGTTTGATCGTCGAAATCGCGGACAATGGCATCGGCCTCCCGCCCGAGCGTAACCGCATCGTCGAGCCTTATATGACGACGCGCAGCCGCGGCACCGGCCTCGGCCTCGCGATCGTCAAGAAGATCGTCGAAGAACATTTCGGCACGATTGCCTTTGCCGACCACCCCGGTGGCGGCACGATCGTAACGCTCTGCTTCGAGCCCGCGTTGCTTGCGAGTTTCGCCGCCCAGGCGGCCGAAGGCGACACAGTCGAAGATTCGCTCTCCCAACTAACCCGCACCGGAAACAAGGCATGACACTCGATATCCTGGTCGTCGATGATGAACGTGACATTCGCGAGCTGGTCGCGGGGGTGCTCGAAGATGAGGGCTATGAAACGCGCGGCGCGGCCGACAGCGATGCCGCGCTCGAGGCGATCGCGACACGGCGCCCGAGCCTGGTGCTGCTCGACGTGTGGCTTCAGGGTTCGCGGCTCGACGGGCTCGAGTTGCTCGACGAACTCAAGCGGCGCGATCCGTCGATCCCGGTGTTGGTGATCTCGGGGCACGGCAATATCGACACCGCAGTCGCCGCGATTCGCCGCGGTGCTGCCGATTTCATCGAGAAGCCGTTCGAAGCCGAGCGTCTGCTGCTGATGGTCGAGCGCGCAACCGAAACCGAGCGACTGCGTCGCGAAGTCGCCTCCTTGCGCGTCTATGCCGGGCGCGAAAGTGATCTCACGGGCACGTCGAGTGCGATCAATTCGGTGCGTGCGACCTTGAAGCGCGTCGCGTCGACCGGCAGCCGGGTGCTGATCACCGGCGGTCCCGGTACCGGCAAGGAAGTCGCGGCGCGGCTGCTCCACGGTTGGAGCCAGCGCGCCTCAGCGCCGTTCGTCGTCGTCAGCGCGGCGCGCATGACCCCGGACCGCGTCGAGGAGGAGTTGTTCGGCGTCGAGGAAGGGGGCGGCCTCGTCCGCTCCGGGTTGCTCGAACAGGCCCACGGCGGGACGCTGTTCCTCGACGAGATCGCCGACATGCCGATCGCGACCCAGGCACGCATCCTGCGCGTGCTGACCGACCAGAGCTTCACGCGCGTCGGAGGGCAGCGCATCGTCAAGGTCGATGTGCGCGTCGTCTCGGCGACTTCGCGCGATCTGATGAATGAGATCGCGGCGGGCCGTTTCCGCGAGGATCTCTATTACCGGCTGAATGTCGTGCCGGTGGCGCTTCCGTTGCTCACCGAACGCCGCGAGGACATTCCGACGCTCGTCGAGCACTTCGTCGCGCATTATGCCGCCGAGCGGCGCGTGCCGACACCCGAGATCGCGGCGGACGCGCTGGTCGCGCTGCAGAGCTACGAATGGCCGGGCAACGTCCGCCAGTTGCGCAATGTCGTCGAGCGCACCGTGATCCTGACCCCCGGCGATCGGATCGGCCGTATCGACCTCGACCTGCTGCCGCCCGAAGTGCTCGGCCAGACCACCAGCGGCGGCAACGGCTTGGGCGCGAGCGCGATCATGGGTGCGCCACTCAAGGAAGCGCGCGAGACGTTCGAGCGCGAATATCTGCGGGTTCAGATCCGCCGCTTCTCCGGGAACATTTCGCGGACAGCGCATTTTATCGGGATGGAGCGATCGGCGCTCCATCGGAAGCTCAAGCTGCTTGGCATCACCGAAACGCGGGACGACTGAAGGGATGTCGAGTGCGAAGATTCGCGTTTGTACGAATTCCGAATCCGACCCCAGGACAATTACCTAAGCCCCGTAGACGGGAGCGATCGAACAACCTAGATTGCTGCAGTTGCTCGCCGAGGGGGTGAGCCTGTCCGACGCCGGGAAACGGCGCAGTTGCGGGCACGATCCGCCAAGAACATTGGGGTCAACGAATGGCCGACAAACCAACCTCGTTACAGGATCTTTTCCTGAACTCTCTCCGGCGCACGAAGACGCCGGTCACCATGTTCCTCGTCAAGGGCGTCAAGCTCCAGGGCATCGTAACCTGGTTCGACAATTTTTCCGTGCTGCTGCGTCGCGACGGACAATCGCAGCTGATCTACAAGCACGCGATCTCCACGATCATGCCCGCAGGCCAGCCGGATCTTTCCGCTATTTTCGACGCGATGGCAGATGAGCCGCGCAAGAACCCGGTATTACAGGAAATTTTCCTGTCAGCCGTGCGTCGACAGCAGGAAAATGTCACGATGTTCCTGGTCAACGGCGTGATGCTCCAGGGGCAGATCGCGGCGTTCGACCTCTTTTGCATGCTGCTCCAGCGCGAGGGCCAAGTGCAGCTGGTCTACAAGCACGCGGTGTCGACGATCCAGCCCGCGCACCCGCTCAACCTTGCCGAGGAGAGCCAGGACGGCGATTAATTTCGGCATTCCGTGTTTCAGCAAGCCGAAACCGTTCGGTGCCGGCCTGCTCACCCACCCGGCCACCCAACGGCAATACCCGATGAGTGGCCGGGTGGGGGAGCGGGCCGGCACGGCAATCAAAGATAAGCACGCATGACCACCGGTTTCGAACGCGCCGCGAGCGAGTTCGCGCGGGGCGCGCGCGCAGTCGTCGTCTATCCCGATCTTGGCGGCAGTAGCCGCGATGCCGATGCGCGCCTCGAGGAAACGGCGGGGCTCGCAGCGGCGATCGGCGTCGAGGTGCGCGCGCGTGTCGCGTTCAAGCTGCGCCAACCGAAACCGGGTACGCTGATCGGCTCGGGTCAGGTCGAGGCGCTTGCCGAGACGGTGCGCGACGACGAACTGGAACTCGCGGTGTTCGACGCGGCACTGACGCCGGTGCAGCAGCGCAACCTCGAAACTGCGCTAAATGCAAGGTGATCGACCGTACCGGACTGATCCTAGAAATCTTCGGGGAGCGTGCACGCACCGCCGAGGGGCGGTTGCAGGTGGAGCTCGCGCATCTCGACTATCAGGCAGGCCGCCTGGTGCGCAGCTGGACGCACCTCGAACGCCAGCGCGGCGGTTTCGGCTTTCTCGGTGGCCCGGGCGAAACGCAGATCGAGGCCGATCGCCGGCTGATCCGCGACCGCATGGCGCGGTTGCGGCGCGAGCTCGATCAGGTCAGCCGGACGCGCGGGCTGCACCGCGAGCGGCGCCAGCGCGCGCCATGGCCCGTGATCGCGCTCGTCGGCTATACCAATGCCGGAAAGTCGACCCTGTTCAATCGGTTGACCGGCGCCGACGTCATGGCGGAAAACCTGCTGTTCGCGACTCTCGACCCGACGCTGCGGCAGATTTCCTTGCCCGGCATCGACAAGGCGATCCTGTCGGACACCGTGGGCTTCGTGTCCGAACTGCCGACGCAGCTCGTCGCGGCGTTCAAGGCGACGCTCGAGGAAGTCGTGTCGGCAGACCTGCTGATCCATGTTCGCGATGTTGCGCACCCCGATAGCGAAGCGCAGCGCAGCGATGTCGAAAAAGTGCTGCACGACCTGGGCGTCGCCGATGCCACGCCACGGTTCGAGGCATGGAACAAGATCGACTTGCTCGACGACGAACACCGCGCGCAATTGCTGGAAAGCGCTGCGACGCGCGAGGACGTCATGCCGGTGTCGGCCGTGACCGGGGAGGGGGTGCAGGCGCTGATCGAGACGGTCGCGGCCCGGCTGACCGAAGGGCATCGGCGCTATACGATCGCGCTCGATCCTGCCGACGGCGCATCGGCGGCGTGGCTGCACCAGAATGGCGAAGTCTGCGACCATTGGATGGACGGCGAACGCTCGTTGTACGAAGTACGCATGGCGCCGCGCGATTACGAGAGGTTCCTGCTCCGCGCCGGCTAAGCCGGGAAAGGGAGCAGGGGCTTGTCGAGCGAGATCCTCGATCGCCTGACGGCGTTCCGCTTGCCTATTACTCGCTTGGGATCGTCCTCGCCTGCTTGGGGCTCACGCCTTTTCGGCAGCCTTTGCTCGCACCCAATATTGCTCCTGCGCGTCGAGCGACAGTGTCGAGAACCCATCTCCGGCGTCGTCTTCCATTGCCCGGAAGCGCCGCTCGAACTTGGCGTTTGCCGCCCGCAGCGCGGCTTCGGGATCGACGCCGAGCTTGCGTGCCCAATTGACCACGGCGAATAGCAGGTCGCCGACCTCCTCCTCGCGCTCGGCCTCGGAAGCGCACTCGACTTCGGCGATCTCCTCGTCGATCTTGGCGCGCGGTCCGTTTGCATCGGGCCAATCGAACCCGGTGCGCGCCGCACGCTTCTGGAGTTTCTCGGCGCGCATCAGGGCAGGGAGGCCAATCGCCACGCCGTCAAGCGCGCTTCTGTGCCCACGAGCCCCCCGCTCTTCGGACTTGATTTGTTCCCACAGATGGTGGCCCCCGCTGGCAGCGCCGCGGAAGATGTGCGGGTGACGGCGCTCCATCTTGTCACTGATCGCGTCGACCACGTCCTGGAGCGCAAAATCGCCGGCTTCCTCGGCAATGCGCGCGTGGAACACGACCTGGAGCAGCAAGTCGCCAAGCTCGTCCTTGAGGTCGTGCATATCGCCGCGCTCGATCGCGTCGGCGACCTCATAGGCTTCCTCGATCGTATAGGGCGCGATCGTCGAGAACGTCTGGACGGTATCCCATTCACAGCCGGTGCTGGGATCGCGGAGCTGCGCCATGATGGCTACGAGGCGGTCGATATCGGTCATGGCGGCAGCTTTATCGTCATGACCTCGCCACGCGAAGCGGAGATGCGCAACCCGACGCAACTGACCCGCGCTATGTCACCGCCGCTAGACGCGGCCACCAAATAGCTAATCGCTTCGCCTCTTCGAAGAGATCGGGGAATCCCTCATTGCGGGCCATGCGCCACGCCGGGAAGGTCGCCGCACTGCAGTTCGCCGCGGATGGCGTGGCCAGTCCACGGGTCGGCACTGCATGGGGAGGGAGGTGCGGCGCGATGATTTCGCGGACCATCTTGGAGAGTATCGGCGACGCGATCTACGGCCTTGGTCCGGACTGGTCGATCAGCTTTTTCAATGCGGAAGCGGAGCGCTTCTTCGGACGCTCGCGCAAGGAAGTGATCGGGAGGATTCTTTGGGAGGCCTTCCCTGCGGCACTGGGATCGGAACTCGAAATACCGCTTCGCGAAGTCATGGAGAGCCGCACAGCATTAAACCAGGTCATCCTGAGCCCCACGACGGGCCGGTGGGCAGACACCCGTATATTTCCGCTGGAGAATGGTGGCCTCAGCGTCAGCTGGCGCGACGTCACGGCGCAGCGGCGGCAAGAGGCCGAGCTGGCCGAGGCCATTCGCGAGCAAAGCCGCCTGCTGCGCGAACTGCAGACGATTACCGATCATATCCCGGCGATGATCGCTTCCTGGGACCTGAATCTGAAGTGCCGGTTCGCCAATGCGAGGTATCTGGAGTGGTTCGGCCGTACCTCCGAACAGATGCTGGGCCTCTCCATCCAGGAGTTGATGGGGGAGGCCCTGTTCGCGCAGAACGAACCCTATATCCGACGCGCCTTGGCCGGCGAGCGGCTCGGTTTCGAACGGACGCTCCAGAAGACGTCGGGCGAAATCGGCCACACATGGGCACAGTATATTCCCGACACCGACCGGGATGGGCGGGTCATTGGGTTCTACGCCCTGGTTACCGACGTGAGCCCGATCAAGAAGACCGAAGAGCTTCTGCGGATGGCCAATTCCGAGCTCGAGCTCGCGCGAGCCGAGGCTGAGGCGCTGGCGGCGGTGAAGAGCGACTTCCTCTCCAATATGAGCCACGAGCTGCGGAATCCGCTGACGAGCATCATCGGATACGCCGAACTCCTTGCAGGTCGAGCGACCCTGACCGGTTCGGACCGCAAATATGTGAGCCGTATGCTGGAAGCTGGAGAGGCACTGCTTACGACGGTCAACGATGTGCTCGACTTCTCGAAGCTAGAGGCCGGGCAGGTCGAGATCGAGCGGCGACCCAACGATCCGACCGCCATCGGACTGAGCGCGCTGGAGATGTTCGAACTCCAGATGGAAAAGAAACATCTCGTGCATCGGTTCGAGGCGGTCGAAGTTCCCGCGCAAGTGCTGGTGGACGACGTGCGCCTGCGCCAGATTTTGACCAACCTGATCGGCAACGCCGTGAAGTTCACTGCCGCGGGAAGCGTGATCCTGCGGTGTCGCTATGATGCCGCGCGCCAATCGCTTCGTTTCGAAGTGATCGACACCGGACCAGGCATTCCCGATGAACTCCAATCGCGGCTGTTCCAGCGCTTCTCGCAGGTCAATGCCTCGACCGTTCGGAACTACGGCGGCACCGGTCTCGGCCTGGCGATATGCAAGGGCCTCGCCGAAGCCATGGGCGGCAAGATCGGGGTCTCGAGCGCGCCGGGAAAGGGAAGCTGCTTCTGGTTCGAACTTCCTTGCGCGCCGGTTGAGCCGGAGACGGAAACGGGGCACGATCCCGGTGATATCCTCCAAGATCAGGATGCGCTTCGTGGGTTGCAGCTGCTGGTGGTGGACGACAATCAGGTCAATCGCGAACTCGTACGGGCGCTTGTCGAGCCCCTCGGCGTCGTCGTCGCCGAGGCCGACAGTGGATCGGATGCCGTTCTCGCCGCGCAGCGCGCAGCCTTCGACGCGATCCTGATGGACATTCACATGCCAGGAATCGACGGCTTCGCGGCGGCGAAGATCATCCGCGACACATCAGAACAAAACGCCCGAACGCCGATCTTTGCATTCACCGCCGATGCGCCCGACGAAATGCCAGGGATCTGGAAGGCACTTCTCGACGGTATCGTGTCGAAACCGATCGGCTTCGCACACCTGATCCGGTTGCTGGCCGATCGGCACCTCGTTTCCGGTGCGTGACGCCAATAGCGTGAAGCGGCGAGCAGGGGTGCAGCCTGGGAAAAGGCCAGAACGACTATCTGTTAGAACGATAATATACATTATGTAAAATGTTGATCGATATTTACGCTATTTTGGCCTCACCGCCGCTCCCCGCGTGGGCCGTCGTGCCGACAGACCCCACGGGCTCGAGAATCAGCGTGTCCTGCTCGACGCGCCAGGATCTCAATCGGCTGAGAAAGTTCATGCCGAGGACGTCGACCTCGCCGAATGCCGGCGAGACGATCGCACCGACGTCGTTGGCGGCCAGCGGCCCGAGAGCGACGCGAGCAATGCGGACTCGCTTGGCGGAGATCGTGCCGTTCGCGGTCTGCACGAGCACCGGCAGCTCGCCGCCAGCCGTGACGATACCCGCGGCGGCGGCTGTTTCCTGCGACAAGGCGGTCATGGTCGCACCGCTGTCGATCAGCATGCGGCGCGCGACGCCGTTGATCCGGACATGCGCCCAGAAATGGCCGTCCGATGCCATTCGGATACGGACCGTGTCGCCGGCCACGCTCTGTTCGGCGAGGCCCAGTTTCCCGGCGATCTGGGCGAACCCGTCCGACAGGTCATAGCGGTAGCTGACGCCGAGATAGACAATGGCGATGATCACCGCCCAGGCAGCGGCCGAACGCACGACGAAACCAAGCGGAATGCGGCGCACGGAGAGCGCGCTCAGCACCATCACCAGGAAGATGAGCAGATAGACGAGGTTCAGCGCGTGATCGTCGTTCATGCGACGAGTTCGAGCCCGTCATGACCCGGCACTATGTTCCCAGGCAGTTCGGCGGCGAGCGTCGCATAGTCCATCGAATGATCCATATGCACCAAAGCAGCGCGCCGAACCTCAAGCTCTTCGATCCAGCGCAACACCTCACCCAGATGCGGATGCGTCGGATGCGGTTTATGGCGCAAGGCATCGACCACCCACAAGTCCAGATCCTTGTACAGCGTCCGCATAGCTTTGGTTAAGATATTGAAATCAGTAGAATATGCGAGAGACTTCCCGTGGCTGTCGAAGCGCAGGCCTGCAGAAGTGATGGTGCCGTGCGGCTGATCGACCACCGACAGGCGAATGTCCCCGATGGTCAGCGTATCGGGTAGCAGTCGGAGATCGGCGACCGGCGGATAACCGTCCCGCCCTTCGAATGCATAGCGGAAACGCTCGCGCAGGGTCGTCGCGGTTGCCGGTCTCGCAAAGGCCATCACCGGCGCGCCGCGCGCGTGGTACAGCTGCCGCAGGTCGTCAAGACCGTGGCAGTGATCGGCATGATCGTGCGTCCAGATCACGGCGTCGACCGCGCTGATCTTCGCCGCCAGCAATTGCTCGCGCATGTCCGGACTGGTGTCGACCAGGATGCGCGTGGAATCGGTCGAAACCGTCACCGAGGCGCGCGTCCGGCGGTTCCGGGAGTCGGTTGGATCGCACAGGCCCCAGTCGTTGCCGATCCGCGGCACGCCCGACGAGGTTCCCGAGCCCAGGATACGAATCTTCAGCACCGCTGGACCCGGCTCGGAGATTTGTCACGCGGAGGCGCGGAGGTGCGGAGCCGACATTCGCTACTGCTCGGTGCCACCGCGACGCCGCACGAATCGATGCTTTTCGCGCGATTGCGCCATCGCGCCATCCGCATCATCCCGCCGTCTTCGCAAACAGCGCGTGGAAATTGCGCCGCGTCGCGTCCGCCAGGGTCTCGGGATCCTCGCCGCGCAGGCCAGCGAGGAAGCGGCATGTGTCCGCCACGAACGCCGGTTCGCCGGTCCTGCCCCGATGCGGCACCGGCGCGAGGAACGGTGCGTCGGTCTCGATCAGCAGCCGCTCGAGCGGCAGCCGCGCGGCGGTCTGCTGCAGGTCCTTGGCGTTCTTGAACGTCACGATCCCGGAAATCGAAATGTAGAAGCCGAGGTCGAGCGCGATATCGGCGAATGCTCCCGACGCGGTGAAGCAATGGATCACGCCGGGGAAGGCCCCCTTCCCCATTTCCTCGCGCAGGATCTGCGCCGTGTCGTCCTCGGCATCGCGAGTATGGACGACGACCGGCAGCTGCGTATCGCGCGATGCCGCGAGATGCGCGCGGAAGCTCGCGCGCTGGCGGTCGCGGTCGCTATGGTCGTAATAATAGTCGAGCCCGCTCTCGCCGATTCCCACGACGCGCGGGTGCGCGGCGCGCTCGACCAGCCTGGCGGTATCGACATCGGTATGCTCATCCGCTTCGTGCGGATGGATACCGACAGTCGCCCATACGTCGGCTTCGCGCTCGGCCGTCGCGATCACTGCATCCCATTCGCTTTCGCGCGTCGAGATGTTGAGCATCGCCTCGACGCCGCTCGCACGTGCCCGTGCGAGCACGTCGGCCTGGTCTTCGACCAGACCTTTATAGTTGAGATGGCAATGGCTGTCGGCGAGCCTCACGCTGGTTCCGCCTGCAGTTCGAGTCTGGGGAAGATCGGCGTCGGCGCTGCGATGCGGAAGTCGGCGCTGCCTTCGGGCCCAAGTTGCGCAAGCAGCTTGTCGACCGACGCCGGCACGACCGGTGCGATGGTGACTGCAAGCTGCCGGATCGCGCTGAGCAGCGTGCCGAGCACGGCATGCATCCGCTCGGGATCGGTCTTGCGCAGTGCCCAGGGCGCCTGGGCGTCGACATATTGGTTGCAGGCGAACACCCCATTCAGCCAACTTTCGATGCCCTGATGGAGCATCAGGTCCTGGAAGGCTTGGCGGAAGCCAGCGCACGCCATGTCGACTTCGGTCAGCAACACACCGTCGGGGCCCTCTGCCCGCCCCGCCCCGACCTTGCCGTCGCAATTCTTGGCGACGAACGAGAGCACGCGCTGTGCCAGGTTGCCGAAACTGTTGGCGAGATCGGCATTGGCGCGCGTCACGATCGCTTCGTCGCTGAATGTGCCGTCGTTGCCAAAGCTGACGTCGCGCAGCAGGAAATAGCGCAAAGCGTCGACGCCATAAAGCCGTGTAAGCTCGATCGGATCGACGACGTTGCCGACCGATTTCGACATCTTCTCGCCGCGGTTGAGCAGGAAGCCGTGGCCGAACACCTGCTTCGGAAGCGGCAGGCCCGCCGACATCAGGAACGCTGGCCAATAAACGGTGTGGAAACGCACGATGTCCTTGCCGATCAGATGCACGTCCGCCGGCCAGAACTTCCAAAGCGGATCGCCGGCATCGGGATAGCCGAGCCCGGTGATATAGTTGGTCAGCGCATCGACCCAGACATACATCACATGCGTCGGCGAACCCGGCACCGGCACGCCCCAATCGAAGCTGGTGCGGCTCACCGACAAGTCGACTAGGCCGCCCTCGACGAAACGCATGATCTCGTTGCGCCGGCTCTCGGGGCGGATGAACTCCGGATTGGCGGCATAGAGGTCGAGCAAAGGCTGTTGATATTTCGACAGGCGGAAAAACCAGCTCTCCTCGACCGTCCATTCGACCGGCGTACCCTGTGGCGAGAGCTTCCCCCCTTCCCCGTCGATCAGTTCCTTCTCTTCGTAATAAGCTTCGTCGCGGACCGAGTACCAACCCTCGTAGCGGTCGAGATACAGGTCGCCGGCGTCGGCCATCGCCTGCCAGATCGCCTGGCTCGCGGCATAATGATCCGGCGACGATGTGCGGATGAACCGATCGTACGAAATATTGAGAAGGTCCGCCATTTCCTTGAAGTGACGGGACATTTCGTCGGCAAAGGCGCGCGGAGAGGTGCCGCGGGTGCGCGCCGCCTGCGCCATCTTGAGGCCGTGCTCGTCGGTGCCGGTCTGGAACCGCACCTCGCGCCCCTGCCCGCGTTGGAAGCGCGCGATCGCATCGGCCGCGATCATCTCATAGGCGTGGCCGATGTGCGGCCGCCCGTTGGGATAGTGGATCGCGGTGGTGAGATAGAAGGGATCAGCCATGGCGGCGCCTTTAGGCGATGGTGGCGGATCGGTGAACCCCTATCCGCCCTGGGATTCCCGCCGGCTGCCCGATGGCGCCGGGGCCGGCGGCGGCTCGGAGCCCATCAATGCGGAATAGGCGCGCTTCAGCAGCGCGACCAGCGTCCGAAGTTCCTCGTGGCTCATTGCGTCGCGCATCGGCTGTTCGACCGCGCCGGTCGCCTCGAGCATTTCTTGCATCACGCCCTTTCCCGCGGCGGTCAGCGTGAGGCTGTTGCGGCGGCGATCCTCCGAAGAGCGAGTGCGCTTTGCCAGGCCCTGCGCTTCGAGGTCGTCGACGATCGATACCAGCACCGATTTGTCGATCGCCAGCTCGCGCGCCAGGTCGGCCTGCGAACAACCGGGATTTGCGTCGACCAGCACCATCGTCGAGAGCGTTCCGAAGCGCAGCCCGAAGGGCGCCTGGGCCTCGGTGATGCGCACGACCAGCTCGTTGCGCACCAGCCGCACGACCGGCCCGACATGAGTGTCGAACACTCCCCATGCGAGGCCTCCGGACGGTGTCGCCGCGTCATTTGCCACAATTGTTCCTGCCCCAGTGGAGATGCGCGGAAGCGTGGCCAAACGTATCGGAGATTGCAATGGTTGTGTAGGTCAACTAATTTGCCGCGGCAGGTCGTGAGGGGTCGAATGGCGATCGAAGTCAACCAATTGCACCCGCTGTTCTTCGGCGAAATCCTGGGCGCCGATCTCAAGGCGGAGCCGACCGAGACGCTGCGCCAAACGGTGCAGGATGCGATGGACGCGCATGCCGTATGCGTCGTGCGCCAGGGCCCGATCACCGACGAGGAGCACATTCGCTTCGGCCGGCTGTTCGGCCCGCTCGAGCTACCCCCCGGCTATGGCACGCGTCCGCGCGTGCCTTGGATGGCGCCAGAACTGTTCTTCGCGGGCAATCTCGATCGTGACGGCAGCATCAAGCCACTGACACCGGCCAGCCAGAACGTCGCCAAGGGTGCCGAACGCTTCCATGCGGACAGCTCGTTCAACCCGCTGCCGTCGAAATGGTCGATGCTGCGCGGCGTCGAGTGCCCGCCGTCAGAAGTCGGGGGGGACACGCTCTTCATCGACACGCGCGCCGCCTATGACGATTTGCCGGACGCGACCAAGGCCCGGATCGACGGCCTGGCGGGCATTCATGACTTCTGGCGCGGGCGTGAACTGACCGGGCTCGAAGTCACCGATGAGATGCGCGCGTCGATGCCGATGCCTCCGGTCCACCATCCGCTGGTGCGCACGATGCCTTATGGCCGCAAGGCGCTGTTCGTGGGCGGACATTGCGTCGGGGTGGTCGGCTTGGACGCGGAGCAGGGATTGGCGCTGGTCGAGGAACTCTATGCGCACGCGACCCAGCAGAAATATATCCACCGTCACCGTTGGACGACGGGCGATATCGTAATCTGGGAAAATCGTTGCGCGCTGCACGCGGCGACGCCGCTCTCGAGCGACCGATATCGCCGAGACATGCGCCGCGTGACGATCAACGAATATGGGCCCGAGCTGGACGCGATCGAATATCGCCGGCTCGCGGAAGCGGCGACTGGCTGATCCTCCCCGGCAGGGGACGATTTCCTAGATCAGGCCGGCATGCGCCAGGGCGGCGTCGATCTGCGCACGGTTGGCCGCGCTCGATTCGGTCATCGGCAGCCGCAGCTCCCCCGGGAAGCCCGGGCGCACGCGCGTCATCGCATATTTAACCGGACCCGGCGAGGCATCGGTAAACAGCGCGACATAGAGCGGGAATAGCCTGTCCTGATAGGCGAGTGCCTTGGCAAAATCGTTCGCCTGGCACGCCGCCTGGAACTCGGCGCACAGCCGCGGCGCGACGTTCGCCGCGACCGAGATGCAGCCGACTCCGCCGTGCGCATTGAACGCGAGCGCGGTCTCGTCGTTGCCCGAGAGCTGCGTGAATCCCGCGCCGCATGCCGCGCGCTGCGCCGAGACTCGCGCGATGTTGCCGGTCGCGTCCTTCACGCCGACGAATTGCTTGGGGAAGGCTTCGACAATCCGCGCCATCGTCTCGGTCGCGATATCGACCGCGGTGCGGCCCGGGATATTGTACAGCACGACAGGCAGCGCGGTCGCCTGGCCGACTGCCTCGAAATGCCGGAAGATGCCTTCCTGGCTCGGACGATTGTAATAAGGAGGCACCATCAGCACGGCGTCGGCGCCGGCAGCCTCCGCCGCCTTCACATTCTCGATCGCGACGCGCGTGTCGTTCGATCCCGCACCGGCGATCACTGGAACACGACCCCTGGCCTGCTCGACGCAAACGCGAACGACGCGGAAATGCTCGTCTTTTGGCATCGTCGCGGCTTCGCCCGTGGTGCCGCACGGCACGAGCGCCGAGGAACCCTCGACGATCTGCCACTCGACGAGCTCGCGGAACGTCGCTTCGTCGAAATTCGAATCGCGAAACGGCGTGACTAGAGCTGGGATCGAACCCGAGAACATTGTACCGAAAAACTCCCTCATGCAGACAAAATCGCGCTGGCAGATAGGGCGATTTCGCGTATCATGCTAGTGTGCTGGGGACCGTGTTTAGGAACCTGTTTTTGCTCGCCGGCGTATCTGGCGTGGCTGCCACTTCGCAGCTCACCCAGGCGCGGATCGCAGCGGTGCGCGTCCAGGTGCCCGGAGTAATCCCTCAGGTCCAGCCGCAAGTCCCGCTGGTGCCGCAGACTCTTCCCCCTTCCCCCGCGCAGTTCGACCCGATGGCCGGCGTCGTGGCCGAATGGAAACGGCTGCAGCTGGCGGACAGCTATCCGTTCACCGACTATGCGAATTTCCTGCTCGCGCATCCGGGATTTCCCGGCCAGACCGCGCGCCGGGCGGCGGCGGAAACCTCACTGCTGTCGGGTGCGCTCGCGCCCGAATTGACCATCCGGTTTTTCGAGAGATTCCCTCCCCTCACGTCCGCCGGGCATATCCGCTTCGCCGAGGGATTGGCCGCGGCCGGGCGCATGACCGAGGCGCGCGAACATGCGCGTTCCGCCTGGCGCCACGGCGTGCTGCGGCCGGGCGACGAAGCACTGGTGGTCAGTGCCTTCGGAGGCAGCTTCACCGCTGAGGACCAGGATGCGCGGATGGACATGCTGCTGTGGCAAAATGCCACAGCGAGCGCGCAGCGCCAATTGGCGCTGACCTCGGCCGACCGGCGTCCCATCTTTCTGGCGCGCCTCGCGCTGCGCGCGAATGCCCCGGGGGCATTCGACCAGGCGAGCGCCGTCCAGGCGCTGGGCGACAAGGACCCCGGCTTCATCGCCGATCGCGCGAACTGGCTGAAGAACAACGCGCAATGGCCGGTGGCGCGTGCCTATCTGGCGCGGCCCCGGAGCCTCGCCTACCTCCCTGGCAGCCCCGAAGAATGGTACGAAGTGCTGCTGACCAACGCCCGCGGGGCGGCAGCCGACGGCCAATATGCCCTCGCCTATGACATCGCGCGGCAAGTCGACGATGCCTATGCCGCGGGAACGGACGTCAGCGGGCGTCCCTATGGCGAGCGCGACGATTATACGAGCCTGGTCTGGCTCGCGGGGACGACCGCGTTGCTCAACCTCGGCCGCCCACAGGATGCCGTTCCGCTGTTCGAACGCTATACTCGCGGCTCGCGGACACCGCAGACACAGTCGAAGGGCCTCTATTGGGCCGGACGTGCCGCCGAAGCGGCGGGCGACCAGGCCGGCGCCAGCGGCTATTACGCGCGTGCCGCCGGCTATTCCGATCTCTACTACGGTCAGCTGGCGGCCGAACGACTGCACCAGCCGCTCAAGGCGCCGCCGGCGCTCGCGACGCCTACCGTCGCTCCGGCAGTGCGCGACGCGTTTTACGCGCGGGAAGTAGTGCGGGCGACAAAGCTGCTCGGAACGCTCGGTGACTGGCGGAACCAGAGCCTGTTCATTCGCCAGATCGCGCAGGACGCGACCACCGACAGCGACCATGTTCTCGCCGCCGAGCTCAGCCGCGTGATCGGCCGCCCCGACCTCGGCGTGATGGTCGGGCGCTCGGCGCTCGAGAATGGCCTCAACGACTATACCGCCGCCGGCTATCCCTCGATCGCCGTACCGGCCGATCAGGAATCGAACTGGACGATGATCCACGCGATCGCGCGTCAGGAAAGCCAGTTCGATATGCAGGCGGTGAGCCGCACGGGCGCGCGCGGGCTGATGCAGCTGATGCCGGGCACCGCGCGAGAGATGGCAGTCAAGGTGGGTGTCGCCTGGAATCCCGCGTCGCTGGCCGATCCGCAATATAATATCCAGCTGGGGTCCAGCTATTTCCAGCGCCTGCTGAACTACAATGGCGGGAGCTACCCGCTCGCGGTGGCGGCGTACAATGCCGGCCAGGGCAATGTGAACAAATGGCTTGCGGCGTATGGCGATCCGCGGCTTCCCGGCGGCGATATCGTCCAATGGATCGAAAAGATCCCGTTCTTCGAGACCAGGAACTATGTCCAGCGCGTGCTTGAGAACGCGGTGGTCTATGACCTGATGAACCCGGCGCATGCGCACAGCCGCGGCGAAGCGCGGTTGAGCTGGTATCTCGGCAAGCAGCGGCCGGGCTGACGGCGCGGCCAGCACGGCCTACATGACGCAGATGGATCGTCCCAATTACATCACTCCCGCCGGCTATGCCGCGCTTCGTGCGGAATATGACGCGCTGTTCATGGTCGAACGGCCCAGGCTGGTCGAGACTATTTCCTGGGCCGCCGGTAACGGCGATCGCTCGGAGAACGGCGATTATATCTATGGCCGTCGCCGGTTGCGCGAGATCGATCGCACGCTCGACCGGCTATCGCGTAAGATGAAGGCAGCGAAGGTGGTGGATCCGGCCCGGCAGCCCGATCGCGGCCGCGTTTATTTCGGCGCAACCGTTACACTGATCGACGATGAGGAGCGCGAGCGTATCGTGACGCTGGTCGGCGATGACGAAGCCGATGCCGCGCGCGGCCGTATTGGTTGGAATGCGCCGCTTTCCAAAGCCTTAAGGGGAGCCGCGCGCGGCGACTTGCGGCGCGTGCTGCTTCCCGGCGGCGAGAAGGAATATGAGATAGCGGCGATCTCCTACCCCGAAGCCTGACTCGCCCAAGACGGAACGCGCGTCCGGTTCGGTGATTGTTTCGCCAAAGGAGACGAGCGATGGAACATCCCCGCACCGCTGCTGCGCGCGCGCACGACGATAGCGCGATCATCGACGCAGCCACTCGAGCGCCCGCCAGTTCGGGAAGCAGCGGCGGCAACCTGCAGCGCGACGTAGCGAGCCAGGTCGAAATCGACGCTGTCGACGACCCCGACCAGCACCGCCGCGTGCAGAAGAGGGACGCGGTCGAGCACGGGAACGCCCGGCGCAGGAACCGTGCACGCGGCGCGTGAGCAGTCAGCCCGATCTGTTCGCTGCGCCGCCACTGCTGGCGGGCCTTGAATATGTCGAGGGACTGATCGATCGCGACGAGGAGCGCAGCCTCATCGCGGCGATCGGCGGGTTGAAGCTCGAACCGTTCCGCTTTCAGGGCTGGACCGGCAAGCGCATCACCGCCTCCTACGGGTGGCGCTATGACTTCGACGATCGCAGCTTCATGCCCGCCGATCCGATTCCCGATTTTCTGGTTGCGCTGCGCGAACGCGCCGCTGCCTTTGTCGGGATGCCGCCCGACGAGTTCGTCCAGGCGCTGATGGTGCGATATGATCCTGGCGTTGGCATTGGCTGGCATCGCGACCGCCCGGTGTTCGAGCACGTCATCGGGGTGTCGTTGGGCGCGCCTGCGACGCTTCGATTTCGCCGGCGTACGAGCGGAACCGGGTTCGAGCGGCGATCACTGCTGGTCGCGGCGCGTTCCGCTTATCATCTCGAGGGCGACGCCAGGCACTTGTGGGAGCACAGCATCGCGCCGATGGACGCGACGCGCTGGTCAGTCACGTTTCGCAGCCTTTCCGAACGGGGAAAGCGTCGATGAGCGGCGTCCAACGAAAAAGGGGCGGCCGAAGCCGCCCCTTCTATCCAGCCGTCTCGCAATCGATCAGAAGTCGTTGCGATACTGCTCGTTGCCGATGAAGCCGAGCTTGGTCACGTTGGAACGCTTGATGATCGACAGGACTTCGTCGACGTCTTCGTAGCGTGCCTGCGGATCCGGCTGGAAATGCAGCTCGGGTTCCGGGCTCTGCTGCACCGTCGCGATCAGATACGACCGCAACTGCATCTTAGTGATCGGCGCCGAGTTCCAGTAAATCTGGCCATTCGGACCGATCAGCAGCTTGTTCTTGACCGGATCGACCGGCGGTGGCGGCGTCGGCCCCGTATTCTGGGGCAGGTCGACCTTCACCGCGTGCGTTTGGATCGGCAGGGTCATGATGATCATGATGAGGAGCACCAACATGACGTCGATCAGCGGCGTCGTGTTGATTTCCATCATCGGGCCGCCATCATCGCGGCCACTGCTCATTGCCATAATCTAGACTCCTAAGCCGTCACAGGCGGACTGTGCCGCCGCCGCCCTCGGGCTGCGAGATGAAACCGACCTTGATGAAACCGGCCATCTGCATGGTGAACACCGTGCCGCCGATGCAGCGATATGGCGTGTTGATATCGCCCTTCACATGCACTTCCGGAATTTCGAGGCCAGGCGCGGTCGGGCCGCCCTGTTTGTCGATTTCCTTCTTGAGCTTCTCCACGGCTTTCTTCAGCAGCTCTTCATGCGTCACCGGCGTGGTCTGCCAATAGACCTGGCATACGCCGCCGGGCCCGCCCCGCACCGTCAACAGCACGTTCTCCGCCTTGGTCTGCGTCGCCTCGTAGCGGACTTTGGGCAGCTCGACTTTGACGGACTGAATCACGACCGGGATCGTGATCAGGAAGATGATCAGGAGAACCAACATCACGTCCACCAGCGGGGTGGTGTTGATGTCGGACATCGGCGCGTCTTCGCCGCCTCCATCGCCTACACTCATTGCCATTGCGCGCTAATCCTATTCTTCGCGTCCCCGCCCGGGGCGCGACCATCGCGCCCCGGGTCGGACGGCATCAACGAGTGGTCGCGCCCGTCGTGGTGGTCGCAGCCGGCTTGGCGGCGACAGGCTTGACCGTCGCTGCGGGACGCACAGCGCCGTTGGAGGCGAGATAGCCCAGCACGTCGTTCGAGAAAGCCGACAGCTCCTCGGCGATCTTCTTGTTGCGCGCCTGCAGATAGTTGTACGCGAGCACCGCCGGGACGGCGACCGCGAGACCGACGGCAGTCATGATCAGCGCTTCACCGACCGGGCCGGCAACGGCGTCGACCGACGGCTGACCGGCAGCGCCGATCTTGATCAGCGCGCGGATGATGCCGATGACGGTACCGAACAGACCGATGAACGGCGCAGTCGAACCGACGGTGGCGAGGAACGACAGGCCGCCCTTGAGCGACGAGTTGATCATGTCCTCCGACCGGCGGAGCGAACCGTGCAGCCAGTCATGCGCTTCGACCGGATCGGTCAGCTTGGTGTACTGCTCCTGCGCGGCCAGGCCGTCGTCCACGAGCTGGCGATAGGCCGAGTCCTTCTCGAGCTTCGCCGCGCCTTCGCGCAGGCTCGGCGCCGACCAGAAGGTCGCGCGCACGCGCTTGTACTGGTTGAGCACCTTCTGCTGCTCGAACCACTTGGTGAACAGGATGTAGAGCGAGAAGAAGAGGAAAATCACGAGAATGCCGAACACGGTCTGCGAAATCAGGCCGCCTTCGCGGAGCGCGGGAAGCAGGCCGTAGGGATTCTCTGCAGCCTTTGGCGCCCCCGCGGTGAGAATGGTCGTGAGCATGAGTGAATCTTCCTTATAGATAAGCGCTGTTGTGGTCTCAGTGTCCGCCGAAGCCGTTGACGGGCTTCGGGCCGCGAATTTGCACGATCACTCTTCCGGCAGGTCCCAACGGAAAGATTGGGTCCAGCCAGCGGCGATCTTGTTACCCTGCGGATCTTCTGCCGGGTCGAAGCGGGCACGCCGGCGAAGCAGCGTACAGGCCGTGCTGTCGAGCAGAGACGATCCGCTCGAAGCCACGATCGTGCAATCGGTGACGCGCCCATCGGCGCCGACATCGAGGCGGACTCGAACCGTCCCGTGATCGCCCGAGCGAATAGCGGCAGACGGATAGTCCTCGTTGGTAACCCAGCTTTGCGGCGATCCGCGCGGCTTCACCTGCTTGGCGACGCGCGGAGGCGGCGGCGGCGCGGGTGGCGCGGGCGGTGCGGGCGGCGTGATCGGCGGCGGCGGCGGGATCACCGGCGACGTGTTGATCACCGGCGGAGGCGCCGGCACCTGCACGATCGCAGGCGGCAAGACCACGTTGGTTGGCGGAGGAGGAACATTCTGCTCCGGCGGGGGCGGCGGTGGCAGCTCCTCCGGTGGCGGCGGCGGTTCCTGGACGTCGAAGGTGTTCAGCTTCTCAGCTGCCTTCTTGACATATTTGTAAGCGAGGCCGGTAACGAAGCCGTATCCCACGACTGCTAGGATGACCGCGACCAATACGATCGCGACCGCCCGGCTGGCACCTACATTCCGGTCAGCGTATGACATTCAGCAGCGTAACTCCTAAATTTCGTGACCGCGCACAGGGACCGGTGCAGCACCCCACGCACATCTAGCGACCCGTCGTCCGCCCCAGCGTCCGTCGGCAGGAGGCGGTTTCTATCGCGGCGTTTGTTGCTAAGCAAACGCTTTGTCGGACCCCATGGTCGTATATTGGCGTATATGACGGATATGACAGTTTCACTGCTGCAACCGGCGCGTCGATGCGTTAGTTTTGCTGCCATGCGCCTCATCCCGAAGCTCGCCCTCACCGCGTTGGCGGCCACCCTCGCTGCCCCAACAATAGCCGCAAATCCTCAGAATTCCGCCAAAAATCCGCCACAAGTCGCGCCTGCTCCGGCACCTCTCGCCTATGCCGCTACCGTTCAGCACGTGCTCGCCTCGCCGCTGGTACTGCGCGGCACGATAATGTCGCTCGCGCGGCTCAAAGGGCCGGACGCGGTCAATGTTCAGCCCGGATTCGCCCGCTTCTATGTCGAGACCAATGTCGTCACGCTGATTCGCGGCGACGCCGCGGTGCCGCCGGTGATAGGGTATCTAGTGGATATTCCGCTCGATTCGAAGGGTCGGGTGCCCAAGCTCAAAAGGGCTCCGGTGTTGCTGTTCGCGCGCGCAGTGCCGGGACAGCCCGGCCAGATTCAGCTGGTCGGAAAGAACGGCCAGGAAGCCTGGACCCCCGAATATGAAGCACTGGTCCGGAAGATCGTCGAACAAGTGGTGGCACGCGATGCACCCCCGGCGATCAAGAGCGTGGGCAACGCCTTCCATGTTCCCGGTACCCTACCGGGCGAGGGCGAGACGCAGATCTTCCTGATCACCGAGAATGGTGCGCCGGTTTCGCTCCAGATCTTGCGGCGGCCGGGCGAACGCCCGAGCTGGGCCGTCGCGCTCGGCGAAATCGTCGACGAGACCGCCGGTCCGCCCAAATCCGATACCTTGCTGTGGTATCGCCTCGCCTGCGGGTTGCCGCGCGCGCTCCCGTCCAGCAGCACGGCTTCCGAAACGCCCAAAAACGCCGCGGCGGCGCGGCAGGATTATCAGTTCGTGCTCGATGCGCTGGGGCCCTGCGCGCTCGATTGACGCTGGCGATAGCCTCGCGCTTCGCGTTCAGCGCCGGTGCCGCGTCAACGTGATGCCGATCGCCTCGCCGCTTTCCGAGATGGCGAGCTTCACGATGCGCACGGTCACGGTCAACACGCGCCGGTCGGACACGAACAGCGTCTCGCAGATGTGATCGGCGACAGCCTCGATCAGCGTGAAATGCACGTCCTTGGGCAGGCCGGCAGCCGCTTTCCGCAGGTCGATATAGCTCTTCGATTCGCTCAGCGGTGCGTCCGGACCATAATGTTCCGCCGGCATCAGGTCGACGCTGAGCGAAATGCGCAACGGCTGGGGGAGATGCGTCTCCTCCGAATAAATGCCGGTCAGAACATTGACTTCGAGGTCGTGCACCTCGAGTTGGAGACGATCTTGCAAGGCTTCCTCTCGTTCGCGAACGTGGCGCGCCCCATAAGCAGAAGCGGCGCTTGCGGAAAGCCAATTCCTCCCTGAGCTGGGCCGGCATCTCGTAGCCTGGCAGTCCGCAGCGAACGCACCTCCGCATTCATTCAGCCTTGCGTCAGCGCCGACAGCCGTTAAAGCGCGCGTCCCCTTGCGATTCCGGCAAGGTCGAGGAGCATGGCGTTGACTGCATTGGTGCCGCTGGCGGACGTGGATGAAGGCGCAGTGGAAGCGTTGCTCGATCGCGCGTTCGGCGCCGATCGACGCGCGCGCACTGCCTATCGCATCCGCGTCGGCGTTGCGCCGATTCCGGACCTCAGCTTTGCTGCGCTCGACGACGACGGCAACCTTGTCGGCACGATCCAGTGCTGGCCGATTGCGTTCACTGCCGACGACGGGCGGCAGGTGCCGATGGTGATGGTCGGCCCGGTCGCGGTCGAGCCGGCGCTGCAGCGTGGCGGCATCGGGCGCGTGCTGATGGAGCGCACGCTCGAAGCGGCATCGGTCAGCCGCATTGCCGGAGTCGAAGCGCTGATGCTGATCGGCGATCCGGAATATTATGGTCGGTTCTTCGGCTTCACCGCCGATCGCACCGGTCGATGGCGGCTGCCCGGTCCCTATGAGCCGCGACGTCTGCTGGCGCGCGGTCCCGCGGTGCCCGACACGGCCGGATCGCTGGGGTCGCGCGTGTTGACTTCCGCCCAGGTTTCGGCCGCCTAGCTTTCGGCGCGTGCGCGAGCGCGCTAAGGCACCGCGATGTCCGGCCTTCCCGATCTCTCCTCCCTCTCGCTCGCGGACATAGCGCGGCTGGCCGCCGAGCAGCGTTTGCCGCCGGTCGACAAGTGGAACCCGCAGCATTGCGGCCATAGCGAAATGCGGATCGGACGCGATGGCAGTTGGTTCCACCAAGGCAGTCCCATCGGCCGCCCGGCAATGGTGCGCCTGTTCTCGACATTGCTGCGGCGCGAACCCGACGGCCGCCACGTGCTGGTGACACCGGTCGAGAAGCTCGACATCGACGTCGAGGACGCGCCGTTCGTCGCGGTCGAGCTCAAGGTGGAAGGCGAAGCCGCGCAAGCCACGCTCGTCTTCCGGCTCAACACTGGCGATCTCGTCACGGCAGGCCCTGGCCATGCGGTACGCTTCGCTGCATCCGGCGAAGCACTGCGGCCCTATCTGCAGGTCCGCGACGGGCTCGAGGCGCTCGTCGCGCGTCCCGTGTTCTACGAGCTCGCCGAGATCGCGCTCGCTGGAAACCCCAACCGACCGGGCCTATGGAGCCAGGGCATATTCTTCGCGATGGCGCCGACATGAGGCTCGCCGATCGCCTGCGGGCGGCACTGGCCGTCGAACATGCCGAAGGCACGGTTTTGCTGGTCGGCGAGGATGTCGAAGGTGCGCCCTACCGCGCCCCGGCTGCGGTGCTGGTTGCCGTCACCGACCGCGCGCACCCGGGCGTGATCCTGACACAGCGCACTACGACGCTTCGCCGCCACGCTGGACAGATCGCCTTCCCGGGCGGACGACTCGATCCCGAGGACGACGGTCCGGTGAGCGCGGCGCTGCGCGAGGCCGAGGAGGAAATCGCGCTGCCGCGCGCGCTGGTCGAGGTAATCGGAACCGGCGACCTCTATCGCACGATCACCGGATATGAAGTCACCCCGGTGATCGGCGTGGTTCCGCCCGATCTCACATTGGTGCCGCACGAGGCCGAAGTCGCGGATGTCTTCGAAGTACCGCTCGGCTTCCTGCTCGATCATGCCAATCAGCGCCGCGTGAGTGCGGAGTGGCAGGGACAGCAGCGGCATTATTATGAGATCACCTGGAAGGAACGGCGCATCTGGGGGGCGACCGCGGCGATGATCGTCAATCTCGCGCGACGGCTGCAATGGACGGCATGACGCTACCCGCGGCCGAGTGGCGCGATCGCGATGGGCTGGCGCAGCTTGCCGCCGTGCTCGGCGATGACGCCGCGCGCTTCGTCGGCGGCGCGGTTCGCGATACCTTGCTCGGGCTGCCGGTTGCCGACATCGATATCGCGACACGGCATGCTCCCGACGAAGTCGTCGCCAAGCTCAAGGCCGCCGGCATTCGCGTGGTACCGACCGGCATCGCGCACGGCACGGTAACCGCGGTGTTGGCGAGCGGGCCGGTCGAAGTCACGACGCTGCGTCGCGACGTCAGCACCGATGGTCGCCGCGCCACCGTCGCGTTCACCGACGATTGGCGGGAAGACGCGGCGCGGCGTGATTTCACGATGAACGCGCTGTACGCCGACCCGAAGACCGGCACCGTGTATGATTATTTCGGCGGGCTTGCCGATCTCGACGCGCGGCATGTGCGCTTCATCGGCGACCCCTATCGGCGAATCGCCGAGGATCATCTGCGCATCCTGCGCTTTTTCCGCTTCCTCGCGCGGTTCGGCGACATACCGGATCCGACAGGACTCGAGGCATGCGCCGCGCGTGCCAATGACTTGATGGCGCTATCCCGTGAGCGAATTGCGGACGAACTGCTCAAGCTGCTGGTCGCGAAGGATGCGGTGCGCGTCATCGCGCTGATGGTCGAGCTCGGCATATTGGTACCGGTGCTTCCCGAAATCGGAGAGCCCGGAGTCGCACGGATGCGCGCGCTCGCCGCGGCCGAAGGCGCTGCGGGGATCGCGCCCGACTCGATTCGCCGCCTCGCCGCGCTTCTCCCGCGAGACGCCGCCGGTGCCGAGCAGGTTGCCGCCCGGCTCAAACTGTCGAATGCGCAGCGCAAGCGTTTGGTGATCGCGCTCGCTCCGCCGGCGCATGCGACCGCGCGCGAGCTTGCCTATCGTGCAGGGTCACAGAGCGCGGAAGATGTCCTGCTGCTCGATGATCGCGAGCGTGCGCTCGTCGACATCCGCGGGTGGATACCGCCCCGCCTGCCCGTCAGCGGCGGCGCGCTGGTCGAGCGCGGACTGTCGAAAGGTCCCGAAGTCGCACGCGCGCTGCGCCAGATCGAGGATCGCTGGATTGCCGAGGATTTTCCCGACGAGGCGCGGGTCGACGCGATTGCTGACGCCGTGGTCGCTCAGTTGTTGCGGTCGACGAGCAGCTGAAGAGCGTCGTCCATGGGCAACGGACGCGCGTAGAGGAAGCCCTGACCGTAGGTGCAGCCGAGCGCAGCGAGCGTCTGCGCGAGCTCCGGCGTCTCGACGCCTTCTGCCGTGGTCTGCATGCCGAGCGCGTGGCTGAGGCTGAGGATCGCGCGGACGATCGCCACCTTGTCGCGATCGGCGAGCATGCCGGAGACAAAGCTTCGATCGATCTTGAGCACATCGATCGGAAGTTTCTGCAGATAGGCGAGGTTCGAATAGCCGGTGCCGAAGTCGTCCATCGCCAGCGTCGCGCCATGATCCTTGAGCGCATGCAT
>Ga0207711_10001112_pt1 | contig 25708 bp, 22 predicted proteins | sample KBSS34metaG_FD_184401 | JGI IMG/M metagenome (GOLD analysis project Ga0207711, IMG submission 184401) | Switchgrass rhizosphere microbial communities from Kellogg Biological Station, Michigan, USA - KBS S3-4 metaG (SPAdes) (version 2) | ecosystem: Host-associated > Plants > Roots > Rhizosphere... | reverse complement strand
GCCCTCCTCGGCGGCGACTTCTACGACCTCGTCGAAACCCCCGACCACACCATCCACATTCTGCTCGGCGACGTCTGCGGCCACGGCCCCGACGAGGCAGCCCTCGGCGTCAGCCTCCGCATCGCCTGGCGCACCCTCGTCCTCGCCGGCACCCCCGAACCCCGCCACCTGGGCTTTCTGCACGACATCCTGCTCAGCGAACGGACCAACATCGAGCTGTTCGCGACCGTCTGCACGCTGACGCTCGCCCCCGACCGGGCCTCCGTCGGGATGCGCCTGGCGGGACATCCACCACCCGCCCTGATCCACCCGACGCTCGCCGCCCTGCCCGACACCGCCGTCGGCCCGGCCCTCGGCATCCTCGACACCCACACGCCCGCGGACACCGAGCAGGTCACCATCCCGCTCCCACCCGGCTGGGAACTCCTGCTCGCCACCGACGGCCTCCTCGAAGGCCGCGACGGACCCACCGGCGAACGCCTCGGCTGGCCCGGCATCCTGCACGAGATCACCACCATCAACCCACCCCCCGGCGACGACACCCTCCCCGACGTCCTCATCGACCACATCGAACGACGCAACGGCGGCCCCCTCACCGACGACGTCGCCCTCCTCCTGCTACGGGGACCCGCGACATGACGGAACAACCGCCCGACACCGCGACGACGGTGGCCACCGAGCCCGAGCCCACGGACGCCCCGACGCCGCGGCCGGCCGCTCCCCCGGACGCCGCCGCTCCCCCGGACGCCGCGCCCGCGACGGTGGGCGGACGGATCGGCAGCCGGGCCCGGTCGTGGCCGCTGCGGCGGCGGCTGACGGCGGCGCTCCTGGTGACGTCGATCGTCCTGCTCACCGGCGTCGGCCTCATCACCGCCAGCCTGGTCCAGCTGAACCGGTCGATCCACGAGCGGGCCGACATCATCTCGCCAGCCAGGACCAGTGCGGCCCAGCTCATGACCAGCCTGGTCGACCAGGAGACGGGCCTGCGCGGCTACCTGCTCGGCGGCAACCCGGATTCGCTGCAGCCGTACGACACCGGTCGCCGCGACCAGGACACCCACCTGAGCCGCCTCGACGAGCTCGTCGGCGGCCGGCCGGGCCTCACCGAGGACCTCGGCATGGTGCGCGCCCGGGTCGCCGACTGGCACCGGCTCTACGCCGACCCGGTGGCGGCCGCGGCCCGGCGGGGTGACCTCGCCGCGGGCCGCGCCATCGATCCGGCCGGCATCGGCAGGCCCCCGTTCGACGCTATCCGCGCCGCCAACGACCACCTCGACGCCGACCTGACGACCCGGGCGACCACCACGCGCGACCGGGTGACGGACACGCTGCGCCAGCTCGCGGTGATCCTGATCGTCGTCGCGGTGGCGTTCGCGGCGCTGATGTCCGGCATCGGCCGGGCGCTGCGGGTCTGGGTGACGGGACCGCTCGCGCGCATCGGCCAGGACGCCAGCACGGTCGCCGGCGGCAAGCTGGACCACGTCGTGACCCGGGTCGGGCCGCCCGATGTCGCCGAGCTGGCGGAGCACGTCGAGAACATGCGGCTCCAGCTCGTGCAGGAGCTGGGCACCGTCTGGGAGGCGGCGGCGAAACTCGAGGAGCAGACCGACGCGCTGCGCCGGTCGAACCGGGACCTGGAGCAGTTCGCCTACGTCGCGTCCCACGACCTGCAGGAACCGCTGCGCAAGGTGGCCAGCTTCTGCCAGCTGCTGGAGCGGCGGTACGGCGACCAGCTCGACGACCGCGGTCAGCAGTACATCGACTTCGCGGTCGACGGGGCGAAGCGCATGCAGAAGCTCATCAACGACCTGCTGGCGTTCTCCCGGGTCGGGCGGACCACCGACGCGTTCGTGTCGGTCGATCTGGGCGACGCGCTGAGCCGGGCGCGGCTGGCGCTGGCCACGTCGATCGAGGCCTCCGACGCCGAGATCACCGCCGACCCGCTGCCGACCGTCGCCGGCGACCCCACCCTGCTCGCGGCCGTCTTCCAGAATCTGCTCGGCAACGCGATCAAATTCCAGGGCACGGTCAACCCCCGGATCCACATCGGGGCGATCGAACGCGCCGACAGCTGGGAGCTGTCCTGCGCGGACAACGGCATCGGCATCGAGGCCGACTACGCCGAAAAAATCTTCGTCATCTTTCAACGCCTGCACCGCCGGGAAAGCTACGAGGGAACCGGCATCGGACTGGCCCTCGTTCGCAAGATCATCGAATTTCACGGCGGATCGATCTGGTTGGATACCGAGGTGGCGGCCGGCACGACATTCCGCTGGACGCTCCCCAAGGACCAGGCGGGCGCTGGGAACGCGCGGATCACCGGCTCCGTCGCACCCTCGACCGCCGCACCCTCGACCGCCGCATCCGAAGGAGCAGCGTGACCAACCCGCTTCCCGAACCCGTCGTGCCGATCGAGGTGCTCCTCGTCGAGGACGACCCCGGCGACGTGCTGATGACCCGGGAGGCGTTCGAGGACCACAAGGTCAAGAACAATCTGCACGTGGTCGGCGACGGGGTCGAGGCGCTGAACTATCTGCGCGGCGAGGGCGAGTATGTGGGCAGCCCCCGGCCGGACCTGATCCTGCTCGACCTGAACCTCCCGCTCAAGGACGGGCGGCAGGTGCTGGCGGAGGTGAAGTCGGACGACAAGCTGCGGCGTATTCCGATAGTCGTGCTGACCACGTCCGAGGCGGAAGAGGACGTGCTGCGCAGCTATGACCTGCACGCGAACGCCTACATCACGAAGCCCGTCGACTTCGATCGCTTCGTGGACGTCGTCCGACACATCGACGAGTTCTTCATCAGCGTGGTCCGGCTTCCCGGCCACTGAACCGCCCCAAGCGCGAAGAACCGCCGCCGCCCCGGCCTGGCGCGGCGGCGGTTCTTCGTCAGCGCCTGTCCTCGTCAGGGCGCGGCCGGCGCGGCGCGTTCCGTCGGCGGCGCCGGGCGCTCGGTGTTGCCGTGGCCGGGCGCGATGTCGATCGCCTGTGCGAGGCGCAGCGGCGTGAAGGGCGCGTCCCCGTCGGCCGCGGCGGCCGCAACCGGCTCCAGGACGAGGCACACGTGGTCGCCGCCCTCGTCGAGGGCGCAGACCCGCCGACCCACCAGCCGGTTTGGCAGCTCGGCCAGCAGGGGAACTCCCCCGGGACCGGACAGCACCGAGCGCCCGGCGAACTTGTCGGTCTCGTCGCCGGTCAGCCCGCCGAACGCCGCCGCCACCGCGTGGTCGCCGGCGGCGAGGAAATGCAGCGCGAAATGCGTCGAGCGCAGCCCGACGCGGTAGGTGTGGTTCGCCTTCGACAGCCACACGGTGTAACGCGGCGGCGTGATGCTCGACTGGGCGTGGAATCCCACCAGGCAGCCGGCGCGTTCCCCTTCGGCCGCCGTCGTCACCACGATCATCGCCGGGTTCACACGGCTCAGCAGGGCCTTCAGCCCTTCGTCGTCGGCCACCTTTCCCCTTCCGTCGTCCCAGTGCGTTCTTTCCGTCGTCCCAGTCCTATCAGGACGGCGTTCACTGCCCGGTTCACCCGGCGGCGCGTCGCCGCGTCGACCGCCCCGGCCGACCTCGCCCGGCCGGCTCCGCCCAGGCCGGGCGAGGTGGGCCGCCGAAGGTGCCGACACTGCGACGGGCGGCTGCCGCAACCCTGGAGGTTGCGCCAGCCGCCCGTGTGAGGGGGCTCCGTCACCGACGGACCTGGCCCGTTGCCGTTCCGGGGGCATCCTTGGCCGACAGGCCGCGTGCCGCGGGAGCGGGACTACCGCAGGACGCGACGGTGGGTGGCGGCCCGGTAGACCAGCAGCGCGACGATGGCGCCGATGATCGAACCGACGATGCCGGACGGCTGCAGCGCGCCCTCGGTCAGGTCCTTGCCGAAGATGACGTAACCCAGGAATCCACCGATGAAGGAACCGACGATTCCGAGAACAATGGTGCCGCCAAATCCCATCGGGTCGCGGCCGGGAACGAGCAGGCGGGCGACCGCACCGGCAATGATACCGAGCACGATCCAGGCGATGATGGTCCAGAGCACGGGGGCCTCCAGTTGGGGCAGAGTATTTACGACGATCTTCCGTCGTGCGTATTGGGAGCTTTACCCCGCCCGCCACACCACCCAAACAAAGCAATTTTCGGCATCCGCGTCGGCGCAGGTGAGCGCCCCTCTCGGCCGCCTGCGTGCGCTCACGACTACGAAAAGTCGCGGAATCAGAACGTGTCGTAGTCGACGCGCGGCGTCACGTAGCGGCGGCGGTCACCGACGCCCGGTCGGCGCGGCCGTCACGCACACCCGAGGGCGGGCATGCGGGCCAGCGCCCGACCTACGCCCGGGGGTTCAGATCGGGTAGGCGACCGCGGTCAGCTGCTCCGAGAGCTCCCACAGCCGGACGGCGGCGGCCTCGTCCCGCGAGGCGGCGTTCGACGAGACGAGGACCGGTCGGCCCGTCATCTTGAGCAGCCCGGACGGCCCGTAGTACTGGCCGCCCTCGGACTCCGGGTCCACGGCGGCGCGCATGATCGGCAGCGCGCCCTTGTGCGCCGAGTGCACGATCGGGTTGGGGACGTGGTCCACGGCCTGCTTGAGCTTTCGCCGCATCGGGCTGTCACCGCCGAATCCTCCGGCGTCGGTGTTCGCGCCGCCGGGGTGCGCCGCCAGCGACCGGGCGGAGACACCCGCCTTCGCCAGCCGGCGCTGTAGCTCGTAGGAGAAAAGCAGGTTGGCCAGCTTCGAGCGCCCATATCCGCGCAGCGGCTTGTAGCCACGGCTGAAGGCGATGTCGTCGAAGTCGATCTTGCCCATCCGGTGGCCGTTGCTGCCGACCGTCACGACCCGGCCGGCATCGGCGGCCAGAACGGCACCCAGGACGAGGCCGGTGAAGGCGAAGTGGCCGAGGTGGTTGATGCCGAAGTGCTGCTCGAAGCCGTCCTCGGTCTGCCCATAGGGCAGCATGATGACGCCGGCGTTGTTGATCAGCAGGTCGACGACCGGACGCTCGGCCAGCAGCGCGTCGGCGGCCTTGCGTACCGACGCGAGTGAGTTGAGGTCCATCTCCAGCGTCGAGACGTCCGCGGCGGGCGTCGCCTCGCGGATGCGCTCCAGCGCGGCCTGGGCCTTGGCGGGGTTACGGCACGCCATCACGACCGTCGCGCCGCGCGCGGCGAACGCCTTGGCGGCCTCGAACCCGATGCCGGAGTTCGCGCCGGTGATGACGATCGTCCGGCGGGCCAGATCCGGGATGTCGTCCGCGCTCCAGCGCCGCCCTGACGTTCCCACCATGACGGCCTCCACGCTTCGTCAGGACGAGGTCCGCGGGGTCCGCCGTGCCCGCCCGAGCGGCACGCGCAGGACCGCCCCCGACGGCGTCCGTCCGCCCAGGCCGGCTACGCGGACAACCGACGCGAGACCGGACCAGAGGAACAGGCGACCGCCTAGGCGACGAGGCGGACATTCAGCACGACTATAGGGTCCGGCCGCCACCCGCAACCGACCCGGTGCGGCGGGCAAAACCGCCGCGGCCACAGGGCTGCGGGACGAGACGGGCGGGCCGTCGCCGGCCGCGGCAGGCGGCCGGTGGGCGATGCTGGGAGATCGACGTGGTCGAGACCCTCGTCCGCACGGGGCACGGCGTCGCCCGTCTCGACGTGCAGGACGCCCGCTCGCTGCTCGCCGGCGAGCACACCACGTCGCGGTAGAAGCGCCAGGAGCTTCGACCGCGACCGGCGCAGCCGCGGCCGAGACAGCTTCGTGATCGGAGAATCGCCGAGGGTGGAAATGTTGTTGGGGCGCGGTGCGGGGTAGGTCAAGGTCGTCAGATCTTGAACGACCGGCCGGCGGGGCCACCCGCCCCGACCCCGCCTCGTCCCCACCACTCGGGACGCGCCATGAAGGGAGACCGATGAGTGCCACGATCAAGGACCGGCTCTCGCACGTCACGGACGCCGTTCCGGTAAGCGGGATTCCTGACGCCGCCCGCACCGCCGCCGACCGCGCCGGCCACGCGGTCAGCGATGCGGCCGCCAAGGCCGGCCACGGGGCGGCGAAGGCCGGGCACACCGCCGCGTCGGCGACCCGCGACGCCGCCTTGGCGACCCGCGACGCCGGCAGCACGTTCGCCAGCAAGGTCGCCGATGCTTCCAGCAGCGGCGTCGACACGGTCAGCCGCCAGGCTAACAAGGCCACGAAGGCCCCCAGCCGGGCCGCGTCCAGGGCGAGCACCCGGGCCGCGGTCGCGTCGGGGCGCGCCGGGCGCCGGATCGACAAGGCGCGCAGCACGGCCGAGCTGTCGACCGAGCGCGCCCGCGCGGCCACCGAGCTGCGGGTCGAGAAGGCCAGGTCGGGTCGCGCGCTGCGGTCGGAGCGCAAGGCCAGGAAGCGGGCCGACAAGGCTCAGCTGGTACTGGAGAACCGGCTCGCGAAGGCCGAGAAGAAGCTCGCCGGCGTACACCGGCGCCGGCGCCGGGGGTTCGCCACGCTGGTGCTGCTGGGCGGCGGCGCGGCCGCGGCCGTCTCGGCGCGGCGCTACCTTGCCGGCGCGGGCTCGCAGGACCAGAGCACGCCGCCGGTCTCCGCGCTCGACCGGGACCTGAGCGGCCCGACGCCGCCGATGCCCGACAGCACCGCGACCCCGCTCGACCCGACGGCGGGCGGCCAGGTAGGCCGTCCCGTTCCGCCGGCCAGCTCGGCCTCGTTCGCGCCCGGCGACGGTTTCCCGAGCGAGGACTTCACCTCCGGCGTCACCGCCGGCCGGTTGGAGGAGATGCCGGGCATCGACTCGTCGTCGCCGCATCGCTTCTGACGCGCTGACCGCCTGCCGGCCGCCCGCGGCGGACGGCCGCGGCGATTCCAGGGTCACCCACGGCCGGCCGGGCTACCCGGCCGGCCGGCCGTTTCGCTGCGTCCCATTCGCTGCAGCCAACCGCACGTGATCGACACCACACGGACTGCGCCGACCCAACAGCCCTGGTCCCGGGCTCTTCACGCGATGCTGTCCGACAGCCGACCACCGGGGCCGATCGTCGGCTCACTAAGCTGCGAATGCTCTGTGTCTCCGTGTGGCGACGGGGTTTTCGACCCCACTGGCCGATGGGTTCGTCGCCCGTCTCGCCCGCCTGTCCGGGAGCGGAGTCCAGATGCATACGGTCGAGGACATGGGAGTTCGCGCGTGACCGAGCGGTCCTCGCCGCACTGGGATGACGCGGAGCAGCGGGTGCGGCCCGTCGAGCTGCGCACCGACATTCCGCACTCCGCGCGGGTCTACGACTACTTCCTCGGCGGCAAGACCAATTACCCGGCCGACCGCGAGGCGGCCGAGCTCGTCCTGAAGGCGGGTCCGAACACCCGGATCTCCGCGCTCGCGAACCGGGCCTTCCTGCACCGGGTCGTCCGCCACCTCGCCGGCACCGTCGGCATCCGCCAGTTCCTCGACATCGGAACCGGCATCCCGACCTCCCCCAACCTGCACGAGATCGCGCAGGGGGTGGTCCCGGACGCCCGTGTCGTCTACGCGGACCACGACCCGATCGTGCTCGCCCACGCCCGCGCCCTGCTCGTCGGGAAGCCCGAGGGCCGGACGGCGTACATCGACGCCGACCTGCGCGACCCCGACCGGATCCTCGGCTCGCCGACGCTCGGCAAGACCCTCGACCTGACCGAGCCGGTCGCGCTCTCCGTCATCGCGATCCTGCACTTCATCCCCGACGCAGACGACCCTGCCGGCCTGCTGCGCCACTATCTCGACGCGCTGCCCGCGGGTAGCCATCTGGCGATCACCCACGTCACCCCGGACTTTGCCCCGGAGGAGGCCGAACGGGTCACGGCGATCTACCGGGCGCGGGGAATTCCCCTGCAGACCCGGTCCCGCGCCGAGGTCCGTCGTTTCTTCGACGGCCTGGATCTGGTCGAGCCCGGCGTCCAGGTCGTCCATCGCTGGCGGCCGGACCCGGACGCCGACGGCGCCGAAGCCACCGACGCGCAGGTCAACGTGTACGGCGGTCTCGCGCGCAAGCGCTGACGGAACCGCCGATCACCGCACCACCCCTCGTGGCACCACTCCGTGCGGTGCCGATCCGTGCTGCGCGATCGACTACGTCCGCTACACCCGGCTGGCCTGCGTCGCGAGTTCACGAAGGCGAACATCCCGGCGGCGATCGAGGGATTCGGCAACGTCCTGGCCTGCCTGTGCACGATCTACGGCCTCACCATCCAGGACGTCAGCAACCAGGAGCTCGACCTGATCGACCCGCGTTTCCCGATCACGGTCTGCGCCCGAGCGGTGAAACCGACCGGCTGAGCGGCCGTCCCGGGTCACGTGGAAGCGTCACCTGGCGGCGCTGCCGGGCCAGTTGGCGTTGCCGACGAGCTCGGGACGGGTGCCGTCGAACGCGGCGGCCGCCACGGTGTCGCCGCGCAGCTCGGCGCACAGCCAGGCGGTGACGTAGCCGAGGAAGCCGCGGGGCCCGTCGCCGTCCGCGACCGAATTGTGGTCGGCCGCCTTCCCGCCGGAGCTCTCGATGAGTCCGAGGGCGGCGCGGCCCGGTACCTGGTCGTAGAAATCCCGCTCGGTCGAGGCGCTGGCGATGACCGCGTCGAACACACCATGCGTTCCGATGAGAAACACCGGCTGGCTCAGCCGGGTCACGTCGAACATGCAGTCGGACTTCGACGGGCAGTCCGCGTTGGCTGTGACCCAGGTCTTGCTGGGCAGCGAGAACGTCACGACCGTGTCGAACAGACCCGGATTTCCGGTGGCCGCCCGGACCGCGCCGCCGGCTCCCTGGGAATGGCCGGCAGCGGCCACCCTGTCGACATCAAGGCGGCCGTGGAAAACGCTTCCAACGGTGCCGTCCTGCGCGATCAGGTAACGCGCCGCCGCCGCGATCTCGTCGCCGCTGCCGGTGTTGTGCTGGTCCGGGGCGATCACCGTGAACCCGTAGGAGGCGAGGTGGTCGAGCAGTGCCGAGTACCTGGTGGGGCTCGCGCCGGTGCCGTCTCCCCAGGTGACGATCGGGCTCCGGAATCCCAGCGTCGCATAGTCGGCCGGGCGGAAAAGCTGATAGTGCGTGGTGCCGGCCGGGTCGGCCACGACCTGCGTCGTCGTCGCATAGCGGCCCGCCGACGAGTAGTCCGCCTCCAGGGGACCCGTCGGCCCGTCCGCCTTCGGGGCGACGAGCAGGGATCGAACGGCCGGCTGCTGCGCGGCCACCGAGGCGAGCAGGACGATCACCGCGAGGGCGAGGCAGATCCGCAGCAGGCGCGGAGTCCGGTGCGCCGCGACGCCTCCGCCGTGGCCGGCCGACGTCGCCGGGAGCACCCGCATCGCGCCATCCCTCCCGCAGCCCGCGATTCGCGGGGCAACCGTTGTCAACGCACTGTCCATCGCCCGGTCGAGAATCTCGGGGACGGCTGGCCAGTTTCCGGATGCCTACCCGCCCTGGGCCACATGTCACCGCCGAGGAGGCAATGGCCACGGGTTCCACAGCGGGCTCGAGCTCGGACCCGAGCGGCGGTCCAGGAATGTCGAGGGCGGTTCGGATCGCGGCGCGGTGGCGGCGGTCCTCGCCGGGTAGGTCCGAGACTGGGGTCATTCCACAAGCGGTCGACAGGTGCAGGGGTATCGATGGCAGCAGCCAGGGAACGCGGGCGGCTTCGGACCGGGGTGCTCGACGTCGCGTTCGAGCACAGCGGTCGGCGCGGTGGGCCGCCGGTGGTATTGCTGCACGGATTCCCCTACGACGCCCGGGCCTATGACGAGGTCGGGGAACTGCTCGCGGCCGAGGGGGCCGATGTCGTCGTGCCGTACCTGCGCGGCTACGGCGACACCCGGTTCCTCGACGCCGCGACCGTGCGCTCGGGCCAGCAGGCAGCGCTGGCGCACGATCTCGCGGACCTGATCGACGTGCTCGGTCTGGACTCGCCGCTGGTCGCCGGTTACGACTGGGGCGGACAGGCGGCCTGCATCGTCGCCGCGCTGTGGCCGGAACGGGTGAGCGCGCTGGTCACGGCCAACGGCTACAACATCCAGGACATCGCGGCCTCGTCGACGCCTCGGCAGCCCAAGCGGGAACGCCGCCTCTGGTACCAGTACTACCTGCACGGCGAACGCGGCGCGGACGGGCTGGCGGCCTACCGATCCGACTACGCACGCCTGCTGTGGCAGGAATGGTCGCCCAGCTGGGAGTTCTCCGACGCGACGTTCGCCGCCACCGCGTCCTCGTTCGACAACCCCGACTTCGTCGACGTGGTGGTCCACTCCTATCGGCACCGGTTCGGACTCGTCGACGGCGACCCGGCCTACCAGCCGACCGAGGACGCCCTGGCTCGGCAACCCCCGATCACCGTGCCCTCGGTCGTCCTGGACGGCGCCCACGACTACGTCCAACCCCCGAAGAAGCGCGCCGACCACGAGCCGCGCTTTCCCGCCCTCGTCGACTATCGCGTGCTCGACGCCGGCCACAACATTCCGCAGGAGGCCCCGGCCGAGTTCGCCCGCGCCATCACCGACCTGTCGGCCGCGCGCTGATCGAATGCGGCCCACGAACCCCGCCGCCGCGGCTCCGCAGCGTTAGGTCGCCGGCGGCGCGGGCTGGTCGTCGTCGGGCTTCGCGGCGGGTGTCTCGGTCGCTCCGTCCGACGAGGCGTCTGGTCGTCCCGCCGCGACGGCGCGGGAGCGGATGTCCTCCAGGCTGGCTTCCAGGGCCTTCCACACGGCGGAAAGGCTGCCGGCGACGGCATCCGTGCCGCTGAGCGATGGCTTGGCAACGGCTTCGCCGTCGGTGTCCGATGTGGCGACCGGATCGGTCACCGTTTCGGAGCCCGTGGCGGAACGGTGACCGCGCAACGCGCCGAAGGTGAGGCGAGCCAGGCCCAGCAGCCGGCGATCGGTGGCCTCGAGCACGAGGGCGGTGTCGGTCAGCTGCAGCGACATGCCCCCACGACGCCCCGTTTCCGGCAGCTCGTCCGACGTGCCCGCCAGCTCGGCCCGCAACAGGGCGTCGTGGGCGGCCGAGACGTCGAGGCCGAGCCCCGTCAGTGTCCTGGTCGCCGCACTCGTGGGATCGCTGAGCAGGGCCAGCAACAGGTGGTGCGAGCCGACCGGATCCGGACCGGCGTAGCCCATCGCGCCCGAGATGCCGGCTGCCGCCGCCGCGGTGCGGCGCGGCTCTTCCTCGATGCCGACGGCGTCCCCGGCCCCTTCGACGGCGGCGAGCGGGCCGCTCGGCCGCCGTCCGGCCGGCCTGGCGGCCCCGTCCGCGGCGATGAGCTCGTGCACACGCGCGCGCAGCTCCCCGGTGTCCACCTTCCACTCGCTCAGCATGATCGCGGCGAGACCCTCGTCGAGATCCAGCAGGCCGAGCAGGACGTGTTCGGTCCCGATGTAGTTGTGCCGCAGCCCGAGTGCCTGCCGCAGCGAGCGCTCGAGGACCTTCTTGGCCCGGGGCGTGAACGGGATGTGGCCCTTCAGGGGCTTCTTGCCCCGTCCAACGGCGGCGACGATGCGCGACCGGGTCATGTCGATCGACAGGTCGATCTCGGCGAGGACGCGGGCGGCGATGCCGTCGGTCTCGCCGAGCAGGCCGAGCAGGAGGTGTTCGGTGCCGATGTAGTTGTGATCGAGTCCGCGGGCCTCCTCCTGGGCGAGGACGACGACGTGGCGGGCCTGAGGAGTGAATCGCTCGAACATGAAGCCACCATCGGCCCGTTGGGTAACCCGGTCAATACCATGCTAATAACAGGGTCGACGAGGAGGTAGCCGTGAGCTGGGACGATCGCCTGGACCAGTGGGATGTCGAGCGAGAACTCGCCTCCCAGCTGGAGGACTCCGACTGGGTGACCCTCGAGGAGGCCGCCACCAGGACCGGCGTGTCCCGCGCCGCACTGCGGACCTGGTACCGCGGGGATCTCATCCCGTCACGCCTGGTCGACGGCCCCCACGGCCCGCAGCGCCTGGTGCCGCTGGCGATGGTCACGGCACGGGCCGGCGAGTCCCCGCGGCTGCGCCGCAAATGGGAGAAGCGCCTCGGCGACGAGGCACTGGTCGAGCTGCTGCAGCAGCGGATCGACGACCTCGAGGCCAGGGTGGCCGCGTTGGAGCGGCGCGACCCCGGCGGCCACCATGGGCCCACGTCCGGTTGAGCAGCCGGCCGGATCCGCGCCATGCTCGCCGGACGACCTCGAAATAATGACCGCGGTCGCCGCCTTCAGCTCGTGAGCGCCGTGGGGATCACCAACCGACACGGCTCGCTCCGACACCGCCGACGACCCGACGACCTGACGACCTGACGACAAGGGGAACGCCCTGTGAGCAGCCTGCCAAACGCGCTACGAGACCTCGTCGAGTCGGGCCCGTTGGCTCACCTGAGCACCATCAATGCCGACGGAAGCCCCCAGGTCTCGGTCATCTGGGTCGGACTGGACGGCGACGACCTGGTCAGCGGCCACATGTCGCACCATCTCAAGGTGCGCAACCTCGAGCGCGACCCTCGGGCCGTGCTGTCCTTCCTCGCCCCACGGGATCCCGCCGCCGTCCTGAACCCCTACGCAGTGCTGCACACGCACGCCACCGTCGAGCCGACCGAGGGCGCCTGGGACCTGCTCAACCGGCTGACGAAGACCTACATGGCACCCGACACCGAGTTTCCGGCGCCGAAGGGCCCGGGCTACATCGTCCGCTACTCGATCGACCGCATCGGTGGCGTCGGCCCCTGGGTCTCGACCGGCCACTGACACGCCGGACACGCCGATCGGCGGCGTCCCGGACCGGGCACCGGACGCCGATGGCGCGACGCCGGTGGGTCGCCCGGTCAGCGGTTCAGATCCGGGCGGCGACGGTGCGGGCCAGGTTCTCGAGCGGCCCGCGGTTCTCCGCCGGATCGTTGCCGCGTACCAGGTTGATGGAGACCCGCTTCGCGCCCTTGGCGACGAAGACGGCGTAGTCCCAGATGAATGCCTGATCTCCCACGCCGGAAAGCGGCTGCATCTCGTGGCCCGTCGCGCGCTCGGCCGTGTAATACGCCAGTGCCGTCTGCCCGACGCGCACCTCGACCTGGGCCGTCGGACCGTTCGGCGGGGCGGCGTACGTGCAGGTCTCGTCGACCGCGGCCGGGCTGAGCAGTGGCGTTCCCGCGAGCTGCTGCGCCTCCTGCGGCGAGACCAGCCCGCAGGGGTCGGCGGAGCCTTCGGTCGCCGGCGGTGCCGAGGACGGGGCGGTCGCGACGGTCGTGGCGGCTGCCGGTGGGGTCGCCGCGTTCGTCTGGGCTGACGACGGCGACGGCGCGGCCACGTCGTCGCCGGCGGAACTCCCGCAGCCGGCCAGGCCGATCGCTGCGCCGGCCACGATGATCACCAGGCCCACCCTGGTGGCGCGACGGATGCGGCTTGTCACAGGACGGAACACACGATCCCCCGATACCGGCGTCCGTCGGCGCACCCTTTTGCGGACGGGCAGACCAGGAGAGTACCCCCGCCCCCACCTGCGGCGTTCCGACGCGGGCGGTCGTCTGCGGATCTTTCCCGGGCGGTGCGCATGACATCCGCGGCGACGGCCGTGCCGCGAGTTCGCTCCGCCACCGCTGGATACGGACGGATTTCCCGTCACGAAAAGGCGCCCGCAGGAGATTCAAATGAGGCAGAAATTCCGTCCGCGCGGCGGCCGACCAGCCGCGGCCGGGGCGGGCGTTGAGCGGCCACGCACAGTGTTGGCTGTCACATAAAGGTCGTCTGTGCCTTTGACGGCAGGAAACGTCGCCCGTAGCGTTCGCGACATGGACCCGTGGACGCCGGATCCGGCCAAAAACCGTTCATGGGCAGACGCCGGGCGCGAGTCGGAGAACTCGGCCGACCGGGACGCGGAGAAGGACGCGACGCGCGGGTGGCAGAACCTGCCTCCGTCGGACACCGGGCGCGGGTGGCAGGACGCGCCTACCTCCCACACCGGGCACGAGTGGCACGACCCGCCTACCTCCCGCACCGGGAGCGAAGGGCAGCACCCGCCTCGCCCGGACACGGGGCGCAGGTGGCAGGACGCGCCGCCCTCGGACAGCGATCGCGAATGGCAGAACCCACCCCCCTCGGACACGGGGCGCGAATGGCAGAACCCGCCTTCCTCGGACGCGGGGCGCGAATGGCAGGACCCGCCTTCCTCGGGACAGGACGCGCAGCGTCCCGCCAGGAGCCACCGGCGTCGCCGTAGGTCGTGGAAGTTCATCACGCTGCTGACGACCGTGGCCCTGGTCCTCGTGGTCGGCATCACCACGACCATCGTGAGCGTGGTCGCGCCAGGCAAGAAGAACCATCCCGTCGTCGGGTTCGTGCCGACGGGGGCCACGCCGGAACAGGACGGCGAGCAGATCACCACCGCGTTCCTGACTGCCTGGGCGGCCGGCAACTTCGGGTTGGCGGCCAGCTACACCGACAGCCCGCAGGCCGCCGAGGCTGCGCTCGCCGCGTATCGCGAGGGCCTCCATCTCGGGACGCTGAACGGCTCGCCCACCGGCGCCACCCAGGTCACCGGCGGACCCGAGCCGACCGGAAGTACGCCGTCCGCGACCGCGTCGACGCCGCGGGTCAAGGTCACCATGGCGGTGAACGCCCTGGTCGCGGCCCAGGCGAACGGCGGGACGATCAGCGGTACCTGGAGCTACCACTCGTCGCTGGTCGCGTACCAGAAGCCGGATTCGCCGGCGTGGTCCATCGCGTGGGCACCGGACAACCTCGCGCCGAAACTCACCGCCGCCACCCACCTCGCCGCCGTCCCGGTGACACCGACCGCGACGTCCGTCCTCGACTCCAGCGGCAACAGCCTCGCCTCCTATCGGGACCCGGGCCTCAACACGATCACGGGAATACTGAAGGCCAGCCCACCCAAGGATCTGGGGAAGCCGGGACTCGCCGTCGAGATCCAGGCCGCCGACGGCACGGCGGTCAAGGACTCTCAGACGGCAATCACCGCGCCGGTCAACGGCACCTTGACCACCACCATCAGCGCCAAGGCGGAGCAGGCCGCGCGCAGCGCCGTCGCGGAACACCCGCAAAGCTCGTTCGTCGCCATCCAGCCGTCCACCGGCCAGATCCTGGCGATCGCCAACAACGCCGGCTTCAACGACTTCGCGCTCACTGCCCGGGTCGCGCCAGGCTCCACCGGAAAGATCATCTCGGCGGCGGCGCTGATCAGCCACGGAGTCGTCAACGCGAATACTCCGGTCGGCTGCCCCGAGGTCTACACGGTGCAGGGCATCAACTACCGCAATGACAAGGGCGAGTCCCTGCCGGCGTCGACGCCGCTGTCCTACGACTTCGCCCAGTCCTGCAACAACGCCTTCAGCCAATGGTGGCAGCACGAGGGCGACGGCCGTCTCGCCGCCGTCGCCAAGGAGTACTTCGGCCTCAACCAGCCCTGGGACATCGGCCTCGGCAAGCCAGCCACCTTCTACGACCAGCCGGCAAACGCGAGCGGCTCCGAGCTGGCCCAGAACCTGTTCGGCCAGGGCCGCATCACCGCATCTCCGCTCGGGATGGCCTCCGTGGCGGCCACCGTCGCGGCGGGATCCTTCAAACAGCCCGTCCTGCTACCCGGAGCCACCCAGATCGCCGCGACGCCCCTTCCCGTCAACGTCGACACGCAGCTGAAGTCCATGATGCGCGCGGTGGTCACCCAGGGCACGGCCGCCGGACTCGGCTTCGGCCCGACCGTCTATGCCAAGACAGGGACCGCGGACGTCGACAACCAGGGACAACCCAACAGCTGGTTCGTCGCCTTCGACCCGGCCAAGGATGTCGCCGTCGCCTGCCTGGTCCTCGACGCCGGATACGGCGCCGAGGTCGCCGCCCCATCCGTCCAGCACTTCCTGGCCAACTACTAGACGCGCGACGAATTCGTTGATCTCGGCAGGCGCGTTCAGGCCGGCGGGCCGGGCGCACCTCGGGTCCTCCGCCGGCTGCGCTCCCCCTGTGAGCGGCGGCGGACGGGAGGCTCCTGACACGGGGGAGACCTGCGGGCTCTGGTGATCCGCCTGGCCCGCGACAACCCCACCTGGGGTCATCGCCGGGTCCAGGGCGAGCTGCTCGGCCTGGGGTATCGGATCGGCACGGGCACGGTCCGTCGGATCGTCGCCGGCGCCGGTCTCGGCTCAGCGCCACGCCGCCACGCCGCCACCAGTTGGCGCGCCTTTCCTGCGAGCCCAGGCCGCTGGCCTGCTGGCCACCGACTTCTTCCATCTCGACACCATCGCGCTGCGCCGGCTGTACGTCCTGTTCGTGATGGAGATCCAGACGCGCCGCGTCCACATCCTCGGCGTGACCGCCCACCCGACCAAAGCCTGGGTCACTCAACAGGCACGCCAACTCGTCATGGACCTCGATGGGCGGCTCGACGGGTTCCGGTTCCTGATCCGCGACCGGGACGCGAAATACACGAGGTCGTTCGACGACGTGTTCGCCGCCGAAGGCATCCAGGTCGTGAAGACTCCACCGCGGACGCCGCGGGCGAACCGCTACGCCGAACGGTTCATCCGCTCCGTCCGCCAGGAATGCACCGACAAGATCCTCCTCTACGGTGAGCGCCACGCCACCGCCATGCTCGACGAGTACGCCCGCCACTGCAATGACCATCGTCCTCATCAAGGACGAGACCAGCGCCCACCGACCCACGACCCAGCCACCGTCGTCGTACCTCTCGACCGCCCAATCCGCCGCCGCAAGATCCTCGATCGCGTGATCAACCAGTACCACCGCGTTGCGTAAGCGAACAGCAAAACCGCTGGTCAAACCTCTGAATCGACTTCTGGCACGCTACACGCCTGATCAAGAAGCTGACCAGCGAAATCGCAAACTTGCACCCTTCAGGACGCGGGAAGTGTGTCAGTCGGTGGGTGTCGGGGTTGGCTTGCGGACGGGTTTACAGACCGCGATCAGTCCCTCGGCTAGGAAGGGTGCAATCGAATTCGCGAGGGCGCGTTCAAGCTTGAGGATCAGGCGCCCTGCGCCGATGGTCATCCAGTCGCGCGCTGTTCCGCGTATGGGTGCGAGGAGGCCGCGTGGGGGCGGGAGGTAGGTGTGGAACTGCTGGACCTGCCAACCGTGGCGTTCCAGCACGTTTTGAAGGGTGTACCAGCTGTACCAGGCGACGTGGTCCGGATGTACCATCTCAATTCCGCGGAGTCCTGCGGCGAAGTTCGTGAGGCGGAACGCGTTCGGCGTGGTGATAATCATCGAACCGGTCGGGTCTGCGAGTGCGCGCAGGCCGTCGAGGAACGAGCCGACGTTATCGATGTGCTCGATAACGTCACCGACGATGACGACGTCGGCGAGTGGGATCGCCTGGCGGGCGATGTCGTCTGGATCTCGGCAGTCGGCCAGGTAGACCTCATATCCCTGCTGCTGCGCCCATTTCACCTCGTCTGGGTCGATATCGACGCCCACCAGACGGCTTGCGACCGCGCCGAGCCTGCTGTGTATCCAGCGGCCGTCGCGTTGCGCGTTGGCCCTCATGCCGGTGTCCGCGAATCCGACGTGGGTGACGTGGCGGCCAACGGCTGCCTCGATCAGGAATTTTTCACGTTCCACCGCGGCGGCTCGCGGCAGGCGGCTTTCCATAGCGAGAGGCTCCTCGCCACGACGCTGCGTCGGCAGCACCGTTCTCGCCGCGGGCTCCGGCGGTTCTGTTCCACGCATGGACGTGGAACCCTCCATGGTCAGCACCTCCATGAGCAATCCCTAATACCACAGGAACACCTCTCGGCGTGTCGGCCATGACACGCCGAGACGGAGCCTGGCGCGACCTAAAGATCCACTGCAAAAGCGCAAGCCGTGGCGTTGGCGCTCTCGTCGATCGGGGTAAATGTCTCTGTAGTACTACTATGGACGCTGCGTTCTCAGTCTCGGAGTAGGCGGTCGGGCCTGTTGTCGTTGAACGCGGATCGGCGGCGCGCCGTCGCCACCGGCCAGACGCGTTGCGGCAGCTAGCTGGGGCGCGGGCTTTGGAGGTCATCGCCGCCGACGAGCGACACCGTCACGTTCCCACAGCGCCGGTTCCCACAGGCTCGATCGTGTCGGCGGCCGACGCGTTTCGTGGAATCGGGACCTTCGGCGGGATCGGCGTGGGTCCATCTGCTTGCGACGCGCCGGCCATCAGTCGGCGGACGGCTAGGGCCATCAGTCCCGCGTTGCACGACTGTCCGGCCAGTAGCGCGAGCCCCGCGCCCGTCAGGCCGAGGTGAGGCGTCGTAGCCACCGCGACGCCAGAAGTTACCAACAGCTGCGCCATCGCCGCCCGAAACGAGATCGCATAGCGGTGCGCCGCCGCAGCGACAGCCGCGAGGGCCAGGGAAAGAAGATTGAGGCCTGTCGACCCGGCCAGCAGCACGGCGAGCCCGACGTCAGCGAACTTCGGCCCGTAGACCAGGCGCAGCAGCCGGCCGCCCGTGAGCACCGCGCCCAGGAGGATCAGCACGGCGTTTCCGGCGCCGACCAGCAGCAGCCGGCCTGCGAGCCGGCGGAACGCGGCGTGCCACTCGGCGTAGTAGTGGGCGAGCCGTGGGGTCGCGACATCAGCCAGGGCACCGAAACAAAGCCCCGCTGCCAACACCAGCCGCAGCTGGACCGCGAGGATTCCGACTTCACGGACGCTGCGCCAGTGCTGCAGCGCATAGATCGGCACATTTCCGATCAGGCCACCCACCGACCGGGCTCCGGCCAGCGGAAGGGAGATTATCAACAGCCGCCGAACTCGGCTGGCCTCTGTTTCGAGTCCGTTGCGGGACATCTCGGCGGGATACCGGCGTACCACTAGCACGACAGACCACAGATCATAGCTCAGCGTCACGACAGCAGAGGTGACCGCCCACGCCGCCGCAATCGCCAACAGGTCGTCGAAAACGGCCGCCGTCAGACCTATCGCCGCGAGCTGCAGGATACCTTGCAGGATACGGGAGATACCGATCCGATTCATCATCTCGTGCTTCTGCAGGAGGCCGTAGATGATGTCGCTGATCCAGTCGAAACACCTCGCTACCGCGACCAGCACGATCAACAGTGCTGAGGAACGCGTTCGGCACACCAGCAGCGCGACGGCGGTGATCCCGCCGGTCGCGATCAGCAGGGCTACTAGCCGCAGGATCAGATAGTCAAGAAACCGGAACCTCGACCGCACGTCCGTGGCGAGCGCGATGCGCGTGTTGAGACTGGCGAGCAGCAAGGGGGGCAACGTGACAGCGAGGGCGAACGCGAACTTGCCGACGGCCACATCGCCTATCGAGCGCGCGAGCGTGACGAGAACCAGCCACTGACAGACCTGGAACGCGACCGAGCCGAAGGCCGCCCACGCGAAGTTCGCCCGGGACGACCGCGACCGGCGGCGGTGTCGTCCGCCCATGGACACACTCCTCCCCGGGTTGATCTTGACGTGTGCCGGCAGGCGATCGTCCGCTTCGGCCGCGCCGAAGAGATCGCCACCAGGCTCAACCTGGCCAGGCCGGTCTCACAGACCAGAGAGCGTCTTGCTCCCGCCGCCGGCCCGGAACGGGCCATGCGGCACCAGCACCGTTCGCGGATGAGACCCGGTTGCGGACGCCACGCGGTATAGGCGAGGCTCGGAGCGGGCCATACCACGGGCGTCTGGGACCGCCCGCGAGGCGAGCCAGGCGCCGAAAAGCCAACTGCCCGCCGTGAACAGCAACTGTTCGGAGGACAGGCGGCTGATCAGTTCATAGGTCAGGAGCAGAACGACGGGCCCCACGTGGTTGTGTACCTGCGCGATCCTCCGTCGCGACGACAGCGCCGCGAGCTGCGTCCTGACCAGAGCGGCAGCGAAGACGAAACAGAAGATGAGCGTCCCGCCGGGACCGAAGTTCAGAGCGCTCTCCATCCAGTAGGGGGCGCTGTACCCGACGCGGGGATCGAGATGGTCGTCGACCAGTTGAAGGACGGTCGCTTTCTGTTTCTGCCCGGCGGTGGCGATCTTCGGCACCAGCTTGCTGGGCAGCTCGGTGTAGCTGACACCATGCAGACTTCCCAGTTGCGCGCCCCGGGCGACCAACAACTCGGAGCTGCCGATGACGTCGAGGCTGTCGACCGCCGTAACCAGGGACTGGTTCGACGCCGTCCCGGCACCGGAATGCCCCCGCGCGTTCGCCATCAATCCCAGACCGACGAACGACCCCGTCAGCGCGATACCGCACATCATGACCGCGACCGGTCGCCCCCCGTTCGCCGGCCGGTCCCCGTCAGCCCCGGACCGGGGAGGAAAGCACTGGACGAATACCCATCCCAGCACGAGGAGTAGAAACCTGGAACGAATGCCAGAGCCAAGCGTGACAAGGATCGTCAACGCCAACGCGATCAGCTCTATGGCGGTCGGGGAGCGCCGGTAGCCACGTCGCAACCCGGCCAACGCGACGACGAACGCCACCGCCACCGTCGGGGCCAGATCGAGCGGCCCAAACGATGTCCGCGTATCGACGGCCTGGCTGTAGAAATACTCTCCCGACAACCGCCACAAGGCCCCGAACGGCCTGCCCGCCACCACATAGGAGGCGAGAAAAGCAAGGACGATCAGCGTGAAGGCACCAGCCGCGGGCGCGGCGCGCACCCTGCCGGTCGGTGCCGGCCACCGGGTGGCTGACACCGCCGCGACACCGCAGGTCATCACAAGCGTCCCCACCGCGAAGCCGACCAGCGCCAGGAGGTTCACCCACCAGGTCAACGGCAGTCCCAGCCCAACCGGCTCCCACTCGACCCCGACCTGCCAGCGGTCCGCCGCCACCCGCGCCGTCCAGGGAACGATCACCAGGGCAACCCAAGGCAACGTCAACGTCTGGACCACCCACCACGGCACTCGCGGGCAGCGCACCAGCCGGTTCGCCTCCAGCCCGACCACGGCCGCCGCCGCCGCGAGGCAACTCAGCGGATACGTGTAGCCAGCGTTGGTGATCGCGCCGTAGATCGCGGCCCCTGTACAGCCGATCGCCACACCGAGCGGCAGCGGCGCCGGACGAGGCCGTGGCGACTCGCGCGCCGCATGGGCATGACCGACCGTCCGACGGAAATCGGGCCTCACCTCGGGCTCACACCTCTTCCATCACCGACCAGGCCGCGCAGACAGCCCGCGTACCGACTCGGCAACGCGGAAAGGTGCACAACCGGGCACAGACCACAGATCGTCAAAAGACGGCGTGTTCCAGACCGATGCGGCCATGCCCACTATCCGCATGGCGCGAGGCTAACACTGTGTGACCAGATTTCCGGCCTGACGCGACGCGTAGAATGCCGGCGGCGGAACTCATTTCAGAGGGCGCCCCAGATTGGCTGGATCCAGAACTAAGGTCCACCGCACGACCCTCGTGACAAATCGCTACAGCGGCGGACACGACCAGGAGACTTCATCCAGAGCGCGTCCATGTAGGCCGTTTTCAGACTCCGCGTCGGTGCCACCCGGTTGGTAATTAGCCGTCCCATCTTCCCTATTCCATGCTCCCAACAACTCCCGACTGGTACCACGCCACAAAGGACCTACGCGGGCCTCTGCCGAGCACGATGCCACCGACCGCAAGCCCGTTTCGATGACAGAAGGCGCGGAAGCCACTACCATCAACCACCGGACGGACCTTCGGTGCGTTCCCGGCTTGCGCGACCCAGATTTCCACCGCGAGGGAAGCAACTCCTGCCCCAGGCGCGACCTAACGCCGAGTTCGTGGACGAACTCCTCAGAAGTAGCCGCAACGCTGATTTCGGGCTGGGCGCCGCCGTCACATATCCCCGATTATTCGAAAATCACGAAACCACATTCGCCCCGAACACGCCGTGTAAAAGTCAACCGGATCGCCGACGACGCTCTCGAATCATCACGTCAACGGGGCGGACATGACCGATTCGAACGTGAAAGGCGCTGGAATGAGCACCAGTTCGCTGGAAGAACACCCGTCGAACCCAGGACTGAGCGATGGCGCCACACAGACCCCGCCACCGCCACGGCCCCGGAAGACGATAAATCCTCCAACCGTGATCTACATCGAAGGATTCGGCCGGAGCGGAACCACGTTGCTGGACGCGGCCCTAGGGCAGATCGACGGCTTCTTCTCGCTCGGCGAGCTCGCTTTCCTCTGGGACCGGGGCCACGCTCCGAGCGAAATCTGCAGCTGCGGCAGTCCCGCCGCACACTGCCCAATCTGGGGCGAGGCACTCGACGCCGTCCGCAACAGCTGCGGAGCGACCGCAGCCCAGATCGCCCACTGGCGCGACCAGGCATTTCCTCGAAGAGACAGCCTCCTCGCCGGCACCCGAATCCTTGACGGGAGAATTCGTGCCCGATCCGGTGGATACCTCGACGCCACCTCCACCTGCTACCACAAGGTAGCAGAGATAACTGGATCCGACATACTCATCGATTCCTCGAAATCCCCGGCGTACCGCTATCTCGCCAACCTCTTGCCCGACGTCACCGTCCACACAGTCCACGCCGTCCGGGACCCCAGAGCAGTGGTCTTCTCCTGGCAGCGCGACCGCGCTGGCGAAGGACTTCCCGCCCGGCCAGTAAGACAGACAGCACGTGAATGGACGCTCGGCGAAAGCCGCGCAGAACTCCTCCGGATTCGCCAGGGTGGCGCCCGCACCATAATCCGCTACGAAGACTTCATCGCCGAACCGAAAAGCGCAATAAGAACGATCCTTGACGACGTTCACCAAGGCGGCAAGAACCTAGACTTCATTGAGGAAGGAAGAATAAACATCAGCCCGAACCACATCGTCTGCGGGAACCCCAGCAGGTTTCGCACCGGAGCAATCAGCCTAAAACCAGACTCAGAATGGAAAACGAAAATGTGCTGGGGACACGTAGCGTCAGTCACCTCACTGTGTCTTCCCTGGATCGCAAGATACAGCTACCCAATCCTCAACCCACGCCGAAACACCATTCGGTGACAACCAGGGATCCCTCGACACACGGCGTGTGGGTGCCCGAAATCGGCAGGCACAAGGTCAGCGGGATGTTGATCGAGCCGACGAGGGGACTCGAACCCCTAACCGCCCGATTACAAGTCGGCCATTCCCGTGTTTCCTGCTGTCAGCCGGTATCAGGAAATGCCGATTGGTCCACGTCGCGGGCCCGATGGATGTTGCGGCGGGTTTCCTGGTGCTGGGAAATGCCGCGCCGTCCGTACACACGATGAGCACACGTCGGCCACCGATGATCGCGCTGCCCTACAGTCACGGTCGGTGATGGCGCGTCGTCAACCGCTGATCCGGACGGACTGGATCCGGCTGCCTGGGGTGACGCTGCGCAGGTAGCCGGCGTGGGGCAGGACCGCGCGGACCCAGCAATGCCTCGACCGAATGGCCACGCCCTTCTGAGCGCCATGCGCCGTGTCGGGATCAGGTCGGAGGCCAGACCGTGCGCAGAGTGATCACGACTGGGACCTCGCGAAGCTTGACCGGTGCGACGCCGGCATGGACGGTCTCAAGGAGATCGAACTGTCGACGCGAACGTGGACGGCCATCGCCCTGCGTCTGTCGTCGTCTTTCGGAATGATCTGCCGGCTTCACAGCGGCGGATACCCCGGCCGGGTGGGCGGAGTCTGCGGCTTGTATGGCTGCCTGGTTTCGGCCCCGGTCTGCTGCTACCTGAGCTGACTGGTTTCGGCCCCGGTCTGCTGCTACCTGGGCTGCGCCGTTTCGGGCCCGGTCTGCTGCGACTTTGTTCGCGTCGTTCTGGGCTGCTTGTTGTGCGGCTCGTTGGCGGTCTGCTTCTTGGAAGGCGAGTGCGGCGTTGACGCCTGCCCAGAATTCGGCTTCCTGGCGTGCTTTGCGTTCGGCTTCTTGGAAGGCGAGGGCGGCGTTGATGCCTGCCCAGAACGCTGCCTGTTCGCGTGCGGCGTTTTCGGCTTCCTGCTGCGCCTTCATCCTTAGCTGCTGTTTCGGACCTTTTCCGCGTTCAGTGCCGCCTCATCGGCCTTTAGTTTCGCCTGGTAGGCGGCGACTGTGCTGGCGGAGGCGCCGGACGTGCCGTCGAGGACGAATCCGGTGGGGTCGCTGTTGGTGAGCGGGTTGGCGGCGGCGTAGGTGTAGCGGTTGTCGTCGGGGGTGCCGGTCCAGGGCAGGGGGGTAGGTGTCGCGGGTGAGGAAGGTGGCGGTGTTGGGGTCGTACCAGCGGGCCTGGGCGGCGACGAGTCCGGTGTCGGGGTCGGTCCAGTTGCCCTGGTAGCCGATCTGCAGATCGGTGCTGACCGGGGTTCGGGGTTTGCCGAAGGGGTCGTAGCTGCGGCTTTCGGTGAGTGCGGCGCCGTCGGTGGTGAAGGCGGCGACGATGTCGCCGTGGGCGTCGTCGAGGGTGACCCAGTCGTCGGCGCCTGTCCCAGCGCCGATCAGACCGCCGTCAGGGCCACGGGCGAACGCCGACGTGGCGTCGTAGGCCGGCTCTTTCTCAACGCCGTTGTAGAGGAAGTTGTAGGAGCCGCCGTGGGTGCGGATGGCGATGCGGTCAAGCCCGTCGTAGGTGTTCGTCAGGGCGATGTCGGGTGGGGTTGATGAGGGAGGTGTATACGACGACGTTGGATCGGTAGCTGTGGGTCTTACGGTCGAAGTCGCCTCCGCAGGTGACGAGTTGCAGGGCGCTGTAGCCATGCGAGCCATATACCTGGCTGGCCGGGAACTGTGTCTTGGGATAGGTCGCGAGGGCGTCGACGACGAACCGGGCGACGGTCCCGTCCGCTCGGCTCACCTCGATCTGGTCACCAGGGTGCAGGGAACGTAGTCGGAAGAAGACCGCCGGGCCTCGATGGGAATCGACGTGGCCGAGGATGACGGCCGATCCCAGTTCGCCAGGAGCGGGCCCGAGCCGGTACCAGCCCGGCTGTTGAGGGTCGGAGGGCACCTGCACCGTGCGGTCCGCGTTCAACCCGAGCTGGATGAGTGGTACCTCGAGCCCGATGGCCGGAATGCTGAGCGCTACCGGTACCGACCGTCCCAGTCCTGCTCGCCCCGTGCCGGGTGCGGTGCCCGGGGCCGAGTGGGGGACGGCTGGCTGGACGGTCGGCCGGGCGGCGGGATCGCCGGCTGGCTGGGTGGAGTCGCGTAGAACGGTCGCGAAGCAGCCCAGCGCGAGGAGAAGTAGAACGATCGCCGCGGCCCACCAGGGCCTCGCCCGGCGCCCGAGTTCCGGGCGCCCGTCCGGCGAGTTCATTCATCCCCGCTCCGCGCGCCTTCCCCCGCGCCGTCGTCATCCGGGCCGAACCCGTCCGCCGGTCGCCGCCGCCGGGTGACCCCTCCTCTGGCCGCCGCACCCGCGCCGATCAGCGCCGCGAAGCCGACAGCCAGCAGTCCGCCGTCACCGGAGCTGGTCGCGGCGCCACCCTCACCGGTTTCCGGACCGCCCTCGGGAATGACATTCCCACTGCCGGTACCAGCGCCCGCACCGCTACCAGTGCCAGATCCGCCGCCACCGCCGCCACCAGCACCGCCACCGCCGCCGCCACCAGCACCGCCACCGGCGCCTCCGACACCGCCGCCACCGGCGCCCCCGATACCTGAGCCGCCGCCACCAGCACCGCCGCCGCCACCTTCGCCGCCGCCGCCACCTTCGCCACCGCCGGCACCACCGCCGCCTGGGAAGCCGCCCCCCGGAACGGGGATGGGAATGGGAATGACGACGGATCCACTAGCGGGAGGCGTCGTGGGAGGAGGCGTGGTCGGCGGAGGCGTCGTCGGCGGAGGCGTCGTGGGAGGAG
>Ga0207711_10001110_pt1 | contig 25723 bp, 11 predicted proteins | sample KBSS34metaG_FD_184401 | JGI IMG/M metagenome (GOLD analysis project Ga0207711, IMG submission 184401) | Switchgrass rhizosphere microbial communities from Kellogg Biological Station, Michigan, USA - KBS S3-4 metaG (SPAdes) (version 2) | ecosystem: Host-associated > Plants > Roots > Rhizosphere... | reverse complement strand
GCGGTTCAGAGCCGCCAGCGCCTTATCTTCGTCGCGGTACATAAGGAAGCGGCTACCGCATCCGAATGCCAGAATCGAAACTGTGGCGCCCGTTCGCCCCAGGGTGCGCGAGGGGAGCGGACCCGCCGCGGCAAGCCGGGCGGCGGCAACATCCTTGAGCAGCGACAAACTCGCGCCCGCCGCCGTCCCCAAACCAAGTCGCTCAAGAAATTTTCTCCGCGAGAGCTCTTTGCTCATGGCTGTCTCCTTGATGAATCCAACCGGCACGTGGCTTTCAGGAATTTAGCTCAACCCGGTAGGCGTAGTCGATAGGAACCGCAGAGTTGCAGGGAACCGCGAACCTGATAGCCGGCAGAAGTGTTGGTTTATTTGGTGGCGGCGGTTGGACTCGAACCAACGACCTACGGATTATGAGACCGTCGCTCTAGCCACCTGAGCTACGCCGCCACATGTTTACAACGACTTACACAGACCACTGCTCTTTCCATGCGGTTGCGAGAAGGCATGGGCCAAATCCAGGCGGGCTGTTCACGAAGGTTTCGGGTTCGCTGCGACTGGCAATGAAGATTGTAGATGGTCAGCCGCGACTGGCGCAACGCTATGCCCACCCGGCGTCAACCGGGCGGTCTCTGGGCGACCTTCTTAAAGGCACTGCCCGGCGGGTGCGGAACAGCGCCCGCTACCGCCGACCGCCGGATTAAAACAAGCTGCCCGCACCAGTGATCGCGATTTTGCTTGCTCCCTGAAAAGAAATAGTGAGTTTGTGGGATGGTGGGTCGTACTGGTAATCCGAGCCCGGTTTCAATTGCACTCCGTTCCGGGTCACTCCTGTGACTTCTTTGCAATACACTTCGATCGCGCCGGGCGCTCCCAGGTCTCCAAACTCAATCTGCAGGCCTTCGCCCGCCGGCTCGGCGGTGATCCTCTGCACTCCGCTGCCGGTGTAGTAGTCAAACTGGCTCTTGCCCCTGGCTGTGGGGAAGAATTGCAAGCGCAGCTTCGGAGTCCACTTCTGTTCCCAGTTGTTGTTCAGCTTCACGATGTCGCCGCGCGGAATGATTGCGCCCTCGCGAACATACACCGGGATAGTCCCCAGGGGGGCGGCTGCCTTGATGGTGCTGCCTCCGGCATACACGGTTTGCTTGTCGTGGTAGTTCATCCATTTTCCGGCGGGGAGATATACATTACGCTCCGTGGTTTGCGCCGTAGTTACGGGCGCTACCAGCAGGGCATCGCCGTAGAGGTACTCGTCCCACATGTCGGTCAGGCGGGCGTCGTCAGGGTAGGCGAGGACCAGCGCCCGCATGATGGGCATGCCGTCCTGCGTGGCCTGATACATCGCGGACCGCGTGTACGGGATGAGGTCGTGATGGGCAGCCACATATTTTTGCGCGATGCCGACCACCTCAGGGCTGTAGTCATCCCAAAGCGTGCGCTTGGGACCTAGGATCACCTCCATCATTGGACTGAAGGCGCTGAACTCCAGCCAGCGCGCCAGCAACTCGTTGTCTGGTGACGGCGGAGCGAAGTAGCCGCCGGTGTCGGATCCCCACATGGGGAAGTTAATGGTCCCGGAGCGCAGCCCATTCTTTACCGTGACCTGAAGTCCTTCGAAGGTGGACCACGAGTCGCCATTCCAGATGGCGGAATATTTTCGCGTGGTGTCATTGGCGTTGCGAGAGAAGATGAAGTAGTCGTTGCCGTAGGCCGCGCTCATCCCTTCTGCGGACAGTTTGGGAAAGAGCACTGCGAATTGGTTTTCGAGCAGTAGCGGCATTTCGTTTTCCTCGCCGCGATCGATCTTGTATCCCTTTATGCCCAGGCGCACGTACTCGTCGAGCTTCTGCTTGAACCAGTCATAGACTTCCGGGCGTCGAATATCTGCCGCCGGCCATTTCAGCGGGAAGAGATAACCCTTGGCAGAGCCTTCCTTGAATAAGTCTCCGGAACAGCGGTTGGCGGTCCACAACAGAAGGTTCATGCCGCGATCATGCAGGTCGTGGATCATCTTCGCGGGATCGGGAAAGGAGGAGTCGAAATCCATGGCGCCCCATCCCAGCTCTCCCGAGGAGTACGGGCGGTCCAGCCACATGGCGCCTGCCGGCAGGTGCAGGGCGCGCAGGCGGTCGGCGTCCTGAATCACTTTTTCCTGGGCGTTGGTGACCCCCCGTAAATCGGCATGGTGATCGTCCCGCCACCAGATGCTGCCAAAGGCCCAGAGTGGCGGCATGAAAGCGGGGCCGGCAAGGGCGTTGTAACGGTTCAGGATGTCAGCATAGGACGGCCCATAAATAATGTCGTAGGTAAGGTGCGAGTCTTTGAAAGAAAAGGTCGTCTTGCCTGCCTGCGCGACCGCATAGTGGGCTTGCGCCAGGCTCTCGACATAGATCCCGTACTTGTTCGAGGTCATATAGAAGGGCGCGCGCGCACTGGCGTGATGAACGTAGCGCTCGTTGCCCATGCCCAGGAAATCGTGGTCGGCTCCGCGGTTGTCCAGGCTGCCGCCGAAGGGCTGCTCCCAGATTCCGTAGTAGTGTTCGCCCTGATCGTTGAACTCCTCGGAAATTTCGCTGGGCGTCGCATCCTTATATGTAATCGCCACCTGCAAGACTTCCGGCTTCACAAAAGTGAAACTTACCTGGGCCTGGGCGGGCGTTCCCGCGGGCATGCTCTCCCGCCCGGCCAGCTGCAAACGGAGTTCGGCCTGCAGGCTGCTTGCCGATTTGCTTACGTTTGCCGCCTCGGACGCCGGATACAGCTCGGGGCCGAATGTGACTCCTGTGCTGCTCTGTGAAAGCAGCACCTGGCCGGTAGAACGCTCGATCACCCGGTAGGAATAAGGAGACGTGTTTAATTCGAGGCGCAAGACCGAGGACTCAACCGTTTCGGTGGCTGCCACAGATTCTGAACTCAAGAACAGGAGGGAAACTGCGAGCAAGAGCAGAGATCCAAAATTCCTGGAGCTGTGATTCCTGAAACTCGTCACCATGAAGACCTCGGAGTAACGATGTGAGATCAAGAAGATTCTTTTTGCGACAATCGCGGCCAATCAAAATTTAAGCCGGACACGCTGGCTTGCCAGCGGCGTGTCCGGCTTGTCGGTCCTGCCGGCGTCGGGCTAGAAATAGAGCTTCAACGCCAGTTGACCAATGCGTGGGTCTGACGCCTGTTGAATCGCACCGAATGCGCTGGCTTTAACCTTTTGGAAGTTACTCAGAGAAGCCGTGTCATCCATGAAGTTGGCGCGATTGAAGACGTTGAAGAACTCGGCGCGGAACTCGAGTCTCCACCGTTCCGTGAACACGAAGTTCTTGGTTGTGTTCATGTCCCAGGTATAAGCCCCGGGCAAACGGAATCCGTTCTTGCCGGTGTTGCCGAAAGTGCCGGTGGTGCCAATGGCCTGCGCTTTGCTTGCGAAGGAGGCTTTGTTGAGCCAGTCCACGCAAGGCTTGGGGTTGGAGCCGGTGTTGATTCCGGCAGCCGCGCATGCGCCTGGGGCGTAGGGATCGGCTCCTGCAATCAGCGTGGCCCGGTCCTGGCCAATGCCAGTGCCGGACACTTCGTCGCCTTGCAGCACCGTGAACGGACGTCCGGTCTGAGCCGAAACTACTCCGCCCAGTTGCCATCCTCCCAGGACGTTGCGCAGAAACCCGTTGCCTCGCGCAGGCGTGGGCAGCACCCACACATACGACGCAACGAAGCGATGGGTGTGATCAAAGTCGGACGGCCCGTAGTCAAACTGATGACGCAGCGGATCGTCCCAGGGACGCGTCGAGTACGTATCGAAGCCGGTTACACCAGCGCCTGCCGGGAGATCGTCGATGCTTCGAGAGTAGGTGTAACTGCCCAGGATGGTCAATCCATGCGACGCGCGTTTCTCGATCGACGCTTGGAATGAATGGTAGATGGAGTTGATGTCCTGCATGTCCTGCTGGACCTGCGAGAACGGCGGGACGGTAAAGCCCTGGGAGGCTGCAATCACGTTGAGCCGGCCAGTGCCTGCCGCTCCCGTCGCGTTGGGGGGCGCGGGGTTCAGGTTCAGGGTTTCCGTAAGATGGTTGCTGCGTGACCCGACGTACGCGGCGCGCATCAGAAGGTCCCACGGCAACTGATGTTCGAGGGCCAGGTTCCAGTTGTAAACCGTGGGCACCTGGTATTTGTGATTCGGGTCCCAGCTCAGATAGAGCGCGCCGGGAGCAAAGGTCGAGTCCTTGGGCGGGGGGAACGGAGCGGGAAATATGTTGGCCTGCGCGGTGCAACCCAGAGCGGCTTGAGTGGCAGCCTGGGTGCACAGCGGGTCACTGATGCTTCCCGGCTTGACTGCGCTGGTGCTGAAAATGAGTTGCGGGCTGAAAGGCGCCTGGTCCACAAAGCGGTTGTTGATGATCCCGTTGATGCGGGTGTCATAGAAGATACCGGCGCCGCTCCGCAGGCTGGTCTTGCCGTCGCCGAATACATCGTAGGCAAAACCAATACGTGGTGCGAAATTGTTCAGGCTGGCGTTCACCCCGTTGGGCGGAACGCCAGGATCGCCAGGAAAGTATGCTCCCGGAGGGGCATTGGGGAACTGTGTGGACCGGGTTCCGGCAATCAGGCCGTCGATACGGAACTGCTGCACCCGGCCTTTCAACTCGCGCCAGGGCAGGGCGGGCTCATAGCGCAATCCCAGGTTGACGGTCAGGCGGCGGGTCACACGAATGCTGTCCTGGGCATAGACGCCAGCAAAAATATTGCGGTTGTTCTTGAACTCTCCCGCTCCCTGGCGGAAAGCCAGATTGCCGCTGTAGTCTCCCAGCGCGCCCGACAGGAAGCCATTGATCCCGTTAAAGCTAAACTCGGCCGGTTGGAAAAACCGGTTGTTGAGATCCACGCGGCTGCGCTCGATGACTCCGCCAAAGCGGAAATCGTGCCGGCCCTTTACCCAGCTGACGTCATCGCTCCAGGTGAAGTTGTTGCGGATGAAGCTGGCATTGGGATTGTCGCCGAAGTTGAAAAAGCCGTTGACGCGGATTTGTTGAATTGCGTTGGTGGGTGGTTGGAAAGGAATATTCGAGCCCAGGTCCTGGACACTCGGCACGTTGGCGGCTGGTCCCCGGGTGCTATTTTCCCGGGCGTAACTGAAGCGAAAATCATTCAGCAGGGTCGGTCTGAAAATATGATTTTCGTGAATCAGGTAGTTCTGGTTGGTGATGTTGGAACCATCAGCGTAGGCCAGGAGATTCGTGGGGTCGAAAACCGCTCCGCGCTCGAATTGATTGTAACCGTAGCGCACCGAGAGCCGGTCGTTTTGGGTAAAGGAGTGGTCAACCCTGCCCAGATATTCCTTGAAATTTTCGTTGTCGGGCTTCAAGTAGGTCACGGCCTTATTCGTACTCAGAGGCAAACCTGCCAGAATGTTCAGGGAAACCGGATCGATGGTGCCGGGGGTGCCGCCAGGCCCACCGGTATTCAGGTAGGTTTCGATGTCGCACGTCGGACACGACGAGGTAACCGGACCGGATGCAGGGATCGTGCTCAGTGCCGTGGTGGGTACAGTTGAGTTAGAGGGGCTTCCTACATTGCGGAAGCGGGTGAATTGAACTCCGAAAAAGAAGAACGTGCGATTCCGGATGATTGGTCCACCGAAAGTTCCGCCAAACTGGTTGCGCTTGATCTGATCGCGCCCTTCATCCTTGGTCGGGGTCAGGACGCCATTGTCCAAAAAGGTCAGAGGGGCAAAGTAGTTGCGGGCGTTGAAGACGGAGTTGCGCAGGAATTCGAAGGCGTTGCCGTGAAAATTGTTGCTGCCGGACTTGGTGATGACGTTGACCACGGCGCCTGCGTTTTGTCCATACTCCGCGGTGTAGTTGCTGGTCTGCACGCTGAATTCCTGCAGCGCGTCAGGAAAGGGGAAGGGCTGGTTGACGTTGGTGTACTCGTCCACGTAGTTGCCGCCGTCGAGCTGGTAACTCACCATGTTCTGGCGCGCGCCGTTGGCGGAGATAGTGACCGCGCCGGGAAAGGTCTTGGTGAATCCCTGGTCGGCGCCGCCGTTGGGAGAGTTCACCGATCCTGGCGAGAGCAGCGTGAGCTGGGCGGCATTGCGCCCGTTCAACGGCAGCTCGGTGATGCGGGCCTGTTCGACCACCTGTCTGATGGTCGAGGTCATGGTATCGACCTGGGGCGCATTGCCTTCCACCTGGATGATCTCGCTTCCCGACCCCACCTTCAGTTGCAGGCTCACAGTCAGAGTCTGGTCCGCCAGCAAGGTAACGTTTTGCCGGGCGTCGCTGAACCCTCTGGCCTTGATGGTTATGGTGTAGCCGGCGGGATGAAGAGAAGGCACGACGTAATACCCTCCTACGTCGGTCGCGGCCTCGCGGGCTAACCCGGTGCCGATTTGCGTGACCGTGATCTGCGCTGCAACGATGGCAGCGCCGGTGGGATCGGTAATCGTCCCCGCGATGCTCCCCAAGCCTTGTCCGTGCGCTAAATTCGACGACAAGGTCGAAAAGACAACCAGGCTCATAAGCGCCAGAACAATATTCCTTTTCATTCTTGTGCCTTTCCAGGAGCGCGTTGTTACAGCAATGTTCGCCCTGTCCCCAAAGCGGCCGTGCTAACCGGGCACGTTCCCAAGCGATCCGTATCTCAGCGGGGATAAAGCGTACAGGTACTCGGATACAACGCCGTCCCGTTGGTTTTGATACAGTGACCCATGGGCGCGGAAGATAGGCCAGAAACGTTTTGACTGTCAATACCAGAAAAATTCAAGAGGCGATTTAGGAACATTAAAGAACGGCGAGGCTGACGAGAGATGGACGTTCATCAGTTGAAACTGTTTCTTGCGGTGTTGGAATCTTCCAGCATGACGCATGCGGCGCAGCAGTTTCACTTGTCTCCCGGTGCGGTCAGCCTGCAACTCCATAGCCTGGCCGAGGAATTGCACGCGGAATTGTTTGTGCGTTCAGGCAAGAGGCTGGTGGCTACGCCGGCAGCCCTGCGGCTGGCAGAGCGCGCCCGGGACGTGGTGCGCACCATGAGCCAGATCCAGCAGGAATTTGCCGACGACGTCTCAAAGGATGTGCGCCCCTTCCAGTTCGCCACCGGAGTCACAACTCTGATTCACCAGTTGGGCGGTCCGCTGCGCGAAGTACGAAAACGCTTCCCCAACGCCGATATCGGTGTGACCGTGGGAGTGACCGAGGAAATTGTGGCGGGCCTGCTGGAACGGCGCTTCGACCTGGGTCTGATTTCGCTTCCCGTGTTCGAACAGAGCCTGGAAATCATGCCGCTGTTCGACGAAGAACTGCTGGTGCTGCGGCCTTCGCCGAACAGCGTCCGCAGTTCGCGCACGGGTGTGATCCAGGCAGCGGACCTGGCGAACGTTCCATTTCTTCTCTATCCCAAACCGAGCAACATCCGGCACATCATCGATCAATTTTTTCAGGAGATCAATGTCACGCCGCGAGTGGTGATGGAGGCCGAGGACAGCGAAGCCATTAAAGGACTGGTCGAGTCAGGATTCGGTTATTCGATATTGCCGCAGCATGCGCTGCGGGGACGAAACCGCTTTTTCCAGACCTACCGGGTGGCGGGACATCGTCTGAGTCGAAGCCTGGCGCTGGCCATGGTCCGCACCGATTATCCCCGCAAGTTGACGGAATCGATCGCCGAGTTGCTACAGAAGATTCTGACCAGCCAGTGATCCAGAAACTGGACGCGAGTCGCGGGCGGGCGCCCGTGCTCCAACTTGCGTCCTTCACGCCAGGTTGGCGAATTGTTCGAAGTTCCCGCGGAACAGGCGGTCCACGTCGCGCTGGATGGCTTGGCGCGTCACCCCGCGCCCGTCGCGGGCCAGCAGTTTGTAGCTGTTGCCCAGCACCTGCGACATGGTGGCACGGGTGTTGCGCCACTTGTAGAGGACCTGCTCGAGCACCCGCGCATCGGAATGTTGCGGAATGAAACTGGTGCCCAGCAACTCAATGCGCTCCCGCGTAATCTCTTCCACGATGGAAGGATTGTTCAGGAACCACCAACATCCGAAGGGCATGAGGTTGCTGAACTTGCGCGCGTACACGCAGAGCTCGTGCTGGTTTTCGCGGCTGAGAACGCTGCTCAGGATGCGATTGTCGGGGTAGTCGCGGCAGATATTTTCCAATGAGCGCAGGTCCGCTCTGCCCACCGCATCGCCGGCCAGACGGATTCTCGGATTCACCTGGCGGCGGACTCCGATCATGAGAGACAGCGGCAGATCGAACTCCCGGCACGAAGGCAGCACCGCATCTTTCAGCAGCTTGCCCTGGATACTGTCTTCCGGGAACTGGAAGGCGTCGGTGAGCGACACCGCCATGTACACCGGGTTCATGCGCTCGCACCAGTCGGCAAGAAACCGGCGCACCTCAGCCGCCGTTTTGCCGCCGGCCTGCGCGTCCACGGCATAGCCTTGCTCGGCCAGGCGCTGCCAGTGCCCCGGCCAGCCCCAGAGAATTCTGTCCAGGCGCAACACCGCCAAAAAATCCGCGCGGGAGTGCCCGCCATTCATCCATACCTTCTCTTCTTCGGGGTGCAGGGGATCGTTGGTCATCACCACCGAACTCACGCCCGCCATCTGCAGGACTTTCGAAACGTGCGATTCAATCTTTTGGGCGCGGAAGAACGACCGGGCTTCTTCAAGGTCGGGACTATCGGTGGGCAGATCGAATGCTTCGAGAACGGCAATGACACCGCGGGTAGCTTCCGAGATCGGACTGTTCTCAACGAACAAGGCCTGCCAGATGGCATCGGCCTGCTCGCGTTTCGGCATCTCCCAGTAGCGCTCGGGAGAAATATCCGACGAGCGGAACAGTTCCGCTTCCAGATAGTGATAGGTCAACAGTTCGTCGATGCCCCACAAACCGATGCCGCCAAACTCGGGGGCGAACAGGTGAGTGTGAATGTCGATAAACTGTGAGGTCGCGAGTATTTCGTCCACGGTTGCCTGGATCTGGTCCGCGTTCAACACATCGTCGCCAAGCTGTCGTCTGGCTGGTGTAGTTTCCATTCCTTCCTGCGCTTTCGTTCTGGGGCTTGCGGTTCAGGCCTAAGCAGCGATCAAGCCAGGCCTTGATTTTAGCCCGGAAAGTCGAGCAGAAGCATGGAAGGGGTTTTACTTGTCCCACTGCACGCTGTCAAATCAAGAGAGTTAAACGAGGCTTTTAGAAACACTCAATGCGAAGTTGGCGCCCCGCCCGCTTCCAGCCGGACAGGCCTCGGGAAGGGCTCGACTTCAGTTATGCCGCCCAATGCAAAAGACAATATGAGTCTGGCTGAAACCAGCCGTTAAAATTTCTCGTTTGACTTTATTTTGCGATTGCTTCAGTCTCCTGTGCGCCGCCTCGTAAATTGTCTGAATTCATACAACCATACGGAGGAATCATGTTGGCCAAGGCCACCGAGAGAAGAGAATTTCTGAAGCTGACCGGAGCCGGGATCGCAGGCTCTGCGTTGGGGGCAGCCATCACGGTTCAACCGGCCGTTGCGAAGTCGGCCGTTGCGAAGTCGGCAGTTGCGAAGTCAAAGATCGACTCTGCCGCTCACGGCACTCGCGACGTACGGGCCTTCGGCGCCACCGGCGACGGCAAAACTCTGGACACGCCCGCCATCAACAAAGCGATCGAGGCGGCAGCCGCGGCAGGCGGTGGTGTCGTGCGCTTCCCTGCGGGAAATTATCTCTGCTACTCCATCCATCTGAAGAGCCACATCACTCTGCTTCTCGATGCGGGCGCGACCATCGTGGCTGCCGACGCGCCCGCCGGGGGGACGAGCGGCGGTTATGATCCGCCCGAGCCCAATGCCTGGGACAAATTTCAGGATTTTGGTCACAGCCACTGGCATAACAGCCTGATCTGGGGCGAAGACCTGCAAAATATTTCCATCGAGGGTCAGGGACTGATTTGGGGCAAGGGCCTGAGCCGAGGAGATCACGACGTCGTACTGGCCGCCGGCGTGGGCAACAAATCCATCAGCCTGAAGAATTGTCAGAACGTGACCCTGCGCGACATCTCGATTTTGCACGGCGGGCACTTCGCGATTCTGGCCACCGGCGTGGACAACCTCACCATCGACAACTTGAAGATCGACACCAATCGCGACGCTATCGACATCGATTGCTGCCGCAATGTCCGCGTCTCGAATTGCAGCGTCAACTCGCCCTGGGACGACGGCATCTGCCTGAAAGATTCCTACGGCCTGGGCTTCGCGCGCTCCACCGACCACGTCACCATCACCAACTGCTACGTCACCGGAGGCTACGAAGAAGGCACCATGCTCGATGCCACCTACAAGCGCTTCGCCCCGGATTTCAAAGTCCCGCGCAACGGACGCATCAAGTTCGGCACGGAAAGCAACGGCGGCTTCCGCAACATCACCATCTCCAACTGCGTGATTGAGGATTGCAAGGGCATCGCGCTCGAGTCGGTGGATGGCGCGATCCTGGAAGACGTCGCCATCACCAACATCACCATGCGCGATATCGTGGATGTCCCGTTCTTCCTTCGCCTGGGCAGCCGCATGCGCGGCCCCGAGGGAACGCCGGTGGGAGAATTACGGCGCGTGCTCATCAGCAATGTTGTGGTCTCGAACTGCGCTTCCCGGCAGGCCACGCTTATCACTGGAATTCCTGGTCACTATATCGAAGACGTCAAGCTGAGCAATATTCTGGTGCTGCATCGCGGCGGCGGCGCCAAGGCGGACGCCGCCATTCAGCCTCCGGAAGTGGAAAACGGCTATCCTGAACCCAATCGCTTCGGCCCCATGCCGGCGCACGGCTTCTACATCCGTCACGTGAAGCGGATTGAAATCAAGGATGTCGAAATCCGGCCGATGCAGCCCGATATGCGGCCCGGATTCGTGCTCGAGGATGTGAGCGGCGCCGAACTCATTCACATCAAGCTGCCGCAAACTCCCGAGGTCCCATCCGTGGTGCTCAAGAACGTCAAAGATTTCAGCGTGACGCAGAGCAAGCCGTTGCCTGATGCACAAATAGAAAGCGCAGAGCAGAAGACGCTCTGATGTGGGACGGGCGCCCTCGCCCGCCGCCTTTGACTTTGGCTTTAGATGTACTGCGCCGCCGCAGTCTTACGTAACCGGCCCGGGATTAAACAGCGCCAGGGCGTTATGCAGTCCCCAATGGTCCGCCCAGGTTTGCTTGCGCCCGCTGGCCACGTCGAGAATGTAGCGAAAGATTTCCCAGCCAACTTCTTCGATGGTTGCATCGCCGGTTGCGATCCGGCCCGCGTCAACGTCAATCAGGTCAGGCCAGCGCTCCGCCAGCGCGGTCCGCGAAGAGACCTTGACTACCGGAACTAAAGCGAGCCCGTAAGGGCTTCCCTCTCCCGTGGTAAACACATGCAGGTTCATGGAGGCAAGCTGCTGCGTGCCGCAGATGAAATCGCTGGCCGGGGTGGCTGCAAATACCAATCCTTTCGCCGTGACTTTCTCGCCCTGCGCGGCCACCGCCATCAGCGCCGAGCTTCCAGCTTTCGCGATCGACCCCAGCGACTTTTCCACCACGTTCGACAATCCGCCGCGCTTGTTGCCGGGCGTTGGGTTCGCGCTGCGGTCGGCTGAACCGCGCGCCAGATAGTCGTCGTACCACTGCATCTCGCGAATCAGGGCGCGGGCCACTTCCTGATTGATGGCGCGCGGGGTCAGCAGGTGGACGGCGTCGCGCACCTCGGTGACTTCGGAAAACATCACCGTGGCCCCGGCGCGCACCAGCAGATCGGCGGCATAGCCCACCGCCGGATTACAGGTCACGCCCGAAAAGCCGTCGCTGCCGCCGCACTGCAAGCCGACCACCAGTTCGGATGCGGGCACCGCGGTCCGCTGCCGCCGGTTAAGCTGTTCGAGTCGCTTCTCGGCGGCGCGCATGATCGCGCTTACCACTTCGCCGAATCCGTGCTCATCCTGCATGCGGACCAGGTACGGGTCGCTTTCCAGCACCGGCAACTTCGCGAATGGTTTTCCGGGAAGCAATCGCTCCGGTTGCAGTTTCTCGCAACCCAGGCCCACCACCAGCGGAGTTCCTCCCAGGTTAGGATGCGTGCTGATGTGCCGAATCGTCCGGATCGGAATCTCAGCGCCGGGCGCGTCCATAGCGATGCCGCATCCGTAGGCGTGGGTGATGGCGGCGACATCGCTCACCTGGGGAAATCGCGGAAGAATCTCGCGCTTGATTCGCTGCACCGCGTACTCCACCGTGGGAGCAACGCACTGCACGGTGGTAGTGATGCCAAGAATGTTCTTTGTTCCCACGCTACCGTCGGCATTGCGGAAGCCGTCGAACGCGTAGCCGGGCAGCGCCGCTTGCGGCGCCGGGGTCGCCGTAGCCAGCGGCAGTTCGCTCAGAGCAGGCGGCCGTGGCAAGTCGATAGCGTCTTCGTGCACCCAAGAACCCTGGGCGATGGGACGGGCCGCCACTCCAATGATCTGGCCGTAGCGGCGGACTGGTTCCCCGGGGTTAAGCTCCTGCAGCGCCACCTTATGCGCCTGGGGGATGCGCTCGCGCAAGGTCAGCCCGTCGGCAAATTGTGCGCCCGCCGGCAGGCCGTCGGGATTAACGATGATCGCAACGTTGTCCCGCGGATGGACCTTTATGTAGAGAGGTTTCACGTCGTCCTTTTGCCAGGAGCCCAGCCGGCTTTTCTGCCACCATTCATGCCTGACTATTTTGCCGGGTACGTTATCACAAAAGCGAAGAAGGACAATTGGGCTGTGGCCACCTGAGGTACGGGGTAACCGACATGGCTTCTACGAGTCCTTAACTAAGGACCTGTTTCGGGTCAGCCACGGCAGGATTTGGGGCTCGTAAAGAGCGCGGCTTCGACTCTGACCCGGGTGACGCAGGCTCACGCGCTTCCCTGCGGCTGCTCTCGACCGCTGCTGCTCAGCACACACGCTAAAGCGCGTCCGGGTTCGGGAGACCGAGCGGCACAACTAACGTATCGGGCTGTGGAAAATCTCTGCACATTTGATCAGTCGATTCGTCGGATGGGGTGCAAACGGCATCACATGCCGGGCCCCAGGCATGCTGAATGGCAAGCCCAGAGGGGCATCCGGCGTGTCCTCCCTTTGCAGTGTGCAAGGAGTTGCATGGGGCGCGACCCAGGTGTTGGTCGTCCAAGATATACCCAGCCTGACAGCGCAATTCCGTTGACAGGCAAGCCATTCGAGAGCAAAATTCTGTTACCTTCGTGGGGGGCACTGCGCGCCTTGAAAAGGGTAGCGCGAGTGTTAAGCGCGCGGATTCCTGATCGGCGCCAGCGAGCTTCTCACTACTGTGTCTGCTCCCTAAGAAGGCTGTGACCCTAATACGGGCGGCGGTTTTTGGATTGGGTGACGTTTGACTCGTGTCCTTCGCCTGCCTAGGATGAGAACGCTCCGGTTCCCCCGGCTTGGAGCGCAGTTGCGTTGAGAACGTAAACCCAGGATCAAGTATCTTTCTGAAAGAAATAATGCTCCCCAGCCCCACCCGAATGAGGCGAGTGCGCAGATGCGCGGCCACGCCCCGACAAAAACGATCCGTTAAGGAGATTGCCATGATGTCGCACAAGCAATTGCTGCCTCTTCTTGTTCTGTTGGGGATACTTCCGACAGTAGGTCTCGCGCAATCTCCTACGTCGCCGCTCAACTTCGGCAACAATTTTTTCGTGACCGGCGATTACATCGTCGCCGGCGCGTACGGGATGAATACGAACTTCCAGACGAACAAAAACGTTTCCTACGCTGTTGGAACGATCACAGTGCCTGATGATAGCAACCCGGGCATTCAAGGGACGAAGCAGGTTCCGCCGGGCGGGCAGGTTGTTGCTGCCTTACTCTACTGGCAAACCGTCGAAAAAGTAGCCGCGCCCGGATCTGGCAAGAATGGGTATTTCGGACCGCTGAGTGGCGGCCCGGCGGCACCGGGTTATGCGATTTCAGGAACAGACCTGACCACCACCAGCCCTGTTGCCTGGAGTTCTGGCGGATGCTCCGGCAGTTCGCAAGGAGGGAAGGTGGTGCGAACCTATCGCGCCGATGTGGCTGGGGCACTGCCTGTGGATCCCAACGGCAATGCGATCGCAAACACCAGCTTCCAAGTCTGGCTGCCCAGCGTGGGGGCCCAGGCCCCTCTGACCTTGGGCGCAACCCTTGTCGTTATTTATCGAATTCCTTCCGGCGCCAACGGGCCTGACGTTCCGCTGAACTCGATTGTCATCTACGACGGTGTTTACGGCCAAACAAACGCGCAGACTGTCATGAGCCAACAGCTGCAGGGGTTTTATGACGCTGCGCCTAACGCCGTCTCTCGACTGACTCACATCGTGGGAAGCGGACAAAGCAACAAGTTTGAGACCGTTTATCTGAGCAGCGGGCCGAATTCCCTTAGCCCACTTCCGTCTCTCTACGGCAGCGGCAGCCTGCCCGCATTCCCCGGGCACTACGGAAGCTGGGACAATCCCACATGGACATTCCCCAGTGCGAATCTGCCGAATCCAATAACAGAGGACTCTAGTTCCGCGACGACGCAAGTCGTGCCCGGTTCCAGTAACTCGGGCTGCGTCTCCTGGGGCGCGGTTATTCTCAGTACTACGGTCAAAAACAGCGATGGCGACGGCATTCTGGATTCGTGGAAAGCTGACCAGGGATACTGCGATGCCGCTTACAACAATGGAGCGTGCAGCGCAGGAGATTTAACAGATCCGACCTGGGTGCCCCTCCCCGACGCACGTAAAGGCCAGAGGGACATCTTCCTGCAATACGATTACATGTGCAGTACGGTAACGGGGCCTCCCTCACCGGGCAACACTAAAGACACCAACTCTTGTAAGACAGGAGGCAGTGATTATTCGTTTGACCCGCGCCTGGCGGTCGATCCTGCTGACGGGAAAACGGCTGTTGAGAAGGTGGTTGACGCTTTCACCAACCACCTCAGCCCCGGCGAGCCATTTGTTTTGCATGCGATTCCCGGCAACGCTATCTCAGAAACGCTAACCTATGACATCAATGGCAAGATCGTTCCGGCGACGTGCAGTGATATCGATCTTACGTGTCCATTCCCCAATGAGCCCGGCACGATTGGATTCAGGGAAGGTCTCTCATATATAAAGAACCAGACAATTGATCCACAGACGGGCCTGATTGGTTGTGATCCCGCTGTGCATCAACCCTGCGTTGCTGTTTTCCCGCACGGCAAGAAAGACAGCTATCACTACGCATTGTTTTCCCATGGAGTAGGCCTGCCGAGCTGGTTTTTGTCAGATCCAACAACGCTCACAAGCGTGGTGCAATCTGGCACTACGGTTACCTTCACTACTCCCGCGCCTCCTGGCATTCTCCAAGTCCCGGGCGACAAAACTTGCCCGAATGGCCGGGTCACCGTCATTTTCGCGATCAGCAACCCCAGCTTGAACGGCACTTACTGCGTCCAAAAGGTAAGCGCGACAGCGCCGTATACATTCACGATAAAGGTGGGCGCCAGCGCAAACGCCACCTACACTTCCAAGACCGATCCCAACCTGGCGGTGGCGAACGGGCAGGTCACCAGCATGTCCGGATTTTCCGACGTGGGTGGTCAGAACTCGGTTATCTCGCTGGGTTACGGGGGCTGGGGCCCGCCAAACAATCCCGCATCCGACGGCAACAGATGGCAAACCAAGGCCGGCACGTTCATGCACGAATTAGGACATACCCTGGGCCTGACGCATGGCGGAACCTTCTACAACAATCTGAGCAGCAACGACTACACTCCCACCTTCGAAACCAACTGCAAGCCAAACGTCCAAACCAGTATGAGCTACCTTTTCCAGGTAGATCTTCTGGAAAAGCCCGGTCCACCTAATTCACTCGGCCAACCTGTGATGGTGGTGGATTATTCCGAGCAGCCGCTGCCCACGCTCACGGAAGGCTCGGCCCCTGCAGGCCTGGGTAGTCCGGACTATGCCAAAACGGGTTGGTATCAACGTACAAGCTTTGCCGGGGGTACTCCGGTGGGAGCGCATTGTAACGGTACGCCCATCGCACAAAATGAGCAGCCATATTCCTACGTCAGCGACTTCGTAAACAACTTTTTCTGGTCGAATGATACCGGCCTGGACATCAACTTCAACGGCAGCTCCACTGACGTTATGCACGGGCACAACGAATGGGACGGCACACCAGCTGAAGGTGAAGTAGGCCCGTCACCTGGTGTTGATCTGCAGCAGATCAGCGCGGTGGGCACCATTACGACGATTGGGCTGGGCGGAGAAGCAGGCGCACTTCGTCCCGCTGGTGGCGGAGGCGCGCTGAGGCCAGCAGGTGGCGGAGGCGCGTTGCATCCCGCTGGTGGCGGTGGTGCGTTGAGGCCGGCGGGTGGCGGAGGCGCGCTGAGGCCAGCAGGTGGCGGAGGTCTCAACAGCGACATTACCCATGACACTGCCAACTCATACGCGCGTCCTCCGAGGAATTTGTCCATAACGAAAGAAGGAGAGTCGCCGCGGCTTATAGATCTGAGCTGGATCGCCCCCACCTTCGGCCAGGTTGTGCAGTACAACATCTATCGGTCGGCTGCCGGAGGCACGTTTACGCTGGTCACCAGCGTTCCTGGCACTCAGACCACTTTCCAGGACACCGTGAATTGCAACACTAACGGCTACCGGTACAAAGTCACCACGGTTATCAACAATGACGCGAGGCAGCCTCTGGAGAGCGTGGCTTCGAACATCGTTCCCGGAACTACTGAGCCCTTGCTGACGGGCTGCTATACCGTACCGACCTTCTCGTCACCGGCCAGCGCCGCAAATAATAGCCTCGTGCCCATAACGTGGACGCTGGAGGATGACTTCTACATAGTAGCCCCAAGTACCGGTTGGGCAGACGCCAAGTCCGGCCACCCCGTAGTCAGACAGGCTGCAAACACACTTGTCGCCATCGGCCCGCTTCCCAAAAGCTGTAAGACAGTGGGGCCTATCACCCTATTACTTAACGGAGTCGTACAGAACAGCGCCGACACGTTTACCCCCAGCGGGAACCAGTTCACCTTTACGTGGAACACGAAGGGGTTCTGCTCGGGTTCATATACTTTCAAGCTGGATTTGGACAGCGGCAAGCAAACTCAGACCACTACGACTCCATTGGTGCTAAAGTGAGGCGCCTGCGGGGCCGTGACCGCTCACCGAACCACGTGCGCTGTTTCGGTATGGGCCTCTTCCGTGTGAACGGTTAGAGGCCTAGTTCAGCCCTGTCACAGATAGAAATGCCCGGCGATTGCCGGGCATTTTTTTACGGTGTGAGTCGGATTAACAGCAGCCTAAAGCCGTCTTGCCGCGCTGAAACAAGTTTTGACGGATTCTTATTGCCCCAGGCTCTTGCGAACTTCAGCCACCAGAGGATCTTCGGTGGACTGCCCTCGGATGCTCAGGTAGGTACGGAAGGAATCCGCGAAGGCGGGTGTTTTAAGGCCTTGCCGCACCCGTCCCTGATAGTAATAGACGTAGGGAAGATAGCCGTAGGTAACCACGTTGTCCATCAGGAGCTCCAGTGCTTCGCCGCGCCGTTTGATGCACTGGTCAAACTCTGAATCCGCTTCCGGGAACTGGCCGGCTTCGAAGTAGGCACGGCCCAGCTCGAATCTGCCAATCCATGTGTCCAGCAGGCTGTTCGCGTCGGTGATGTTTTTGACGGCCAGTCGGCTGTCCCCCTGCTTAAGCGCGATCTTTCCTTCAATGATCTTGGCGTAGGCTTGAGGTTCAGCTTGCGTCTCTTTGGCCAGGCTATCGGCCATTTTTTTCGCCTGTGCCGTGTCTCCGGCCTCCGCAAACACACGCCCGGCGAGGAAGCGGACGGGTATGGTTTGCCCATTGGCCAGGGCCTTTTCGGCAGACGCAATTGCCGCCGCGCTCTGGCCGCGTAACAGTTGTGCATAGGCCAGGGCAGCAAACTTGTTGGCAGCATTTTCAGGCGTTTTCGCCTGGAGATCAGCCTTAGCGCCTTGCTCCAGCAACCGCACCTGCTCCGAAAAGCGGCCCTGGTATAGCGCCAGATCGGCCTGGGCTGAGGCGGCCAGAGATGCGCCTCTGGGACCGAATTTCTCCAGCCCGTGATAGGTTGCGGCAGCGTCCGAAACCTTGCCCTCGCCCAGTTGCGCTTCACCCAGATTGAGCTGTGCAACCTCCGAGGGCGTAATGTCCGATGCGGCCCGTGCCTCCCGCTCGCCGGTTTGAAAATCTCCACTGAAAGAGCTGAAGAACGCCAGATTCAAGTGCTCCAGGGCTCCCTTGGGCGCAATCTCTGCCGCCTTTCGTGCGGCTTCCACTGCTTTGGGAAAGTTGCGCAACGAGGCGTAGCACCAGGCCAGGTCCGATTGCCCGACCCGGTCGGCCGGATATTGATTTACCAGCGTGCTGTATTCCTCGATGCACTTCGGATAATTGCCGACGACCAGGTAGTAATAGCCGCGAGTATGGTACCTTTCGCGCTCGGTCATGCGGTCGAGGTGTTCCATGGCCAGCTTGATGTACTTCTCTCCATCCGCTTGCCGCCCCAGGTCATATGCTGTTCCGGACATTCCAGAGTAAGCCCGGGCGAAATTGGGATCGAGCTCAGCAGCCTTGGAAAAGCTTTGAAAGGCCTCCGCGGTTTTACCCGCGAACTGTTGTTGCATGGCGATGCTGTATAAATGCACGACTTCCAGAGATGCAGCGGTGAACGGCCCAGAGACGGCGAGCTGCGCCGCCACTGGCGTGGTGTCACCCAGCGCCTTGCGGATAGGTGCTGCCAGCTTGGGAATGCCGAGCAGGAGCTGGTCTTTCGTGGCCGCATTGATTTCCGCGGTTGCAATGCTGTTGCCGGTCCGGGCATCGAGGGCTTCCACCGAAAGCTTGTAAGTGTCGCCGCGGAGACTGAGAGAACCAGTTACGATTGCAGCCAGTCCCTGGCTCACCCCGATGAGCCTGGCCGATTGCTCGTCCAGCTTGTCCGAAGGATGCGGAAGCTGTTTCGCCAGGTTGTGGGCAGTTCCACGGCTATAAGCATTGATGAAGCTTGCGCCTTCCAGTGCGACGTTGAACATTGGCTCCAACGTGTCGTCAAAAATCGGGTCCCCGGTTTGATTCGTAAAGTCGGCAACCAGCACCGAGACTGATTTGTTTGCTGCTGGGGTCGCGTTTGTAAATCTTCCGCGCAACATAATGCCGACTAACACAAGCACCACAAGAGCCGCCACTCCGCCGATCCAGTGCCACGGGATGGTTTGCCCCCAGGGCTTGCTGCTGGCGGGGAAGTTCAGTGTGGCGGCGGCGCGCCCGCCCTGCCAGGCGTCCAGGTCGGCGAGAATTTCCGCCGAATTCTGGTAGCGCAGCTTTAGGTCGGGCTCCATGCACTTGCCGACGATGTTGCTGAGCGGCTTGGGAATGCTGGCATCGTGGCTGGAGACGGGGGAGGCTCTTTCCTGGGTGCGCTTGAGCAGGCTGGCCACGACGCTGTCGGCCTTGTACGGCATCTTGCCGGTCAGCAGTTCGTAGAAGATCAAGCCCATCGCAAAGACGTCCGAGCGCTGGTCCAGATCCTTGCCCAGGGCCTGTTCCGGGGACATATAGTCCATGGTGCCGACCAGGGCGCCGGTCTGGGTCATGCCGTCGCCTTCGAGGGTTCGAGCCAGCCCGAAATCCATGACCAGGACCCGTCCACTCTTATCGCGCATGATGTTCTGCGGCTTCAGATCGCGGTGAATGATGCCGGCACTGTGCGCGGCTTCCAGCGCGCGGCAAGTCTGCTGCATGATCTCGACAGCTTCTTCCGGAGAAAGCTTGCCCTGCTTCCTCATCATCAGGCTGCGCAAGTCCTCACCCTCGACATACTCCATGGTGATGAACTTCATGCCATCGGCCTCGCTGAGGTCGTAGATCCGGACGACGTTCTTATGGGTGACCTGGGTGGCCAGAAGCAGTTCCTGCTTGAAGCGGTCAATAATGGCTTGGCTGCCGGCGAGATCGGGCCGGATGACTTTCAGCGCTACCATGCGATTCAGTTCGCGGTCGCGAGCTTTGTAAACCGCGCCCATGCCGCCTTCGCCGAGGATTTGCAGGATTTCATAGCGCAGGCCTAGAATCGCGCCCGGTTGCAGCGTGGACGGATTGCTCTGGGGCCTCTGTACCCGCGGCGGCGGGGGCTTGCCGGGGCCAGGAGCGCCATCGATCATGGTGGGAGAGTCCGAGCCCAGCGCGTCCACCATGGTCGGCGAATCAGAGGGATTGCTGCCGGGGATGTCCACCATGGTCGGAGAGTCCGAGGCGGGGACGTTTGTATTCTGGCCGGGAATTCCGATCAGGGTTGGCGCGTCCGAGGGCGGAGCAACTCCGGGGGACGAGCTGTCACCCTTGGACGGCGTGCGTACGACCGCACCGCCTTCACCAGGCTCTGAAGGCTTTCCATCGGGGCGGCCTCGGGAGAACTCTTCCATGAATGACCTCGGCCCGTGACGGGGAATGGAAGCTCTTAAAGGCAACCCCGGACTAGCACACACGAGCCCAACGCGCGGAACCAGTGGGGGGCAGAGATCCGCAAGTTGACCAGTATATAACGTAGTCTCGCCAGTGTCAGCCGCCAGTCACCGGGGAAGTGAACAGGCTGAAAATGCCATGGAAGACGGGCGTCCCCGCTCGTCTGGAAGAAGGCTTGTGCCAGACCGGCGGGAAGCCCGTCTTCCATCAACTCAGGGCATATATGATAGGGAGCGAAATCGATGCGAACCGTTGCCGTCATCCCCGCCCGTCTCGCCTCCACCCGGCTGGCGCGCAAAGCGCTCCGCGAAATTGCCGGGAAGCCCCTGATTGGCTGGGTTTACGAGGCCGTCCGCCCCTCCCCCGCGCTCGACGACGTCATCATCGCCACTGACTCCAATGAAATTATCTCAGTCTGCCAAGGCCACGGCTGGAAGGCCCAGATGACCTCCGCTGCGCACCGCAGCGGCACCGAGCGGGTACACGAGATTTCACAATCGGTGGCAGCCGATGTCTATCTGAACATCCAGGGCGACGAACCCATGACCCGGGCGGAACACATCGCCGGGCTGATTGACGTCATGCAAGATCCCGCGTTGCAGGTCGGAACCTTGATGACGGCTGCAGCCCAAGCGGACATAAATAATCCCAGCGCGGTAAAAGTAGTTGCTGATTCAGCGGGACGCGCGCTCTATTTCTCCCGCGCGACTATTCCTTTCGATCGCGACGGCGCCGGACCGAAATATTTCAAGCATCTCGGCTTCTACGCTTATCGCAAGGCGGCGCTGGACCGCTTCGTCGCGCTGCCTGAGTCCGCGCTCGAGCGCAGCGAGCGCCTGGAGCAATTGCGCTTCCTGGAAAACGGCATCGGGATTCACGTCCGCGAGACCCCGTATGACACCGTCGGGGTTGATACCGAGGAAGACCTGCGCCGCGTGGAAGAGATTCTCGGTTCACGTTCCTAGTTTTCAGAATCGGTTGTGATTATCAGAACCGTTCCGGAGGTTTGCGCATGGCTTTGTGGATTTTCTTCCATTCCTCTTTGACTTGCCGCGCCACCTCGGGGTTCATCTTGCGCTCCTGAAATCGCAGTTCGGCCAGCAGCTTGCGATAGTTCTCCAGCCGCTCGCGTGAGAGCTCGCCTTGCTGGACTGCTGCGGCCACGGCGCATCCCGGCTCGCCGCGGTGACCGCAATCCCGAAACTTGCATCCCTGGGAAAGAGTTGCGATGTCGTCGAAGGCTAGAGTGGCGCCCTGTTCATGGTTCCAGAGCTGGAGTTCGCGCATGCCCGGCGTATCGATCAGCATGCCTCCGCCGGACAGAAAGATCATCTGGCGCGAGGTTGTGGTGTGCTGCCCCCGGTCATCATGTTCACGCACTGTCTGTACCGGCAAGGCTGCATCCGCGAGCCCGTTAATGATGGTGGACTTGCCGACGCCGGACGAGCCCACAAACGCAGCCGTCGTACCGCGCGTGAGATACTCCCGCACGGCTTCGAGGCCAGTTTTCTCCAGCGCGCTCAGCAAGTGCACTGGAGTTCCCAGGGCGATGCCTTCCACGTCCGCGGCGCGCGCGGCGGCGTCCGGACAGAGGTCGGCTTTGTTGAGCAGGACGACGGGCCGCGCACCGCTGTCCCACACGATGGTCAGATAGCGCTCAATCCGCCGCAGATTGAATTCGCGATTCAGCGCACTCACCACGAACACGGTGTCCAGGTTCGTGGCCACGATCTGTTCGCTCATCTCCCGCCCTGCAACTTTGCGGGAGAGTTTGGTCCTGCGCGGCAGGAGGTGCTCGATGCGCGCCCGGCCTTCTTCGGGGCGCGCTGTGATCGCAACCCAGTCCCCGACGGCGGGCAGATCTTCCCGGCTGGCGGCCAGATGTTGCAGCTTGCCAGCGGTTTCCGCCAGGTACTCTGCCTGCGCTGACCTCACGCGGTAGAAGCCCTTGAACTCCTCAACCACGCGGGCTGGCAGGAGGCCGGGCTGCTTGAACTCCGCAAAATAGCTTTCGAAGAAAGAATTCCACCCCAGGTCCGCAAGGTCCGTGGACCCGAGGTGCGTGGTGAATTCCATGGGGAAAACTCCTTCCCTGAGACCGTCTCAAACGGTCCGCTTGGCTCCAATGCGATGAAGGACTCAGTTGCTGTCGAGTGGCGGCAACTGGGACCAGGAGAATAGCGATGGGGTGGAAGAAGGTCTGGCTCTGCGCGTGCGGGAATTCTGAAGAACCGGAACTAAGCTGTGCGCCTAGAAAAACAGGGCAGAGGCAGACCTATGCTTCCGCATGAACAGGGCAGACATAGGCGCCTCCTGAGGAGAAATGGTTCTGGCCGCTGGCCAGAACAAAAACAGGATACGGCGGGAGGAAGACTCAGTCAAGCGGTTGCGCCAGCAGAATTGGCCGTATGACCCATGCGGTGGCGCTTGGGACGCACGAGCGGGACGCTCGCGCCCACATTTACTTATCCCTCCCCTTTAGCCACCACAGCAGAGCGACTCCTGCGGCGATTCCTGCCATTGCCAGGCCTGCCTGCTTCATTGAGCGATCCAGTTCGGCCTGCCGCCTATCGACCTGCGGCTTTTCGGGATACGTGCCACCCGCTTCCAGCGGGCCTTTCAGTGCGGTTGCGATTACTTCAGCGAGGTGCAGGGCGTGGCGGTCGGTGGATTGCGCGATCTGTTCACGGCAGCTGAATCCGTCGGCGATGATCAGGCTGTCGGGCGGGGCGTGACGCACCGCCGGCAGAAGCTCCAGCTCTCCGATCGCCATCGAAACGTCAAACTTTTCTTCCTCGAAGCCGAACGAGCCGGCCATGCCGCAGCAGCCTGGTGCGGGAGCGCTCCAGTCGATGCCCATTTTTCGTAGAACCGACTCTTCATCGGTCATTTTCATCAGCGACTTGTGATGACAGTGTCCGTGGATGAGAGCTTTGACGGCGAGATGAGGAAGCTGAAAGTGGGCGGCTCTCTTTTCCAGAAATTCGCTGAGCAAAAATGTTTGCCGGGACAGCTTGTGCGCCCGGTCATCGTTGGGAAAGAGGTTGATCAGCTCGTCGCGAAAGACAGCGGCGCAACTGGGCTCGAGAACGACGATAGGAATTCCGGCCTCGATTTCGGGAGCGAGGGTGTCAAGAATCTTCAGCAAGAGGCGCTTGGCGCGGTCCAGCATGCCAAAATCATATAGAGGACGGCCGCAGCAGAGAATGGACTCGGGAATTGCCACGCGAAACCCGGCTGCCTCGAGCACCTCGACCGCCGCCTTGGCGGTGTCGGGCAGAAAATAATTGTTGAACGTATCGGGCCAGATCATGACCAGCGCGGCCTCGGGATTCGGCGACTCCCTCCGTTCAAACCAGCTGCGAAAGCTTACGGGAGCAAAAGCAGGAACGCTGCGTTGATGCGGCATTCCCGCTGCAAACTTGGCAATGTCTCGCAGCAAAGGCAACTGGGTGGCGAGGTTCACCAGCCCGGCTGCCTTCGAAGCAAGTCGTGCCCAGATGTCGATGTTGGCGAAAGCGTAGTCACTCCGCGGACGCAGGCGGCCTTCGTGATAGTGCGAGAGAAACTCGGCCTTATATGTGGCCAGGTCAACGCCCACCGGACAGTCGCTCTTGCAGCCCTTGCAGGAGAGACACAGATCGAGCGACTGTTTTACATCTTCGTCGCGCCAGCGGTCGCGAATCACGTCGCCTTTGGCCATCTCCCAGAGCAGGTGAGCGCGGCCGCGGGTGGAGTGCTCCTCTTCATGGGTCACACGCCAGCTGGGACACATGACGCCGCCCTCTTCGCGGCGGCATTTTCCCACGCCGACGCAGCGCAAAGTGGCATGAGACAGGCTGCCGTGGTCATGAGGAAACTGAAAATGCGTTTCAGGGTCCCAGGGTTTGTAGTCCGCGCCCAGCCGTAAATTCTCGTCCATGCGATAGGGCTCAACCACCTTGCCAGGATTCATCTTCCAGGCAGGGTCCCAGATAGCTTTGAACTCGCGAAAGGCGCGCAACAGTTCCGGTCCAAACATTTTTGGCAATAGTTCGGCCCGCGCCTGGCCGTCTCCGTGCTCACCCGAGAGCGATCCGCCGTAGCTGACCACCAGGTCGGCGGCGGCTTCCATGAACTTTCGAAACTTGGCGATGCCCGCTTCCGATTGCAGATCGAAGTTGGTGCGGTTGTGGACGCAGCCGTGGCCAAAGTGTCCGTAGAGCGTGCCGCGATAGTTGAAGCTCGTCATCAACTGGCGCAACTCGCGCAAGTATTTGCCGAGTTTTTCCGGAGCTACCGCAGAATCTTCCCAGCCTTCCCAGGTCAGGTCTTCACCGGGGACGTACGAAATCACGCCCAGGCTGGATTCGCGCACTTCCCACACCCGCTTGACCTGCTCGCGGTTGGTGAAGAGCCGCAGGTTGGGCGAATTCGGACCGCGGTTCAGGGCTTGCATCAGGCTGGATGCCTGGGCTTCAGCGGCGGCGATTGTATCGGCGCCGAATTCAGCCAGCAGCCAGCCACCGCCTTCGGGCAGCAGCGCCAGGCCTTCCGAATTGATGCCGCGGCGCCGCGTGTATTCCACCAGAAGATCGTCAATGCCTTCGAGGCCGATCGGATTGTGGGCCATGACGTCGGGCACATGGTCGGCGCACTCGTAGATATCGGGATAGGCAATCACCAGCAGCACTCGCGCCGGAGGACTCTCGACCAGGCGGCAGGTCGCCTCAAGCACGGAGACACAGGTACCTTCGGACCCGACCAGCGCGCGGGCTACATCAAATCCATTTTCAGGCAGCAGGAAGTTGAGGTTGTAGCCCGAAACCCGCCGCGGAATATCGGGATAGCGTTGGCGCACCAGTTCTGAATATTGATCACGAAGTTTCTTCAAGCCGGCGTAGATTTCTCCCCGCCGCCCGCCATTGCGAATGATCTGCTCCAGTTCCGCATCGCTGGTTTTGCCCACCTTCATCCGCAGACCGTCGTAGGTGAGGACTTCGAGAGCTTCAATATTGTCGTCGGTCTTTCCCGCCATCACGGAGTGCACGCCGCAGGAGTTGTTGCCGATCATGCCGCCCAGCGTGCAGCGATCGTGACTGGCCGGGTCAGGCCCGAATGTCAAATGATGCGTTTCGGCGGCGTTACGCAGATGATCGAGCACCACTCCGGGCTGCACCCGCGCAGTACGTCGTTGCGGATCGATTTCCAGGATGTTGCCCATGTAGCGGGTGAAATCCAGCACCAGCGCCACGTTGCAG
>Ga0207711_10001109_pt1 | contig 25723 bp, 29 predicted proteins | sample KBSS34metaG_FD_184401 | JGI IMG/M metagenome (GOLD analysis project Ga0207711, IMG submission 184401) | Switchgrass rhizosphere microbial communities from Kellogg Biological Station, Michigan, USA - KBS S3-4 metaG (SPAdes) (version 2) | ecosystem: Host-associated > Plants > Roots > Rhizosphere... | reverse complement strand
CGCACACCCACCCCCTTCACTTACAAGTGATCGACTACCTGTTACCTCCTGTTAGTAGTGTTAGTAGTATGCATAGTAGTAAGTGTTAGTACTAGTAGTGTTGTAGTCACTGTTGTTGTAGTAGTCATGCTGTTAGTGAGAGTAGCCATGAAGGCACTTGTCTGTGACAACGCTGACGCGTTTGTCCGGCGCCGCTTCGCGCCGCCGGGTCGTAAGCACTAGTATAAGCACTAGAAGCGTACGAACACCTTACCACCAATACATGGATTCAGTCTTGCATGATGAAAATGCACATGCACAGCCTTTGTCGCTCCTTCTAACCATCCATAGTCATCAAACCACATGATCCCTCCCTTCATCATTTGTCTAGCGAATGTAGTAACACAATCACTCACAGCTTGAAACTGATCACAGTCAACATGCACGAATGAGAACAGCTTGTCTTGCTCAGTGAACGTACTAGGAAACACACCAACTCTGTAATGCACATGTGCTCCATGCACATACTCCCTAACTTCCTTCTCACTCGTATCACCAAAGTCACCGATCACATGACTATCAATCATCGATCTATACGGAATGCCTGTGAACGTATCATACAAGTACAGTTCCTGCTTACGTGCACGTGCTAACAGCGACAGATACCAAGCGGTACCACCACGATAGACTCCCACCTCTGCAATCGCTGCATTCGCAGCACTCGGACATGACCGTGCAGTTCGCAACAACTGTGCAATCACACGACGATCTACGACAGACGGCGGTTTGTTCATTACGAACTCGTACGCGAGCTAGCAAATCGAGCAGGCTATCGAGTCGTGTGGTATCTGGATAGCGTTGCTACTAAGTCACTGATTGTATTATATGATTTGTGTTAGACTAACTAGTAACGCAACGACGTTAGTCCTAACACATCCTGCCGCACAAATGAAGCAGCACTGCTGACCTATTATGCATGAGATTTTCTAACCTCGTCCTCTGTTTGTTCCTGTATGAGTCAGCACCTCTTATCTAATCGAACCACTTGACAAGTCCTCATTGACCTGATCTCAGCACAAGCGTAGTGTGTTGCTACCTCATCGACACAATCAGCAGGAGCAGTCAATGTCCATGTCGATCCCAGCAGTCACTGGCTGGTCGTCATTCTGGGGCAATGCACCTAATGCATACTCCATGCTGTACGCACGCAGCAGTCTCGAACGCAACATCGCTCGTGACTTCAGTCGTCAAGGTGCACGTCGTCTGCAAGCAGCGATGTCCACTCTCAATGGACAAGCAGTCGGTGCTGCTATGCTCCGTACGTACACACGCGTTGCAGCAGTCAACGGACTTACCAGTCCACAGATGCTCGGTGGTGCACGCGCCACTGAAGTCGTCACTGTTGTGAACGGACCTACCACTGCAACAGACAAACAGTACATGCAAGACCAGACCATCGATGCAATCACCGACATGGCACCTGGACTCACCACTGGTGGCACTGGCAACATGCCTGTCACTGCATGGCGCAACCAACTCTATCCTGTCGATCTCAGTGGCAACGGTGGCGGTGGTAAGCTCGTATAGGAGTCAGACACATGCCAACCAATGCTGAGATCAGTGCATGGCTAGCACAGCGACAAGTGCCACAGACTGCACAGAATGCGAACATCGCAGCACGCATCATGGGTGCAGATGCTATCGCATCACGTGGTGGTCGTGAGACAGGCGCACTCGATGCGAGTGAAGAAGTCAACCGCCTGTACGATCAACTCAACATGCGTAGTGGTGGCAGCAGTAGTGGCAGCCCTCGTCGTGACATTCAACCGACTGTCACTATGAATCCACCTAGCGCTGCTGCAACACCACCACGATCTGCTGCTACACCACTCGATCCAGACACCAATCTCGAAGGCGACCCTGCCACACTTGCAGCAATCATCGGCATCGGTGGTGCTGCTGCTGCTGCTCGTCGTCTATTCGGTGGTCGTGGTGCTGCTGGTCCTAACGCACCGACTGTTGGTGGTGGACCAACTCCTACTCCTGGTGGTGGTCCACGCACACCTGCACCTGCACCTAACAGCGGTCTTGTGTATCGTGGCAGCAGTGGTGGTTCACCAACAATCAGTGGTGCACTGCCTGCACCTGGTGGTCCGCCACCAGTAGGACCGATACCTGAAGCAGTCCTAACTGCACCAGCACCACAGACTGCACTACCTGCACCACCACGTGCACTGCCTGCACCTCCTGCTGCACCAGTCACTGTACCTGCTGAAGCAGTACCACCTGCTGGTCCACCACGCATGACGCCAGCAAACGTACCGCAACAGTCATCGCTTGGTCCGCAGCAATCGATCATGCGTGTCAATCCAGCACTGCCGAATGCCACTACTGCCGTCAATCCTGGTCCATCACCAGTCCAAGAAGTGATCACTGCACGACGCATGTCACCTGAAGCAGCGCGTGCTGCACGTGCTGGTACGCCTCCTGGTGTGCTGCCTGGTAGTGGTGGCCTTCGTGTTCCATCTGGTGCAGTCGGTGGTGGTCCACTTGACCTTGCCCGTCGTGCTGCTGGTGCACAGATGCTAGAGCGTGTGTTCGGTGGTGGTGGCGTTCGTTTATCACCAGCACAGATTCGTGACCAACGCATCAACATGCCACGATGAACGATCTACCAGAGCCGAATGAAGCAATCGTACTGCTAGACGGTACACGCATCAATCCAGTCAACGGTCAACGTGAGCGACCACGTGTTGTAGCACTACCACGACCGACTGAAGCACAGACGATTGTCAATCGCACACGTCGCAAGCTGTCCGATCTACCAACGACACCGAAAGCAGCCAATGCACTGATGGTTGTGCTCGGTTACACGCACGTTGGACTTGATGATGACGACATTGCGATTGCTACTAATCTGTCTGTTGACCAGATCAAGCGTATGCGTAGCCTGCCTGCGTATGTAGAACTCGAGCGCTCTACTGTCTCAGCGATCATTCAGCGTGACAGTGATGAGGTACGCACGTTCATTAGCCAGCACGCAAGAGAAGCTGCACAGTCTCTCGTTGCGGCGACGCATTCTGACGACGAGACAGTGGCGTTGCGTGCGTCTATGGATGTACTTGATCGTGCTGGGCATCGTCCTGTTGACGTTGTAGAGCATCGCGTACGCATGGAAGGTGCACTGACTATCGAGTTCATCGAGAAGGATGCTGGCAAAGACGTGCCGCACATCACTATCGATCAGGAGTGACACATGGCAGTCGTAGCTGATCTATCTGGTAACAGACCGAACAACGCACCGAACGTTGACAACGAGCTAGACAAAGCAAATCGTTACAATGCAGGCTCACCGAGTGGCACACTCACACCACTGTTCCCTGGTGAACAGGTGATGGACACGACCAATCGTGTGTTGTGGGCTGCAATTGGCACGACCAACACGAGTTGGGAAGTCGTGAACGAAGATATCTAGCATGGTATGGTCACAATCCACATCATGCGGTCGTGAAACAGACAAGATCCGCTACGATGCGTGGCTGTACGTAGCAGGTCAGGGACTCGACATCGGTTGTGGCACGTGCAAAGTCGCACCACATGCGACTGGCATTGACATTCTGCGTGTTGGCGCTGCACCGATTGCTGATATTGCAGCAGACGGACGCAGACTACCTACGATTGCGAGTGCTTCACTCGACTTTGTGTACTCAAGTCACTTCCTAGAGCATGTCGTTGACTACGAAGCCACGCTCGCTGAGTGGTGGCGTGTGCTGAAAGTCGGTGGCAAGCTCATTCTCTACCTACCGCATCGTGATTTCTATCCACGCATCGGTCAGTCAGGCTCAAACACCGATCACAAGCACGATTTCCATCCTGATGACATCAAGCAAGCGATGTGGCGTGTGACAAAGAGCACTGAAGATGCGAATTTCGATGTACTCGAAGACGAAGATCGCAACAATGGCAACGAGTACTCATTCTTTCAAGTCTTTCGTAAGTGTGAAGAGAGAAAAGGCCAATACGATCCGTGGGTGTTGCGCCGCCAACGGCTCGCTAGTGAGTGCATACGCACAGTATGCATCTCACGCTACGGTGCAGTAGGCGACAACGCGTTCATCGCGAGTGTCGCAGCGCTGTACAAGCGCAATGGGTGGTATGTTGTCGTCCATACGTCACCACTCGGTGTCGAACTGCTGCGCCACGACAACAACATCGATGAGTTGCATGCGTTTGAGATGGATGGTCTGTACTTCTCAGGCACACTAGAGCCGTTTTGGCATCACTTGTCGCGTCGCTACGACCGTTTCGTCAATCTCACACAATCAGTTGAAGGAAATCTGCTACCAGGACCAGAACACACACATCACAGCTATCCACTAGACGTGCGACAGCGGTTGTTGAGTGTTAGCTACATGGAACGCACTCATGACATCGCTGGCATGCACTATGATTGGTCAGGCATGGTGTTCCGTGCTACAGAAGCTGAGATGCATAGTGCCAAGTTGCTGATTGAAGCGTACAACAGACCACTTGTAGGCATCTGTCTCGCTGGTAGTGGTCACCACAAGGTCTATCCATTCCAGCACATGGCTGTTGCACGTCTGATGCTAGAGACAGACTGTTCAGTCGTGCTGTTCGGTGGTCCTGACGATCTATCGTACGAAGAACTGGTAGTTCAGACAGCACTGGCACTCGGTATCAGTGACAAGCGACTTGTTCGTACGTGCAAAGACAAGTGGTCGATCCGCAAAGCACTGTCCGTGTCGCAACAGTGCGATGTTCTATTCGGTCCTGAGACTGGACTGCTGCAATGGAATGCGATGGAGCTTAATCACAAGATCGTGATGCTCTCGCACAGCAGTGAAGAGAACCTAATCAAGCACTGGACGAATGCAGTAGCACTGAGACACCAAACACCCTGCGGACCATGCCATCGCAAGCACAATGACTGGACATGGTGCAATCGTGGTGGTAGTGGCTACGCAGCATGCATGGAGTTTCCAGTCAACACCATAGTAGAGGCACTGCATCATGCCCTTGTCACCAAAGAAGCCACCACGCTTCGGTCGCATACCACAACCAGGAGCGACAAAGACAGCAACGATGCCACCGATGACGAAGCACTCGGCAGGCAGTTCGACTTCGCCTTTGCAACAGGTGATGGCACAACGCAGCATGCAGCGCGCACCAATGGTGCCGCCAGTGAAGAAGCAACCTCCGTTGTAGAACGCATCGCTGCACACAATGCAGAGACGCGACAGTCACAAATCAGTGAGTGATTGTGGTTGCGACATCACCAATACTGCAAGAACTGTTCCAGCGTGTTGGAACGACACTCCGACGTGGTGGTAGAGTCGCACCAATCCCACCTGAAGCACTCGCAACACCGCTGTCTATGGCACCAGAGCATGTTGCAGCACGAATGGATGCACTTGGCTTCCGTACGCCTGTGTTTCATGCAACATCTGAGACAGCACCACTAGAGCGATTCCGCTTGCGTGCAGGTCAAGACCCGAAGGACATTCCATCCGTGCATGTCGGCACTATAGAAGCAGCGAACGACCGTGCACGTCAGCTAACGAAGTACATTGCTGCACCAGATGGTAGTGTGTATCCTATGCCACCAGAGGGTGCGCCAGCAATGCATGTGATGCCACTCGTCGCACGTATGGAGAAGCCGTACTACGCACGAGGACGCAAGCCATTTGGTGAAGAAGACTTACGCGATCAAGTCAACGCCGTGCCAATCGATGATGCCCTCCGTACAGGACGTGCGAATCTCGATGACGCAAGACAAGCTGCATTCTATCAGCGATTGATCAGTCAAGGCTATGACACCGTTCCGTACATCAATGACATCGAGGCACCTGGCAGTACGAGTTACATGATCTTGCGACCAGAGAACTTACGATCACTGTTCGCAACATTCGATCCAGCTAAGCGTTCACTTGCAGACTTGATGGCGCAGCGTTGGATTGCAACTGCTGGTGCAGGTGGTGCTGCTGCTGCTACTGCTGGCTATGCTGCTGCTGATCGTGGTGGTGGTGAGAGCACATAATGCCATCCAAAACAACCAAACAAGCACGCACAATGGCAGGTGCAGCACACGATCCAGCATTCGCTAAGAAGGTTGGCATACCGATGTCTGTTGCACAGGAGTTCAATCAAGCTGACAAAGGCAGTTCGCTGTTGAAGAAAGCGATGATCGAGCGTCACCTGCGTAAGACACAGAAGAAGTAACAACTTGCCACACTACAAACTCATCAAGGACAGCACGCAGCACAAGTTCCTCACGAGTCAGGCAAAGATACGCTTGTTTGGTGGTGGCTTCGGTAACGGCAAGACCGCTGCGATGTGCATCGATGCACTGCAAGTAGCACGCGACTATCCAGGCGCGAACATACTTGCATTCCGCAGTACGTATCCGAAGCTCAACGACACGCTGCGTAAGGAGTTCCTGAAGTGGTGTCCTAAGTCATGGATCGAGCGTATGCCGACTGACAGCGACAACACATGCATACTGAAGAACGGCACAACGATCAACTTCCGTTACGTAGCACAGCAAGGTCGCAACACGAACAGTGAAGGTACGAGCAACTTGTTGTCTGCAACGTACGATCACATCTTTGGTGACCAGATTGAAGACCCAGAGATCACAGAGAAGGACTTGTTTGATCTGCTCGGTCGTCTTCGTGGCAACACTGATTATGTTGGCAGTGATAGCAGTCGGCCACGTACCGGACCGCGTACCTTGGCCCTCTCTTGTAATCCCACTCGCAATTGGGTGTGGCGTAAGTTGGTACGTCCTGCTGAATTGCTTGCCCAAGGAGTGAAGTCACCTGACTTGCTCGTGCATCCTGTCACCGGCGCACCGCTTGTTGAAGTGTTCAACAGTGGTACGTATGAGAACGTGCACAATGTAGGATGGGACTACATACACACACTCGAAGGTGTGTACACAGGACAGATGCGTGATCGCTTCTTACTAGGCAAGTGGATTGCATACGAAGGGCTTGTCTATCCTGACTTCTCATTCACAACACATGTGATCGCACACGATCAAGCAGTTGCATACTATCACAAGCTACGCCGTGAGTCGTACATACCAACGATCCTAGAGGCGTACGATCATGGCATCGCACGTCCATCGTGTTACCTGTTTGCATTCACTGACAACTACGGCAACACGATCATTCTAGATGGCTTCTACAAGGCTGAGTCAACTGTTGACTGGTGTGCACGACGCATTGAGACGATCCGCAATGAATACAAAGTGCAGTACCTATCTGATGAGGATAGTCTGTTTGTCTATGCTGATCCCAATGTGTTCAGACGTACCAGTGGCAACGCTAAGACCATCGGTGTCACCGTGGCAGAGATGTTCAGCGAGTGTGGCATCTCCATGCGACGTGGAAACAATGACATTGCGAACGGTATTGTCAAAGTTCGTGCAGCACTAGCGATCAGCAATGCGCATAAGCATCCAATCAGTGGCAACTTCGGTGCACCGCATCTGTTCGTCACAGACAACTGTCCGTGGTGGGTCAATGAAGTGACTGACTATATGTGGAAGAAGGCCACAGATGGTGCAGTCGAAGACGTACCACGTGACATCAACGATCACGCAATGGATGCAACGAAGTACTTGCTGACATCACTCCCATCACCAGCACGTGGCAAGCATGCAGAAGCACCACGTGTGTTGCATGGTGCGTACTTCAAGTGGCACGAACAAGAAGCTGCTACACGCAATAGCTCACGCGAGCATAGGTATCACTGATGGCTATTCCACAAGACACAAGCATTGAGAATGTCAACAAGGCTGTTGATGAGGAAGTCGGTGCTGCTGATGTAGAAGAAGCGTCAGACAAGACCAAGTACGTACCGACGTACAAGATTATCAACACCGATGAGAAGATCCTTGTCAGCAAGAGCATGGGTAAGGTATGGAAAGGTCGTCGTGATGCTGCAAAGACAGCACGCAAGACGTATCTTGATGCTGCTGATGAAGCAATCAGGTATTTCAATCACGATCAGCTAGGACACCGCACGCAGCGCGAGGGTGCGAGTGGCAACTCGTGGTATGCACGTCGTAAGAACGAGATGTGGACGGAGACTGAGAACGTTGTCTTCGCTAACATCAAGGCAGTAACGCCTAGTGTGTATGCGAAGAACCCATCACCTGAGTTCACTGCGTTTGATCCTGACAACCGCGATCTCGCTGAAGTCGTTCAACAAGTTGTCTACTCACTGTCACAGATGGACGCACCACCAGGACTGAACCTGAAAGTCACAGCCAAGCAATGTGTTGTGCATGCACAGCTCACTAACTGTGCTTGGATAGAAACAGGATGGGTGTTCAAACAAGACAGCAGTGAGCAAGCACTGAGTGACTTGCGTATGATCTCAGACGAACTGTCTAAGGCTACTGACACAGGCGAGGTGCGTGAAGCAGAAGGCAAGTTGCAAGCGCTAGAGAGTCGTGTCAACTTCCTACTGCCTAGTGGTCCGTGGGCGCGCTTCCATCCCATGCATCGTGTGTATGTCGATCCAACTGCTGCCATGCCTGACTTCAGTGATGCATGGTGGATGATGATTGAAGAGTACTACCAGACTGACTTCCTCAATGCACAGTTCGGCAAGGAAGCGAGTGATGAGAAAGTCATGTCGCTGTACAAGCCAACACACGTGTTGAGTGGTGACGATGACGCAGCGAAAGGCGCTGCTGATGACAAGAACTTCAAGCTGTTCAACACAGGCACTGCACCTGAGCAGTACGGATACAGCGATCAGCAAGCGATGAAGAATGCGTGTTACACAAAGTGCTGGCGCATCTGGGACAAGACCACACGTCGTGTGTATCTCTACACTGATGACTCATGGGACTGGCCGGTGTGGGTGTGGAACGACAAACTCAAGCTGCCACGCTTCTTTCCATTGCGCAACCTAGCATTCCATTGCGCTGCATTCGGTGCAATGACAAAAGGTGAAGTCACTTACTATCTCGATCAGCAAGACGCAGTGAATGAGATCAACAGCGAGTTGCAACGTGCACGTCAACAGGTGTTCAACAAGCTGTTCTACGACAGCACGAATCTGAACCCTGATGACGTTGACAAGTTCCTCGGTGATCCGAAGCGTCAAGCGATGGGCATCAAAGTGCCTGAAGGTAAGAACTTCGATCAAGTGATGTTCACGTTCAAACCACCGTCGTTGAATGTCAAAGAGGTGTTCGACAAGGGTGAGAAGCTAGAAGCAATCAACCGCATCAGTGGTACTGGCGTCATTCTGCGTAACGAACAATTCAAGACGAACACAACGAACGAAGCGATCAGTCGCTATGAAGCTACCACACAGACGTTCCTTGATGAGAAAGTTGATGCAGTTGAGGACTTCCTTGGTGGTGTCTATGCTGATGTCGCACACCTGTGTCTGCAATACCTCGAAACAGATCGAGTGTCTGCACTTGTTGGTCAGTCGCAAGCAGCGAAATGGCACAACATACCAGCCGAACAGATCGCGTCCTCGTTTGTCATGCGCGTCGTTGGTGGTAGTACACAAAAACCATCGAGCAACGCCAAGCGCAAGGAAGCGCTAGAGATCAGTAAGATCGCAGGACAATTCGGTGCACAATCACCAACAGTGATTGCACTCATCATCCGTCTGTGGGCGAAGTCATTCGATCAGATCGAGATGCGCACTGAAGATTGGGACCGTCTCCAGGCTGAGTTTGCATCTACAGCAGGCGGTGGTGGTGGTGCACCTGCTGGTGCTGCGCCACCGAACGGTGCAATTCCGCCTGGAGACGCGATACAACACGTAGCAGCAATGATCGACGGCATGCCTCCGCAAGCAAAGCAAGCACTTGGCATTGCTATGTCTAAGGGTGTGCCAATCATGGATGCGTTGCGTGAGATCATGCAGAAGGTGCAACAAGCAGCACCACAAGCAACGAATGCACCTCCTGGTCAACCACCAATGGCACCACCAGGCGCACCACCTGTCGCACCAGGTATGAATGGCGCTGCACCACCGAACATGGCACCACCGCCGATCAAGGCGTGAAGGAGTAGACAATGAGCGGCACAGGACAAGAAGACAACACGCAGCAGAGTGAACAGAACACTGCTGATGCGACACAGCAACAGCAAGATACGACACCAGCTACTGAGACTGCTGAACCAGCGTCAGCGTTTGACAAGTTCGTAGACGACACGTCTCGTCCGACACCGACTGATCGTGCAACTCCGCAAGCACCAGCACAGCAAGCGACACAGACACCTGCACAGACACCACAGCAAGCAACTGGCGTACCACATGAGCGTGGTCTGCGTCGTATGCAGAACGGCGATCTCGTCAATGCAGACGGTCAGGTCGTCGCACGTGCAGGTACAGAGAGTCGTCACTGGCAGCGTGCGAATGACGCTGCTCGTGAGATCGGCACGCTACGTGCACAAGTCAACGAACTGAATGCTGCGAATGAAGCATTTCGTACCGCAGCAAGCACGTTCACTGCACTTGGTTTGCAGCCACAAGAAATGACTGCTGCTGCGAACCTGATGGCGAACTGGAAAACCAATCCACCCGCTGTTATCAAATACTTATTGACAGAAGCACAAGCTGCTGGGCATGATTTGTCTTCTATACTAGGTGCTGCTGCGGCAGGAATTGATCCGAACGCTATTCGTAGGATCATTCGTGACGAAGTTGCACCACTAACACAAGCACAACAAGAACAACACCGTGTAGCAGAAGCGCACAGTAGTGCTGCACGTGAGTACAACGAGTTTGCACAGCAGTATCCAGAAGCGCTAGTACAGGAAGCAGAGATTGCTACACTGATGCAGCGCTTTCCTGAGTTGTCAGCAGAGGCTGCACATCTCAGGCTGCATAACTACGCATTGCAGAATGGATACGACTACTCGCAACCGTTGCGTCCTCAGATGGAGGCGCGACGTGGTGGTGTACAAGCACCAACCAATCAAGCTCCGCAACCTGCCAATCGCAGCGTCCTACCTGGCACCCGTGTGTCAGCGAGCAACGGTATGACCGATATGCGTACTGCTGCTGCTCCTGCTAGCATGAGCACACGTGATATCGTGGCAGAGGCACTGCGAGAATCTGGCATTGTGTTGCAATGAAGTGAGGAGCTATGATCAACGCATCATTCGCTGCTAGCGGTACACTCAATACGATCATTCACTCTATGCTCGACAAGAGCCGTAAGAAGCTCATCATGGCGAGCATCAAGAGTCACGCACTCGTTGCGTGGGCGTTTGCGAACGAACAGGTCGAGATCGAGACTGGTGGTGCGAACATCACCAATCCACTCATCTTCGGTCGCAATCCGAATGTCACATCGATGCAGTACTACGATACTGTACCGATGGCACAGACTGATGAGTTCAACACGGCTGGTTACGGCTGGTCGCGCGTCGTCGGTTCGCTGATCATGAGTGATCAGGAAGCAGATGAGAACACCGGTGCAGAGCAAATCTTCAAGCTGCTCACTGCAAAGCTTGATGTGCTCGAAGAGAGCATTCAAGATAAGTTCTCCAGCTACCTGTTTGGTGCAGGACTCGGTACTGATCCGAACGGTCTTGCGAACATCATCCCTGACGATCCAACCACTGGTACGCTCGGTAACATCAACCGTGCGACTGAGACACAGTGGCGCACCTCTGCGTATCAGTTCAACGGCAATCTTGACGCAACGAACATCGAAGAGGCATTCGATGACGTGCTGATGGATCTCAAGCTGAAGAACGACAAGCCGAATATTATGATCACTGGTCGCAACATCATGCGTACGTACCGTCAGGCGGTGCGTGACAAGCTGGTGATCAACATGGGTGACACCAAGAGTGGCAAGGCCATGTACGACCTTGGCTTCGAGGGTGTGTCACACAATGGCATTCCGATGGTGTATGATGAAGACTGCGGTGTGAACCGTGTGTACTTCATCAACAGCAAGTACCTACGACTGCACATCCTCAAGGGTGTGAACATGAAGGTCAAGGAGCTTGTTGCTCCGTGGAACCTCGATGCAGTCGGTCGTCGTGTCGTGTGGCAGGGGCAGTGGTGCTTGTGGCGTGCATTCCGCACGCATGCAGTGCTGCGTAACGGAACTACAGGTTGATCATGGCAGCGAACGAACGTCGTTCGTACGAAGTCGAGCGCGTGGACAAGCACACGCTCGTTGAGCAGGTTGCGCAGTTCGAAGACACAGGTGAGAAGGACAAGCGCGGTCGTCCGATCAATCGCTTCATTGGTTTCAAGACTGAGAAGCGCGAAGTCGAAGACGGCTACATGGTGTACTTCCCACGTGGTCACTCGATCTACATCGAGAATGCAGACCTACTCAAACAGTTCCACTTCGATGAAGAAGGTGGACTGGTTGACATGGACACTGGCATGCCGGTTGTGCCGAATGCACAGCCACCGTCACTCAAGGACGTTGTTGCGCGTGCAACACAACCGTCACGTGGTGGTGGTGTCGAAGGCACCATCGCTGAACTGGAGTAATCATCATGGTGGATCGCAGCGCTGACTACTTCCCTCCACGCATCAATCTGCGCGTGCCGGACCTCATGTACGTCGCGGATATTACGAACAACGCACGTCAGCAGCGTGTTGACTTCGGTGTCGTACCGACTGCTGGGCCTGTTGGTACGCCGTATCCACTTAGCACTGCTGCTGGTACCATCACCAGTGGTCTGCCTGTGCAGATCAGCAGCATCGGTGCTGCGAAGTGGGGACGGTGCATCACTCTCACTCCAAGTGGTACTGGTGCGAACGCTGTCAACACTGTCTATGGTCGTGACTATCTCGGTCAGAAGATGGCTGAGGTGTTCACACTCGCAGGCACGACAGCAAAGCAGAGCCTCAAGCCATTCGCATGGGTGGACTATGTTGTGTCAGGCACCAATGCGAACGCAACGGACACTGTGCAGATCGCTACCACTGACAAGCTTGGTCTGCCGTTCAGTGCAATCATTCTCAGTCATTCACTGATGAACGGTAGCACTGCTGGTGCTCACACGTTCGTAGCACGTGACAACACGAGTCCTGCGACTGCTGCAACGACTGATCCACGAGGCACAGTTGCACTGAGCACTGCGAGCAACGGCACTCGCGACTTCAGTGCGATTGTGCAGCTTGACACTCGCAACTTGCATGGTGTGGCACAGTTCTCCGGCTGATCGTTGGGACCAACTAACGCAGCGTGTTATGACTCCCTAACACGCTGCGCTTTCTTTCAACGAGCACGCCTGTGGAATACGCCAACACAACGCAGTTGATACAGGATGTGATACGCGAACTGTCACAGTTCCCTGGCAGTGGTGCGCAGCTATACGCAGAAGAGAACATCCTAGGCAAGCTGAAGAGCGTCTACAACAGTGTGTGTGGTGAAGCATGGTGGCCTGGCATCATGCGTTGGTCATCGCATGACCTAGATGGCACGAGTGGTAAGGTCACACTCGCAACGATCTTTCCTACAACACTACATGACTTCTCTGATGTGCGTGCGATCTACGTAGACACATCACAGAAGCCACTCGCTCGTCTGCCTAGTGATTTCAATCCATTCGGACTCAACGGCACAACGCCACTGTTCGTTGAGCAACTACATGTCGATGATGACATAGCGAGCACTGGCAAGTACTTGTTCCAAGTATGGCCTAAGCAAGCAGTAGGCACGCTACGTGTGCGTGCACGTCATCGCAATCCCAATGCCTTCGTTGACGGTGAGGTGGTTGTACCACTTGATCGTTACGTACTCGCACTTGGCACATGCATGCTGTACGCAGCAACAGATGGCAACAACCCTGGTGAGGTCACAGCATTCCAAGCACGATACACAGATGCACTGACAAAGTGCAGAATTGAAATCAGCAACTTGCCTACTGAGTTGGATACTCGTGCACCGACTGGTGTGACGCAGTGGCAGGAGTGGCCGTTTTGAGCCTAGCAATCGGTAGATCGAAACAACCACTATCACAGCACACACCGCTGACGAAGGAGCCTGTACTCAAAGAGGTAACAGTACGCAACTTCGATGGTGGTCTGAATGCCATCGACAGCGATCTCAATCTCGACAGCAAGTATGGTAAGGTACTGGACAATCTAGAGCGTGCGCCTGATGGCACGTTGCAGATGCGCTTCGGTACGATGCTGTTGCATGAGTTCGCTGGTGTCGGATTGACGACACTCATCGGATCGTTCTACTTCAACGGGTTTGTGATTGTTGTAGACAAGGAAGGTGTTGTCGGTGCTGGTAAGGGCGATGGTACGGTATACAAGATATTCGATGATACGATTGCTGCTGCACTACCAGGTGCACCACTTGGATGGTCACAGTGCAACTTCGTGTCGTTCGCAGAGTTCAAAGGTGAACTGATGATTGGCAATGGCATTGATAAGCCATTGCTCGTACCAGCGAACCTAGCAACTCGTTACTTGCAAGACCTCGGCACTGGTAGCAACGTACACACGCCAGTCGCACGCTTCGTGCGTGTACACAACGAGTACGTTGTGTGGGCTGGTGATGCGCTACTGCCTAGCACGCTGCACATCGGTGCACGTGGTATTAGTGGTACGTACGTTGGTGATCCGATACCGAATGATGCCATCAAGTTCGACATCGCACCATTCGTCACTCGTGGATCGAGTGAGATTACTGGTATCGGTGCATTTCGCAATCGACTCGTTGTGTGTTGTGCTGAGTGCATTCTCATGGTTGTTCTTGGCAACTACGACACTGGCACACCACCGCAGCACATACCGAGCGTCGATGATGTCATCGAGAACTACGGCAGCATCGGTCACAGTGTGATCCTCACGCTTGGTGAGGACATGCTGTTCGCTGATCTAGTCGGTGTGCCATCGATACAGCGAGCGTTGCTGACGCTGACAATCGCACCTGTACGTGAGTCACAACTAGTCGATCCACTGATCCAGTCACTGTTGCAGAACCTATCAGGCAAGTCGCTATCAGATCGCTGCTTCGCTGTGTACGATAGGCGCAACTACTCATCGATGTTCTTCTTTCCTAACAGTGATGACGAAGCAACAACGACTGAGACAGTCGGCTTCTCATACAAGAACATTCGCGCACTGAAGGTGCGTGCATGGGCACGCATGCGTGGATGGAACTGGCGTTGTGGATGTTCGACTGCTGAGGGCCGTGTTGTGTTGTGTCAGAGCACACGCACGTTTGTACTCGGTAGTGCGCTGATCGATGAACAGTTCCCTGCTGACCTGATCGGCTACGCTGAGGCATTCAACGACGAAACAGTGTTCACTGATAGTACTGGTTGGCGTCCTATCTCTTCATTCGAACAGGATGGCACCACGCCACGTACGTTCGATGACAGCGGTCTACCGATTGCATTCGATTGGCAACTACCTTGGGGTGATCTAGACAAGCGCACACGCACGAAGTACTCACGATACATCAAAGTCGATACGACTGGTCGTGCTGACTTCAATCTAGATATGTTTGTCGATGGCATCCTGCATGAGAAGCCACTGAATGGTGAGACGTTCGATGACGGCACGACATTCACAGATGGTGAGTTCTGGAACAACACAGGCATGGCGTACGATCCACAACTAACCATGCACATGGTCGGTGGTGATCGCTTCGGTCTTGGACTAGAAGAGTTTCATGACTGGTTTGGTGGTTCGCGCATCACGAGTGACGAGCGATTGTTCGCATGGCCTAGCAAGTTCAACTTGTTCAAGCTGCGTGCGCATGGCGTGAGTCGTGGTCCGCTGCGTTTCATCAGCCTGTCGATGTACTTCCACACAGGTAACATTCGTAGGTGAGTTATGGCATCTGCAATCGATGCAACCAAGCCTGCTGACAACGTGCAAGTCGCAAAGAGCGACATGCGTGCGAACTTCCTAGCTGCGAAGAATGAGATCACAGCGCTACAAGCAGCAACGAGTCTTGCACGCACACTTGCACGTGACGGACTGTCACGTTCCAAGAACTGAGGTACGGACATGGACAAGATTGGTGTGCTTGGTAAGAACGATGCCAAGACAATCGGTGCGCATCAAGTGTACGGTCCTAGCCCTGGTAAGGCAGCGCGTGTGCGACTGTTCTACCACGGTGTGTCGAATGCTAACTCGACACTAGCGATCAAAGTCGGTGGTGTGCTTGTGATGCAAACTGGTAACTTGCAGAACAATCACAGACAGTACTCAACTGACACGAAGATGCGAGTAGATCAGAACGCTGTTACGGACGTAGACGGCAGTGTTGCTGAGAAGACCGTAACACCATACGGGTATGACTACTGGCTCGCACCACTCGACATGATCGAGTACATCATCGGTGGTGCAGACTTCCAAGAGATGCGCTTTCTCGTTGTAGGCGTTGAAGTGGACGTGTGAGATGAGTGCGCCAACGCCACGTACGCTGAACTACAAGCTGTACCTGACAGTACCGGATCACCGTGGCTGGCAGGATGAGTACTACGAGAATATGCGTATTCTCGATAGTGGCCTCTCGTCAGTCACTGCGATCAACAACTTCCAAGGTGTGTGGTTGAATAACACTGCGTATGCGGTTGGCATGCGTGTGACTGATCCTGCTACGTCGCTGATCTACGAGTGCGCAGTGGCACATACAAGCGCTGCGTCACCAACGACGTTCGCACAGGATCGTGTAGCCAATCCTACGTACTGGATTTCGTACTCGTTCTCTAGCACGTTCGCAGGTGTGTGGGCACCGAGTACGCAGTACTACCTAGGCAACTTTGTTGCTTACGGACACATCTACGCTGTGTGCATCCTGCCACACGTGTCAGGACCAACGTTCGACACGACGAAGTGGGAAGAACTGATCGATGCAACAGCAACAGTGCAAGCGTGCACTGATCAAGCGAACGCTGCTGCTGCAAGTGCTGCTGCTGCTGAAGCGTCAGCACAGTCTGTCGGTCAGCGACTGATCGGTACGAGTGCGTCATCGATGACGATTGGACTCGGTGCCAAGACGTTCACGACGCAGACAGCAGAGGGTTGGTGTCCTGGCATCTACATCACTGTGTCACGAGCATCCGCACCGACTCAGTACATGTCTGGTGTTGTGACTGCATACAATCCAAGCACAGGCGTACTGAGTTTCATTGCTGATGCGATCAGTGGTGGTGGTACGGACACATCATGGAACATCGCACTTGGTGGTCGTGGTGGTACTGGAGGCGGTGGTATGGCAATCAGTAACACAGCAACGCACACGCAAGTCGCTGCATCACCAAGTGCAGTCACGATCCTCGCTGCGAACCCCAATCGCACTGGTGGATCGATCTACAACGATAGCACATCCGACATGCAAGTGAAGCTCGGTCCTGCTGCGACACTTGTTGACTTCACACTGCGCATCATTGGTGGTGGTTACTTCGAGATACCATTCGGTTGGACTGGCATCATCACTGGTATGTGGACAACTGCTGTTGGTACAGCACACGTTGTGGAGTACACACCGTAATGCCGTACTTCCCACCTAGCCAGGCTGCATTCATCGGTCCTGATACCGTTGACAATACGATACTTGTCAACGTACCAGCGAATAGTGTCAAGGGTCGTGGCAATTTCGGCACTGGTGATCCAACTGACTTGAACATGACGCAGCTTGCACAGATGCTGCAAGCAGGTGGCATTGGAAGTTACACACCACTCAGTTATCGCAACATCCTCGGGCGCAGCGGTGGTTTCGAGGTGTGGCAGCGTGGTGCGGGTGGGAGCGCCGGCATCCAGGCAAATGCAGGCGCTGGTGTGTACACAGCCGACGGTTGGTTTCTCAACGCCGGAGCAGGTCACAACTGTTTTGCAAGTCAGCAGGGACCGCTAATAAGCGGCTCGCAGTATAGCGCGTACATCGTGCGCCTCTCGGGACAAGGCGGTGCAGGCAACAATGTCCTGTTAGAGTTTCCGCTCGATACCGACGAGATTGTCAAAGCACGCGGCAGCATCGTTACGCTGTCGTTCAAAGCGATGGCGGGTGCTACGTTCTCAGCAGCCGGCAGTCAACTTGCATGTCAATTCAGCACAGGAACGGGTGCGCCGGCAAAACTCTCAACGACGGCCTACACCGGACAGGTCGATGTTATTCCCGCGACAAATGTCGTCCTCGCGGCGACGGCGACACCATTTGCGCTCACGTCAACCGTCGCAGTCCCCGCCAACGCAACGCAGGCGTCGGTGCTGTTCTACTTTGTGCCGACTGGCACGGCCGGTGCGAACGATGGGTTCTTCATCGACGACGTGCAGCTTGAAGTCGGCAGCATCGCGACGCCGTTCGAGCGCCGGCCGTTCGAGAGCGAGTTGCTGGCGTGCATGAGACATTACGAAAAGACATTCCCATATCAGATCGCGCCAGCAACTGGAGCTGGGTTCGCCAACGCGATCATATCGCAGCAGTCACAAGTCAGCAGCGCAGGCGTCGTCGCGTACTGGCGATATGCTGTACCTAAGCGTGTGCCTCCATCGGTCACGCCATTCAATCCGACTTCAGCAAACGCGCTGATGCGGAACTACAACAATACAGCGGACTACGCCTTCAACTTTATGAGTGGTGCCGATACTAAGGGTGTCGGTATGATCACCAGCGTTGTCATGACTGCTGGTGATGTTGGCTTGCTACATCTTGCAGCGGATGCAGGTATCTGATGCCATACTATCCACAAGCAGGCGGCATACTACCGAACAGTGTCACTGACACGTTCCTCGCTGACATGCCTGATGGTACAGTGAAGGGTCGTCTTGTTGGTGCAGGTGTTGGTGATCCAACGAACATCGCTGGTCTGCCGAACAACATGCTTGCAACGATGCCTGATGGTACGATCAAGGGTCGTGCGTTAGGTGCTGGTGTTGGTGTGCCTACTGACCTCACACAGCAGCAGCTTGCAGCACTGTTGGGACTTGGATACCCGATGGTGCGCCACGACTGCCGCTTCGATTACATCAACACGACGACGTGCCGGCTGACCCGCTATGGCGGTGCGCTGATCACCATCGACGCGCAGTTGCGTGTGATCCCGGCGGCGGGCGTCGATCTGGCCTATGTCGGCACCTACAACACCAACGGGCTCGTTTACGCTTACGCTCTCATGAGCGGCAGCGTGATGCAGCTCTACGCCGATGCAAACGCACCGGTCACCGATCCGCGCGACGGCAACTCAGTCCATCCAGGCAACCCGGCCTTGACGTTCGTCGGTGGTTTCTATGGCACCACCATCTTTCGTCAGGAAGCCAGCGTTATCGGTGTTATCTCGGGGTGGAACCGTCGCGGCCGAGTGGCGTCGATTGCAAATCCGGGCGCTGCGACGGCCTCGACTGTGCCGGTATATCTGGTGGCGGGGTGCATCATCGCCACCTTTGGCGAAGATCCGATCACGGCCCAACTCTCCGGCTACGTATCGAACAACGGCGGCGTCATGGCCAACATGACCGATCTTTACTATGAGGCCGCCGGAGTAGGAGGAATTACACTCAGTCACAGTGGCGGCGTCGGTTACGCCATCAATTGCGCGACCGGATGGACGATCCTGCCGGCGCCCGGCGTGCGTACGATAGCCCCGGTTGGCTGGGTCAGCGGTGGCGCCGGAACGTGGTCGAACATCGCGATGTGGTGCAGTACGAGGGGATGACACATGGCTGACTGGAAGATCGGTCCTACGTTCACCGACGAGTGCCGCGCGGCCGGCATCAGCATGAACGGCTGGGGCTGGAACATCTTCGACGGCACGTTCAGCTTCAATGACGACGTGCCGCAGGCGACGCGCGATCAGATCGCTGCTGTTTACACTGCGCATGATCCATCGAAACAGACCGATCCACCAACGATCTATCTACCTGGTGTACCAACCACGCAGCCCGTTGCTACACACATGTCAGACAACACGATAAAAGAACTGAAGTGAATGAGTGAGATACGACGCATACAGGAGTTGGAGATTGCAGTCACTGCATTGCGTAGTGACTTGAAGAACCATGTCACGCTGTGTGACAGTCGCATGCGTGTGTTATGGAAGCTTGCAGCACTACTCAGTGGTACGGTTGCGCTAGCTGTGTCCGCAGCAGTGGCATTCATACGATAGGAGCATGACATGTTGGAGCTACTAGTATGGCTAGCAGTACTCGTCATCGTCGTGCTCGTTGCATGGTGGCTGTTGCAGCAACTTGCACTGCCTGAGCCAGTAGCACGGATCGTCACCATCGTGCTTGTTGTAGTTGTAGCAGTCATCGCAATCGGTGTACTGCTGAACCTCACTGGCATGGGACCAGGGTTCTTCCGTATACCGCGTTCACAGTAAGGAGAGTACAATGCTTGCACTTATCATTCCAATCAGTGAGCTTGGTGGCGGTGTGCCAACGCATCCAATCGCACAGCCACCGAACGTACCAACGCATCCAATCGTATTGCCACCGCTGCCTCCTGGTTCAGAACTGCCACCGAATGTCGGTGGTACGCCTGAGCATCCAATCTACTACCCACCGGGTGCAAGTCAGGGACCGGGATTTCCTACCAATCCGATTGCTCCTGGTGGTCCGCCTCTTGGTATCTGGGGTGGTGCACCTGCATATCCTGATCATGCACTGCCTGGTCAACCACCGCATGTATCACATCCAATCGTGTTGCCTGATACGCCAGAGCATCCAATCGCACAACCACCTGGACAGGTGTGGCCGCCGATTGCATCGCTACACACGAAGACGATCACACTCGCATGGCTACCGGGTGTTGGTTACAAGTGGATCGTAGTCGAACCGTCTGTACCTACACCGACTGCGTAGCATGAGCAGTGTGCGCTACAATGTGAGGCTAGTGCGTCTAAGCGACGAGCCAGTGGTACTGCGACTCGGACGTGAAGCTGTTGATACGACTGACTATCGCAGCATGACGTACTCGCCATCACATGTAGCGCACACACTCAAACAATGTGTTGAACAACCAGACAAGTTCTTCGGTCTTGTTGGTGAGTTGGAGGGTGAAGTTGTTGGCTACAAGTGTGCATTCGCGACAATCGACTTCTTCAGCAGTGATATAGTGTGCTTTGACATTTCCACTTATATCACACCTGCTGGTCGCTCGATCATACTTGTAGCGACGATGATGGTAGAATACAAGAAGTGGGCAACGCGCATTGGTGCGTGTCGTGCGTATCTCGGTGCAACTGCTGCATCTGATGATCCACGCGTCGGCATGTTGTTCACAAAGCTAGGATTTAGATACGCAGGCACACTGCATGTTGCGGAGATAGATCATGGGCAAAGGAGCGGACGCGCCGCCTGACAACAGTTTGCAACTGCAACAGGCACAGTGGGCGCGTGAGGATGCACAGAAGGCACAAGCGAAAGCAGACTCAGATGCTGCTGCGGTAACTGCACGTAACACGTTCAACACTGGACTTGAGAGTGCAGTAGCTGGTGCGCGTGGTGCAGCACAGAATACACTCACGTCGCGGCATCTCAGCACTGATGAGTTCATGCCGCTGATCGAGCAGGCACTGACGACGACGAGAAGTAGTGTGCCTGATCTTGCTGGCAATCCTAGTTCGTACTTCGGTCCTGACTTTGCTGACACGGTGCTGAATAGAGAGCAAGGGAATAGAAGAACGAATTACACGAATACGCTCAATCAGACATTCACACCGACGTACTCACAAGGTCAGTGGGCTGACACTGCTGATGATCCGATCATTAGCTCGCTGCTTGGTGAAGCAAGTGGTCAAGCACAATCTGCTGTTGAGCGTGCTAAGGCGCGTGGTCAGTTGGATGACACTGGCTATACAGCAGCGATGAACAGACTAACGCAAGCAACAACGACTGGTCAGTCGAAGGCACAAGCACTCGGTCACACAGTGATTGATCGCAATCGACAAGCACTAGAGGATGTCGCGAACCAAGGACGCACTGCTGCATCGAGTTACACGCTTGGTGGTTCATTCGATCCGAAGACGTACAGTGATCAAGCAAGTTCGCTACTCGGTCAGCAGAAGGGTACATTCGAAGGTGATGTGCGTGGTGCGATTGGTGATCCAAATCAGTTCTATGACATTGGTAGCATCATTGATTTTGGTGGTCGTGAACAAGGTGCACAGAACACTGCAAGCTCACCACTTGCTGATGTGCTAGCGAAACGAGAAACAGATCGCACTGCGCGTCGTGGTCTTGGTAGCACAGGAACATTCTAATGGACCCATTCAGCATGATCCAGGCAGGTGCTGGCGTAGCTAGCACGCTTGGAACACTCTTTGGTGGTAGTGCACAAGACAGAGCGTCGCAGTTGCAAGCCATCATGGCACAGAGGCAACTCGATGCACAACGAGTGGCTGCTGGACAACAGTACGAGCTTGCCACTGCTGGCTCACGTAATGCACGTGGTGATACGTCGCAGTACATTCCTGGTGTTGGTTGGGTAGAGACACTGAGTCCGCAGTCACGAGCACTGCAAGGTGCTAGTGATGCAGAGACAATGCAGCGTCTCACTACTGATCAAGCACGCTCTCGTGAAGGGCGTGGTATGAACTTTGACGCGCGCATGTTGACGCGAGGTGCTGCGGACACTGCGCTGCGACAGTATCAAGGACAGACACCACGATCACAGTCAGCGATTGAAGCGGCAATGATTGCGCGCAATGTAGCACAAGCACGTGATCCTGTCACGTCTGCACAGAACCAAGTGAACTTGCAGGCGCTGCGTAGTGGCACTGGTGCTGGTGAGACACTAGCAGCGTTGTCGCGACAAGGGGCGGCAGGTACGAACTCAGCGATTGCTGATGCACGACTGAACGCACCACAAGCAGCACAAGAAGAAAGTGCAGCAGCGAGTGGAAATAGACTGAACCAGTTCAACACACTGTCTGCGAATGCTAGCAACATCGATGATGTGCCATTCGAAGCACAGAACATACCTGATGTGTTAGCTGCTCGTGCGTCGAGACAAGCACTGTACGCACCGAGTGGTGCGGAGGGTGCGAGCAGATCGCTAGCACGTGGATTTGATCCGACGATCTCACACGCTGGCAGTGGTGGGTTGGACTTTGGATCGATGCTTGGTGCGTTTGGACAGAGTGCTGCCAACTTGTACAAGGCAAGTGGCTTTGATACCAATCGTACTAATCAATCACAAGGTCTGTACTGATTAGGTGACACATGGCTGTAGCTAACTACGCATCAGCAATTCGTCCGCTACCACCGACTGCGCTTGATCCTGATCATCTCGAGCAGCAGTATGCAGCGAACTTGCGTGGTATGGAACCGGGATTTCAGATCCCATTCCTCATGGGTGCGATGATTGATCGACGCATGCGTGGTCAGCAGATTGCTGAGTCGAACGCAGCAGCGAATGCACAGCAGATGCAGCTTGCACAGGAAGGCATGGCGCTTGATGAGCGTGGTCAGTTGCGTACTCTTGCTGGGATTGGACTTCAGCATGGTATGCCTGTCACGCCTACACTGATGACTCCTGGTGGCATGCCAACACTTGAAGAGAATCAGCGGTATGCTACTGTAGGCAATCAGAACCTCATGCAGGAGTCAACTGCACGTGCTGCATCAGCGTATGGTACTGCTGCGCAACATGCACTAGAAGGTGGTGTGAGTCCGAACGCACTGCCTGGTATGATGAACATGGCACGAGAGACGCCGCTTGCTGTGCAACGTGCTGGTGCTGGTAGTGGTGGTACACGCTTTGAAGCGATATTCGATCCGAACAGACCAGATGAGCCGCAGATGCGTGTGCGATCTGGTACACTAGAAGGTATGAATGCTGGTACTGCTGCGTTGAGACAGCAGACGACACAGAACCAAGGTGCTGCAACAGCACGGCAGTTGATCACGCAGCATCCACAGCTACGCACGGCAGTGGAAGGTTTGCAACAGCAAGCTGAACGAGCGGGTAGTCGTGTTGTTGGCATAACTGGCGATCCGAATACTGTGACGATCACTGTAGAACGCAATGGTCAGCGTGAGTCACGTACGCTTGATCGTCAGGGCCGTCAAGTAACACGATAGTCATGCCGTCACTCTTCGATCCAGTACCCGACAGTGCTGCACCAGCGAGTGCGATAGCGGCTACTGGTACACCACCAGCACTGCCACGATCAGACGATGCATGGCGACGCTTTGCTGCTGGTGCTGCAACGATACCGTTCGCACCACTTGCCATGTATGGCTTGCTCAGTGAAGCACAACGTGCTGTGAGTGGACAGCCATTCGCAGGTGGTGATACGGCTAATCAGATCACACAGGGTGCGAATAGATGGGTGCACGAGCAACTTGATGTTGCTGAGCCGCAAACACTGCTAGAGCATGCAACAGAGATCGGTGGTTCACTTGCTGCTGGTCCTGCTGCTGCGGGAGCACGTGCACCTGCACTCGTACGCGGTGCGATGACTACAGTTCTTGGTCAGCCACAGACAGTACGTGGAGCAGCAGCACTCACTGCTGGGTTCACTGGATTGAATGAGTGGTTGCAGAATAGACAAGCAGCAGCGCAACAGCCTGCTGCGACTGGATCACTCACTCCGCAACCAATGCCTGCATCGACTGTAGCGCCAGTAGCAGCGACAGCAGCACCTGCGACAGCAACACCGACTGTGCCTCCTGGTGGTGCACCTGTCGGTGCAGGACTCTTTGATGTACCGACGACAGGTGCACCTGCACCGCCGGCAGCAAGTCCTACTACTGCACCGAGTGCTGCACCGTCAGTGTCACTCTTTGGTGACGCACCAGCAACACAAACAACAGCAACGACTGATGCACCAGGGTTCACATCGACAGACGCAGCAGTGGCTGGTGGTGTTGCTGTTGGATTGGGCATCTTGCTGCATCGCATGGTTAGACCACCAGCGCCAGCGGCTGTGCGTACAGCAGCGATTGGATTGAATGCACCAACAGCAGGTGTGACACCAGCAGCAGTGCGAGTGCAAGGGAATCTGTTAGAACAGTTCGCACCAGCAGTGCATGCACTTGACTCGCTAGGTGTGCCGAGTTTGACACGTGTTGGTCGTAACGTACTAGCTGGTGATGCACATCCGCAAGCGATTACGATCCGTCGTATGCATGCGTTCACTGAAGGTGTGATGGATGATACACGATTGAGTGAGCCACCTAGACAGATTGTTAAGGACTATACGAACCTGTCACCTGCACAGCAACAAGCGTACGAGCACTTGCGACTGATTGAGAATGAGGCCGGTACGCTAGCGAACGGTGGCAAGGCATCGTTGCCGAACAATCCAGTTACAGGACAGCCGTGGGGGGCGACACCTGCTGATGCGTTGCGCGGACTCATGCGTGAGTCATCGGCTCTTCGCAGTGATGCAAGCGTTGCAGCACTAATGAACCGTACGCAGAACTTGCAACGATCGATATGGCAACATGCATTCGATCAGGGATTGATCACTGCTGCTGAACATCAACAGATGACGATGAGTCGTACAGGCTACGCACCACTCATTCAGCAGACAGACGCACCAAATATTCTGACTAGGCTGATCAATATCACAGGCAATCCAGAACAAGCTACTGAGCTTGTACGTCTCAGAGACTTGTTGAAGCAGGAAGGTGCAGCAGCAGGTACGCGCTTCTTGCCATCTGCTCCAGCAATGGAGACGATGATCAACACGCTGATGACGACAGCAGCACACAATCGAGCGCGCATCTTCGTGCTCGATCCGCTAGCTAATGCGCCAGGAGGTAGTGCGTACGGTGTGCGTGTAGTGCC
>Ga0207711_10001102_pt1 | contig 25786 bp, 22 predicted proteins | sample KBSS34metaG_FD_184401 | JGI IMG/M metagenome (GOLD analysis project Ga0207711, IMG submission 184401) | Switchgrass rhizosphere microbial communities from Kellogg Biological Station, Michigan, USA - KBS S3-4 metaG (SPAdes) (version 2) | ecosystem: Host-associated > Plants > Roots > Rhizosphere... | reverse complement strand
TGCGTCGAACGGAACACTACGGCCGCAGGCCGAGATCGCCGCGAGCGTCCGCCCGTCCCCGCCGATTCCGGCCGCGACACATGAGATTCCGCGAAACGATTCCTCACGATCGATAGCAACGCCTGTCGCTCGGATCCGTGCCAGCTCGTCCCGCAACATTCCGTTACTGACGAGCGTGTACGGAGTGCGGCGGACCCGCTGAACGTCCAGCGCCCTCTCGAGGTCGGCTGGCGGGGCAAACGCAAGGATCGCCTTACCTAGCGCCGTGCAATAGGCCGGCATGAGCCCGCCTTCGTGCGACGGCGGTTGGAAGCTGCGGTATGGCACGATCTCGAGATATTCGACGTTCGTCCCCCGCAAAACCGCCAGCTGGGTCGCACAGCGGGTGGTCGCCGAGAGGTGGTGCAGATAGGGCAGCGCTAACATCCGGAGCCTAAAGTAGCGGTCTGCGAGGTTACCGATCTCGAACAAGCCGATACCGATCATGTACTCGCCGCCCAGCCGTTCAAGCCAGCCCATCTCAACCAGTCGCTCAGCGAATCGGTGAACCGTCGACTTTGGCAGTCCGGTTCGTTCACACAAATCTTTCAACGTGCAACCAGGCATGTCGTGGTCGAAACAGGCCAAAATCGTCGTGGCGCGTTCAAGGACCGACTTGCCAGAATCGGAGTCCATCTCCGCGGCCAGCACCCCGGTCTCCGTCGCGCTCTTTCCCATGTCTGTGCTCATCGGTCCGCGACCATCGCACGTGGCGTGCCGTAGTCGGCGCAGATGGCGCGGACCGCCCCGAGAAGTGCCGTCACCGTGGCGCTGGAATCAATCCGCTGACCGGGCCCAGAGATCGAAATCGCGGCCACCAAGCCCCCATCGACGCACAATGGCGCGGCGACACACGAGATGCCTGCGAACGCTTCCTCGTTCGCGACCGCGACGCCAGTTTCTTGGATCGTGACGAGCTGGTTCGCCAAGACAACGGGGTCGACGATGCTGCCATCGGTTCGCCGGGGCAACGGGTTGTCGAGCACCCTATCCAGCGCATCTGCCGGGCCGCGGGCGAGGAGCGCCTTGCCGAGGGCGGTGCATGTTGCCGGCAACCGGGCCCCGTTGTAAATCGGGAGGCGGAACCGAGAGGCCGACAGATGGTCGAGGACGACGATTTCGTCATTGGACAGGACAGCCACGCTCGTCGCCAGCTGAGTCTTCATAGCCAAGTCCTGCAGAGACGGAAACACCGACTCTCGCAGCCGGATCCGCCGCTCAGCCAACCGGCCCGCCTCGAACAAGGACATACCGATCCGGTACCCGTCGGGCTGACGTTCGAGCCAGCCCAGCGACACGAGTCGACCGGCGAGCCGGTGCGTCGTCGACTTCGGGAGATTCGAGCGCTCGGTCAATGCATTGAGGGAGAGGACACGACGGGACCCCGAGAACGCCTCAAGAATCTTGGCAGCGCGCGAAAGAACCGTTCGATCGGAGGTCAGGTCTACGTCGATGTCCATACCATCGCCATCCGTTCTCGTTACGTGCAGCGCAAGTGCTCGGAATCGAGCACGAGCTTCAGCGGTCAGTTACTCGCATGTAGCGCTAGGTGGTACTCGCCGGTTCATCAGCCCAACCGACGACTTCGTCCGCGAAGCGCGAAAATAGCTCGGCGAACTTGAGGATGTCCGACTCCTCGAAGTGCGCAAGCCGTTCCCGCACCAACCCGAGCATGTCGATCTCGATGTCCTTACCAAGGTCGCGGCCCGCGGGACTCAGATCGATGATGGTGACTCGTCGGTCGTCCTCCGGGACAGTCCGACACAAGGTTCCGGAGCGCACCAGACTGTCGACCACGCGACTTGCGTGCGGCGTCCTGAGCTTGGTCGCTTCGGCGAGATCGCAGAGCCGACGGGGGCCGCCATGAATAAGCTCGCGGAGGATGACGTAATCCACCCGATCGAAGGAAACTCCCCGGTGGGGCATGGCGATCGGCCAGACGCGACTGCGCTGGAAGGCACGGGAGGAACGGGTCCACGCGTCCCAGATACGCACGATGCCTCTCGAGGCCACGTCGGACTCTGGATCGCCAATCGGTGTGGCACACGTCACCTTTTTTCCCACAGGGACATAAGAACACAAACTGTTTCGAGACACAACTACTTCATCCAGAAAGAGATCCGTCGATCACGTCCCGGTTGGTGGGAGCGGCAGTTGCCGCCATTGCCCAACAGGCACAGGCTCGACCAGAACGCCAGTGATCAGGAGACAACGTGACCGTCAGCGCCCCCATCACCCCTGAGTCGACCAGCCGGACAGTCGGCGGCAGCGAGCCCATCCATTACCACGAGGCCGGCGAAGGCCCCGCCCTGGTTCTCCTGCATGGCTCTGGTCCTGGGGTTTCGGCCTGGTCAAACTTCGGCACCAACTTGCCGTTCTTCGCCGATCACTACAGGGCCATCGCGCCGGACCTGCCCGGGTTCGGCGCGACCTACACCCCCAAGCTCGACCGTTCGTATCACCGCATCGCCGCGGACGCAGTCGCCCGCCTGCTCGACGCCCTCGGCGTCGCCCGCGCCCATGTCTTCGGGAACTCGGCTGGCGGCAGTGTGGCCGCCCGGTTCGCGCTCGACTATGCGGATCGGGTCGACCGGCTCGTGCTGATGGGCCCGGGCGGAGTCGGCACCAACGTGCTCAGTCCCAGCCCCTCTGAGGGGATCAAACGGCTGATCGAATTCACCGAGGATCCGACGCGCGAGCGGCTGGTCTCCTGGCTGCACACCATGGTGTCCGATCCATCGTTCCTCACCGAAAGCTTGATCGAGGAACGCATGACCAACGCCCTGGCCCCCGGCGCCCTCGAGTGGATGCGGTCATTCTTCTCCCACATCAGCGGGCGCGGCCCAAGCCGGCCGGTGGACCCCGTTCCGCTCTGGGCCGAAGCGCCGCGGATCGCTGCCCCCACCCTCATCACGTGGGGCCGAGACGACCGAGTAACTCCGCTGGAGTGCGCGCTTCTACCGCTGCGTCAGATGGCTGAGGTCGAACTACACGTCTTCTCGCGCTGTGGCCACTGGGCAATGCTTGAACGGCGCGCCGAGTTTCAGCGCGTCGTCCACGAATTTCTCAGCCGAAGCTGACTACGGCACCAGCCGCTAACGTCGAGTGGCCCACTGGATCGCTCGCAGCGGTCGTTTCCGAAGAGCTAGAGCAGTTGCTCGAGCGGGTCGAAGCCCATCTCGACGCTCGCCCAGCTCTGGAATGCCTTGTCGGGTACGTTCACCACGTGTTGCTGGCCGGCATGTGCATCGCGCCAGAACCGCTGGATCGGGTTGCCGACTCGAAGTGCATTGCCGCCGGAACGAGCGAAGATCTCGTCCACGGCGCGGACGACTCGGAAGACGCCTTGCACCTGATCCCGCCGATTGCGGGCCCGTAACGTCATCGGTACCTCGTCCCCCCGCTGAAGGCATTCGTAGAGGTCGCCAACGTTTCGCAACAGCTGCTCGCGCGAGATCGAGATCTCACCGGCAGCCTTGCCGATCGCGTCCATTGCCATCGGATTGTCCACGACCGGACCCATCGTCTGGGTAACCCTCGAGCGCTGGTACTCGATGTGCGATCGCAGCGCGCCCTCCGCAATCCCGATGACGGAAGACGCAATGGCAATGGGGAAGACCGCTCCCCAGGGCATCCGAAAGACGGGGGCCGAGTTCTTCACCAGACCTGGTCCCACGGTGTCATGGACCTGATCACGAGTGAGGATCCGGTACGCCGGGACGAATGCCTCGTTGACAATGATGTCATTGCTGCCCGTGCCCGAGAGCCCGACAACGTGCCAGTTGTCTTCAATCTCGTAGTCGTTGCGAGGAAGCAGGAAGTGGACGGCCTCTCCGGGATCATCCGGACCACTCTTCACCGATCCACCAAGGATGACCCACTGGCAATGGTCACTGCCGGACGAAAACATCCATCGGCCGCTCAGCAGGTAGCCGCCGTCGACCGGCCGGCCGACGCCCCCGGGTTGATAGGACGAGCTAATCCAGGTGTCGGTGTCCTCGCCCCACACCTCTTCCTGGGCGCGGTCGTCGAAACCGGCGAGCTCCCAGGGATGTACGCCCGCGACGCCACAGACCCAACCGCTCGCACCGCAATTAGAGGCGATCATCATGAGTGCCTCGAAGAAGACTCGCGGATCGGCCTCGTAGCCGTTCCAGCGCTTCGGCTGCAACAGGCGTACGACGCCCGTCTCGGTCAGCTTCTTCGCAGTCTCGTCCGGTAGACGACGAAGCGACTCAGCCGTGTCTGCCTGCGACCTGAGATATGGCTCGATTTCGCGAATGCGGTCGAGAACTTCGTGCTCCACAAGCGCCTCCGATCGACGTACCCGGGTGCGACTAGTGCGACGCCCGGTTGCCGACGTTAGTCACAACGCTTCACATGAGCTTACCGGCAGTTCCGGCCAATGAGATAGGGCCGCGTCCGGCCAGATCAAACGACGGGACGCGGCTTGTTGAACTTGTAGGTCCGTTCCTCGTAACGGCTCGAGATGCGCCAGCCCTCGGGCGTGCGGACGATCACGTCTCGGTACCAGAGCCCGACGAAGTAGACCTGCTCGTCCGCAGATTCCGTTTCCGTCGTCAGGATCATCGGATTGAAACAAGCGGTACGGCCGAATGCGGTGTCACCGTCAATTTCAACGTAGCTTTGGCCAAGAAGGTGCTGCGTGCGCGGATATCGTGGCAGCGAAGTCTCCAAAAACTTCTTGATCGTGGGCAGATCACCGCGGATGCCGCCTAGTTCGGTGTAGTCGATCACCGCGTCGGGCGTGAACACCCGATCGAGCGCGTCCCAGTCGTGGCTGTCGATCGCTTGGGAGTACGAGGCAATGACGTGCTGAATCTCGATTCGGTCGAGCGCTTCAGTCAGCGACACCTGTTGATTAGTTTGAGTCATTCGAACACCTCTCATAGGCCCGGCTAACCTGGCTGGAGCACCGAAGGGTCACCAAGTTTGATATACGCATCGAACCGCCTTCGCGCGATACGCCAGCCGTCAGCCGTCCGGACATGATCGTCGTGGTAATCCCCCAAGCACTCGTACGTCAGGTGCGCTCGTTCACCGCGACCGACGTGCAGGACGCGAATCTTCGTCACCGACGTTGCGCGGTCACCTTCGACACGTATCTGGTAGTTGCCGAGGAGATGCTGGGATGGGCCGCAACCGCCCAAGCTCGCGCGGATCCCTTGTTCGATGGCCTGAAGTCCTACGTTCTGATCGCGATAGGCGACGGCGTCCTCAGCGAACACCTCGCCCAACCGATCCCATTCCCGGGCGTCGAGAATCGAGGCCATCCGGTTAAGCACATCGATGATGTCGTCGCGCGCGGCGGCGTCGTCCATACGAGCAGCTTGGGGCGGAGCCACCTGCGAGGCGACAGCAACGTTCCGATTACTGGGATCGCCGCGCGCAATTGTGTGGGCGGCAGGCTTCACTGAGCCGGTCACCGAACGTTCGTCCACCGAGGAGATATCCGTGGCCGAGAACAAGCCTCGCCAACAACGCGGCGTTGTGGTCTACCGGGGCGCCGAAGCACCGACCTTGAGCGAAAGCGGCATCGGTGACCACGCGACGGCAAAGCCAGAGATCGTCGAACGCCTCGTGGCATCCGGCGCGATCAACGGTGTTGTCGGAACGGTCCCGTTCCGACAACTGGCGATCGACGGCTTCAGTCTGGTATCCGTCTTCTTCAAGCCGAACTACGTCTCGACTCGACATACTCATAACGCCGACTGCCTGTACTACATCAAGTCTGGCACCGCAATCATGGGCAAGGAAGTGCTGGGCGAAGGCGACGGATTCTTCGTCCCAGCCAACACGCCCTACCGCTTCGAAGCTGGCCCTGAAGGTTTCGAGCTCCTGGAATTCCGCAGAACAACCCGCTACGACCAACAGTTCCTCGACGACGACATCGAGCGGTGGGAACCTATCTTCCAAGCTGCCGAAGCCAACCGCGAGCTCTGGGCAACGATGACGAAGCCCAACTACTCCCCACCGGCGTAGACCCCGTACTCCACCGAGCGGGCGCCCGCGGCGTACCGACTCCAATCTCTATCGAACGTTGGCAAGCATTTCGAGCCCGTCTCCGAAGGTGCTCCAGTTGCCGAACGCGCCGCAGTTGGACCCTGCGGGACGCTTGTCGAGCGGCACTTGAATCTCCTCGACCGTCGGTCCGATCCTCGCCGCAACGCGGCGGAGCTCGTCAGCGTCGAAGCCGTACACCTTCGCCGCCGTCTCGCCAAACATCAGGCGGCACTCATCAACCGGAACGTCGAAAAACGTCGCGCGTAACGCCTCTCGACTGAAGGGAGTCGAGCCTTCCTCGTGGGGGTAGTCGGTTCCCCACATGATCTTGTCGACGCCGACCTCATAGCGATCCTGGACTTCCTTGCGGTGGAGGAAGCTCGCCCCGAGATAACAGTTGCGCGCGAAGTACTCGCTCGGTGTGAGGGAAAGGCTCTCGATGACCTCGGACCCAAACAAGACCGCGGTGCGATTTGCTGCCGTCGACTTCATCGCAGCGGTCATTCCGTCAAGAGTCTTCAACTGTGGCAACACGAAGCTGGCGCCTTGCTCGGTCCACACCGCTTTCAACTTCGGGTGACGTTCGAACACCCCGGCGAGGATGAGGTGGGTCAAGGTGCGGGCAACCCACGACTTCATCTCGATGACCATGATCGCAGCGGCGGCCGGAGCGTCCATACCAACATCAGGACCACCCGTTCCACCATGCTGATGGATCGGCAGGTCGAGGTCAGCGCACGCCGCCCAAAAACGTTCGTACCGGGGGTGGAACCACGGTTCGACGGCATGGTTGGGCGGAATGGCTGGAATTAAGAGGCCTCCGATGTGGCCAGTCTCCTTGGCCCACGTCGCTTCCTCGATGGCGAGATCGACATCGTGGGGAAGGACCTGCGCGACCCCGAGGCGACGGCCGGGCGCCCGGGAACAGAAGTCAACGAGCCAACGGTTGTGCGCCTGCGCCCCAGCCCGGCGGCGCTCGAACTCTTCACGGGTCCACGGCAGCGTTGCAAAACCCTGAATGGTGTTGAAGAACGGAGGGACGGTGTTCGGGAAGAGAAGTTCGGCCGCGATGCCGTCAGCATCCATCTCGGCTAGGCGTAGGTCGCTGTCCCAGTTCCGATCGGCAGTGTCACGCACCAGGTCGTCGTACGGGCTCGAGTAGCCCGCGGCCCACGCATCGAATTCCTCGTGCCACGCAGGATCCAGGTACTTGCGGTAGTCGAGCAGGTCGGCACCCGCGTGCGTGTCGGACGAAATGATCATGTACCGGTCGACAGAACTGCCGTCGTCTACTTCGATGCCCTCGCTGGTCATCGACTTCACCACCTTCGGTATGGGACTTGAAGGAGTATTGGCTGGCCCGGCATTGAAGCGATCCGGTCGATTCCACTCGCTGGGATCTCGGTATGAGCGATGCCGCGGGCATTGCTCACCGTCGACGGGCGGATATACGATCCTCGCCGCGATCGACGCTTCACGCCCCTACCGGACAGGGGCGTGAACGACGGCAACTGGCGAGACCGATCCACGCGGATGCTCAATCCCGGTGGATGGGACCGGCCCTGCGCACGAGGCCGACCCTGAGTCACCGTGTGCGACAGCGCCCGAGAGCCGCTGCACTCAACATTTCGAGGAGCTAGATGTACGCACAGGTAAGTCGATCGTGGGCTTGGTTGGGGCCCAAGCGACTACTCACCATCGGCACGCGGCTCCTGCGCCTGGTATTCGTCATGTTCCTGGTCAGCACCGGTACCTTCTTCCTGTTGCAACTTGTGCCAGGCGACCCGGCAGCCGCAGCACTGGGGCCCGGGGCCACACCGCAGGACTATGAGCAGGTGCGAAGCCTCCTTGGGCTCAACAAGCCGTTAGGCGAGCGCTACCTTGACTACTACTCACAACTCCTGCACGGCAACCTCGGTCAGTCCCTCTTCCCACCGCACCAAGACGTGTCCCATGAATTGCTGCACCGGGCACCGGTGACCATCGAGTTGGCATTGTTGTCGCTGACGGTTGCTTTATCGCTCGCCATCCCGATCGCGATGTGGGCCGCAGCTCGGCCTAACTCCTACATCGACCGGTTCTTCACCGGAACTTCCTTCGGCTTCATTTCGATACCGTCTTTTCTCAGCGGCCTCCTGCTCGTTTTCATCGCTGTCTTCCATCCGGGAGTGGCCAAGACGGTGGTCGCACTCATCTTCGTGTGGGCCGCGGTGGCGGTCGCCAGACCCCCCATAGCCCGGTTGCGTTCAGGGCATCCCATGACGAGGACCACCTTCTTTCTTCCATCCCTGGCAGCCGCGGTTCTCCTGGGCCTCGCAGCTGTCTCGTACTTCCTCTTTCCCGCGTTCGACACGCAAGGGTTCTCGCCTTTCAAGCTGCAAGACCTGGGCCCCAACATCAAGTCGTTGACGCTGCCGGTGCTCGCCTTGGCGTTCACGCAGGCTGCGATCTTCATCCGGGTTCTGCGCAGCGATCTACTACACACACTCGGCGAGGACTACATCTTGGCGGCCCGCGCAAAAGGAATGCCCGCCTGGCACATCTTGGCCCGCGACGCCCTGCGACCTTCGCTTGTTTCCCTCGTCACGGTCGCCAGCGTCAGCCTCGGTCAACTTATCGGGGGAAGCGTCATCATTGAGTCGCTGTTCAACCTTCCTGGCTTGGGGAACCTCGTCTTTAGTGCTGTCCTGCGCAAGAACTTTCCGGTCGTTCAAGCATGTGTCTTAATGATCGCGACCGTCTACATCGTCATCAACCTGTTGGTCGACATTGCCTACGGCCGACTCGACCCGAGGGTTCGCCGTGGCGCCTGAAACTCAACTCGAAGTCCAGCCCGCGATCGGGATCGCCGAACAGCTTCTCGTTGACGAGGTGGCCGTCCGCGAAGCTCCGTCGTGGTCCCGCCGCCTGACACGGCCCTGGTTGCTCGCGCTTGCAGTCGCGGGTGCGGCGTTGTGCTACGTCGGTTTCCGGCCACCGGGTAGCTTCGACGGCGAACCGAGATGGGCAACGTTGATCGTCGGCGCGATCCTGCTCGGCTTCGCGCTCAACACGCTCGCGCGGAGATCGTTCGGTCCCGGCTATGCACCCAGCCGATACCTGGCGGCGGGCTGGTTGATCCTCATATCCCTGTCGGCCATCTTTGCGAGCCTGTTACCGCTCGCGGAGGCGAGGAACGCCAGCAAGACCTTGCACTCCCCCATCTTGGCGCGGCTTGACATCTTTTCGCATCATCCGTTGGGCACCGACCGACAAGGTTTGGACACGCTCGGTGGAGTCATCTTCGGATTCCGTGTTTCGCTTATCGTCGGTGTAGGAAGCGTGCTCCTCGGCATCATCGTCGGTGGGCTTATCGGCATGGTCGCCGGCTTTTACCGCCACAACGTCGATCGAGTGGTGGGCGTGTTCACCGATGCAACACTCGCCTTCCCCCCACTCATCCTGCTCATCGCACTCGCGACTGCGCTCAAGCCGAGCGTGTGGACACTCACGCTAGAACTTGCAGTCGTCACGATCCCGGTCTACGTACGCATCGGTCGAGCCCACGCGCTCTCGATCTCTCAACGCGAATTCGTCCTTGCCGCACGTGCCCAGGGCGCCCGGAGCCGTCGGATCCTGCTACGGGAAATCGCGCCGGCGGTGCTTCGGCCACTGAGCGCATATGGATTCGTGATGGTGGCCGTGATGATCGTTGCCGAAGCATCGCTTTCCTTCTTGGGGCTGAGCATCCCACCGCCAAGCCCGACGCTCGGCAACATGATCAGCTCCGGCACAGAAGACTTCAAGACGCACCCGCACCTGGTCTTCGTACCGGCTACCGCGCTCTTCCTGACCGTGCTGGCGCTCAACCGCCTCGGTGAAGAGGCCCAGCGACGATTCAGTCACCGTGAGACCAAGCTTTAGAAGGCGCTGTCACGTAGCGTTTAACCGAGCACTGCCACGCCGCAACGATGCACGAAGGGACAGCTCATGACGGGCGCACGCCCCGAGTCGACTACTCGACCGCTCTTGGTCGTCGACAACCTCAAGACCCAGTTCGCCACGCCCCGGGGTCGCCTGCGCGCAGTAGACGGAGTGTCCTTCCAACTCGGCGTCGGCGAGACCTTCGGCATCGTGGGCGAGTCGGGCTCGGGTAAGTCGGTCCTCGCTCGCAGCATCATGAATTTGCTGCCGGCATCCGCCCGCGTTTCGGGCGACCACATCCTGTTCGATGGTCGCGATCTTCAGACGATGTCCTCATACGACTTGAAGCACTTCTGGGGTCCCGAAATCGCGATGGTCTTCCAAGACCCGATGACCTCACTCAACCCGGTGAAGAAGGTCGGGGTGCAGATCACCGAATCGATGCGCTATCACCTCGGTCTGTCGAAGGCCGAAGCGACGAAGCGCGCGCTCGACCTCATGCACGAGGTTGGTATTCCAGAGCCGAAACGACGACTTCATCAGTACCCACACGAACTGTCGGGCGGCATGCGGCAACGCATCGCCATCGCGATTGCCCTCGCTTGCGAACCGCGATTGCTGATCGCCGACGAACCGACGACGGCCCTCGACGTCACCGTCCAAAAGCAGATCCTCGAGTTGCTCGCGCGACTCCAGCGCGAGCGCGGGATGGCACTTATCCTCATCACTCACGACTTCGGGGTGGTATCCGGGATGGCCGACCGCATCGCGGTCATGTACGCCGGCCAACTCGTTGAATCCGGTGGTGCGGTCGAGACGTTCAGCGACGTGAAACATCCGTACACGGAAGCCCTTTTGGCGTCGATCCCCCAGTTCGACCAGCCGAGCCACACCCGCCTGCAGGCGATCGGTGGTCGGCCGCCGGACATGGTCAACCCTCCGACGGGCTGCCGATTCGCTCCGCGCTGCAAGTACGCTCAGGATCTTTGCCGGACTTCACCGCCGGCGTACGCGAACCCCACGTCGCCTGACCACTTCTTCCGTTGCTTCTTCCCGGTCGACAACAAGAGCTCCGGCGCAGTTGGCAGTCAGCGATCCCACGCGCACTTGGAGGTGTCGGCTTAATGGCCGGTGTTGGAACGGCGCACTTGCGCGAGGCGGACGATGTGTTGGTTCGGGTTGAACACCTCGTCGTCGAATTCCCCGTCGGTAATGGCAACACCGTCCACGCCGTTTCAGACGTCAGCTTCGATATTCGGGCCGGCGAGACTCTCGGACTGGTAGGCGAATCGGGCTGCGGCAAGTCGACTACCGGCCGGGCGATCCTGCAGCTACCACCGCCGACGTCGGGCTCCGTGTATTTCGAGGGAGTCGACCTCACGACACTCCATGGCGACCGGCTGCGACGCATTCGCCCGCGCGCCCAGATGATCTTCCAGGATCCGATCTCCTCGCTGAATGAGACCCGCAAGGTGCCCGACCTCGTCGCCGAGGGACTACGGGTCTGGCAACACCCGAAGAACGAGATCGAGACGCGTGTCAACGACGTCCTCGAGGCCGTAGGCCTTGACCCGCAAGCGGTGAAGCAACGACGCCCCCGACAGTTCTCCGGCGGACAGTGTCAGCGCATCTGTATTGCCAGAGCACTCGTGCTCGAACCGGACCTCATCGTCTGCGACGAGCCGGTGTCAGCCCTCGATGTCTCTGTTCAGGCCCAGATCCTGAACCTGTTGGAGGAGATGAAGGCGCGATACAAGCTGACGTTGTTGTTCATCACGCACGATCTCGCGGTCGTGCGCAACGTCAGCGACCGGATCATCGTGATGTACCTGGGCCGAATCTGCGAGGTTGCCGACTCCGACGAGCTCATCTCCAAGCCGGCTCATCCGTACACCCGCCTACTCATGAGTTCAGTACCTCGTGTGAACCCGGATCAGAAGATCACCGGCCAGACGAGTCACTCATCCGACGAGATACCCTCGCCACTGAACCCGCCGCCCGGCTGCCGATTCAACACACGGTGTCCGCTAGCTCAGGACATCTGCCGCACTGAGGTCCCCGAGATCCGCGAGATAGGACCGCGGCACTTCGTGGCTTGTCACTTTCCCGTCACCGATGGCTCAGCGCCGCAAACCGTCGCCGACGTAGCGGGGATCGGCGCCGGGGTCTGAGGCGCGGTACGAATGGACGATCAGACCGCGATAGCACAGCTCCTCTTCGAGTACGCCGACCGGATGGACGCTGGAGACCTCGCCGGCGTAGCGCAGCTGTTCGACGGCGCCCAGATGTGCTCGTCGTCCGGATCGTGTATGGAGGGTGCGGAACTACGCGAGCACCTCGAACGCACCACTCGAATTTTCCCCGACGGCACGCCCCGTACCCGGCACGTGACCACGAACGTTGTTATCCACGTCGATGATTCGGGCGATGTCGCATTGGCGACGTCCTATGTGACGGTGTTCCACAAGCCGGACGATGTCGCTGCCCTCCAACCGATCTTCGCTGGGCGATACCACGACGAATTCCGTCGAGTCGGAGGCGCCTGGCGATTTGCGCGGCGTACCAAGATCGCCGACCTCATGGGCGATTTGAGCAGTCACCTGCGCACGCCCGAGTTCGCCCTGACCGCCCGACTTGCGGGCCCCACGAGCCTGGAGCAGGGTATCCGGCAGACCCTGTACAGGTACTGCCGCGGTGTAGACCGGCACGACTTCGGGGAGGCGGCCTCGTGCTTCACCGAGGACGCGAGGGTCCATTACGACGAGGCAGGCAGCACCGAAGGCGACACCGCGACGGCCTTCCTCACCGAACAGGAAACCGCGTCCGGTTCAAGCCCCGGTCATCGACGCCATGAGGTTACGAACGTACTGATCGATGCGGGCGACGAAGTAGTAACCAGCGAGGCGTACGTCACGATCATTTCGTGGAAGCCGGCAACGAGCGGCCTCGCCGAAGTGATCGAGCGGTGCCGATTCGTCGACGAATGGCGCTATAGCGACGGCACGTGGCGCATCAGCCGAAGAAAGCATGTCGTCGAGCTGCGTACCGTCGACGGCCGTCCGAGCGAGCACTCCGAGCCGACCTGAGGAAGTGCGGACGTGCCCAACGGGGCTAGCCGTCCGACAACACCGATCTCATCCAACGAAACAACATCGGCGCGGTGCCCTGTTCGAACAAGTAGACAGCAAAACGACGGCTTCAGCCATTCCCGTCGCGTCGTCTGTAGCTCGGCAATCGATGAAGGAGTGTGTTCGACATGCTCTACAACGTTGGCAATTGGTCTGCGGTGGCTGACGTCGTCGTCGTCGGGTCAGGAGGCGGCGCGCTGACTGCCGCCACGCTGGCCGCCGATGGCGGAGCCGATGTCATTCTGCTCGAAAAGCAGGACGTGCTAGGTGGCACGACGGCGGTCTCGGGCGGCGGCATGTGGATCCCGAACAACAGACATCTGGCCCCGGCTGGCCTGCAAGATTCTCCTGCCGATGCGCGCGCCTATCTGAACCGAATCGCAGACGGACGCGCCCTCGATCCGGAGCTGATCGACGTATTCGTCCACACCGCGCCGAAGATGCTCGACTACCTGGAAGCGCACACCCCGCTGACGACCCAGCCGGTCACGAGCCTGCACGACTACTACGAGGTGATTCGCGAACGGATCCCCGGATGCAAGGACTTCAGTCGCACGGTCGAGCCAGCCGCCTTTCCGGCGCGCGACGCGCTGGGTGCGTGGGCAGACCGAATTGCGGCTCGATCCACCCTGCTCTCGCTCGGCGCGTCGACCACCCTGCAAGAGGACCTCGGCGGCCGCGGCGGGGTGTCGGCCAACCTCGACGAGCTGGCCGCCCGTGAGCGACAGGGCATTCGAGTCAAGGGCGCTGCCCTGGTCGCAGCGCTGCTGAAGGGATTGCTCGAGCGAGGCGTCGAAATCAGAGTGTCGTCCGCAGCACAGGAATTGGTCGTCGACGACTCCGGAGTTGTGGTCGGTGTCCGTGTCGTCACGCCCGACGGTGATCGCCTCATCGGCGCCCGCAAGGGAGTCGTGCTCGCATGCGGAGGTTTCGAGTGGAATCGAGACCTGGTGCTGGCGTACATGGGATACGACATCAAACCGCTTTCGCCCGGCGGAAACACCGGAGACGGCCACCTGATGGCAATGGAAGCCAAGGCGGCCATGGGAAACATGTGGTCGTACTGGGGCAACGGCGCCGCCTTCGACCCGATGATCACCGGGCCGAATGGGCAACCCATGCCCCAGATGATGAAAGGACTCGGCCCAGGCTCGATCATCGTGAACCGGCACGGCAATCGGTTCATGCACGGGGGCTATACGTACAACGATTTCCCCAAGCCGTTCGGAGCCTTTGACCAGGAGTACGCCGGGTACCCGAATACGCCGCCGGCGTGGGTCATCTTCGGCCACAGTGTCAAGGAGCGGGACCGAATCCTCACAATGCAGCCCGGCGAGCCGGCGCCGGAGTGGTTGCCGCACGCTGAGTCGATCCGGGAACTCGCCCAGTTGATCGGCGTCGACGCCGACGCCCTTGAGGAGACGGTTAACCGGTACAACACGCATGCCGCGACCGGCGAAGATCCCGAGATGCGGCCGGCCCGCGCGAGAGCGGGAGCGCCGTCTCCCGAAGTGCCGCAACCGGTCGAGGGACCGCCGTATTACGCAATTCAACAGTGGCCGGCATCGCTCGGAACCAACGGTGGGTGTCGCATCAACGCACATGCTCAGGTGCTCGGTACCCGAGAACCGATCATCGGGGGTCTCTATGCCGCCGGCAACACGTCGGCGGCGGTGCTCGGCGGGGCTTACGTCGGTGGCGGCACGCCCATCGCGTCGAGTATGACCTTCGGTTATCTCGCCGGCCGGCACGCCGCCGCCCAGCCCTCACGAACCCTATGACGAGACAATCGCTTGCTCCGATAGCAACCAATAGAACGGGTGTGCGACGTGAATTCTGGCGAGGAAGCTCTGGCGATCCGACAGATCCATGCGTTGAAAGCTCGGTACTTCCGGTTCATGGACACCAAGGACTGGGACGGCTTGCGCACAGTGTTCACTGACGACGCCGTGCAGGACATGTCCGGGGAGGCACTTCGGCGCGGCCAGCCGGCCGAATCCGGAATTACCCGTGGGCGTGACGCCATCGTCGACCGGATGCAGAATGCGCTCCGCCACATCCTCACCGTCCACCACGGCCATATGCCCGAAATTCAGCTACTTTCCGACACGGAGGCCTCAGGAATCTGGGCGATGGAGGACAACCTTCGATGGGAAGATCCCACCTCGCCGCTGGCCGAACTTCGAGGGTTCGGGCATTACCACGAGACCTACCGCGCGGTCGACGGCGAGTGGCAGATTGCCTCTAGCCGGCTGGATCGCCTGAGAGTTGACACGACACGCCGCTGACCACATCGCTGTCCAGTCCTCGCATGCCGCCGAAACGGACGATCGCATACGCCGTGTACGCCGCCATCAGAACCCCGATGACGACCGCCGTAGCGGCAATTCCGATGAACGCGGCCAGCCCTACGAGTAGGAAGGTGCCCAAGGGAACTGAGCCGATGTTGCCGGTGATGTAGAGCGAGAGCACGCGTCCGCGATACAGCTCGGGGATCTGGCTCTGCAGGGCGGTATTCAGCGATACCGAAACGAGGGATTGGCCGAGACCGATCAGAAGGAATCCCACCACGCCGACCTGAAGCAGGTGCGTCATCCCTATCACCATTGCACCCCCGGCCGTGAACACCAGTCCGGCCATCGTCACCTGCGAACGACGGAAGCGATGGCCGACCAACGTGAGGCCACCAGTGGCGATCATCGAACCGATCCCGTTCGCCACAAGCAGGGCCGCGTAACCGGCGCTCGCGACACGGAAACTGTCATGAGCGAGAGTGGGCGCCAGTTGAACGAGCGCGAAAGGAAAGAGCATGACCAGCGCGCCGTTCAAGATCGCCTGGAATGCGACCGGGTGGGAATGCGCGTACCGTAATCCGTCGCGTAAGTCCCGATAGATGCTGGTCGGTTCGCGTTTGGTCTGTTCGGCGACCGACAGAAACCCAAGAACAGCGCAAACACCGAGGAATGAGACGGCGTTCGCGGCGAACGCGACGCCCGGACCGTACGCGGCGAGGACGAATCCGGCGACGGCCGGACCGACGGCCCGACCCAGCACGTACTGCACCGAATTCAGGCGAACCGCACTCGCCAGGGCTGGCCGCGGCACGAGTGAGGGCACGATCGCCTGCCAGGAGATCAACTGATAGCCGGCCGCGACGTTCGAGACGAAGACCGCGGCGAGAATCAAACTGACGCTCCGGACGTCGCCGTACCAGAGCAATGCGAGTCCGACTGACATCACCACCTGGAGGGCCATCGACACCAGCAAGACCGTTCGACGAGACGTCCGGTCCGCGGTCGCACCCGCCAACGGGCTCACGATGAACTGCGGCAAGTAGCCGGCGACGACCGCGCAGAACAACCAACCGGTCGATCCGGTGATCTCGTACACGACGAAAGGCACGGTGACGTTCTGCATCCAGGTGCCGACGTTGGAGACGATCGCCGATACCCAGAACAGTGCGAATCCACGTTGCCGGAGTGCCGCGAACGCACCCGCTTCTAGTGAAGCCCGATCGTCTACATCGGAAATCAGCGGCGGCACTTAGCGCCAATGCCTGGTGGTACGGTCCCGAAAAACGGGCCACAGCATTCGGATACCTCCACCGGCGGGAATATGGCTGACCTCTGAGATTGTCGCCAGCGTATCGGCAGTTCCGCGAGTCCAGGTCTCAGTTGCCGGAATCGCCCCACCCGGGGGGACCGGTTCCGGCGACGATAATCCGCCACGACGAACGAACGAAAGCGGTGTGGTTACGTGTGGACCGATGTGACATTGGATGGCTCCGGACCCGTGGAGTTCGCCGGTGCTCTCGATCTCGAACGCAGTGCCCACGGTCTTACCCCACGACGACTGCCTGCCTGGACGCGCCCCCAGGTGCCACCGTCAATGGACCTCGTGGTCGCGACGCCGAGTGGCTGCCGTGTCCGCTTTCGCACGAGCGCGACAGCAATCTCCGTCGAAGCAAAACTGACGCACGTCCAGCTCGCACACGAGCGCCTGTTCCCCGCCGTCTTCGAACTGATCAGTGACGGAGTTCCCATTGACCGGCGCGAGGTCTCGGCGGGCGACGTATTCACGATCGACCTTCGCGATCCGGCCCGTTCGCACCGCACCAGTGGCGATGGCGTAGCGATCGAATTCCATGGACTTGGTTCGTCGCTCAAGGACATCGAGTTGTGGCTTCCTCACCAGGCACTGGTCGAATTGCGGCGACTTCGGGTGGCAGGCGCTAGCGGGGTGGACCGGCCCACGCCGGCCGGTCCGACCTGGATCCACCATGGAAGTTCCATCAGCCAGTGCCGCGAAGCCGTGGAGCCGACGGGCACCTGGCCCGCCCTCGTCGCACGGCAGTGCGGAATGAACCTCGTGAACCTCGGCTTCGGTGGTCAATGCCATCTCGATCAATTCGTCGCGCGGACGATTCGGGATCTTCCTGCGCAGCGGATCAGCCTGGAGCTGGGAATCAACGTGCTGACGTCCGACTCGATGCAGGAACGCGTCTTCGTCTCCGCTGTCCACGGATTCTTGGACACGATCCGTGACGGCCATCCCACCACGCCGCTGCTGGTCGTCTCGCCGATCGCGTGCCCCCCGTTGGAGTCGCACCCCGGGCCTCTCGTATTCGGCCCAGACGATCAATTTGTCATAAGCGAGCAACGTGATATTCGCCCTGGCAGCCTTACCGCCGCCGCCCTGCGAGATCTCTTGCAGAGTGTCGTGTCTGGTCGACGCTCGAGCGGCGACGCCAACCTGGAATATCTTGACGGACGAACCCTGCTAGGAGCCGACGAGACCGAGCTGCTCGTGGACGCACTCCATCCCGGGGCGGCCGGATATCGGCTCATGGCCGACAGATTCGCCCGTATCGCCTTCGGCAACGGTTGGCCGTCCGCATCGTCGTAGCCGCGCTCAGGGCCGGGTCTTGTGTACTACGGCCATGACGAAGGCCACACATGCACGGACGCTGGGAGTCGCTTTGTGGGCGGCTCCCAGCGTCCGTGGTGGTGCTGGGTCAGTTCTTGCTGGTTCCTACTTGGTGACGTATGCCTTGTCGAAGTAGGGGGTGATGTAGGTGAAGCGAAGGCCGTGGACGTTCGGCGTCCAGACCAAGGTCGGCTGGTCCGAGGCGTACGTGACCGCCGGGATGACCTTGTTGAACACCGCCTGGTAGGCGTCCATCGCGGCGAGCAGATCCTTGGTGTTCTGCGCCAGCCGCAACTTGTCGAGCGCCGCGTCCAACTCGGGGTCGTTAGTCCCGAACGCGTTCGCCTTGTTCGAGCTGTAGAACCGGTACAGCGACGAGTACTCGGTCGGCAACGGACCGACTTGGCCGGCGAGCGTCAGCTGGAAGTTCCGGTTGACGTATACCCGGGTGAGGAAGTCGCTGTAGGGCAGCGGGGTCGCCGTGATGTTGAACCCAACCGCGTTCAGCAACGACTGCACCGCGATACCGGCCTGCACGTTCGTACTCGGCGAGTTCGCGAGGATCAGTTCGAAGCTCAGCTTCATCCCTTCACCCTTGAGCTGGGTGACCAACGCCTTCGCCTTGTTCGGGTCATACGCGACCCCCGAGGTGCCCTTCGCGATGCCGTTCGCCGGGTCCGGGTAGACCAGACCGTTACCGGCCAAACCCTTACCGCCGAACGCCCGGTCGTTGATCACCTTCGGGTCGATCGCCATCGCGATCGCCTGCCGCACCCGCACATCCGACAGCTCGGCGACCTTCTGGTTGATCGAGATGTCGCTGTTGCCCTGGTCGATCGTGAACACGTTCGGGTACTTCGCCACCGCGTCCGCGGTCGCTACCGGGTCACGCGAGAGCGTCGCCATGTTCACACTGCCCGACGCCATCCCATCGAGCCGCGCCTGGATGCTGTTCAAACCCACGAACGTCAGCTTCTGGATGCACACCGTGCCGCCCCACCAGTTCGGCTTCGGCTTCAACACGACCTGGTTCGGCGGGTTCCACGAATCCACCACATACGCGCCGGCCGCACCATCGCTCGGGTTCTGCCCGAACGCCTTCGCGCCGATCGCGTTCACGACCTTGACGTTCTGGATCATGCCCAAGTTACCCACCGTGCCACCACCGGCAGTCAGCTCCAGCGGGAAGAAACCCCACGGCTGGGTCAACGTGAACTTGAGCGTCAACGGGTCAACCACCGCCATGCTCTTGATGAACTGGCCCTGGCCCTTGGTCACCGACGTGCCAGCCGGGTCGATGTTGCGCTGGATCGACGCCATCACCGCAGCGGCGTCCATCGGATCGCCGTTCCCGAACTTCACGTCCGGCCGCATCTTCAGCGTCCACTCCGACGCATCCGCGTTCGGCGTGATCGACTCCGCCTGCTCCCCCACGAACGTGTTGTTCTTCGCATCGAACCGCAACAACGAACCGAACAGCGCCAACATCTCCGGGCCGGTCTGCGCCGTGCCAGCAGCTTGGCTATACGGATCCAACGTGTTCGCCAACCCCGTCGGGGCGTAGGTCAGCTCCCCGCCCACCCGCGACGCGTTACACACATCATTGGCCGAAGACGACGCACTAGGGCCATTCGCCGACTTTGAACTACTCCCACAGCCAACGGCTGCCACATTCGCAACCACGACCAGACCAACCAGAAAACGCCACCTACTCACCAAGAGCCTCCGGTACGCATCTTGCCCACGGGCCACCATGGCCCAGGCCGGAAATGCTGGACGGGTGACCTCCGCCACACAACCCGCCGTTCCAACTACCGGAACCCCCGGCGGTGAACCCGTCCCGCAAGCGCGTGGATCCCGTCAGGCCCAGTGCGCGTCCATCCCGCCAGGTGGATCGCCCGACCTGCTCGCGTCTCTTCCACTCGCTAGATTCCGCCGAAAGAAGCGCGTCCCCCGAAGTGCGCTCATCAACGCGGCGGAGCATCTGTGTCGAACGAACATGGCCGGGTTGCCCTGGTCACCGGGGGTTCTCGCGGAATCGGACGAGCGACGGCAATTCGTCTGGCCCAGGACCACAACGTCGTCGCCATTTCCTATCAATCGGCCAGCGATGCAGCCGTTGCCGCGGCGCGTGAAATCGAAGCCGCAGGAGCCGAAGCCCTCGTGGTGCAGTGCGATTTAGCCTCGACCAACGAAGCAAAACGCCTCATCGATACAGTCGTGACCCAGTTCGACCGGATCGACTCCGTCGTGAACAACGCAGGCATCGCCGAACGGCACAGTTTTCTCGACCTCGACCTCGAGAGCTGGCAGCGCTCGCTCGACGTCAACCTCTCGGCCCCGTTCGTGATCATCCAAGGAGCCGCCCAAACAATGATCGAAAACGGACGCGGCGGCGCAATCGTCAACGTCGGCTCCCCCGCAGCAACCAACGGGGGCAGGACCGGCGCTCACTACGCCGCGTCGAAGGCTGGACTGATCGGCCTCACGATGCACGCGAGCAAGGCGCTCGGACCTCACCAGATCCGAGTGAACCTCGTGAATCCCCTCGCGATCGATACCGACATGATGCGGGGTGCCGCGGTAACGCCCAACTTCACTCCTCCCTCCCCCCTCGGACGCCTCGGCGAACCAGCTGAAGCCGCCGAGGTCATCGCGTTCCTCTGTTCAACCGGTGCAAGCTTTCTGACCGGCATCAGTGTCGATATCGCCGGGGGAGCCTGAGGAGCTGAGATGGGTACGCTCAGTGGACGCGTAGCGGTTGTGACCGGCTCCAACCGCGGTATTGGTAAGGCTATTGCGCGCCGGCTCACCGCCGAAGGAGCGCACGTCGTCATCAACGGTCGAGACGCGGCCACCGCTCATGCCGCGGCAGCCGATATTGCCGCGACCGCTGGTTCGGCACCGCTCGTCATTCCGGGCGACGTGGCTGACCCCGCCTTCATCGAACAGCTCATCGAAACGACAGTGAGCACACTCGGTCCGATCGACATCCTCGTCAACAATGCCTGGGGGGGCACGAGGATCAATCGGCTCGAGAACAAAGATGTGCAGATGTTCACCGATGCTTTCGATCTTGCGTTCTACAGCAGTCTCCGGCTGATGCAGGCGGTCTTCCCGTCGATGAAGGAAAAGGGCTGGGGCCGGATCGTCAACATCGGCAGCTTGAATGGGGTAAACGCGCACGTTTACTCGGCCGAATACAACGTCGCAAAAGAGGCGCTGCGAACACTGACGCGGACGGCGGCGCGAGAGTGGTTCCGGTACGGGATCGTGGCCAACGTCGTTTGCCCGTTCGCCCGAGTCGAGCGGCATGACCTGGCATGGGGCGACCAAGCCGACGTGATCGCCACGGATATCGGCAGCCGCTTGCCGGCCGGCCGAATGGGCGACCCGGATCTGGATATTGCCGGCGTCGTTTCCTTCCTCTGCAGTGAGGATGCACGGTTCTTGACCGGCAACACGTTGTTCGTCGACGGCGGGGGTCACATCAGCGGTGTCGCCTGGGAGCCAGTACCCCAGGAAGATGCCGAAGGGCTCTCCAACGAATCGTCGATCCACCGGGTCGGCATCGGCAAGAACGACTGAGCGCCGGCGATACCCCGGACCGCGAAGAGCGGGAGCTGACGGCGCGTGGAGTTGATGACCTAGTGGAGCTGACCAAAGGCTCCGTCGATGTCGGGATAGTGGTGACGGACCTCGCCGAATCCGAACGGTTCTACCGGGACACGCTCGGTTTGACCCACGTCGACGACCTGACGCCCACGCCCGGAACGCTGATCCGCCGCTATGCGGCAGGCTCGACGTTGGTCAAGCTGGTATCGCTCGATCCGCCTCCGACTGCCGCTAATCCGCCCGGTGGCGCGTACGCCGCCCTCGGCATCCGGTACCTGACGTTCTACGTCACCGACGTAGAACACGTCGTATACCGATGTCTGGACGCTGGTTTCGAGGTACCGCAGTTACCGCGCGAGTCGCGTCCGGGCGTTGTCGTAGCCAAGGTTGCCGACCCCGACGGAAACTGGCTCGAGTTCATCACGCGACGGCCGACCGACGGTGCGCGCCCCGACCTCGGCCAGGCCGGCGAACTACCCGAGAACGTATCCGGGATCGAGCTGTGCTGGGGAACTGTCGGACGGCCGTCGGTGTCGGAGTACTTCAGCGCTGCGGCGGCGGCCGGCTTCGAACATGTGACAGTGCGTCCGTCATGGTTTCTGGCCAGCGTCGACCAGGGCGAGGATCCGGAGACGTTGGTTCGGCAGGCGAGGAACCTGGGCCTGCGGGTGACGACGGTCGACTCCCTGTCCTCGGCCCTGCCGGGCGCTCCGGATCCCGACACAGTGGCGTCGCCGCAGCAGCGCGCGCTGCTTCGGGTGACGGAAGACGATTGCTTCCGGATCGCCACCCACTTCGGGGCACCCAACATCCAGGTAACGAACTTTCTCGGCTCCGGTGCCGAACGCAACGAGATGCTCGATGCCTTCGGGGCTCTTGCCGATCGGGCGCGAGAACGCGGATTCCACCTTCTACTCGAGTTCATTCCGCGCACCGGCGTGCCGGACCTGGCCGCGGCGGTGGACATCGTCCAGGCGTGCGGACGGGAAAACACCCGGATCATGGTCGACACCTGGCACCTGGTCCGTACGGGCGGGACGGTCGACGAACTGCGCGCTGTGCCCCCGGGACTCTTCGGCGGAATGCAGGTCAGCGATTGCCCGTTACCCCCCGAGATCATGCAGGTCACTCAGTTTCCGATGGGGGGCGACTACGTGCCCGGCCGGGGTCGGCTCCTTCCCGGCGAGGGACACCTCCCCTTGGGGGCCATCATCGACGCGGTCGCGGCGAACAACCCTCCGATGCTTGTCGGCGTCGAGGTGTTCAATGCGGGACTGCGGGCGATGCCACCGACAGCGGCAGCTGCGCTGGCCCGTCGATCCTTGCTCCGACTACTCAGCCACGCGCCGGAAGGTTGATCGTCTTGAGCTCGAAGAACGATTCGAGCCCGTGGAAGCCGAACTTCCGTCCCAGGCCCGAGTCTCCCCGACCACCGAACGGGGCCTCCATGTTGATGCAGAAGCCGTTCACGGTGAAGGTGCCGGCGCGGATCCGCCGGGCGACGTCGAAGGCCAACGCCTCGTCCTGGGTGTAGACGGAGCCGTTCAAGCCATAGACCGTATCGTTGGCAAGAGCGATCGCCTGCTCGTGATCGTCGAACGTCGAAACGACGACGACCGGGCCGAAGATCTCCTCCTGCGCCAGCCGCGACCGATTATCGACATGGTCGAACACCGTGGGCTCGATAAACCAGCCCCGATCGAGGTGCGCCGGCCGCCGGCCGCCGGTAACCAGCCGCGCCCCTTCGGCTAGCCCGAGCGCAACGTAAGACTCGACCCGTTCGCGCTGACGTTCAGCCACCAGCGGGCCGAGCTGTGTCCTCTCGTCGAACGGGTCGCCGACCCGCAATGCGCGCGCCGCGGCAACCAGACCCTCCACGAGATTCTCGTGTCGACGGCGCGACACGAGAATCCGTGAGGTAGCCGCGCAAACCTGACCGGCATTGCTGAACACACCCGCGATCAGCGATGGCACCACAGCCTCGAGATCGGCGTCGTCGAACACGATCGCGGCGGACTTGCCACCGAGCTCAAGGGCGGCGTGCGCCAGTTTGGACCCGCACACCGAACCGATCTCACGGCCCACGCCGGCACTGCCGGTAAAGGACACCTTGTCGACGAAGCGATGTGCGACGAGAGCCCTGCCGACCTCCGGCCCTCCGGGCAGAACACTGAGCAGTCCCTCCGGGAGGCCCGCGTCCATCAGCGCCTCGGCGATCACAAACGCGTCGAGCGGGGTCTCCGGGGACGGCTTGAACACCACCGGGCATCCCGCGAGGAGCGGATAGGCCACCTTGTACATCGCCTGGTTGAAGGGGCCGTTCCACGGAGCAATGGCAGCGACGACCCCGACCGGCTCGCGCAACACCACGGCGGGTACGGCAGAGTCAATCTCTTCGCGCATCGGATGGACTCTCGCCGTGTCCGTCGCGTAACGCGCGATTCTGAGCACCCCCTGCCCGTTCGCCATCCGGCTCGACGTGATCGGAACACCCATCTCCGCGGTTACGAGCTCGGGGACCCCGTCGAGCCGTTCCGAAAGCAGCGCCCACGCGCGGTCCAGCACATCGGCACGCGCTGCCGTCTCTGCCGTCCCCCACCAGCCGTCGTCGAGGGCGGCGCGGGCCGCTTGCACCGCGCGGTCCACGTCTACGGGACCCGCCTCGGGCGCGGTCCCGATGGCCTCCTCGGTCGACGGGCTCACCACCTCAATCACGCCGCCCGCAGCAGGCCTCTCCCACTTACCACCGACGAGGAGGTGACGCCGGTCCAGCAGGCGCTCGGGCACGCCGGGAACCCCAGTCTTCAGGTCGCTTCGCGGAGATTTGTCCATGCCTCGATCCTCGAACTCCAGGCAACGGAAACAACCCGGACGTTCCGTTGGACGGAAAACGGGTCGAAAGGAATCTGAACCCACGCGAAGCGGCCGATCCTGAGCGACGGCGGTCGAATCGGCAGATCGACCTTTCAATGCCCGTCTCAATGGTCGGGTCGGTGGTGTTGTCGATGCCGGTGGGGTCGGTCATGTTTTCCGTGGCGCAATGTTGCCCGTGAAGGGAGCCGGCCTATGTATGACTTGCTGATCAAGGGTGGCACGGTCGTTGACGGCACCGGCGGGGCGCCGTTCACCGCGGATGTCGCAGTCAACGCCGGGCGGATCGTGGAGGTCGGCCGGGTCAGCGGGACTGCCCGGCGAACGATCGACGCCGACGGGGCGCTGGTGACCCCGGGTTGGATCGATGCCCACACCCACTACGACGCGCAGGTCACCTGGGATGACCAAATCGAGGGGTCCGCCGCGAACGGGGTGACCACGGTCGTGATGGGTAACTGCGGGGTGGGTTTCGCCCCGGTCCGCTCCGGTGGCACCGCCGAGTTGATCGACCTGATGGAAGGCGTCGAAGACATTCCCGGCGCCGCGATGGTTGAGGGTATGCCCTGGGGCGCGTGGGAATCCTTCCCCGACTACCTTGATCTCCTTTCCAAGCGGTCTTGGGCGTTGGACGTCGCGGCCCAGCTGCCCCACGGTGCGTTGCGCTACTACGTGATGGGTGACCGGGCGATCGAGAACGAACCGGCGACCGCCGACGACATCGCCGAGATGGGCCGGCTCGCCGCCGACGCGGTCCGCGCTGGCGCGGTCGGGTTCAGCACCTCACGTACGAAAGTGCACCGGTCGATGCGCCGTGGCGGTTTCGTGCCGGGCACCTTCGCCCCCATCGATGAACTTCTCGGCATCGCCCGACGTATCGCCGGCGCCGGCGGCGCCGTGCTGCAGGCCATCCCGGCCAGCGGCAGCGGCCTCGGCGACATGACTCCCGCGGGTCCCGAGCAAGCATCGGCGGTAGCCGAAGTCGACCTCTTGGCCGAGTTGTCGAAGCGATCCGGACTGCCGCTGGTGTTCACCACGTTGCAGGCAGGAGACCAGAACGAAGATGGCTGGCGGCGGGTCTTGAGTTCGGTAGCTGCCCACAATGCGAACGGCAGCCGCCTACACCCGATGGTCGCCACCCGGGCGGTGACGATGCTGACCACCCTCGCCGCCTATCACGTGTTCATGCTGCGCCCGACGTATCGCCGGCTGAGCGAGACGCTCCCCTTCGACGCGCTCGTCCGCGAGCTGCGCCGCCCGGAGGTCAAACAGGCCATCCT
>Ga0207711_10001098_pt1 | contig 25803 bp, 34 predicted proteins | sample KBSS34metaG_FD_184401 | JGI IMG/M metagenome (GOLD analysis project Ga0207711, IMG submission 184401) | Switchgrass rhizosphere microbial communities from Kellogg Biological Station, Michigan, USA - KBS S3-4 metaG (SPAdes) (version 2) | ecosystem: Host-associated > Plants > Roots > Rhizosphere... | reverse complement strand
GGCGTATTGTCTTTATCAAAGCCGCCGAAGAACAGGCCCGTTACTTTGTGTTTGATGCCGAATTCTGCTGCTTTCATTTTCTTCTCCAGTTACTCGCCGCGCCCAATGCGCTGCTGATGGATGAATCTTAGAACACGGTGCACTTCATGTCAACACAAATGTTGTTCGTCTAAAAATCGCAACGTATGTCAAATAGACTTGAACATGCGTGCCGTAAAGTGTATAGTGAAGTTATCAACAACGAAATGAGGATGAAATGAACATTGGTCAAAATTCCAACAATCTGTTCGACACAATCATGCGAGAGGAGAATGTGCCGAATGATGCTGATCTAGCGCGAAGCCTGGGCATTTCTGCCAGCCAACTATGCAATGTCCGAGCTGGTCGCGTGAAACTCGGTCCTACAATCATTGTGCGAATGATGGAGGCTTATCCCATCTCTCTTCGCCGTATTCAGCAGCTTCTGAACGAACATGAATAGGCCACCATTCGAAAAGCGAACGTTCATATTGCGATCGGTCGAAGTTCAGGGCCGATTGATTGAACTGATTCCTGCGCTTCCTTTGGACGATGAGAGGCCTCTGCGCATCGTGATTGATGATCCACTGCCAAAGAAAAGCCGCGAGCAAGAAGAAAAGTACCACGCAATGATCTGCGATATCGCCAAGCAGTTTGAGCATTGCGGCAAGATCTGGTCTGCTGAAGATATGAAGCGTTTGCTCGTGGATCAATTCCGCCGAGATACGTTCAAAGATCCAGATATTGCACAGCTCTGGCAATCCATGGATCAGGTCGAAATGGCGCCATCTTTGGACGGTTCAGGAGTTGTTGTTTTTGGCGTGCAGACAAGGCGATTTCCGGTGAAATTAGCTGGAATCTTCATCGAGTGGCTTTATGCCTTCGGAAGCGAAATTAACATTCAATGGAGTGCATGATGGGTAACGCAGAAGCAGCAATTCATATGTACAAATCTCAGCAAGACATGTCTGAGAAACTCAATCAAGGTCAATGGAATGATCAACATCGCCGACGAGTCGATGACGCACTTTTGCAACGTCTCATGTCTGATGATCGCATCGGTTCCCTGGTTGCCCTGTTCGCCATGATGGATGAACGCGGTAAGCAAACGCTGATCCGAATGGCTCAAGCTATGCCGAAATGCGACAAGGAAGTTGAATGAGGCCAGGTGAGTTCAAGCCCATGAAGCCAGCGCCAAAGATCCGATCCAAAAAGTGCAAGGTCTGCCGCGAATATTTTACGCCGCGCTCTAGCCTTCAGAAAGCGTGCGGCCCTGAATGCGCACAGGAATATGTGAAGCAAGAGAAAGCCAAGAAAGACCGCCAGGAGCGCCAGAAAGGCCTACAGGCACTTAAAACGAAGCGAGATTATATCAAGGAGGCACAAGTTGCGTTCAATAGCTTCATTCGGCTCCGGGATGCCGATAAAAACTGTATCAGTTGTGGGGCCTCACTCTCTGGAGGGAGAATGGGTGGTGGATACGATTGTGGGCATTGGCGCTCTGTCGGTTCCGCTCCTCACCTTCGATTTCATGAAGACAATGCTCATGGCCAATGCAAAAAATGCAATCGTTATGACTCAGGCCGCGCCGTGGATTATCGCATTGGTCTTATCGCCCGAATCGGCTTATCCCGTGTCGAATTGTTGGAGTCTGACTTTAGTACCAAAAAATGGAGCATCGATGACATATTGGTCATCCGCGATTCATATCGTAAGAAAGCCCACGAACTGAAGAAACTGATAGGAGAAAGAGAATGAAAAAGACGCCATGGTTTAAACGAGAAATTAAGCCAATTCATATTGGTGTTTATGAGGTGTACGATCCAGAAGACGGGCCGACATTCCAACATTGGAATGGTAAGAAGTGGGGCCTTCGTTCCGCTTCTATAGATGGTTGCTTTAGTGCATCGCATGCTTATTTTGAATCGTATTTTCAAGAAAATAAGTGGCGTGGCTTATCCGAAAAGCCGAAAGGGAAATCATGATGCAGCTAATCTACAACACTCTGCGCGGCTATCTTCCCTACACCAAAGATCGCCGCAACCAGGCTAAACGCATACTCGGCTGGGCTATCGCGTTCTCTTGCTGGATTCCTTTGGTGTGGGTATGGCTGGCTTGCTGTGAAGGAGGTAAATGATGGACAAAAAAGAAATAATCTCGGTTGCCATGGAAGCTGGCTTTATGTTGAGCACAATGCACGGACAAGAGTCGCCAAAGCTGATGCCAGTAAGCGATAGCGAGACACTTTTAGCTTTCGCTAAGCTTATAGCTGCGGCTGAGCGTGAGCGATGCGCAAAAGTGGTCTTAGAAGAAGGCTCCCGTCAAAGAAAAATTGGCAGGCAGTTCGCATGTATTGACGCCGCCACAGCTGTGCGCTCGCTTGAGTAAACGTTAAGCGAGCGCTCCGTAAGATTTCACAACTAAGTGCTTGCGGGAATTAGTTACGAGAGCGATAATTTACATGTTGGCGCGCAATGCGTTAATACCCTGAGCACCATCTGAATCCTGGCCGAGGAAGATGGATTACTGCAACAGTGGGGGTGCATCGGAGACGGGTAGGTTTGTCAGTAGACTTCCTCCCCGAACCTGCTGCGGGGTCCGGCCAGGACCCGTCCCCAATGCACCGGAAAATTTATGTACTACTTCAAAATCCATGTTGGCGATTACGCAAAAAAGACAGGCCACCTGTCGCCGCTTGAGCATGGTATCTATCTGCTTATTCTTCATGCTTACTATGACCGCGAGTTGGCTCCTACGCTGCTAGAGGCTACTCGTTGGGCCAGAGCACGCACTGAAGACGAGAAACAGGCTGTTCTAGGAATCCTCGATGAGTTCTTTGTCTTTGATGGCGAACGCTACTCGCAAGCTCGCGTAGAAGAAGAACTTGCATCCTATCGTGGTCGTGCTGAAGTCAATCGACAGATCGCTATCGATAGGGAAAACAAAAAGAAAGCACGAAAAGAGGACGATTCGTGCACGAATGGTTCACCACAAGAGCACGAAAGTAGCACCACAGAGCAACCTAACCATAAACCACTAACCACTAACCATAAACCAATAGATAAAGTCAAAAGCACTGTCGAGCCTGACGGCCCGACCGCTCGGATTTTTGCCTATTGGCAGCAGATTATGGAAAAGCCACGCGCTCAGTTGGATGCTAAGCGCAAGAAAGCGATTACTGGCAGGCTAAAGGATGGTTATACGCCAGAACAACTCTGCAAGGCGATCGACGGATGCAGGAAAGATCCATTCAGCATGGGTAAGAATGATCGGAGCACGCTTTACAACGACATTGAGCTGATCTGCCGTGATGGACCAAGGGTGGACAAGTTCATAGCCCATGCTGACAAGCCTAATGTGATCCCAGGCATTGACAGCCGGATGCAAAGACAGATCGATGCACTCAACGAATGGATGGCTCAACCATGACGACAAAGCAAGAACTCAGCAATGCAATCGCAGTCCTACAAGCCGAATATGCGGATATGGGCGAAGTAGTCGGTCCCCGTCTGGAAATGTGGTGGGAAGCGTTAAGAGCATTCCCTGATGGCGCCGTTATGGCTGCTGCAACTCAGCATCTGAAGTCGAGTCACTTCAAGCCACAACTTGCTGACATCGCAAAGCTTTGCGCCGCTCAGCTCGACGGCCAATGGCTCGGTGCAGATGAAGCCTGGGCGCTAATGCCGAAGTCCGAGCATGAATCGGCCATGCTGACAGACGAGATTGCACAAGCCATTGCCGCCGCCACTCCACTTATCGAAGCTGGCGACCGCATAGCAGCTCGGATGGCGTTCAAGGACTGCTACACACGCCTAGTCGATCGAGCCAAGCTAGAAGGCCGCCAGCCGCGTTATTTCCCTTCCTATGGCACAGACCGCCATGGAGTCGTTTCTATGCTCGCCAAGGCTGTGCAAACGGGCCAGGTAAGCCTTGATGCAGCATTGGAATGGAAGCCCGAATACGCGACAGAGATTGTGAAGATGGCCGGCGTCAAGAATCATCCTCTGTTGGCTGGCCCGAGCGAGAAAGGAAAAGCTGCTGTGAAAGCATTACTGGCTGACCTGAGGGCTGTGAAATGAGCTACCAGCTCAAATATGAAGCTGAGGCGAAATATCCGACCCAGACCACGAACGGATGTGACTACAAGGCATGGGCAAAACGAATTGTTTATCGTGCTGAGCGCCGCGATAAAAGCTTAATCTGGGTGCAGATCCTATTTGCATACCAAGCGCTTGATATGGAAGTTCCAAAGATCGAAGCTCAATAACCTGAAGGAGAAGAAGATGGACACAGATAATTTTGAGAAAGAGTTATGGTTGGCCTTTGCGGCTGGAATGATGTACGGAATGTCTGGGTTGGTTATTGCTAACAAACTTGATTGGCTTGTAATGCCATGAGAGCCTTCCTCGACCACCTAAACGGCATGCAAGCAGACCAGATCATCGCCTGGACGTTCATTTGCAGCTTGCCACTTATCGGAGCCTATGCGCTGAAGCAGTTGATTGAGTCTGCATGCGAGCTTTACGGAGCATTGGCCGATCGACGCGCCGACAACAAGGAGAAATGAAATGTGGGCATACATTCATGGAGATTGCGGGCAAGCAGCATTTTTGCTTAAAGAAATGCCAAAGCCTGGAGAAGTTAGCGACGCAACAAAAGCCACATGGCTGGATGGAACTCCGATAAAAAATGGGGATACGATAAAATGCGATTCATGCAAGATGCCAATTTATGAGCCAATTTCTGTTGATAACATTGTTCCTTGGGGAGATGAAGAATGAACCAAGGAAAATACAAAGGCGCTGGCATAGGCTATGCGCGGATGAATAGGATTATTCGGCTGATGATGGAAGGACTAGAAACTGCTGATGAAATGGTTCCGCGAGTTGGGCTGGAGAAGAAGCGGGTACTGACCTATCTGAACCAACTAGTCGAAGAAGGCAAAGCGACATTCTCGCAAGCGAGGAGCAACGCGGCGCGAATCTACACTTTGACCAATGCTGGAACGTTCTACGACATTCCTGAGCCAATATGGGGAAAACGGCCATCTCGGGCTACAGGGAAAAAGCCTGGCAGGCCAAAGCGAGCGGATATGCCAAAGTCTTCGATGACAGGCGACACCCGCAAAATCATCACGATTCCTGCCCGAAATGAAGGCAAAAAACGTGATCCATTGGTAGCAGCATTGTTTGGGGAGGCGGCATGACTTGCATTGCCAACAAACAAGCACTACACTAACTCCAGATTCATCTTCTATCTGAAGGCTTAGCCAGATACCAGCCCTGGCAGCGATCTTAAAGCCCGGCGCCCTGCCGGGTTCTTTTTATGGGGATTACTATGCCTCTTACTCATTCCAAATCCGATAAAGCTTTTAAAGCCAATCTCATTGCCGAGCTCCGGGCCGGAAAGCCAAAAGACCAAGCTGTTGCCATTGCCTACTCAGTTAAAAGAGAAGCGCAACAGAAAAACAACAAACAGTCAAAATAGCGTTACAATCCCATTCAATATCAATTCCGAGGCATCCAATTACTTGGATGAATAAGAATGTACGAGCAAATTATGCTTACGCAGCGGCATATGTGGTGTTGCAGCAAATGCATTCCCACAGATTATTTGCCAGCAAAACTGATTAAGCTAGAAAAGATTGGCGATAAAGTAATCTGCCCGAAATGCGGTACTGATTGGACTGCTGATGTCGATATTGATTCGTTTCAAGGAGACGGTCAATGACTAAAATTGCAGATGAGAAACCGAAAAATACGGGTCGGTTCGGAAAAGGCAATCCTGGCAAGCCTAAGGGTGCGGTGAACCATAATACTCGTGCTGCCAAGGATGTAATTGCTAAAACGGCAGAGATGTTAGGCGGTGCGGAACGTATGTTGGACTGGGTGAAAGAGGATCCGGCCAATGAGCGCGTATTTTGGGGAACGATTTATACCAAGCTCTTGCCGCTACAGGTAACAGGCGATAAAGATGCGCCACTCCAAGTGCAAATTGTTCGCTTCGGGGAGGCCAAGACACAGGAGTAAGCTATGAGCAGGTCTGGTGGTGGCATTGAACGCGATTTTACGGCAGATGTTAGCCGGAACATTGTTTCTGGCGTGGTGAGAGTCAATGCGCTTTGCACTAGATCTATTGCAACAGCTTTCAGTAGCTTATCTGCAGGTCAGGATATTTGGGCTGGCGTAAACAGTGAAATGACTTTCCCTACCGCTAATGAGTCCTGGGAAATTGTATCAGCGAGCCTTAATGACACGGTAGGCGGATCTGGCTCAGAAACAGTTACATTCACTATTCTCGATTTCAGCTATAACGAAATCGCAGCATTTACAGTTAATCTCAACGGAACGACTCCGGTAATTCTTCCTAATGCCGCATCATATGCATGGCTGAATGGAGCTGTGACTGGGCGTATTACATCTTCAGCCCAGCGAGTAAAGAATCAGGGTGACATTACCATCCGTGTTGCAGGCAGTGCAGGAGATAATACGAAAGTACGTGGCATTATCCCGGCATTCACTGGCAATCTATCGAATGCTGTTTATACTGTGCCGATCAATAAAACTCTCGAAATCTTCTCGATGGAAGCTAAAATCTTGGCTTCTGGCTTAACAGGCACTCCTCGAGGAGCCGACTTCAGGCTTAATTTCCGAAATCCTAATGGCTCGGTCAGTGCGCCAAAAGCTATTACATGTACTGATTTACAGCCATTTACATTGCGCGCTGAGACTAAAATCCGTGTGGCACAGCGATTCAACTTTATTCCACAATGTGTTGGCACAAGCAATAACAGCATGATTGTCAGCATGGATTGGGAAGCTCATCTCTATAACAATTGAGGACATCATGCAGACCGCAAATCTTTTTAGCGCTCAATCCAAAGTCACCACTTTCGCAGCTACGACCAGCGCGCCGACGCCAGTTCAGCTTTCCAATCCTGGCAATACTCTTCGCGTAGTAAATGAAGGAACAGGCGCAGTATTCATTGCTGTTGGTCCAACATCTGCGACTGCAATTGCCACGCTGCCAAGCAATGGCTCTACTACCAGCTGCTACGTGGCTCCAAATGCGGATGTGAATTTCTCTATTCCTGCAGATGCTGCTTATTTCGTGAGCGCTATTTGCCGCTCTGGTACAGCAACGGTCGAATTCTATGCCGGGGAGTCCAGCTGATGACACAGGTCAATCGAAATGGAGCTATGAGCGCTTCTGGCGCCCAAGCGGCTACTCGCCCGGGAGTGGATGCATTCTCGCCGACGACAGGGCAGACAGTCAGTTATACGAATGATGCCAGTGACCGTCTAATGTTGCTGACACCAGCAGCAGGGATTGCAGCGCTTACAATTGTCATGCCAACTTCTGCACAGGCAGTCGCGGGACAACGTTGCACAATTACAACTAGTCAAAGCATCACAACTGTCAGCGTTTCTGGTTCGACTGTGAACGGTCTTGTCTCAGGGATGTCTGCTAGCGACATGTATACCTATATGTATATTGGTTCTAACACATGGAGGCGTGAACTATGAAACGTTCTATCCTTGCATTGATTACTTTTGGCATGGCGATGCTTGCATATGCTGGGCCAGATTCGATGATTGTGCTAAAACGCAATTCCGATGATACCGGCACACAGCAATTGCTTGTCGGTCCACCATCGACGCCAGGCTTTCTAACTTTCGATCCAACTAGTCCGACATTTACGACATTGGGCGATGGCTTGGCATGGTCTAGTGGTATTCTTTCTGCAACGGCGCCTGCACAAGTAAATGCAGATTGGAATGCATCTAGCGGATTTGCTCAAATTCTTAACAAACCTAACATTCCAGCATCACAAGTTAATTCGGATTGGAATGCAGTCTCTGGAGTGGCTCAGATCTTCAATAAGCCAACTATCCCGACAATCCCAACGCGATCATTTAGCTATACGACTCGTAGTCTAAACACATGTTTTCAAGTCTCTTCTAGTCGCGATGCTTTTGTTTCTTATAGTGTTGATATTGCTACTAGCTTGAGCTTGACGACGGGCCAGCAAGGAACGGTCTATATGCGCATTTATACCAATTCTGGGTGTACGACTGGGACTCAGGAAGTGACAAGATTTGTCAATGGGCAGACTGGTACGCTTACTATTGGCTTGGCACTGACACAAAATGTCACTGCTACACTAAATGGTGTGATTCCTGCTGGCATGTGGGTTCAACTAGTGACTGAGAATAATACAGGGACACCGACATTCACGGCTAGGCCAGGACAGGAAGTTCTACTTTGAGCATTATCCAGCTTCCGAATGAATGGCGGCCACGCGAATATCAAATGGCCGCTTGGTCATATTTGGAAAATGGCGGGCGGCATGCTGAGCTCATTTGGCCGCGCCGAGCTGGTAAGGATGCTGTCTGCCTTCATTGGGCGGCATGCGCTTCATTTGAGCGTGTTGCCAACTACTGGCATATGCTTCCCGAGTACAACCAGGCGCGTAAGGCAATTTGGGATGCGGTTAATCCGAGCACTGGTAAGAAGCGCATTGATGAAGCTTTCCCGCTAGAACTGAGAAAGCGCACTGACAACACCAAAATGACCATTGAGTTTATCAATGGCAGCACGTGGCAGGTCGTAGGCTCAGATAACCCGGATAGCTTGGTCGGCACCACACCTGCGGGCATTGTCTATTCGGAATGGGCGCTATCGAATCCAAACGTCCGCGCATATCTCCGTCCTATCATCGCTGAAAATAACGGTTGGCAAGCCTTCATCACCACTCCACGCGGCAGGAATCACGCTTATACGACATTCGCAGCGGCTGAAAAGAACATGCGCGCTGGCTTAGACGTATTTGCTCAGCGCCTGGATGCTTACGACGTCCGAACAATGACGCCCGCACAACTCGCGGCTGAGCTGAAGGAATATGTCGATTCATTCGGTGAAGATTACGGGCGAGCCAAATTTGAACAGGAATATCTCTGTTCCTTCGATGCGGCAATCATGGGCGCAATCCTGGCTCGTTCTATCGCTGCAGCAGAGAAAGAAGGCCGAGTCAGTGATGAAGTCCAATACGATCCCTACGGTGCGCCAATCGAGATTACTTGTGACTTGGGCCGACGCGACACAGCTACTTGGTGGTTCTGGCAACCACAGATTGGCGGCTATCAGATCATCGATTATGCCAGTGGATGGGCGATTGATGCGGAGGAATGGTGCTATAAGCTGAAAAATATGCTTGAGGCTTATAAGACCAGCGAGGGAAAGCCAGCTTTAGGCAGGATCTGGATGCCACATGATGCTAGGGCTAAGACATTTAGCGCAAAGCATAGCGCGGTTGAGATATTCATCGAGAAATTCGGCACTAAATATGTGGCTATGGTTCCCCGATCTTCTATTGCTGACCGTGTTAATGCTGCTAGGGTGATGATTGGCAAAGTTAAATTCAATCAGACTAAATGCGAGCGTGGATTAGATGGTCTACGCAATTGGCGCTATGAATATGACGAAGAAGCCAAGATATTCGGATCTGATCCTGTTCACGATTGGTCATCCCATGATGGCGATGGATTTAGTTATGGCTGCCAGATAATGCAACAAGCTGAACCGCCACCTCAAAAACCAGAGGATATGCGAGCCATCTTTGTCGGCATCGGCAAAAATAATGTTACACTTGAGGAAATGTGGGCTTCGACGCCTAAAAGAGAACCAGGGCGCATTTAAATGGCTACTACTGATAATCGCGATATTGTTACCAGTCCTTCCCAAAAGTGGGTAGAGGCCATTGCTGCTTATGAGCGCGAATTCAAGAAATGGGAGAATCGCGCCGAGAAAATCGTCAAGATTTACCGTGATTTCGACAGCAATGCGGATAATCGGAATACTCAAGCGGTCAATTTCAATATTCTCTGGTCCAACATTCAAACGCTGCTGCCCGCAGTATTCTCCCGACTTCCCAAACCTGACGTATCCCGCCGCTACCGCGACACTGATCCAGTGGGCCGGGTTGCAGCTCTGTTGCTTGAGCGTGCTCTATCCTTTGAAGTAGACCACTATCCAGATTACGGCGCAGCAATGGAAAACTGCGTGCGTGATCGATTCTTGGGTGGTCGAGGACAGGCATGGGTGCGCTATGAGCCGCATATTGTTGCTCTGCCAGGCGAGCCAGAAGATGGATTGCAAGTCACCGATGATGCTGACGCAGGTGTTGTGGGCGAGCAAATCGAAGAGATTGAATACGAATGCTGCCCGGTAGATTATGTCCACTGGAAGGATTTTGGGCACGTCATTGCGCGCACATGGGAAGAGGTGCCGGCAGTATGGCGCAAGGTATACATGAATCGTGACGCGCTGATTAAGCGCTTTGGCGAAGAGATTGCCTATCGCATTCCACTGGATACCAAACCGGATGCGATCAATAACGGTAATTTCACGCAAAACAGCAGCCAAGATGCTAAATCCCAGGCCTGTATCTATGAGATTTGGGACAAAGAGAATCAGAAAGCTATTTGGTTCTCTAAGACGCTGAAACAGATCATTGATGAGCGTCCCGATCCGCTGAAGCTGGAATGCTTCTTCCCATGCCCTCGCCCTCTCTATGCCACGCTGACCAGCGATACGCTGATCCCTGTTCCTGACTATAAGCAGTATCAAGATCAGGCGCAGCAGCTTAACAAATTGGCTGTCCGCATTGATGGCCTGATTAAGATGCTGGTGGTGAAGGGCGTCTATGACGCATCTATCCCTGAACTGGCCCGACTATTTAAGGAAGCAGGAAATGGCGATCTGATCCCGGTCAAGAGCTTCCAGAACTTCTCCGAGAAAGCGGGGCTTAAAGGCTCGATCGACTTGTTTGATATTGCTCCCATTGTCCAGGCGCTGAACGAAGCCTATGCCGCGATGGATGCAGTCAAGAACGAGATTTACGAGCTGATGGGGATCTCGGATATCGTGCGTGGTTCCTCTGACCCACAGGAGACTTACGGCGCTCAGAAGCTGAAAGGTCAGTTCGGCAGTATGCGTCTGCGCTCTAACCAAGAGGCGGTTGTCAAATTTGCAACTGAGCTGCTCCAGATCAAAGCGCAGATCATCTGCAAGCATTTCCAGCCTGAAAACTTCCTCAAGATTGCATCGGCCCAGCAATTGCAGCCATCCGATCAACAATTGGTTGGCCCAGCCGTTCAATTGCTGATGGGCGATCGCGCAATGAATCCCGAAGCTGAAACGAACGAAGGCCCGCTAATGGGCTTCCGTATCGAGGTTTCCAGTGATTCCATGGTGCAGATGAATGAGGAACAGGAAAAGAATGACCGTGTTCAATTTTTGGGGGCCGTTTCTGGCTTCCTGCGTGATGCCATGGCTGCTGTACAGCAAGCTCCACAACTGGCTCCTTTATCTGCTCTGCTCCTGAAATATGGCGTAAGTGGTTTCAAAGTTGGTAAAACGGTAGAGGGTGCGATTGATCAGATGATCGACCAATTGACTCAAGAGGCGCAGAATCCGCAGCCGAAGCCAAGCAAAGAAGAATTGGCAGCACAAGCTAACGCCCAGGCTGAACAACAGAAAGCTCAATTGCAAGCCATGCTGAAAGACCGTGAGATTCAAGCAGAGAAAGAGCTTGAATTGGCTCGCCAGCAATTCCAGGCGCAAGAGGAACAGAATCGCAATCAATTGGAAGCTCAACGTTCTCAATTGGAAGCACGCCTTGAAGCCCAATTGGAAATGCAGCGACAGGCTAATGCTAAAGAATTGGAAGCAATGCGTGGTCAAGTGCAATTGCTGATTAAAGCCATGGAAAACGCTAATAGAATTGAAGTGGCTGAGATTGGCGCGCAAACTACACTGCAAGCTTCCCAAGTTACTGCCGCTGAAAATGCCTCTCAGGAGCCGCAATAATGCCGATTTACGCCATGATGTGCCAATGCGGTCATGAAGAGGATATTTATCGCCCTATCTCCAAGATGGATGAGAATTTGCCTCAGCATTGCGGAGTTACCATGCAGCGCAAGATTGTTGCATCAATGGTTACTGCCGATATTCAGCCTTATCAGAGTATGTGCGATGGAAGTTGGATTACTAGTCGCAGTCAGCATCGGGCACATTTAAAGCAACATAATGTAGTAGAAGTAGGTAATGAGAAATTACCAGCACCAAAGAAACATATTGCGCCACCGCCTGGATTAAAAGATACTCTTATCCGCACGATAAATGAAAAATTGAAATAACTCTTTCTCGATTACTTGAGAGGATTTAAATGGAACTCGAAAACGAAGTAGATCAGCCCGAATCTCGACGTGATATGCTTGCGGCTAGTTTTGATAATCTGGAAACTCCAGAAGTAGAAACTAAGCCTGTAATTGATCGCAATCGGGATGAGCAGGGTAAATTTGCTCCTGAAACTCCAAAGGCCGAAGCTCCAAAAGAGCCGTTGACGCCTGATGAGCAGCAAATGACCCAGCGAGAGCTGACTACCTGGCGCAAAGAATATCGCCCATTGCAGGACAAATTGGGTCGTGGTGAAGCGCTCAGCGCCGAAGAAGCACGTAAGCTGTACGAATATAACTTTGAGCGTGAAAAGCAATATGCAGCAGGCGTAACGGCTTACAAGGGCGAAGCAGAACAGGCCCGCGAGCTTACGAGTGTAATGAATGAGTTCATGCCAATTCTGCAGCAGAACAACATTCAGCCGGCTACATGGATTAAGAATCTTGGTAATGCCCATCGCACTCTCGTGATGGGTACGCCAGAGCAGAAATTGCAGATGTTCAGCCAATTGGCGCAAGAATATGGCGTCCCATTGGCAGCAGTTCATCAGGCGCAGCAAGGTCAAGTCGATCCGGTTGCCATGCAATTGATGCAAGAGCTTCAAAATATTAAGCAGCAAGTAAGTGGCGTCACTAACTGGCGCGAGCAGCAGGAACAAGCAGTAGTGCAACAAGAATTGGCAAAGTTTACGGATGCCGCTAAGTATCCGCACTTTGAGCAGGTACGCGAGGACATGGCCCTATTACTAGAGGCAGGTCGTGCTCAAGACCTTGATGACGCTTATGCGAAGGCTGTAAGGCTGTCTGATGATGCATGGAAAGCTGAACAAGAGCGAGTAGCTCAAGCCAATCTGCAGACTCAGCAACAGGCCAAAGCAGTTCAAGTCGCGAAAGCGAAAGCGAGTGGTGGACAGGTAAAAAGTGCTACTCCTAGCACAATGATTCCAGTCCCTACCGCAAAGGATAGGCGCGGTGCTCTGATGGAAGCATTTGATTCCGTTGAGCCTGGCCGAGTTTGATCTGTCTAAAGGAGAAATATCATGGCTTTTGCCAACTCTCAAATTACCGATATCATCGCGACCACGATCCAGAGCCGCTCTGGTGAACTGGCCGACAACTTGACCAACAACAATGCGCTGCTGCGTCGCTTGAAAGCGCGTGGCAATGTTCGACCATTCTCCGGTGGTAACGTGATTTTGGAAGAAATCATGTATAACGATCCGGCAACGGATAACAGCGCATCTTACTCTGGCTATGAAGCGATCAATATTTCGCCAGATAGCCCGATTTCGGCTGCTCAATACAGCATCAAGCAATATGCCGATGCTGTGACGATGTCTGGCTTGGAAATGCTGCAAAACAGCGGTAAAGAACAAATCATTGACCTGCTGGACGGTCGTATGATGGTTTCCGAAGCTCGTCTGCTGAACCGTATCGGTTCGGACATCTATCAGGATGGTACCGGCAATGGCGGTAAGAATATTACCGGCCTGGCAGCTGCCGTACCTGATGTACCAACCACTGGCACTTATGGCGGCATTGACCGTGCAACATGGACCTTCTGGCAACCACGTAAGTTTTCCGGCGTGACTGATGGCGGTGCCGCTGTTTCGGTAGCGAACATTCAGCAATACATGACCAAGCTGGCTCTGCAACTGGTTCGCGGTACTGATATGCCCGATCTGATCGTTGCAGATACCAACTATTACGCTCTGTATGCCAACTCGCTGCAAGCTATCCAGCGTGTTACTTCGGACGGCTCCGGTGATGCTGGCGCTGGTTTCGCTAGCCTGAAATTCTATGGCGGCGGTACTTCGGCTGATGTGGTTCTGGATGGTGGTATCGGTGCTGCAGCAACTGCAAATCACATGTGGTTCCTGAACACCAAATACATCTTCTTCCGTCCACATAAAGACCGTAACTTCGTGCCAATCGGTGGCGAACGTCAAGCCGTGAACCAGGATGCGATTGTGCGTCTGTATGGCTGGGCTGGCAATCTGACCGTTTCTGGCTCGCAATTCCAGGGCGTTTTGATTTCCTGATGGAAACAGTTAAGGAGAAATAACATGGCTTACACTATTCAAAATCCCCTGGCTGGCTTCCAGCCTATCGCCGTGACTGACACGGTCAAAAATCACCCAATCGGCATGATTGTCAGCGCTGTAGATCCTGTTTATGGCGCTGGCGAATTTATTTATCTGCTGGGTGTTGCTTCGACCGTTGTCGGCTCGGTAGTTACCTATGTGGGCAATACCACTGGCACGCCAACCGGCCAAACCACGCTGGCGGCAAACACTGCTAACCAGGCTCGTCCTATCGCGGTGGCAATGTCGGTAAACGTGGCTGGTCAGTATGGCTGGTATCAGGTCTATGGCAATGCAGTTTGCGCTACTAATGGCACTCTGGCTGCTGGTCCGGCTCCGGTATATCTGGCTGGTTCTGGTCAATTGACCTCGACTGCCGCCGCTGGCACTCAAGTTCTCGGTGCAATCAACGTGACTGCTACTGGCACTCCTGCTGCGAACCAAGCTGTTGTTGAGATTAATCGTCCGCACGCACAGGGCGCGATTACCTAATAAATGGGGCTTCGGCCCCATTCTTCTCAAAGGAGAACAACATGCTAGGTTTTCAGACGGACATGATGGGTGCAGGTATTTCCTGGCCTGCCGCACAAGCAATCGGTGGTTTGCAGCAACTCGGGCAGACCGCAACGGGCAACAGTCAAGCAACTGCATTCGCACTGACCGCCGCAACTACTGAGTTCACCACAGCAGCCGCGAGCACTGGTGCTGTTTTGCCTGCAACTGGTTTTCGCGTGACTGGTGGTGATGCTCTGGTGGTAGTGAACAATGGCGCTAATGCGCTGTCTGTTTATCCGCCAGTAGGCTTCAAGATCGGTCTTGCAGCGACGAATGCGGCAGTTTCTGTCGCTAGCGGTAAATCCGCATTGTTCCTTGCTCGCGGCGACGGCAATTACTTCGCTATCGTCAGCGCGTAATTCGTGGGGAGTTCGCTCCCCATTTTTCTAATGACTACCTCAATTACTTGAAGGGAAATCACAAATGAGTAACATGCTAGCTTCCGACCTGAATAATCCTGAGTTTGTCGGCGCATCTAATCCTGATGCGCGACTGTCTGTGGTGTTCTTTAGCAAGCCGCTGAAGAATAACTTCAAAACTGAGCAGGAAGGTCGTCCGATCTTCGATGATTGCGATATGGTGCGCATCTATGTACCAGGCGACGATAAGAACATCGTTGAAACATTCGTGCGCGAGGATCATAAACGCCGTTTCCCGCTGCAATGGGCGCATTATCAGAACAAGATGCAGGGCGATCAGCGTTTGGCTGGCAAGACTCCGATCAATCAGTGGCCGCGTATTACTCCTGCCCAAGCTGAAGAATTGCGCGCTTTGAAATTCCTCTCCGTTGAGGATATTGCAAATGCATCGGATTCCAATATTCAGCAGATTGGTATGCTGGCCGGCATGTCGCCATATGCTTTCCGTGAGGCTGCTCAACGCTATTTGAAACTGGCGTCTGATGAATCGGCAGCAGCTAAGAGCGATGAACGTCTGAAAGCAATGGAAGCTGAGAATCAGGCGATGCGCGATCAAATGCAGAAAATGCAGGCGCATTTTGAAATGCTGGCAAATCAAACTCAAGTTACTCAGGAAGAAGTAAAATCTGAGGAAGCGCCGCGCCGTGGCCGACCGCCAAAGGAAAGTTAATCGATGAAAACCATGCTGCAAATCATCCAGGCTGCGACACAGGAAATGGCAATCCCAGTTCCGACGCTAGTAGCTGGCTCAACTTCTACCGATACGATCCAGCTTTTTGCACTGTTGAATCGCGTCCTGAGTGATTTGCAGCGTGATTACATCTGGCAGTCTCTTCGTGTTGAATATCGCTTTACCACGCAATTCCTGCAGACTACCGGGACTGTCGCGGCTAATAGCCCAATCATCACGAATATCGCGAATACGACTGGCTTGGATAATACCTATCAGATCGTCGCCACTGGCGTGAATAACGATACGTATATTCAAACCAAGGATTCCGCGACTCAGGTAACGATGACGCAAGCAGCTAGTGCATCGGGGACGAATATTCCGATTACCTTCTGCAAAACGAAATATTCCATGCCGGCCGATTATGACCGTCCTGTTGATCGTACCCAATGGGACAAGTCGAAGCATTGGGAAATGCTTGGTCCTGAAACTCCGCAACAATGGCAATGGCTGAAGTCAGGCTATATTTCGACTGGCCCACGTATTCGATGGACTTATCTCGGCGGATTCTTCCAAATCTGGCCCGCAGTTAGCTCGCCGGAATATCTCGGCTTTGAATACATCAGTAATGGCGCAGTATTTGATGCCACCGGCAATCGTAAGCAGTATTTCACTGCTGATACAGATACTTGTATCTTCCCTGATGGCCTGATTATTGTCGGGCTGAAGAATGCCTATTACCAGGCTAAAGGTTTCGGCGATCAATATACCTCAGAGTTTGAAAATCTCTGGTCGATCGCCAAGGCGAATGATTCGGGCAGCGCGACATTGCATATGGCTCCAGATCCTCTCAACACGTTGATTGGGTGGGAAAATGTCCCTGACAGCGGCTATGGGAATTAACTTATGTTCATTCCTCGCCAAAAACGACCGCCGCAACAACCTCCGGCACAGACTCTCACGCTTCCTGCCCCTACGGGGGGCTTGAATGCGCGTGATGCGCTCGCGGCCATGCCGCCGACTGATGCCACTATTCTGACCAACTTTTTCCCCAATACAACCAGCGTAGAGCTGCGTAAGGGATTCGTTCGTTGGTCAACTGGTTATTCGGCTGCAGTAGAAAGCTTGATGGCTTATAACGCTGGCGGAACAAGCAAGCTCTTTGCTGCATCAGGAACCTCTTTCTATGACGCCACGGCCCAAGGTGCCGTAGGTGCGGCTGTTGTAACTGGATTGACCAATGCGCGCTGGCAGCATGTGAACTTCACGACGCCAGGCGGATCATTCCTTTATGCCGTGAATGGCGCTGATTATCCGCGCATCTATGATGGCACGATTTGGAAAGCTGTTTCTGGCCTTGGCTCGCAGACAATCAACACGATTACTTATTCGGGCAGTACGGCTACTGCAACGACCAGCGCGCCTCATTTGCTCTCGACTGGCACGATTATCAGTCTGACGGGCGCTACACCATCGATGTATAACGGTGCGTATGTGATCACTTCGACGGGAGCGAATACATTTACTTATGTGATGGGCCAATATGCGATCGCATCTATCACGTTCTCCGGAACGACCGCGACCGTCACGACGATCTTCCCGCATGGCCTGAGCACTAACAACAACATCACGGTTTCTGGTGCTGCGCCGGCTACATACAATGCCACATCGAATATCACGGTCGTAAGTGCTACTACATTCACTTATACGATGGGTGGCACGCCAGCGACTAATGCAACGACTGTCGGGCAATATGTCGTCAACCAGACGACAAGCACGCTTACACGCGTTGGAACGCTCGCTACGCTGACTTCTGGCACTCCGCACAATCTTGTGACGGGTGACTTCGTTCTAGTCTCTGGCGCGACACCAGCGGCCTTTAACGGTACGTTCCAAGTCACTGTTACTGGCGCGACGACATTCACCTATAACATGCAGAGCGATCCGGGCTCTAATGCGGCTCCTGTAGGAACGTTTGTCAAAGTCCCTGGCAGCAATGCAACGATTACCGGGACATATACGATTGTTCAGCGTCCAGTCTCGATTACCTTTGTGGGTACTACGGCGACATATACAACTAGCACTCCACACAATCTGACGACTGGCACGACCATTATCGTTTCTGGTGCAAATCCGAATGAATATAATGGGACATTTGTAATTACCGTCACCAGTCCTACCACGTTCACTTATACAATGAGCGCGGTTCCGGCAACCAATGCGACCGTAACCGGGACATTCATTGTCACTCCTGCCATTACGGGAGTGGATGCGCGCAATCTGATTCACCTGAACATCTATGCTAATCGCTTGTTCTTTGTCGAAAAGAACACGCTGAAAATATGGTTCCTCGCGCCTAATGCTATTTCTGGTGCAGCACAAGTCTTTGACTTTGGCTCATTGATGAATCTCGGCGGTTCTCTACAGGCTATGGTGACATGGACAATTGATAATGCTGCAGGCATCCAGGAATATGCTTGCTTCATTTCGACAGAAGGCGAAGTTTTAATGTATGCCGGCACCGATCCTAGCAATGCCGCCAATTGGACTAAAGCAGGCCATTTCTTCGTTGGACGCCCCCCAGGCAGGCGTTTCTATACTCGCTATGGCTCTGATGTTATTTTGCTGACCACGGATGGGTTTACCGCATTATCGAAGTCTCTTTTGACTGATCGTGCTCAATTGCGCGATTCACTGAGCGATAAAATCTCAGTATTGGTCAACAGCGACACCGAAAATTATTTTAATAATTTCGGGTTCCATGCAATCTATTATCCAACTGGTAATAAGATATTCGTCAATATTCCGCAAGTACAGAACGCCAATCAATACCAATATGTGATGAATGTAGTCAATAATTCGTGGTGCAAATTCACGAATTGGAATGCAAACACATTTGAAATTCTTGGCAATGATCTCTATTTCGGATCGAATGTTATTGCTGGTTCCGCATATGTAGCAAAAGCAGATACTGGTTATTCTGATGATGGTGGTTATATCTTTGGCGAGGCAAAGACTGCTTTTCAATATTTCGGAGCACCAGGCAGGAAAAAGCATGTGACCATGGCTCAGCCAATTTTCAATCTCACTGGCAATATGACTGCTACGCTTGGGATTGATATGGATTTCAACGACAATTATCCGATTGCGAATCCAACTTTTAGCGGAACTGGCGGTACTTTATGGAATACAAAGCTTTGGAACACATTCCCATGGAGTCCAGGTGTCAGCACAAAAACTGATTGGCAGGGTCTGACTGGTGTCGGTAATGCCGGCGCACTCCATATGCGGATCGTGAACAACATGAGTGCTACCAATTGGCAAGCTGTTACATATGTCTTTAGGCTAGGTGGTGTTCTATGAAACTTATTTTTGCGACTGGCGAAGCAAACAAAGCCATAGCAAAATGGGTTTCAGATAGAATTCCTCATGTCTCAGAATTCAGTAACATGATGACTATTGGCGTGCAATCTGAAAATGGGCAACCGTTGGGGGCTGTGGTCTATCATGAATATAGAGACAATGATATTCAAATGTCATGTGCAGCAGATGACAAACATTGGTTAAGTAAGAAAGCTTTAGAAGCTATTTTTAGATATCCGTTTTCGCAGCTTGGATGCATACGTGTTACGGCATTGACGCCATCCAAGAACGTCCATACGCGCCAATTCCTTGAGCGAGTTGGATTTACTCAGGAAGGAATTATGCGAAAAGGATTTTGTGATGATGATTGCGTAGTGTATGGAATGCTGCGCGATGAATGCAAATGGATATAAGGACATAATCATGGGTAAAAGTAGCCCTAAAGCACCAACCCCACCCGATCCAAATGTGGTTGCTGCTGCTCAGACTCAGCAAAATAAAGATACGGCAATTGCTAATGCGGCTTTGAATCGTATTGATCAAGTTACGCCATGGGGTAATTTGACTTATACTCAAAATGGCGTTGACGCCAATGGTATTCCGAAATATACACAAACCATTAATTTATCGCCTGAACAACAACAGCTATTGAATTCTAATAATTCAATCAGTCAGGCATTGGCGAATCTTGGGCTAAACCAGCTTAACTCAACATCGGATACATTGAGCAAGCCATTCAATTACGATAATGCGCCATCTCAAACATTGAGTCTTGGTAATTATCGGCCTGTTTCATATGGATCAATCCAAAATGATGTGGATATGAGCAGAATCCCATCTTTGATTGGTGGCCAGGATCTTGTCAAGGATCTGCAGACACAAAGAGATTCTTTATATAATCAGCAAACTTCATTCCTTGATCCCCAGTGGAAGCAAGATCAATCTGATCTTGAGAAAAAACTTATTTCGCAAGGGATTGCACAAAATTCTGATGCCTGGAATCGAGCGGTTGGTGATTTTAGCCGAAACAAGGAATTTGCATATAATAATGCAAGGAATAGCGCAATTACTGGTGGTGGAGCGGAACAATCTCGATTGTTTAATATTGGTCTTGCGTCAAATCAGAATGCATATAACCAAGCATTGCAAAATGCTCAGTTCCATAATGCTGCGCAAGCACAAGGATTTAATCAGGCATCATTTAATCAAAATGCCGGATTTAATCAATCCATGGCAAATGCTAATTTGCAAAATCAAGGCCGAAATCAGTATATCAATGAGCAGAATTATTTACGTCAACAACCATTGAATGAATTGAATGCAATTCGTTCTGGATCACAAGTAACTGCTCCTCAATTTTCCGGAGTTCCACAAGCTTTAGTTGGAAATACTGATATTGCAAATCTTTATAATCAACAATATCAAGGTCAATTGGCAAACTATAATGCTCAGCAAGCAGGAAATAATGCGTTGACTGGTGGTCTATTTGGTCTTGGATCAGCGGCACTTGGTAATTTTGGCGGTATTTCCAAAGGACTTTCTTCATTGCTTCTGTCTGGAGGTCTATAAATGGCTAATGTCAATACAATTAGTTTCGGACCAAGCCAGCAGGATCTGCAGGCTCAACAGATTGATCTCGCACGTCGTCAACAAATTGCTGATGCATTGCGTGCGCAATCTCTTGCTCCTATCGAATCTCAAATGGTTTCGGGCCGGGTTGTTCCTACTAGTCCTTGGCTGGGAGCTATTAAGCTCGCCCAGGCTGGATTAGCGAATCAAGCGCAATCACAAAATGCGGCAGATGAAGCCGCTCTTGGGCAAGCATCGGCACAACGCCAAGCTGCAGCTTTGCGTGCTTTAGCTCCTGCCGGCACTTTCGATCAAAGTCAAGAGCCGATTCAATTAGGAAATGGTCTGACTGAAGAGCCGCCAACTTCAAAAGTAGATCAAGCCACAAAGAGTCGATGGGCCAAGATCCTAGCAGCAAATTCTTATGATCCAGCATTGGCGAAAAAATTATTGGAAAACGAACTAACTACGCCAGAAGAAACACGCAATCTTATTGCACAAGGAATTGATCCTACGGCATTTGGTAAAGCACGACTAGGCAAAGAAGTGGCAGGTGGCGTTACGAACGTAGCCGCCGGAACTAGCGTATTTAATCCACAAACTGGACAATTTGTTGCAGCCGCACCCGATTTCGCAAATGGTGTGCAAGGTGGATTTGGGCCCAATGGACAGCCACAAGTTAGCCGCATTGCAGGATCGGACGTGTTGCCCCAAATCGCTGGTGAGAAAGCAAGAGCAGAGGCAGCAGGACGAGCTGGTTACAATACCATCACGGTTAATACGCCTAATGGCCCAGTTCTGCTTACTGAAGAACAAGCTGCTCAATTGGCTGGTGGTGGCCGTCAACCACAAGCTAATGCGCCAGTCAATTTCCAGGCATCGAATGGCGTATCGATCAATCTATCAGGCAAAACGCCTCAACAAATCATTCAAGCTGCTCAAGCCAGTCGTGATCCACAAGTAATGCAAGCTGTTAATGAATGGATGCGTAGCGGTGGACAGCAGCCGCAACAGATGGGTATTCCGCTTCAATCCGAAGCGCAGAAAGAACTGCAAGTTGGTCAAGCGCGCAACACTGTGGAATTGGCTAAGGATCTGGCAAAGAACGCCCAATCACCAGAGGCGCAACAACGTATTGCTGATGCTCAATCGGTAGTGAATCTGCTTCAGGAAGCTTCGCCATATATTCAAAGCGCAACGGGCAGCACTGCGGGCAATCTGCGGGATGCTGCGCTTGGACTGGTTGGGCAATCTACCAATGCTGGTCGTGATGCTGCTCGATTGGCCGCGATTGGCGGTCAACTTGTATCGAAGCAACCCAAAATGTCCGGCCCACAATCCGATAAAGATGTTTTGCTTTATAAAGAAATGGCGGGCCGTATCGGTGATCCTTCCGTTCCTTCTGATGTTAAGGCGGCAGCAGCAGATACGATTCTTCGTCTCAATCAGAAATATCTGCAACAGAATCAAAGCAGCATGGCAACGGAAGCGCTCAAACAAACTAAAGGTGGCGCAAAGCCTGCAAGTATCGATGATCTGCTTAACAAATATGGCGGAGGCCGCTAATGGCTGATATTTCTCAACTTGAGAATGCACTACGCAATGCTGATGCCGCTGGCGATGTTCAGGCAGCACAGATGCTTGCGGCTGAAATTCGACGCCAACGAAGCGTTGTAGCGCCTTCGAAGCCAATCGACCCCACGGAGGGAATGTCCCAATGGGAATTAGCGAAAGCTGGCGCTGGTAAGGCTGTAGTCGATTTGGGGCGTGGTGCTGGTCAAATGTTGCGCGGTATTCTTCCTGAATCAACTGCTAACAATCTTGGCTTACCAACCGCTGCTGATATTGAAGAATCACGCCGTCTAGACGCGCCATTAATGCGAACTGGTGCAGGCACTGCCGGCAATGTTGGCGGTTCTGTCTTGGCAGCGCTTCCAACGGCCTTTATCCCTGGCGCGAATACGATCGGTGGTGCAGCGCTTCTAGGGGCCGCGCAAGGCGCTTTGCAGCCAGTAGGTGAAAAGGATAGCCGACTGCAGAATATTGGCACTGGCGCTCTATTTGGAGCTGCTGTGCCGACTACTGTTAAAGCTGCAAAGATTGGCAAAGCAGCGCTTATCGATCCAATTACCGAAGCAGGTCGAGGCCGCATTGTCGCGAAGGCTCTGCGACGTGCTGCGTCTAATCCTGAGCAAGCCGCGCAGAATCTGGCTACACGAACCGCTGCAACGCCAGGATTTGAGGCGACCGCTGGGCAACTGGCCGATGATGCTGGATTGGCTTCTCTTGAGCGTGCTGCGCGGGCAATTCAGCCTTCAGAGTTCGGCGCTGTCGATACTGGGCAACAGGCAGCATTAGTGAATGCTCTACGAGGTGTAGCAGGAACGCCAGAGCAACGTGCAGCAGCAGTAGCAGCGCGTGAATCGGCTACGGCTCCACTTTATGAGGCAGCTACGAAAGCCACGTTCAATCCTACGCCAGAATTTGAGGCACTGATGCAGCGCCCATCGATGCAAGCGGCTAGCCGTGCTGCAAGCGATCTTGCCGCAGAACGTGGTGGTACTTTCGGCGCTACTTTGCCGAATGGTCAGCCAGGATATACCGGACAAGCTTTGCATGACCTAAAAATGGGCCTTGATACCGCAATTATGGACCCGCAACAGGGGTTCATGGGCGCGAAGAAAGCGGCTGCGGATGCGACACGAAATGAGTTTCTGAGTCAGCTTGAGGCGCAGATTCCCGAATATGGTCAGGCGCGTCAGACTTTCGCTGAAATGAGCAAGCCAATTAGCCAGCAGGATATCGGGCAAGAGTTGTATAACCGCTTCGTTCCTGCATTGGCTGATGCGACCACAATCCCATTCAAGTCTCGCGCCGATGCACTGGCCCAAGCTTTGCGCAATGGTGATCAGCTAGCTAAGAGCGTTACAGGCATGAAAAACGCCAAGCTTGAAAACATCATGACGCCAGAGCAAATGGCATCGCTGCAAGGTGTCGTATCCGATTCCGCTATGCGCGCTGCTGCGCAGAATGCAGGGCGTGGCGTTGGCTCGGATACCGTGCAAAAGATGGCAATGTCGAATTTGATTAATGAGGCTGGTTTGCCAAGCTGGATTGGCTCTATCGCCCGAGTGCCAGGCGGTTATGCGAAAGCTGCTGGTAACTTCCTCTATGGGCAGAGCGATGAGGCTATGCGCAATATACTAGCCGATACGCTGCGTGATCCAAAGAAGACTGCGGAAGCGTTGAGGAATGCAGGCGTCCCGCCAAGCAAGATTGCAGAAGTATTGCGTATGGGTGCTCAGGGATCGGCGTTCGCGCTACCTGGAATCATTCAGGGGCAGCAATAGGAATGACTTCAGTTTGCATGGCTTCATATAGCGCTCAACTGCTAATTTTATGGGAAGTGCGATAAAGCCAAGAACGACCAGCGCAATAAATGGTCGAAGAAGTAGCGCAATGAGCCAAGGTTCCATATGTTTTATTTTGGAATTACAATGACAGCAGTTTAGCAAAGAATGCGAGGTGTATTTTGCCATTTTCAGGAACAGGCGTATTCGTTAGGGTTTACCAATGGGTGCAAGATGCCGCTAATGGTATCTTCGTTGATGCAACTCGCACAGACACTGATAGCAATGATATTGCTGCTGGCTTGACCAATTGCGTCACGCGTGATGGGCAATCTCCATGGCTTGCTAATATCCCTGCTGGCGGATTCAAGATTACCGGATTGGCAAATGGTGTAAATACTACAGATTCTGTTAATTACACCCAGGTATTTAACAATCCGACATTTGTTACTCCATCTGCCACGACTAGTCCGCCTAATGGGAATAATAGCCTTCTATTAGCGACGACTGCATTTGTTAATCAGGTAGCATTCAGCTCGGCATTACCTGCACAATCACTTGGTTTTCTTATTTCTAGCGGTACTGTCGCGTCGTTCAGCGTAACATTTACTGGATTCGCAGTAAATGAAGTCAAAGGCGCTGATATCGCAAGTGCTGCGACTATTAATCTTACGACAGCAACTGGTAATCTTGTCCATGTTACCGGAACGACGAATATCAGTGCTATTACTATTCCTTCTGGTGCTGAGCGTACCGTTGTGTTTGACGGTATTCTTACATTAGTTAATAGCGCTAGTCTTATTCTTCCGTCGAATGCCAATATTACGACTGCCCCCGGCGATACTATGCGAGTACGCGGTGACGGGGCAAATGCGCGTGTTGTGAGCTATGAAGCATTTAGCGGTCGTGCTTTAGTGGTAACTACGCCAGGGCTTGTTAAGATCGCTGGCCCAGTCACTCCATCAGCGGCAGCTACTGCTGATTTCCTGAGCCTATTCAACAGCACATATGACAACTATCGGGTTATCATTGATGGGATTACACCCGCTGCTGACGATGCGCTGATTTTACGCATGGCAGTTACTAATGCTGCTGATTCAACTAGTAATTATTATGGCGGTCTTCCCAGTGGAACAACTATTACCGCATCTGCAACCTCTGCATCAGTTACAGGGGGAGCAACTACAACTGCTGGTAGTGGAGCATCATTTACAATCGATATTTTGAATGTAAATGATTCTGTAAGAGCAAAACAAATTCTTTCTTGTGGAATATCTCAACGTGTTGCAACGCCTGGATTTATTTCTACACAACAAAATACGGTGTTTAATCGTGCAAATATCGTTACTGGTTTCCAATTACTTTGGTTGTCTGCTAGTAATTTCAATGCTGTAGGTTCGATTACAGTCTATGGCTATTCAAAAGTGTGAGGTTAATATGCAGATTGCTTATTACGATGTCGAGAAAAATGAGATGTGTTTGCGTGATGCGACAGCAGAAGAGCAAGTGGCTATTCTGTCCGCATCTTCCGATAAC
>Ga0207711_10001096_pt1 | contig 25847 bp, 18 predicted proteins | sample KBSS34metaG_FD_184401 | JGI IMG/M metagenome (GOLD analysis project Ga0207711, IMG submission 184401) | Switchgrass rhizosphere microbial communities from Kellogg Biological Station, Michigan, USA - KBS S3-4 metaG (SPAdes) (version 2) | ecosystem: Host-associated > Plants > Roots > Rhizosphere... | reverse complement strand
GTCGACGAACCACGTCCCCGTCATGTCGAACGGCGGCTTCGGCCGCTTCTTCGCCAAATTCGCCGGATCCAGCGCTCCCGCCTGACCCACATGCCGGTGCAGCATCTGCGCCTGCTGCACGGGCGTCAGCTTCGCGTTCACATCGCGCGTCTGCGCTTGCGCCGACGCCGCGACCAGCGTCGCACCTGCCGCAACGACGGCCCACCATCGCTTCGCGCGTCGTGCCGCGATCATCCCGCTCTCCTCTCCGCGGCGTGTGCGCCACCGGACGACGAATCGATATTCGCCTTGGCTCCAAGTTTCGGAATACCATTGGATTATGTCAACAAAGCACGCCAATCGCAGTTGATAAAATCAACCTGAGCACTCCCTCTCCCGTCCGCCGACGCGGGATATCGGGTTGGAAGATGCAGCTTGGCACCTTAGCCGCGCGCTGGGCTGCGGCGCCGATCCGGCTATTTGGCCGGCTGGGCGATCTTGGTTCCAAGCAGTACGAGGCGGTCGCCGGTGATGCCGAACCAGTGCGGCGTGCCCGCCGGGATCAGGAACACGTCGCCGGGATGCAGCGCACGCGTCGTGCCACCCTCGATCCGGCTCCCCTCGATCAGCGTCGGATTGGTGGTCGCAGGGTCGACCAGTTGACCGCCCGTCACCATCGTGCCTTCGCCCGCGATCACGACGACATATTCGGCCTGGGTCGGGTGCACCGCCGGCTTGCCCGGCTTCCGCCAATATTCGAGCGCGGCCACGGCGTCGCCGCCGCGGACCAATGGCCGCCACATAAAACCCTGATCGGGCTTCATGTCCTGCCGCATCGCCTCGACTTGCGCGTGTACGGCTGGAGACGCGGCGAAGCCGGTGGCATCGGTGGTCTGCGCCAGGGCGGCCGAGGGTAGCAGCAGCGCGGCGAGCAAGAGAAGCTTCATAGCTGAATCCTACGGCCTTCACGCGCCGAACGATAGATCGCCTCGATGATCCGCAGGTCGCGCAAGCCTTCCTCGCCCGAGACGATCGGTTCGCGGCCGCTGACGACGCACTCCGCCAGGTGATCGAGCTGGCCGGCGAACTGCGTCTTGCCGGGTCCTGGCGGTGGGCTCTTGATCTCGTTCTCGCGCCCGTCCCGCCCGGTCCACATATGGTTGCCGTCATAGCGCGTCGCCGGCTCGAGCTCGATCCGGCCCTTGTCGCCGACTGCGATGATGCGGTTCTGGTTGGCGCTGTACATCGATTTGCACGCGGCGACCGCGCCCGAGGGGAACAGCAGCTGCCAGTCGATCTGGTCCTCGACTTCGTGAAAACGCGGGTCGGCGCGGTCGGTCGATTCGAGCGCCTGCACGGCGACCGGCTCCTCGCCGGTCATGTAGCGCGCCGCCTGCAACGAATAGACGCCCATGTCCATCAGCGAACCGCCGCCGGCGAGCGCGCGCTTGAGGCGCCATTTCGACGGATCGCCCTGCACGAATCCGTGCTCGGAGCGGACATAGCGCAGCTTCCCCGCGACGCCGCTGCGCGCCAGCCGCATCGCTTCGAGGTTGAACGGCTCGAAATGGCAGCGATAGCCGATCATCAGCTTGCGGTTGGCGGTCTTGCATGCCGCGATCATCGCCTCGCACTCGGCGGCCGAAACCGCCATCGGCTTCTCGCACATCACATGCTTTCCCGCACGCGCGGCGCGGATGACGAAGTCGGCGTGCATCGAATTGGGCAGGCAGACATAGACGATATCGACGTCGGGATTGTCGCGGATCCGGTCGAAACTCTCGTAGGAGTAGATCGCGCTCTCGGGCAGCCCATGCTCGGCGGCGACGCGCCGCGCCTTCGCCGGATCGCCACTGACGACGGCTGCCAGCCGGCTGTGCGCGCAATTGGCGAATTGCGGCGTGATGACGCCGAGCCCGTAACCGCCGAGCCCGACGATCGCATAGCCGAGCGGACGGTCGGGCGCCGCACGCCCGACACCGCTCGACAGGAACGCGCTCGACGCAGCGGCGAGCAGCAGGTCACGGCGGCCCAGTTCCATTCAACGCACTCCTGCGACGGCGATCGGTGGGACGGGTCGGACTGTAGCGGCCGGCGCCATCCGCTCCAACCGAATAAGGATAGTGCACGCCGTGTCGCCGGCCCGGAAACCTCGACTTTAGTCGCGGTCCCCTGCATCCCCGCGCACCAGCGGAGCCGGTCCCGCGATCAGGGCACAACCGTTTGCGCTCGGCCGATACCGGCGCTATTGCGCGGTGCAACATGGGGATCGGCCATGAAGCGAACCATCGTAGCTGTATGTATTTTGACGGCCGGATGCGGTGGCTCGGGCAAGCCGCCGCCACCTCCCCCGCCCGCGGTTTCGGTCGCGCTTCCGCTGCAGCGCGACGTAGTCGACTGGGACGATTACATCGGCCGGTTCGAAGCGCCGCAGGACGTAGAACTGCGCGCACGGGCAACGGGCGTGATCACGCGCATCCTGTTTCGCAACGGCCAGGACGTCCGCAAGGGCCAGCCGCTGTTCGAGATCGACCCGCGCCCCTATCGCGCCGCGCTCGCCCAGGCCGAAGCGCAGCGCACGCGCGCCGAAGCCACGCTCGCCAACGCTCGCCAAGTCACGGCCCGCAGCAAGGCGCTCGCCGCCGCGCAGGCGGTGAGCCGTGAGGAGATCGAGCGCGACATCGCCACCGAGCGCAGCGCCGCCGCCGATCTAGCCGCGGCCAGGGCGGCGGTCGACACCGCTCGGCTCAATCTCTCCTTCACCACTGCGCGCTCGCCAATCGCCGGCCGCATCTCGGACCGCAAGGTGAGTATGGGAGATACCGTGATCGACGGGCAGACGATCCTTACGCGCATCGTGTCGATCGATCCGATCTGGTTCAGCTTCGAAGGCGCCGAGAGCTTCTATCTGAAGAACCTGCGCCAGGATGCGCGCGGCGAGCGCGGCTCGTCGCGCTACACCGCGAATCCCGTCGACATCCAGCTCGCCGACGAAACTGGCTATCGCTGGCACGGGCGGATGGGATTCCTCGACAATGCCGTCGACCCCAACTCGGGCACGATCCGCGCGCATGCCGTGGTACCGAACCCCACGGGTTTCCTCACCCCCGGCATGTTCGGCCGCGCGCGCCTGCTGGGCTCGGGTACCTACAGGGCGCTGCTGGTGCCCGACGAGGCGATCGTCACCGATCAGGCGCGCAAGGTCATCTATGTCGTCGGCCGCGACAACAAGCTCATCTCGCGCACCGTCGAGCCGGGGCCGTCGGTCGAGGGGCTGCGTGTGATCCGCGCCGGTCTCGCGCCCACCGAGCTGGTCGTGCTCAACGGCCTGTCGCGCGTGCGCCCCGGCACGCCGGTCAGCCCAAAGCGCGTGATCCTCAAGCCGCGCGCGCCCGACGAGGCGCCACAGCCGGCGCAAACCGTGCCGCCCTCCGCCGAAGCGACCACGGCCCGCGAGCAGCGCTAGCGCCATGCGGCTGCCCCATTTCTTCATCGATCGGCCGATCTTCGCCGCGGTCCTGTCGGTGCTGATCCTGATCGTCGGCGCGATCGCCTACCCCAATCTGCCAGTTGCGCAATATCCCGAGATCGCGCCGCCGACGGTGGTGATCTCGGCCAGCTATCCCGGCGCCACTTCCGAGACGCTCGCGCAAACTGTCGCCGCGCCGATCGAAGAGGCGGTCAACGGCGTCGAGCACATGATCTACATGTCCTCCTCGTCGACCAGCGACGGCTCGGTCGCGATCACCATCAGCTTCGCGCAGGGTACCGACGTCGACAAGGCACAGGTGCTCGTCCAGAACCGCGTCGCCACCGCCGAGCCACGCCTGCCCGAGGAGGTCCGCCGCATCGGCGTCACGGTGCGCAAGAACTCGCCCGACATCTTGATGTTCGCGTTCTTCTATTCGCCGGACCATTCGCTCAGCCAGCAGTACATCAGCAACTATCTCACGCTGCAGATCATCGACCGCCTCACGCGCGTGCCGGGTGTCGGCGGCATTACCGTGGTCGGCGGTCGCGATTACAACATGCGGATCTGGATCGATCCCGGGCTCGCCGCCGCACGCAACATGACCGTCGACGAGATCGTGTCCGCTATCCAGGCGCAGAACGTCCAGGTCGCCGCCGGGTCCGTCGGCCAACCGCCGTTCGCGCGGGGCGGCGCGGCGTTCCAGCTTGGCATCCAGACCCAGGGCCGCCTCACCAGCCCCGACGAGTTCGGCCGCATCATCGTCAAGCGCGATGCCGAAGGGCGGATGACGCGGTTGCGCGACGTCGCGCGCATCGAGCTCGGCGCGCAGAACTACAGCACCAACGGCTATATCAGCGGCCGGCCCGGCATCGGCATCGGTCTCCAGCAGCTGCCGGGCTCGAACGCACTTACCACGGCCAGGGCAGTGCAGGACGAAATCGCCGCGGCGGCGAAGAACTTCCCGCCAGGGATGGCCTATTCGATCCAGTATAATCCCACCGAGTATATCGCCGCGTCGATCGAGGCGGTCGAGCACACGCTGATCGAGGCAATCGCGCTCGTCGCGCTGGTCGTGCTCGTCTTCCTCCAAAGCTGGCGCGCAGCGATCATCCCGATCGTCGCGATTCCGATCTCGCTGCTCGGCACCTTCGCGGTGCTGCTCGGCTTCGGCTATTCGCTCAACAACCTGTCGCTGTTCGGCATGGTGCTGGCGATCGGCATCGTCGTCGATGATGCGATCGTGGTGATCGAGAATATCGAGCGGCTGATGGACGAGCAGGGCCTTTCCGCCCGCGAAGCCGCGCATCGGACGATGGATGAAGTGTCGGGCGCCCTGATCGCGATCGCGCTTGTACTGATCGGCGTGTTCGTGCCGACCATGTTCATCCCCGGAATCTCCGGCCTGTTCTACCAGCAGTTCGCGCTGACCATCTCCTCGGCGACTCTGATCTCGGTGTTCGTGTCGCTCACACTCTCGCCCGCGCTCGCCGCGCTGATCCTGCGTCCACGCCACGAGCATGCGCCGCCGGCCGGATGGCGCGGACTGCCGTCGCGGTTCGCCGCCGGCTTCAACCGCGGCTTCGCGCGCCTGTCGGATACCTATGGCCGCGCCACCGCGCGCATTATCCGCTCGCTCGTAATCGTCGGCGTCGCCTATGTGCTGCTGATCGGCCTCGCCGCCTGGCGGTTCAACGCCACGCCGACCGGCTTCATCCCGGCGCAGGACCAGGATTATGTCGTCGGCGTCGTCCAGCTCCCGCCTGGCTCCTCGCTCCAGCGCACCGATGAGGTCGTGCGCGAGGCCTCGGCGATCGCACTCAAGAACCCCAATGTGCGCAGCGCGATCGCGCTCGCCGGGTTCGACGGCGCGACCTTCACAGCTGCATCCAATGCCGGCGCTCTGTTCGTGATTCTCAAGCCGCGGCCCGGGCGCAAGGAAGGCGTCGATCCGATCATCGGCCAGCTCAGCCAGGCGTTCGGAGCCGTCACCGCCGGCAATGTCGTGGTCGTCTCGCCGCCGCCGGTGCGCGGCGTCGGCAACGGTGGCGGCTTCAAGATGCTGATCGAGGATCGCGCCGGCGCCGGCTATCCCGCGCTCGCCAAGGTCACCACCGACATGATGATCGCGGCGAACCAGGAGAAGGGCCTGAGCCGCGTCTTCAGCACGTTCAACGTCGCGACGCCGCGGCTCCACGCTGACATCGATCGCGAGCGCGCCGAGCGCATGGGCGTGCCGGTGCAGAACGTGTTCGCGACGCTCAACACCTATCTCGGCTCGACTTATGTCAATGATTTCAATTTCCTCGGTCGCACCTATCGCGTGACCGCGCAGGCCGACCTGCCCTATCGCGAGCAGGCTGGCGACATCGGCCTGCTCAAGACCCGATCGGAGAGCGGCGCGATGGTGCCGCTCGACGCGCTGATGACGCTACGCGACGATGCCGGCCCCGATCGCGTCGTGCGCTTCAACCTCTATCCCGCGGCCGAGCTGCAGGGCGAAAGTGCGCGCGGCTATTCGAGCGGCCAGGCGCTCGCGACGATGGAGGCGCTCGCCCGGCGCATCCTGCCGCCCGGCTTCTCGTTCGAATGGACCGAACTCGCCTTCCAGCAAAAGAGCGTCGGCAACACCGGCCCCTTCGTGTTCGGGCTGGCGGTGGTGTTCGTGTTCCTGCTGCTCGCCGCGCAGTATGAGAGCCTGATCCTGCCGCTCGCCGTGATCCTGATCGTGCCGATGTGCCTGCTCGCCGCCATGCTCGGGGTCAATCTGATGGGCCGCGACAACAATATCCTCACGCAGATCGGCCTGGTCGTGCTCGTCGGCCTCGCCGCGAAGAACGCGATTCTGATCGTCGAATTCGCGCGCCAGGGCGAGGAACAAGGACTTTCCCCACGCGAAGCCGCCGAACAGGCCGCGCACCAGCGCCTCCGCCCGATCCTGATGACGTCGATCGCGTTCATTCTCGGCGTGCTGCCGCTCGTCATCAGCTCGGGCCCGGGATCCGAGATGCGCCAGGCGCTGGGCATCGCGGTGTTCTTCGGGATGATCGGCGTCACCCTGTTCGGCCTGATCTTCACGCCCGCCTTCTATGTCCTCAGCCGCAAGCTCGGCGACTGGATCACGGGTTTGCGCGGCAAGGGCAAGGCGGAGCCCGCTCCCGAACCGCCAGCGCTGCCGGAGGCCTCGGTATGAGAATCGGGCTTCTTGCGACTGAAGATTGCGATGGTCGGGCAAGAGGACTTCGCCCGACGATGAGATCCTCCCCGGAACGGGGAGGGGGACCGCCAGCCGTAGGCTGGTGGTGGAGGGGGCTCTCCGCGGTCGAGGCCCGCGTGGAGGCCCCCCTCCACCATGCTTCGCATGGTCCCCCTCCCCGTTCCGGGGAGGATCCTAAGAGACGTGTACACAAGGTCCGCTTTGCAATACTCGCGCTCCCCGCCCTGTTGGGCGCCTGCGTCGTGGGACCCAACTACAAGCCGGCACCCACGCCCCCCACGGCCGCCGGCGCCTTCGTAGACCCCGGCATGGCCCGCGTCGATCCCGCCAGGCCCAGCGGCGCCTGGTGGCATTTGTTCGGCGACCCGGCACTCGACCGTCTGATCGCCGACGCGCTCGCGCACAACACCGATATCCGCATCGCCTCGGCCAACCTCCAGCGCGCCCGGGCGCTCCTCGGCGAAGCGCGCGCCGGCCGGCTCCCGACCACCGACGTCAGCGCCGCCTATACGCGCCGGCGCGTCGGCACCGCGTCGCAGACAAGCGTGGCGGCCGCACCCGGCGCTCCCGACGCCGTCACTTTCGACTATTGGACCGCGGGCTTCGACGCTTCTTACGAAGTCGACCTGTTCGGCGGCGTCACGCGCTCGATCGAGGCCGCGCGCGGCGATGCCGCGGCCAGCGCGGCGGCGCTCGACGCCGCGCGCGTCGCGGTCGCCGCAGAGACCGCGCGCAACTATGCCGCGGCGTGCGGCGATGCGAACCAGGCCGATGTCGCGCGCGAAACCGCCCGGCTACAGCAAAGCACGCTCGACCTCACCCGCCGGCTGTTCGATGCCGGCCGCGGCACGCGCCGCGACGTCGACCAGGCGCAGCTGCTCGCCGACCAGGCGCTTGCCCAGGTGCCAAGCTTCGAGGCCGAGCGCCGCGCTTCGCTCTACGCGCTGGCCGCGCTCACCGGCCGACCGCCCGCCGAAGTCGACGCCGCCGCGGCCGCCTGCAAAGTCCCGCCGAAAGTCGCGACGCTCATCCCGGTGGGCGACGGTGCCGCGTTGCTCGCGCGCCGCCCCGATGTGCGCCGCGCCGAACGCCAGCTTGCCGCAGACACCGCGCGGATCGGCGTCGCCACAGCCGATCTCTACCCGTCGATCAGCCTCGCCGGATCGGCCAGCCTCGGCGCGACGCGCCTCGGCGACATCGGCAAGCCGAAATCGTTCAGCTTCTCGCTCGGGCCGTTGATCACCTGGAACTTCCCCAACCTCAGCGTCGCCCGCGCCCGCGTTCGCCAGGCCGAAGCGCAGGCGCAGGCGTCGCTTGCCGGCTTCGACGGCACGGTGCTGACGGCATTGCGCGAGGCCGAACAGGCGCTGGCGCGCTATGCCGGCGAACTCGACCGCAATGCCGCGCTGGTCCGCGCCGACGCCGCGGCCGCCGACGCCGCCGGCATTGCCCGCAAACGCTTCGATGCCGGCCGCGACAGCTTCCTCCAACTGCTCGACGCCGAGCGCGACCGGGCGGCGGCAAGGGCCGCGCTGGCCGGTTCGAATGCCAGGCTGGCGGATGCGCAAGTGAGTTTGTTCAAGGCGCTGGGTGGAGGGTGGGAGTCCGAGGCGACGGGCGCACCGACCTCCGGCCAAAGCAACTGACGGCCGGCGGGTTCCCTGTCCGTCGGAGACGCGGAGCCTTTACTCGCTTTACTTGACCCCTCATAAGAACAAAGAGAGAACAACAGGAGGGCGATTCATGTTGAGCGGGAAATGTCATTGCGGAGAGATTCGCTTCGAAATGTCCGAGGAGACGGTCCATCAGACGCTTTGCCACTGCAGCGACTGTCGCCGTCACGCTGGCGCGCCGGTCGTTGCCTGGGCGATGCTCCCTGCCGACAAGGTTAAGATTGAGGGCTCGCCGCAAGTCTATGCTTCGTCGGCGCACGGACGACGGCTGTTCTGCCGTACGTGCGGCACGGCGCTCTTCTATACCAACGAGAGCATGCTGCCGGGCTTGATTGACGTGCAGGTCGCGACGCTCGACGAGCCGGAAAGGTTGCCGCCGAAGGCCGAGATCCAGACTGCCGAGCGCATCGACTGGATGACGCCGATCGGCGATTTGCCTCAGTTCGAGCGTTTTCCGGGGCAGAGCTAGGCGCCGGGCGGCGGATGGAAGCCCGTTGCTTCGCACCCGCCAACCGATAAGCGAAGTGGCCTATCCGGCTCCGGCAACCAGGAATAGCGCAGGCGGCATCGCTCAAACGACGCGAGTCAGGCCAAGCGCGATCCGCCTGTAAACGCTAACGCAGGTCGGACAGCGCCTCGCCGCCTTCCTCTTCCTCAAGCAGGACGGCCGAGGCGCCCGAAGCCGAGAGCCGCACCTGGTTGCCTTCGACCGCGGCGACCAATCCGCCGGCAATATAATGGTGATGTTCGCTATGCGAGCCACTGTCGGCCCTGGTCATCTTGATGCGGTTATTCTCCACGCGGTCGACGGTGCCGATATGGACGCCGTCCGCACCGATGATTTCCATGTGCTGCGTGATCTGACTGAGGTCGGCCATTTCTTCTCCAATCATGACGATGTGACAGGGCGCTCAACGTGCGAACGCGGATTTCGGCTGCACCAGGTGGCAAATATGAGAGGGGCGCCCTCGTCGGCGGGTCGGCGTCGATTGCGAGCGCTTGGCCGAACGCCATCATCGAGGCGCCGACCGATGCGGTTAGGTCATCAATGCCGTCCGCGTGGTCAAGGCTCGCTCGTGGTCGATTGGGGTCGCACAATCGAGCCTTGGCAATCGCGCCACGCGGGGCCAGCGACCGGCACCGGTTGCGCTGGATGGGTGCCTAGGCGGTCCCGCGCCTGCGCCAGCCTGCGCGCGCCGCGCGGCGTCCATTCCGTCCTGGTCGCCTGCCTGGCCTCGAGGTCGGTGAGAATCCGTTCCCGGATGTAGCGCACCCGATCGCGCGTACGCGGGTCCATCGGCCTTTGCTCCAGCGTGATGAGCGGGTTCAGGGCACCATCGCCGACTTGGCTGAGGTAGCACAGGTCGACCTTCTGCGGCGCTTGAGCACTGACGTTCCACGTGGCGGCGACTGCACCCAGGTCGACGATGGTGCAGCCCGCGAGCACGATCGCGGCCGCCAAGGCGTTCCAGTTGATCAACCACCGCGCACTGCGCCCGCCCAGGATGCGCCAACAGATGAGGACCAGACCGAGCGCCACCAGCGCCATCCAGAGCAGCGCGGCGATGCGCCAGCTCGTCAGCAGCGAAGCTTCGATATAGTCGATGGTGCGAAGCGCGCTGGATGCGACCAGTATCAGGTTCTGCGCAACCCAAAGCGTGACAAGGCGCCGGGCCAGCGGATTCCGCTCACTCGCGCTACCGGGTCGCAGCATCGCCAGAGCCATGATGCCCGCGATCAGCGCAGTCGCGATCAGGGGATAGGCGCCGCGATGCACATATTCCTTTTGGCTCATGCCCATTGGAAGTGTGCTGCCACTCCAAAGATAAGCGATATCGAGTCCGTTCTGGAGGGCGAAGAGCGCGTTGAAGATGGCCAATGCGATCAGCACCGAGGGCAGCGACGCGCCGGGCAACCTCGGCTCCGGATCGGGCAATCGCGCCGCGAGACGCATCACCGCGGCATGGGGCCGAAAGCTCGGCCACAGGCACAGCGCCACGAACACCCAGAGAAGCATGCGCCAGAAGGACGGGAACCGAATCGCCGCGAGCGCCTGTTCGATCAGCGGATTGGCGGCAGCGAATAGCAGCAGGAAGAGCGCGCCACCGACGAGCGGAAGGGCCAGCACGGCCGCGACGGCTCGCGGGCTCGTCCGCGCGCCCGGCCGTCGCCTCCCAAGTCGTCGGACATCGGCGAAAGGTTTGCCGAAGCCGGTGATCGCGTGGAACCCCAGACGGGCACCCCAATGCCACGCATCATCGAAGCCGACGGCTTTGGGAAGCAGCGCGGCGACCGACAAGGCGCACCAGAACAGCACCCAGGCCAACGGCCCCGGATCGTCGCACAGGGCAGTAGCGAACAAAACGGCCGCAGCGAGTGCGACCCACGCCCTCCGGCTCCGGCGCACATCCCGCCGGCTCACCACAAGGCCAATCAGGCAGGCGCCGGCAAACCCGCCGATGCCGACTCCCGCTAACTCATAGGGGAAAAGGCGGTCGAACAGCGCGACCAGCGCAACGATGATCGCGATTTTCGACAAGAACCCATAGCGCATCGCCGCTCCCCACGCCCGGTGCGGCCTCACTACCGAGAGCGGGTGTGGTTTTGGCGCGATGCTTCAATGCGTTTCATGGAGAAGCGGTGCCGATCCTGTGCAGGTGGCGCTAAAACACCCCGCGGAACGTGGGTGTGACGCGTGCCGTTGCCGGCAGCGTTACGAATTTCGATCGGCTACGTCGGCGAACTCGAACGCGGCGTGGAGAAGATCGATGATCGGCTCGCCGGGCCGGTGCTCCATGCGGCCGCGCCGATGCGGGCCGCCGGCGCGTCGATCGAGCGGCACGACACTTGCTGCCAAGACACATTGACAACCGCACCCTTCTAAGTGAACGTCGGTGGATAGCCTCGCGCGACATATGCCAATCGTCGAAGCGAGGAGCTTGAAAGCAAGCCAGAACAATACCCTGCGGGTCCATACCGAATAGGTGAGTGCGGAAACGCGGCCGATGCGGCTGCGTCGAACCGGCGGGCGAGCCATGGCAGCAAGTAGCCGTTTGATTGCCGTGATAGGATCACTGGGGGTCCGGCCCATGCGCAAACTATCGGTTCCCGCGCGTCGGCTGCTTGCCTATCTCGCGCTGCGCGGTGGATCTGCCGAGCGTTCGGTCGTGGCCAGCCAACTCTGGACCGACCACCCGGAGGAAGTCGCACGCGCCAATCTCCGACGGGCACTCTGGCAGGTTCCGCATGATTGGATCGCTACGATGGGCGACATGCTGGTTCTCGATGCCGAATGCGATCTTGGCCAGGCGCGCCACAGCGCGGTGCGCGCGATCGAGGGGCAGCGGCTGACGTTCGACGAGATCGACATCCTCAGCAGCGATGTCCTTCCCGGCTGGCATGAGGAATGGGCGATGGCTGCGCACGAAGAGTTCCGCCTCCTACGCGTTCAGGCGCTCGAAGCAGCGTGCCGAACACTGTCCGGCCAGGCCAACCATGCCCTGGCGGTACAGGCCGGCGCGGCCGCCGTAGCGGCCGAACCGTTGCGCGAATCCGCCACCGCGGCGCTGATCGACGCCCATTTGGCGCAGCACAATCGCTTCGAAGCGATCCGCTGCTTCCGGGCGCTGCGGCAGCGCTTGTACGACGAGCTCGGGGTCTCGCCCGAACCTGAGCTCGTCGCGCGCATGGACGGTCTCGCCACGGGACTCCGCGTCGCCTGATCTGCCCAGCCGGGCACTCCCCGCCGTCCCGCGATCACTCCGACCGGTGACCGGCCGTCATGCACGGACGCGCCGCGGACGCAAACGCGACGTATCCTGTATGGCGCGAGGGCGTCCACGCGACGGGCCGGCGTCGGCCGCGCGATCCTGGCGCGATGCACCGGTACGCGCAGTTCGGACGGGCGCCATGCTCTAATCGGGCCGACTCGATTCTTCCTTTTTGGAGGCAAGCGCATGGCCGATTTCGACCTGGCGGAATGGTCCCAGCCCGAAGCGCTCGAAACGCCTTTCGCCGAAGCCTTCGCGATCGGACCGGACAGCCGCGACGGGTTCTCATGGAACGAGGCGCTCTCTCCGTTCACGGATCCCGAACAGGAAGACGTCGCCGCCGAGGCCGATACGCTGTTGAACGAGGCGCTGTCCGAACTGCGCGACGAGGCCTTCCACGAAGCGGTCGCCCTACTTGCCGAGGAGACCGAGCAAGCGGTGTCCGAGCGCTTCGTCGGCGAGGCGGGATTTTCCGATGCGCAACGCGAGCGCTTCGCCGACAATTATTTGTCGGGGGTCCGCTTCGCCGCCGAACGCTATCTCGCCGAGCTCGAAACAGGCCTCGCCACGCTCGACTTCGCATCGCTCGACGCCGAACCGCTCGCCGAGGCGCTCGACGGCTTCGATCCCGCCACCGGCGACCTCACTCAGGCGGGAGAAGAATTCCTCGGCAAGCTGGTCAAGAAGGCCAAGAATGCAGTCAAGTTCGTCGCCGCCAAGGCCAGGCAGGTCGGCAAGCTGGCAATGCCGCTGCTCCTACCGATGCTCAAGCAATTGCGGAAGCTGGTCCGCCCCTTGCTCAAGCGCGTGCTGTCTATGGCGATCGGCCGGCTTCCCGCGCCGCTGCAGCCCGCCGCACGCAAGCTCGCAGCGAGCTTCGCCGGTGAAGCGCTCGACGAAGGCGAAGAGCCGGAGATGGCACCGGCCAATGCCGTCGATCCCCTCGCGCTTGCGGAATCATTCGACTATCGTCTCGCCGAGGCGGTCGCCTATCCCGAGGCGATGGCCGAGCTGGAGAACGAGGCCTTCGGCACCGGCGCAGACGAGGCCGTCGACGAAGCCTATGACCTCGAAGTGCTGGCCGAAGCGCGCGGCGCGCTGATCGACAGCCTGGGCGAAGCGGACCCGGAAGCGGTCGGGCCGGCGATCGAGCAGTTCGTGCCGGCTGTTCTGATGGCGTTGCGCACCGGAATCAAACTGGTTGGCCGACCGAAAGTGGTCGGCTTCCTCGCCAAATATCTCGCGCAACTGATCGGCCGCTATGTCGAAAAGGATGCGGCGACGCCGCTGGCGCGTGCGATCGCAGATACGGGTCTGCGACTGGCGACGCTCGAGGCCGAGAGCGACGCCGGCGAATCGGCGCCGGTGGCGCTTGCCAGCGTGGTCGAAGACTCCGTGCGCCGATTCGCAGAACACGAAGACTATGTTTTGGAAAATGACGAACTTGCACAAGTCGCGCTTGCCGAGGCGTTCGGCGAAGCCGTCGCAACGCATTTCCCCGAGGATCATGTTCGCGAGGACTTGCAGCTCGCGCCCAGCCTGGGCGGTACGTTCGTCACCCGTCAGCCGCGTGGATTGCGATCCTATGCGAAATACAATCGCTCGCCCGAGATCGAGATCTCGTCCCGCCTCGCCGATCGGCTGCCGGGCTTCGGCGGTACGACGCTGGGCGCCGCGACGCGCGCAGCCGGCGGGCGTTTTCCGCTGCGCGCGCGGATGCACATCTATCAGGTGCGTCCCGGCACGACGATCGGTGGGATCGCCCGCCACGATCGCCGGCCCGGCGGTACTCGCAACGCCTATCCGCTGACGCCGGCCGCGGCCGGCATGCTGCTGCGCGAGCCGGCGCTCGGCACCCAGGTTCCGCGGGCCTATCTGCGGAACCGCCATCGCCTCGCCGCCGGTCAGCGCGTCTATATCCTCGAACCCGTCGGCGGCGCCGGGGGCTCTCGGTCGGCGACCGGCGCCCACACCGCCGCGGGGCGGGTCTGGCTGGCAGTGGATCCGTCGAAAGCGCGCATCCTCGTCGGCTTCTATCTGTCCGAGGCGGAAGCACAGGAAGTCGGCGGCGCGCTGCGTGCCGGGCGCGGCGCCTTGCCGCTGCTGAGCAAGCTCTTTGCATCGCTCAAACAAATCGCGCGGCCGCAAAACGAAGCCGAAGGCGACGCCTTCGAGCCGCCGCTCGGCGAGGATGGCGAGAGCCTGGAGGCCTTCGCCGCAAAGCGCGGCCTTTCCCGCGGCACGAAACAGCGCTTGCGCAAGCGTATCGCCGCCTGGGCACTGACGGCGCTCGCGGGCTGGTTGCGCGACAATGCCGACGCCTTCACGCGCGCCGTTGCGCATCCCGATCCCGGCGTCACGCTGCGCGTCCGCCTCAACGATGTGCCCGGGCTCGCCAAGCACGACGCTGCCGCGGTGCTCGCCGCTCTGCGTGCCAAGCCGGTGGTCGCGATCTCCGTCTCCCCGGGTCGCCGCCGGTGAAACCTGCCGCCGCCACTTCCCCCGCGCTCGTCAGCGCCGACCTCCGGCGGCAGGTCGCGCACTGGCTCGCCTCGGCCCGGACCTTCCGCGACGCCGAGGAGTTCGCATCGCTCGAAGCCTGGCGCTCGGTCGAACGTGAGACCGGCGTACCGCTCCGCCAGCGCATCGCCACAATAGTCGAGGAGTTGATCTCGCTGGGAGAGGCGACGAGCGTGCTGGTCGAGCGCGCATGCGCCGATCCGTCACTGATCGCGCGCGCGGCGAAAGCGGTGCAGGTCTTCCGCCACCGCTACGTCCAGGTCGACACCACGCTCGATTTCCTGGGCGATGCGGTCAATTCGCGGACCAGCCCGGTGCTGCGCACCGCGCTCTCGACGCTTGACCGGCTGGCGGTCGCCAGCATGACCCCGGCGCTGCTCAAGGCCGGCAAGCCGGTTCCGCAAGTGCTGGTCTATCAGGACAAGGGTACCGGCGCCTCGATCCTGCGCGCCGGCGTACGGCTGTGGGTGCCTGGCGCGGTGATGCCGGTGGCGGCGATCAAGATCGTGCGCCACAACCTGTATCGGCCGACATCGCTGTTCCACGAAAGCGGGCACCAGGTCGCGCATCTGACCGGATGGACCGAATCCGCGCGCGCCGCGATCGCCAAGGCGCTCGCCGGCGATCCCGAGCTCGCGGCGATGTGGACGCCCTGGGCCTCCGAGATCATCGCCGATGTGTTTGCGTTCCTCCACACCGGCTATGCGTCGATCGCCGCGCTCTACGACGTCGTCGGCGATGCGACGACGATCCTGCGCTGGCCAATCGGCGATCCGCATCCGGTGGGCTGGCTGCGCGCCGCGCTTGGCTGCGAATGGTCGCGGCAGTGCTTCGGCAGCGGAGGACCATGGGACGCTTTGCAAAGCGCGATGATCGAACACTTCCCGATTGCCGCCGCCGCGCCGCCGCTTCGGCCGCTGCTCGAACGCTCGCTCGCGGCGATGCCGGCGATTGCGCACGCATCTCTCGAGGCACCGGTGCCCGCGCTTGGCGGCGCACCCATGCGCACGGTGCACGATCCCGCAAGAGTCGCTCCGGCCGCGCTTGCCGCACTCGAACGTGCGGCCGGCCCTAGTCTGTGGACGTCGCCGCATTGGCGCACGGCCGAGGGTATCCGAATCATCGCGCTGACCGGCCTGCGCGAGGCCGAACGGCCGGAAACCGCGTCACATTGGATCGAGCGCGCCCGCACCTGGCTCAACGGCCAGGCGCTGGCCGCCTGACGAAGAGGAGCATTTCGATGGCGAAGGGCCCAGTACAATCCGGCAGCGCTAGCCACGATGCCTACGAACAGGAGCGGATCCGGCAACTCGAAAAGCAGCTCGAGGACGGCAGGTCCGCGATGGAGGATATGCGCAGGAAGCTCGACTATGTGCTTCAGGAACGTGGGTTGGAGTGCGCGATCGGCGAGGCGGTCGGACGGTTCGAGACGATGCTCGCGCCGCTCAAGTCGCTAGCGCCGGTGCACGATTTCGGCACGCTGCGTGGCGCGGTCGTCGCGCTGCGCCGCAGCCTGCGGCGCCCCAATTTCGACGCGCCGCCGACCAATTTCGGCGAGGTATTCGACGGCACCGGCCACCCCAAGGGAGGGACTGCGGCATGATTCAGCAACTCGTCCAGCTCATGATCGACGACACGGCGGGCTGGCTGCCCCTGGTCACGGACCCCACCGATCGGCGCACCGCGACCGCAAAGGCCATCCTTGCGGCCGACCCGTTCGACCTGGTGCTGTACATGGAGCAGAGCTGGGACCGGGCCGACGCCCCCATCCAGCCCAGCGCCCCGGTATATCCGGAACGCAGCGGCGGCCGGGCCAAACTCTATGATACCGGCTGCTTCGCCAAATACCGGCCCGACGAAAAGGCAACGCGGGTGTTTCCGTCATGGGATCATCTGATCTACGCCTATGTCGTCGAATCCACGCGCATCGTGCAGATCCTCGGCCGCGTCGTTCGCGAGTACCGCTCAGGCGAGGCATTGGGTATCGCCTCGCAGGAGACGCGTCGATGGGTCGAAGCGACCGAGACTCTGCTGTTCGGCGCGGCCAATCCGCTTGCAGCCTGGCTTTCGACCAGCCACGTGCGTCCGGACGCCGAGGCAGTGCGCCGCAACGCCTATTGGCGGATGTTCGGGCTGGACCTGGGCTTTGGCCGCGAAGACAATACGCCGCCAGCCTACGCCAAGGCGCAAGCGGCGAACGCCAGCTTCACGGCGCTGTTCGAAGAACTCCTGTTCGAACTGTGGCAGGCGATCAGCAACCTCCGCAACCAGTCCGGCGTCAACCAGTCCGACGACGACCGCATATACCGTATTGCCGAGCAATTGCGCTTCGTCCTGAACTCGCGTCGTCAGAGCGACATGCTCCGGCGCGAAGAACTGTCGGCGGTGGCCGCGCTCGGCTGGGCCGAACTGACGGTCAGCTTCGATACGCCGGTGGTCAAGGATCTGGGGGCCGACGCGACCAATCCCGGCGATCGGCTCAAAATCATCGGCGAGCGCGTCGGCTTGGCCGCGCACTCGCGCTCGGCGGCGTTCTTCGCCATGTCGGAGGAAATCTCGATCCTGCTGCGCGTGATCGAAGCCGGCTTCGTCAGCGGCCCGAGCACGGCCTGGTTGCTCTACGCGACCGAGCCCGAATTCACGCTGCCCGACGGGTTCAAGATCACGCCGTTCGGCAATGAATCGCGGCGGGTCATTACCGAATGGGCGGCCGCGACGGGCAAGGACCTCAAGGTCCGCGGCAAGGCCGTCGAAACGCGGCAACCGCGCCTCGTCGCGGTGCGCTGAGGCTCGGAAGGAGAATCGCGATGGGCTGGCAAATGGAAGACGATCGGTTCGACGCGTTCGGCCTCGAGCTGCCCTTTGTTCGGGGCAACCAGCGCCGGGCGAACACGACCCTGCGACCAGACCCTGTGGATTTCGCCGGGGGATACGAAGAGAGCCCAGCGACTGGCTTCGGCGAAGACTTGGCCTGGCTGGAAACGGAGGATGTGATGGTCGACGGTGGCGCCTGGGAAAGCAGAGTCGCGACCGAGTTAGAAACTGAAAAAGCCGGATGGCTCGAGATGGCAGATCCTGCAGCCGCATTTTTTGAAGCACCGAGGAGAAATGAAGAGGCGATTGAAAGCGAAACAATTCGCCTGTTTCTTCAGGGCTTAACGTTTCAGGACGCCGGCGTACGCACCGGTCCCGCGGATACCGAATGGAGTTACCTGGGAGGGCCTGAGGCTGAAAACGCCGATGGAGAGCTTACTGACGAACTATTTGAGGGATGGAATGAAGGCGGGGAACTCGAATACGCTCGGCAAACCCCCAAGGCTGATCCGTTTCAAAGTCTGAGCACCCCAGAGGATAATGCGCCAGATCGGTTTGACGACGAAGCCTCCTACGACAGTCGACTTCGCGAAGTGGCACGGCGGCTGTCCGCGCCAGAAGACGCTGCGCAGAAGGAACTCGTCCGGCAGCTCGAACTTCCGATCGCGGCCAGCGACAAGCGTGCCATAGTCGAGCGATACGATGCGCTAAGGGTAATGTTCGGGACGATGGGTCCGATTGTCGCCAAGCGAATGCATGAGCGGCTAACCGACAAGAACGACCCGCTTGGCGATTTCATGCGGCTTGAACTGGCCGACTGGCATCGCGCGGAACTGATCGCCCTGGCCGCGACTCGCGCTAAGGCCGGAGGAAGCAGTCCGCCGCCCCGGCCTCAGCCGAGCGGCACGGTGCCACCACATCAAAAACCGCCGCCCCCACGAACAATTACGGTCCCCACCCCTACAGGACCACAACCCCCGCATGGCGGAACGCCACAGCCAACTCCCCAACCTAGACCGCCGGTCGTCGCCCCGACCGGACCAAGCTTGCCGCAACCAAAGAATATAATCATCAGAATAGATCCCGCGACACCGAGTTGGCTCGCAAATGCCCTATCCGGAGTCGCGACCATGGCGGGCGTCGGCCTTTCGAGCTTGGCTGCTGTCGTACCCGCATGGGTATGGGAGGAGGCGGCACAAGCAGCGTTCTGGGTATTCCGGCTCGAAGGCGGTACGGCGCGGGCGCTTATCGGGTTAGCTGGCGAACGTGCCGCGGTGCAGGTTGCGAAGTGGTTCCTCGCCAATAAGCTTGGCGTTGATCCGGGATTGATTTTCAATCTCAATGAATTGCTAAAAAGAAAGAACTTTCCTGGATTGGACTTGATGGGTCCGCGCCTTCTCGCATCGGTCAAGACATACGGGGTCGATACTAGCAAAACTGGTAAAGAATTGACTGATTACCTGATCTCTCGTTATCGTAATGAGGCGAACTTCTTGTTTAATGATTTTGACGACAGGGGCCACGCGGACGCCAGGTACAAGAAGTATCAGCGCAAGATCGCGGAGACGATTATCCAATACAAGAAGGTCTCGGACCATCCGGACCCCAAGGACCCCCTTTCCGTAGCCCGTGCGGCTCGCTTTCGGCCTGCATGGCACAAGGCCCTCGGTGTAGACCCATTGGTTGATCAAATAATCCGAGTTATCCGCGACGAGGCGGTTATGGTTGTTCCCGACGATCACGTGCAGCTGGTGCGGTGGACGAAGGGCCGGGACTATTTCATTCAGTATCAGATGGGCCAGCTGCCGGGCTTCAAGTCGGGGCTCACTGATAACGAGGTCGCGCCGCTTATTTCCGATTTGGTCATTCGGCGATTCGTGTCGAGCGGACTGAAGACGTCTGACTATCGCATGCTTGCCGACGTCGCGCGTAGACTGCCGAACACCAACCCGCTCACCCGGCCCAAGCCCGGCTGGCTTTCCACATGGGGACAGCCCCCACCTTGGACGCGAGCAAAGGCTCCATAATAGATGCTTCATGCACAGTCGCCCGCTCTGCAACCACGAGGCACATGCTGTCGCCTCAGACTGATCAGTTGAGGGCAGTATTTATGAGACATCGACCTTTCGATGCCGCGCGACAATCAGGACGAGAGGGAGTGCGCGTCGTCTGATCGCAGTGCCCGGGCAGTCAGTGCCCCGTCGCGCCCTTCGCCGCAGGCAGCGCGAACACCATCAGCGTGTTGCCCGCTGCCGGGCTCGCCAACTCGGGTGCCATGCCACGCCCGGTGGCGTCGAACGCGTTACCGCCGCCGGTGACGAGCGCGACATATTGCCGGCCGTTGACGCTATAGGTGATCGGCGACGAGCTGGGCGCCGCGTTCAGGCCGGTCCGCCACAGCAGCTTGCCGGTGGCTTCGTCATAGGCACTGAAGCTGCGGTCGACCGCGCCGTTGAACACCAGCCCGCCGGCGGTCGCGAGCATCGAGCTGGACACCGGCGCACGCTCGCGAACTGTCCACAGCGTCTTGCCGCTCTTCACGTCGATCGCCTGGATCCGCCCCATCTTGCCGTCGCCGTTCGGGCGTGGCCGGCCGGCAAAGCGCATGTCGATGCCGCCCGCCGCCGTCTCCGCGGCACTGCGCGGAGTCCAGGTGTATTCGGCGCAGCTCTCGATCATCGGCAGATAGACCACGCCGGTGCGCGGATTGAACGCGGTGGTCGGCCAGCTGCGCGCCCCCGACGCGTTGGGGCACAGGAACTTGGCGACGCCCGGTTCGGGCTCGAGCGCAGGATTGGTCGTCTTGCGCCCGGTCCTGGGGTCGATCTTGACCACCAGATTCTGCAGCCCCGGATCGTGCGAGAAGACATAGGCGCCCGTGGCGCGGTCGAGGCCGTCGAGCATCGCGATCTTGCCCGCGGTCATCACCAGCTTGCGCGACTTGCCGCCCAGCGTGACGTCGACCAGCGTCTGCTCGAACACCCAGTCGAGGTCCCACACGTCCCTGGCGACGTGCTGGAAATGCCATTTGAGCTTGCCGGTGTCGGCGTCGATCGCGAGCGTCGAATCGGTGTAGAGCCCGTCGTTGCTCGCGCCCTTGGCTGCGTGTGGCTGCAGCAATGTCGCAGCATCATAGGTGTTGCCCGTGCCGAAATAGACGAGGTTGAGCGCGGGATCGTAGCTGCCGGCGGTCCAAACGCCGGCGCCGAAGCGCTCGTCAACCGGCGCACCGTTCCAGCTGTCCTGGCCGGGTGGCGTCTGGTCGACGGTGTTGAAGCGCCACAGCGTCTTCCCGGTGCGCGCATCGAGCGCGAAGATAAAGCAACCCCCTTTTGCGTTGGTGATGCCCAGGCTCACGCCCATGATCACCTTGCCGCCGGCGACGATCGGCGCGCCATCGAGGTGCAGCGGCACGCCGTCGGCACCGCCGTGGCGGTCGGCCATCGCCGGCGTGAGGACTTCGGCGTCCCACAGCAATTTCCCCGTCTTCGCTTCGAGCGCGACGATGTGGCCATCGGGCGTCGGCACGATCAGCTTGTCCTCATAGAGGGCGAGCGCCTTGGTGCGCGAAGCGCGGATCGTCGCCTCGTCGGTGTTGCGGACAAATTGCCACAGAAGATCGCCATTGGTCGCGTCGAGCGCTTGCACGGTCGCGCCGCTCTCGAGGAACATAACGCCGTCGTGCACCAGCGGCGTGATCTCGTTCTGGCTCGGCGCCAGATTCCATGCCCATGCAGTGCGCAGCTGGCCGACATTGCTCTTGTCGACCTGCGCAAGCGGGCTGAAGCTCTGCGTGTCGAACGTCCGGCGCCACATAAGCCATTCGCCCTCCGCAGGGTGCGCGAGCATGGCGTTGGTCACGGAGGTCAGCGCATCGAGCTTCGCCTTCCGCCCCGCCACCGCCGCGCGGTACGCCGTGTCGCGGAACGCGTTCTCGGGCTGCGTTCCCGGCGGCGCATCGGAGTTTGGCGCCGGTCGAGGACGCTGGGCAGCTTCGCTGGGCATATTCCCGGCGATGCCGTTCGCCTGCAGGATATAGTTGGCGATGCTAGCGTAGGTCGGCCCGGGAAGCGTCCCGGGTCCCGCCGGAGGCATCCGCGTGCGGATCGTGGCGAGCAGCGCGTCGGCGCCCTGCGCACCCCAGCGCGCCTTGAACGCCGTGCCCTTAAGCGCCGGCCCGAATTCGCCGTCGTCGAGGTTCCCGCCATGGCAGGTCGCACAATGCTCGCCATAGGCAGCCTTGCCCGCGGCGCCCTGTCCGGATTCCTGCGCCATCGCAATGCCGGCCGTCGTCGCCGCCGCGCCCATCGCGATCGCCAGCGTGCGCACCGATCCCATGGCTTCCTCCCCGCCTTTCCTGTTCTTGGGGAAAGCTTCCCGATCCCGCCCGCCCGGTCAATCCCGCGGGCGCAAGCAAAGATGATAAAATCCACTTCCGATCGCTGAGCATGCGAACTGCTCGTTGCGGTGGGCCCGCAGTTCTGACATTCCTTGTCGAAACAAGCGCGATGCCGACCGTTCGCGGTGCGGACATCGTCAACGAACGAGTGCCCGCAGGGGCCTGTGAAAATTGGGAGGGCCGATGCCGCCGATGTTCGACAAGAAGGCAGCAATCGCCTGTGCGCTTGGCCTCGCATCGGCCGGCACGCCCGCGCAGGCGCAGGTGCCCGAGCCGATCTATCAGCAGCTCAAGCAGATCGGGCAGATCGTCGACATCTCGTGCACCGCCAAGCTCTATCGGCCGATGATGCCTGCCGCGGACTTCAACAGCTGGTGGGCGCCGGGCGCCGCCGCGCCCGATCCGGCCAAGGCCAAGCTCTATCCCGGCGTCACTCTGTTGCGCGATCAGTCCTACGGGCCGAATCCGAAGAGTGTCGCCGATGTGTTTTTCGGCGATACCGGGCCCGAAGGGCGGCCGATCCTGATCTATGTGCCCGGCGGCGCCGGCAACAAGATCGAGCAGCAGGCCCGCGAGGCCAATGCCTTCTACGACAATATCGGGCGCTGGGGCGTCAAGAACGGCTTCGTCGTGGTCACCGTCCAGCACCGCACGGACCTCGCGAATTGGGACGATGGCGGGCGCGAGATCGCGATGGCGGTCGATTGGGTGAAGGCCAATGCCGCGCGCTTCCACGGCGACGGCAGCCGCATGGTGATGGTCGCGCATTCGGCCGGTACGATCCCGACCGGTGCCTATGTCGCACATCCCGAACGCTGGCCGAACGGCGTGCAGATCAAGGCCATGGTCTATATGTCGGGCATGCCGGTCTCCGGCCTCGTGCCGTTCGAAGGCAGCCCCGCCGGCAGCGGCGCGGTGCCCGGAGCGACCTGCGGCGCGGACAGCAACATGTACGCGATCTACGGCGGTATCTCGGGCCCGAGCGGCGCGAAGACCGCGGCGCGGCCGCAGCTGACTCCCGGCAGCGCGCAGCAGCTGACCGAAGCGCAGCGCGCCGAGCGCGACAATCTGCCAGGCTTCCTCAAGAGCCCGGTCAAGGTGATGCTGGTGCGCGCCGAGCTCGATCCCAACGTCAAGGGCGATATGCTCGCGTCGGACAAGGTGCTCCATGACCGGATGTGCGCGGTCGACGGCGCCGGCGCCCGGGACGGGGTCGGCCATTGCCCGGCGATGCTGTTTGCGGCGCGGCACAGCCATGTCTCCGAAGTGTTCGCGTTCGACAGCCCCGACGACAGCGTCGGCGGTCCGATCCTGGCGTTCGCCCGTGCCGCGGTGGGAACTGGCCAGGCTGCATCCCCCGTCTCGATGGGGACCGCCTCCGCGGGCGCGCGCGGCAGCGCCGTCGGCGGGCCGCGATTCGGCTTCTTCGGCATCCCCTACCCCTTCCCGCCCGAAGTCGCGCGGCCCGCCGGGTTCGGCCAGGGCAACAGTCCGACCGCCGGCGTGATCAACCCTCCGCCCGCCGGAGTGACGCCGCTCCCGCTCGACCTGTTCAGGTCGAAGAACTTCTACAAGGACCAGAAGCTGTGGAGTGACGTCCGCTATTGGCGCTGCAACACGCCGCGCGAAATGGTCGAATCGATGTGGGAACAGAACAAGATGGGCGCCAGCCCGCCCGTCACCGCTTCCTGGGGCGCGAGTTGCAAGGACGCGCTCCCGCGCGAGAAGGTCGTCAGCCCCTATCCGTACAAGACCGCCAGGGAACATTATGAGGCGCTGCTCGCCAAGGCCAAGGCAAAGGGCGGCCCGACAGTCTATACCAAGGCGACCACGCCCGATTGGGACGGCTTCTACACGCGCGATCCGGTTGCAAGCGATGTGCCCGACACCGGGTTTCGCGCCGATCGGGCGAACGGCGGCCCCGGCCGCGGCGAGCGCTGGATCTGGGGCGGGCTGCTGCAGACCCCGACGATGCTGTCGCTGCTCACGCCCGAATATCAGACGCGCTACGTCCAGCAGATCTACCACGAGGTCGTCGACAATTCGAAGCAATGGAACGCAGCCTTCTGCTACCCGGAAGGCTTCGTCCGGATCTGGGGTGCTGCGTCGCAGGCGTCGAACTTCGAGCTCACCGTCACGCCGTACAAGGTCCAGTTCATGGGTGGCGTCGCCGACAATTTCTTTCGCGAGATGCTGATCGGCCGCCAGCACGTCCAGAAAGTGCCGCAATGGTATGGCGAGACGGTCGCCTTCTGGGACGGCGACGCCCTGGTCTCGTGGACCGCGAACATCCAGCCCTGGAACCAGCATACGGCGTTCGAGTTCAGCGCGAAGATGGAGTCGGTCGAGCGCTTCACTCCGGCTTATGACGCGCAGCACAAGTTCGTCGGCATCGATCACGAAGCGGTGTGGTACGATCCGGAATCGCTGGTGCAGCCGGTGCGGCTTAACGAACGCTATCTGCGCATCGCACCGCCAGACAGCCCGCAGGCGCGCTTCACCTTCATCGAGTGCCTGTCGAACATCAAGAACGTCAACGGCCGGCCCAGGCAGCTGACCGCCGCCGATCCCGAGTTCGTCGACTATTACGGTCGTCCCTGGGCGAAGAACTGGGAGAAGTGGTTCGAAAAGGGCTGGGACAAGCCCGAGAAAGACGAGGCTCCGGAGGACGTGCTCGACCTGTTCAGGAAGTGAGCGCGGGGCACGCGAAACAGGGACCGATGGTTGGAAGCTTTTGGAGAGATGTCATGAAGCGTGTACCCACGAAACTGGCGATGGCGGGGCTGCTCGCCGCCGGTTTCTCGAGTGTCGCGGCGGTCGCGCATCATTCGTTCGCGATGTACGACCTGACGAAGACGCTCGTCTTCACCGGCGTGGCGACGCAGTTCATCGCCCAGGCCAATCATGCCGAGCTGCACTTCTATCCGATCGGCGCCGACGGCAAGCTGGTCACCGGTCCCGATGGCAAGAAGATCGACTATGGCGTCGAAATGGCCGGTGCCGCCGCAGTCGCGCAGCAGGGCATCACCGCGGCGAGCTTCCCGGCGGGCACGATCTTCAGCGTGAAGGTCAATCCGATGCGCGACGGCAGCAACTTCGGATCGCGCGCGGCGAACAGCGCGATCGCCAAATGCCCCTGGAAGAAGCCGCCGGCGACCGGCAAGACCTGTGACACGGTCCCCGGCAGCGAGATCCTCGGCGCCGCCACCTTCTAGCGCCTCCAGCACGGCGGACCCTCGGACGATGCTCAAGCAATTCACCGACTGGCTCGCAGCGACCCCGCCGAGCCATTTCCTGCAGAACAACCAGGCCTGGGCGATCCCGACGATCCAGACCGTGCACCTCGTCGGGATCGGCGTGACGATGGGCTCGGCCTTCATGCTGACGCTGCGCGTGGTCGGCGTGTCGGGGCTCGACCAGACGCTGGTCGAAGCGCAGCGCCGCTATCTGCCATGGCTCACCGGCGCGCTGCTCGTGCTGCTCGCCTCGGGTTCGCTGCTCACGCTAGCCGAACCGGCGCGCGAGTTCTTCTCGCTGTCGTTCCGGCTCAAGATGCTGCTGGTGGCGATTTGCGCGGGGCTCGCGATCTGGTTCGGGCGATCGGTGGGGAGCAACCCGGCGCATTGGGAAGAGCGGCGACTACGCGATGCCAAGGTCCGCGCGATCGCCGCGGCGACGCTGGTGCTATGGATCGCGATCATCTTCCTCGGCCGGTTCATTGCCTATGACGATATCTGGGGCGCGCTCTCGCCCGCCGCGCAGTCGGGGCAATAGCCGATGGACGTGCACGCCTATCTGAAGGCGCTCCAGCAATCCGGTATCGCACTCGGCATCCGTGACTCGCTCTATTGGTTCCCGACGCTCGAGGCGGTGCATGTCGTCGCGCTGTCGCTGGTGTTCGGCACGATCCTGATCGTCGACCTGCGCCTGGTTGGCGTGGCTGCGCACCGCCGCAGCGCCGACCGGCTGATCCGCGAGCTGCTGCCCTATACCTGGGTGGCGTTCG